>Ga0302156_10003434_pt1 | contig 12209 bp, 10 predicted proteins | sample I_Bog_N3_2_FD_193503 | JGI IMG/M metagenome (GOLD analysis project Ga0302156, IMG submission 193503) | Peat permafrost microbial communities from Stordalen Mire near Abisko, Sweden - I_Bog_N3_2 | ecosystem: Environmental > Terrestrial > Soil > Wetlands > Peat | place: Sweden: Abisko, Stordalen... | reverse complement strand
CCGAATTTGCTTCATCGGCCGGGGTTAACCCCGGCCGATGAAGCGCCGGAGCTCTCTTTCCAAATGGCGCAGTTTTCGGGACAGGGTCAATAACAGACTGGACTCCACCTCTGAGCGGTAACAATCAGGGGGTACGGGTCACTCCTGATGACGCCCCTTCTTACTATGGCGCGGCGGCTGATTTTAGACGGCGGACATCTGTCCTCCCGGCCCAAAATTCACGATGAAAAACACCTAAAGTGGTGCTGCGTGTTGGGCGATGAACTGGGCGATCATTTGGCGCAAGAGACGACCGGCGCCTTCGCCGTCTTCGGCATGCAAAGCCTGGGCAATGGCTTTGGACTCCTCGGCCAATTGCCCCATGCTGTTGCGCGAGCGTTGAGTCGCCAGACGGCTGCGCACCGGCCATAACAAAGCATCCCAGGCCCGCAGGAACTGACGGTTTCCCGACATGACGACCACCAGCCGGTGAAAGGCCAGCGATGCGACGGCAAAGCTTTCCTCGTCGCGGGTTTCGGCGGCTTGGCGCATGGCCTCGACGTCAAGCGCCAGCTTAGCAAGATCCTCAGGGCGGCAGGGAACGGCCAGGATGGCCGAATGTTCCTCGATCAGCATTTTCAGCTGATAGGCTTCACGCAGGTCGGCGGTATCGGCCGAGCGAACGGAACAGCCGCAGTAGGGCTTGGCTTCCACCAGCCCCAACGCCTCCAACTCACGCAGGGCTTCGCGCACGGGGGCTTGGCTGACTTGAAATTCACTGGCCAGGGCCAACTCCTTCAGGCGGATGCCGGGGGCATAGGTGCCATCGAGGATGCGCGAAACAATGGTGTCGCGGACCCGGCTGTGGATACAGCCGCGATTACCCTTGGCGCTATGATCCGTCATGGCCATCTACCCCTTGCGCAGTCCAGCCGCCCCCCAGGGCCTTTACCAGCTGGACGCTGTCGGTCATTCGCCGAGTATGAATGTCCGAAGCGGACAACTGGGCGGTCAGCAAGGCGTTCTGGCTGACCACCACCTCGAGATAGGTGGTCAGGCCGCCGTTATAGCGCAGATTGGCCTGGTCCAAGGCCTTTTGGGCGGCGATGACGGCGGCATCCTGACTCGTCGCCTCCTGTTCCAACTGCCGCATGGCCGCCAGTTCATCCTCGACATCGCGATAGGCGCCGAGAACCGTCTGGCGGTAGGTGGCCACAGCCTCGCCATAGGCGGCTCGGGCCTGTTCGCTCTGGCCACTGACGCGGCCTCCGTCGAACAACGGCCCAGCCAAAGCAGGCCCGACGCCCCAGATGTTGCTGGGAGCCGTCAGCCACTGTCCGGCGGTGGCCGATTCCAGGCCGACCAGGGCACGCAGGTCGAACACCGGGAAATAGCCAGCCCGCGCCACGCCGATGCCGGCGTTGGCGGCGGCGACGCGGCGTTCGGCGGCGGCGACATCGGGGCGACGCTCCAGCAAGGTTGAAGGCAATCCGGGAGCGATGGCCGGGGGTGTGGTCGCCAAGGGCTTCTCGGGTAACGCGAAATTGGATGGCGGCTGCCCCACCATGATGGCGATGGCGTGCAGAAGCTGACTGCGCTTCAGGCGGATATCGGCGGCTTGGGTGCGGGCACTTTCCAACTGAGTTTGCGCTTGGGCAACGTCGGCGGCGGCAGCCACTCCACCTTTGTAGCGGTTGGTGGTCAAGGTCAAAGCATGTTCGTAGGAGGCGACGATACCATCAAGCAAGGCCTGCGAGGCCTCGTTTCCGCGCAAAGCGAAATAGTCCGAGGCCAACTCTGCCCGCAGCCCAAGCTCGACCCCGGCCAGATCGGCGGCGCTGGCCTGGGCCAGATCGCGGCTGGCGGCCACTTCGTTGCGGACCCGGCCCCACAGGTCGATTTCCCAGCTGAAGCCGACCTCTGCCAATCCATCGTCATAGACAAAGGGCTTGGTCGGATTGGAGATAGTCTGAGACCGCCTTTGACGCATGGCGTCGCCGCCGCCGGTGACTTGCGGATATTCATCGGCACGGGCGATCCGGGTGGCGGCGCGAGCCTGGGCATAGTGGGCGACGGCAGCTTGCAGGGTTTGGTTGGCGCTGCCAACCCGGTCTTGCAACTGATTCAAGGTCTCATCGCCGAACAAAGTCCACCAGGCTCCCTTGGACTGTTCGTCCAGGGGTGTGGCTCCTTTCCAGCCTGGGTCTTCACCATAAGACGAAGCTTCAGCACTGCTCGGCCGCTGATAATCGGGAGCCAGATCACATCCGGCCAGAAGGCCGAAACCAGCAAGGGCCAGAATCGGAAGAATGGAGCGACGCATCATTTATCACGTCCCGTCGCCGCCAGATGCACCTGCTGCCCGTCCACCAGCGAATCCGGGGGATTAAGGACGATGACCTGATTGGGCTCCAGGCCGCTCACCACTTCGACCTGGGTGCCGAAATCGCGGCCCAAGGTGATCGGCAGCAGCGTCACCTTGCCATCGGCATCGACTTCGGCGACCCGCAGCCCTTCCGAACGGAACAGCAAAGTATTGACCGGCAGGCGCAGGGTGGCTTCATCCGAGGAGAGCTGGAATTGCACGTCGGTATAGCCGCCAGGCAACAATTCGCCGTTGGCGTTATCGACCTTCAGCTCCACCAGCAGGGTGCGGGACGCCGGGTCCAAGGCTTGGGCGGTGCGCACCACCGAAGCAGGATAGACGTGCCCAGGATGTTCGTTGAAATGCAGTTCGGCCTGCATTCCAACCGCCATGGATGGGCTATAAGCCTGCGGCACCTGGACATAAATGCGCAAGGATTTGGTGTCGGCGACGCGGAACAGCTCGGTCCCGCTGCCGCTGCCGGCGTTGATCAGATTGCCGACATCGGTTTGACGCGCCGTCACCACGCCGTCGAAGGGAGCAACGACCTGTTTGAACTGCTGAAGCTGCAGCAGGCGCGACAGATTGGCCTTGGCCGAGGCGACCTGGGCGTCCTTGGCGGCGGCATCGGCCAGTTTCTCGTCGGTTTCCTGCTTCGAGACGGAATCGGTGGCCAACAGGGCTTGCCAGCGTTTGGCGGTACTGCGGGCGATGGCGTCATTAGCCTCCGCTGTGGCCAGATCGGCCTGGGCCTGCCGCCACTGGTCGTCCACTTCCGGAGTGTCGATTTCCGCCAGTTTCTGCCCCTTCTTCACCTGGCTACCGATGTCAGTCTGCCAGCTCTTGATATAGCCGCTGGTGCGGGCATAGATCGGCGCCTCCAGATTGGCCTGTACAGTGCCCGGCAAAACCAGCTTCTCGCTCTTCGGTCCCTGTTTCGGGGTGACCGTGCTGACCGTGAGGATGGCCTCGGCGTCGGCGCGCTCACGCAACTCGGCAAAGGCTTTGTCGCGGGAGAAGACGCCCCAGCCAACAGCGCAGGCCATAGCGACGATCGCCACCAGACCGGCAGTGCGCAGCGTATGCGGCTGCGGGCGGCCACTTCCGGACTGTTGGGGCTTTTGCGGGAACATGGAACCTCCGGACATCAGATCTGTTTCCTACGGGCCGCTAGACGACCGTGCAGCAGGCAAAACACGGCGGGAACGAAAAAGAGGGTGGCGATGGTGGCGAAACTCAACCCGCCGATGACGGCGCGGCCAAGGGGAGCATTCTGTTCGCCGCCCTCGCCCAGGCCCAGGGCCATGGGCACCATGCCGATGATCATCGCCAGAGCGGTCATCAGCACCGGGCGGAAGCGGCTGAAACCGGCCTCCAGCGCTGCCGTCATCGGGTCGCGTCCATGCTGCATGCGTTCGCGGGCGAAGCTGACCACCAGGATGCTGTTGGCGGTGGCAACGCCGACGGACATGATGGCTCCGGTCAAGGCCGGCACGCTCAAGGTGGTGTGACTTAGGAACATCATCCAGACGATGCCGGCCAAGGCCGCGGGCAGAGCCGTGATGATGATGAATGGATCCAGCCAGGACTGGAAGTTCACGACGATCAGCAGATAGACCAAGACGATGGCGAACAGCAAGCCGGCGTAAAGGCCGGTAAAGGATTCGGTCATGGTCTGCATCTGACCACGGGCAATGATGCTGGAGCCCTTCGGCACGTCCTGGGCGGTGTCGGCCAGGATTTTGCGGATGTCGGCGCTGACCGCGCCCAAGTCGCGATCCTGCACCGAGGCGTAGAGGTCGATCACCGGCTGGACGTTGTAATGAGTAGTGACCGCCGGGCCGACGCCACGCTTGATGATGGACAAAGCGCCAAGAATTTGCGGCTTGGCGCCATTGGCTCCGGAAATCGGGATGTTCCGCAGGGCCTCGAGGGAGTCCAGTTGGTACTGCGGCGTCTGGGTCACCAGATTGTAGGCCACGCCGTTCTTGGGATTCAGCCAGAAGGCAGGGGCCGTTTGCGCACTGCCGGACAAGGAGATCAGCAAGTTGTCGGCGACATCGCGCTGGGTCAGTCCCAGGTCGCGGGCACGGGACCGGTCGACGTCGACATCCAGTTCCGGCGAGGTCGAGCTCTGCTGAATGCGCAGATCGGCCAGACCGGGCACATGCTTCAGCTTCTCGTAAAGGGCGGCGGCGTAGTGCTGGTTGCCCTCGGCGTTGAAGCCGACCACTTGGATATCGATGGGTGCCGGCAAGCCGAAGTTCAAAATCTGCCCAACGATGTCAGCCGGCAGGAAGGAGAACGTGGTCCCCGGAAAACGGTCGGGCAAAATACTCCGCAGGGCGCGGACATAATCCGCGGTCGGACGATGCCCTGACTTCAGCGAAATCAGCACGTCGGCATCCGCCGAACCGATGGGGGCCGAATTGCTATAGGACAAATTGATGCCGCTGTTCGGCAGGCCGATATTATCGACCATGCTGTCGGTTTCTTCGGGCGGGATCACCTTGCGGAGCTCGGCCTCGATCTGATCGCACAGATTGGCCGTCTCCTCGATGCGGGTGCCGATGGGGGCGCGCAGATGCAGCTTAATCTGGCCTCCGTCCACCGCCGGGAAAAAGTCCTGGCCCAGTTCCGGCGCCAAGGCGAACGAAGCGACCGTCACCGTCAGAAAGCCGATAATGAAACTGCGACGGTTGATCAAGGCAATAGCCAAAAGGGCCCGGTAGCGTTTGCGCAAGACGGTGAAATGACGTTCGAAGCCGGCCTGGAACCGCACCAGCGGGTTGCGCGACGGGGCCAGATGTTCGTTCAGCGGGACATGATCTTTAAGCCAGTATTTGGCCAGAGTCGGGACCAGGGTTCGCGACAGCACATAGGACGCCAGCATGGCAAACACCACCGCCTCGCCCAAAGGGACGAAGAGATAGCGGGCGACACCGCTCAGGAAGAACATCGGCACGAACACGATGCAGATACAAAAGGTGGAAACCAGAGCCGGAACGGCGATTTGCTGGGCGCCGTCGAGGATGGCTTTTTCCACCGGCGAGCCTCTTTCCAGGTGCCAATTGATATTTTCGATGGCCACCGTGGCGTCATCCACCAGAATGCCCACCGCCAGCGCCAACCCGCCCAGGGTCATGATGTTGATGGTCTGGCCCAGCGCCGACAAAGTGATGATCGAAGCCAGCACCGACAGCGGGATTGAAATGGTGATGATCAGGGTCGAACGCCAGCTGCCCAGGAACAGCAAAATCATCATGCCGGTCAGGGCGGCGGCGATGATGCCTTCGCGGATCACCCCCTGCACGGCGGCGCTGACGAAAATCGACTGGTCGCCGACGGCGCCGATCTCCAGTTCCTTTGGCAAGCCGTCGCGGATCAGCGGAAGCCGCTGCTTGATGCGGTCGATGATGTCCAGGGTCGAAGCGCTGCCGGTCTTCTGAATGGTCATCAGAATGGCCCGCTTGCCGTTCATCCGGACCATGTTGGTTTGCGGCGCATAGCCGTCGCGGACATGGGCGATGTCGCGGATGAACAGCAAAGAGTGGTTGGCATTGCGGACCGGCAGATCATTCAGTTGGTCAATAACGGTCGGGCTGGCGTTCAGGCGAATGCTATATTCGAACTGCCCAATTTTTTCGGTGCCGGCCGGCAGGATCAGGTTCTGGTCGCCGATGGCGTTGTTGACATCCTGGGGGGAAACGCCATTGGCCTGCATGGCCTTCTGGTCCAGATCGACCTGAACCTGGCGCATCTTGCCGCCGTAGGGAAAAGGGATGGCCGCCCCCTGCACCGTCGCCAACTGGGTGCGGACGAAGTTGTTCCCAAGGTCAAAGACTTCCTGCTCCGACAGCTTCCCCGACGACAAGGCCAGTTGGATCACCGGCACGCTCGATGCGCTGTAGCTCAACACCAGCGGCGGCGTAGCACCTGCCGGCAATTGTTTCAGCATGGTCTGGGAAATCGCCGTGACCTGGGCCAGGGCGACGTCGATGTTGACGCCGGGCTGGAAAAAGATCTTCACCACCCCGACACCGACCAGGGATTGGGATTCGATATGTTCGATGTCATTGACCGTGGTGGTCAGCGCTCGCTCGTAAGGAGCGACGATGCGCGTTTCCATGTCACGAGACGGCAGGCCGGTGTAGCCCCAGACAACGCTGACCACTGGGATGCCGATGTTGGGAAAAATATCAACCGGCGTGCGCAGAATCATCAGCGGCCCGAAGATCAGCAGCAGCAGGGCCATCACGATGAAGGTATAGGGTCGCTGCAGGGCGACTTTGACGATCCACATGCTTCGATCAATCCCGGATTGTTCAGCTGCATCCTCCGGTTCGGAAAATTCAGCTGTCTGAGTGGAGGATTATCGATAATCTTCCACTATGTAAAGACCGAAACGGGACGGATCAGGAATATGTTCAGAGCCCCATACCAATCGGCAGCAGAATCAGGCCCTTTTCCAAGGCCATGAACGCTCGGGATGGAGGGCGGGAAATTCTCATATGATGACCATATCCATCCGGTAACCGCTCCATCATAGTGCCCTCGTCGTTCAATCGTCGCCTCAGAGGCAGCCAATGCGTTTCTCTCTTTCTTTCCTGGCCCTTGCCGCAGTTGCCTTGCTGTCGTCGGCAGGCATGTCCAGCTCTGCCGCCGAGCCCGGCCTTCAGCTTGCCAAGGCGGTTCCTCTTGGCGGTCCGGACAAGTGGGACTACCTGACCTACGATCAAAACGCCCATCGCCTTTATGTCGTCCATGGCTCCGAAGTTACCGTTCTTGACGGCCAGACGGATGAGGTGGTCGGCCATGTCACCGGCCTGACCGGAGCCCACGGCGTCGCCCTGGTGCCGGATGTCGACCGTGGCTATGTCACGAACAACGGTCATGTCAGCGTTTTCAATCTGCGGACTTTGACGGTTGTTCAAGACATCGCCACCGACGCCGGGGCCGACGCGATCGCCTACGATCCGGCGAGCCGCCGGGTGTTCTCCATCAATGGAAAGGCCGAAAACGCCTCGGTCATCGATCCGACAAACGGCACGATCCTTACCACTATCCCGCTAGACGGAAAGCCGGAATTCGTCACGGTCGACGGTCGCGGCAAACTGTTCGTCAATATCGAGAGCACCCGAGAAATCGTGCGGATCAACACCACGACAATGCAGGTAGACGCGCGTTGGTCGATTGCCGACTGCCTGGACCCGCACGGCTTATCCATCGATGCCGCCAGCCGTCGTTTGTTCGCCAGTTGCGTCAACGCCAAGATGGTCGTCGTCGATGCCGAGAATGGTCAGGTCATCGCCACCCTGCCCATCGGAATAGGCAGCGATGCCGTGGTCTTCGATCCAGTCCGCATGCAGGCGCTCAGTTCGAACGGCGAAGGCTCGTTGTCCATTATCGGCGAACAGGACGAAAGCCACTTTGTCGCCCAGGAAACAGTTGTTACAGCACCGGGGGCGCGAACCATGGCGACGGATTACAGTGACGGACAGGTTTTCCTGATTACCGCCGATCCCGATCCTGAAACGCAGGCGGCGGGCCAAAGGCGGCGGTTTATTCCAGGAACTGTCAAGCTTCTCATTTTTGAGCGTCAGCAGAAACCCTAGGGAGCGCCCCTGATCCGGCGTCGGGGGAATAATCATCATCCCCTGCCACAGACAAGGCTCCTGGCCTCGACAATCCAGTTAGAATTCTGTTGGCGGCGCAAGCGGCGCCGATCGGAATAAAGCCATCTGATCCAGCGTAAGAACCCAGGCCTTGGTCGTCTTGTAGCCCAACTGCAAGGATCGTGCGGCACGGTGGCGACCATCGAGCAGGAGAATATCCCCACGATCCGACGTTCCCAGCAGCAATGGGCGACGGGCCCGATCACGCTCCATGGTAGCGACATAATGGAAATTCAGCTTGTCACGACCTTTGATCTGATCCCCCAGAGCAGACAGTTCGATCTCCACCAGGGCGAAGAGATTGGGCGCGCTTAAAATTTCAGAGACCGCCCGTTCCACATCCAGGGATGATCCCTGTGGAAAAATATAGGTTTCACCAGGGCGCGCGCAGATGGGAAGATCGTGAACGCTATGAAGGGCGTTGTCGTGTCGGTGCATGGCGGAATGGGCCTCGATTTCCTCAAAGACGGACGACGAAATCCTCGAGATTGACCGGTCGCGCCTCGGGTGGAGGCGTTTTCGGGGTTCCGAGATAGAGGAAACCGACGATCTGGTCCTCATCGCCCAACCCCAAAGCCTCATGCAGGACACGGTCGAACATCGGCCAACCCGAGCGCCAGAGCCCCCCAAACCCCTGGGCCACCGCCGCCATCTGCATGGCCATGACGGCGCAACCGGCGGTGAGCTGCTGCTCGAAACGGGAAACGATGTCGTGAGGGCGGTGTATGGCCGCCACCACCACCACCAGCGGCGCCCGCTTGGGCATGCGCGGCGCTCGCTCGATGATTTCCGGCGGATGACCCGAAGTCCGGGCGGCCTGTTCCATCAATCCGCCCAGACGCTCCAGCCCGTCCCCTTCGGCGATGAAGAAGCGGTAGGGGCGCAACCGCTGGAAATCCGGAACGCGCAAGGCCGCTTGCAAGATGGCCTCCAACGCCTCGCCCTCGGGAGCCGGTTCGGTGAGAGCGGCGCAGGACCGCCGCTGCCGCAACAGGGTCAAAGCGTCCATGCCCAACTCCCTCCCTCGTCCTCGATCTTTTGTCCGGCCCGCAATCTCTGGCGGATATCCGACAGGCGGGCATCGATTCTTTGCAGTTCCTCCAACGAGGCCCGTTCCAGATAGGTGGTGGAAATGACATCGGCGACGGCGCCGTTGCGGATGACGATGCGGCGGCTACCCATCAGAGCCAGGATGGGATCATGGGTCGAAACCAACACGATCTTCTCGCGGGCCACCAGCAGTTCCAGAGCCTTGCGGCGGTCGATGCCGGCGTTCTCGATCTCGTCGATCAGCACGATGGGAGAGGCCGAGAGCAGGGCTGTGTCAGCAATCATCAAGGCCCGGCTTTGCCCGCCGCTCAATTGGGTCAGCGACACATCGGGACCAAAGCGTTCTCCGGCCAAATCGTTGGCGCAGGCGATCACCTCCTCCACCACCGCCTCGGGCGAGGCGACCATGCGGCATTCGGCATGCATCGCCAAAAATTCAGCCACCGAAAGATCGACAACGAAATTCATGTTCTGAGACAACTGAGCGATCAGCCGACGATTGGAACCAAAGCGCCAGGAGGATTCAGGGATAGCACCATTCACCAGAATCTTCCGCCCCGACGGCGTATCGCCCTGGGCCAGACATTCGATGTCGGCCAATAGGCGGCTTTTGCCCGAGCCGGTCGGGCCGACGATGCACAGGACCTCGCCGACCTTGATCTCCAGATCCAGGGCTTCGCGCTGGCCATCCTTGTCGCAGCCGCCCAGCAGGGTCAGGGACTCCAGCGGTCGTGCGGCAGAAAGGCGCAAGGCCTCGGCCTGACGGACCAGGGCTTCCACCTGTCCCTGAACTTGTTCGGCGTCAAGGCCCACTTCGGCCAGCCGCAACCCATCCAGCCCCTGCAGCCATGCCCCGAACCCTTGTTCCGGCTTGGCTCCAACAGGATCGGCAACCGACAACAGATGGGCGATGCTGGGATGCAGGGCGGTCAGGTCCTTCAGGGGGCGGGATAATAGCTCGGCGCTCATTTCGCCGCCTCGCAGAAGCTCATCTTGCGGACATTTCCCCGCTGATGGTCGCGACCGATCACCGTCTCGCCGATGCAATAGGGACAGACCGCCGAAGGCATGGGGAAGCGCAGGCGACGGCCCTCCAGCCGGTCCACCTCGGGAGCCTGGGACAGATGGAAACCCAGCTCGGCGCTTCCCTGGCCGGTGATGCCGTTGAAGGACAGGATAATGCCGCGAGGATTGGCCGCCTGCACATTGAAGGCGAAGACCTCGCGCTCGGCCTGACTGACGATGTCGCCCTTGGTGATCACCACGATGTCGGCCAGCTTCAGCATCGGCCCGATCTTGCGCGGCGTATGGATGCCCGACAGGGTATCGACCACGCAGATCCCCAAAGCCCCCTGGATATGGGGCGAGCAGCGATTACAGAGACCGGCGCTTTCGGCGATCAAGACGTCGATTCCGTTGTCGCGCGCCCAATCCAGGCAATCGTCGATATTGCTGACGAAGAAGTGATCAGGGCAAAGCCCGCCCGCCAAACCCACCACCACCGGCAACCCGGCCTTGCCGTAAAGGACATCGTCGGAGGTGGAGAGGGAATCGAACTTGACCACGCCCACCTTTCCGGCGCTGCCGGCCAGAGTCTTAGCGGTCTTCAAGATCACCGAGGTTTTGCCCACCGAGGGCGGTCCGGCGACGGTAATCACCCGCATGACCCGGCCTCCAGGGCACGAGTGGCGACAGCCCGTATGGCCTTGATCAATCCGGCGGTGGCAGAGTGACGTAGGAACTCCCAGCCCAGCCATTTGAAGCTGGCTCCATCCGGCAGAGTACAGGGACACTCGGAGCTTAAGGCTGGATAACCGTTGTGGTTGAGATAATCCGCCAGCTCAGGGCCATGGAAATGCCGGATTAAGAAATCCAGTCGCTGGCGCTGCGTCTCCTTTACCGTCATCCACAGAGGAAAGGCCAAAGCCCCATCCTCGGGCCAGACCACCTCGGTCTGGTCGCGGCGCGGGCAGATGCTGGCCAACGACCAGGGCACGACATAGATGCCCCCCGGCGAAGCCCCACCGCCGGCAAGGCGCGGCATCTGGGTCGAATGCAGCAGCGACGGCACATTGGCCATCAGCTTCTCCACCCCCTCCAGCCCGAACTCGCGGGCCATGGACAGCAGGAAGAAGAGATTCAGATGGCTGTAAGGCCCGTTGCCCTCGCGACGCCAGCCGCTGAAGACCACTTGGCCGCAATAGACCGGCTCCATCAGATCCGCCCATTTACGGGGGATCGGCAGCCCCCCTAAGCGCTGACGATCGATCAAAAGAACGAAGGGAGCCACCGCGAAAACGCCAATCCAGCCCTTGGGGTCCACCAACTGGCTGAAGATCGGATCAACCCCATCCGGCTGGCAGCCCGAGAAGACTCCGGCCTCAACGTGGCGCCGATGGAAGGCTCGATTGAAGGCATTGCCATGCTCCGACGAGACCAGCATATCGGGAAATTCATCCAGCGCCCGGATGAAGCGCAGCCGCTCGAACGGCCCGCGCCCGCCTTGGCCCAGAGGTACGCAGCATTTCAGCCCCTGCTCGCCATGGCTGGCCAACAGATCGGCGACGCCGTCGCGCACCCTTTGGCGCAGGGGAACGGGAACGCCGCCCAGCAGGTCCCAGCCCTTAGGCGCACCGCGTGGCTGGGAGGCATCGCCGAAGCCGGCGACATCGCTCAAGGCGTTCATACCCTTGCTCCCACGCGGGCCTGCTGGCGCTGCAAGCTGAATTCCACCACATGACCCAAAACGTCGGCCTGATCCAGGCCCCACTGACTGGCGGCCAGACAAATGGCGCCGCTACGGCCAATATGGCAGCAGAGATTAAACTCCAGAAACACCCGCTTGCCGCTGACCGGATCGAAGCGATAATCCAGCCGCAAATAATCCATCGGCCCCACCGCCCGCCACAGAGCCTCGACGTCGCCGGCGAAGTCCGAGCCTGCTTGACCGGGATCGAACATCTCGTAGCCCAGAGGATCGTCACGCTTCAAATCTTCGGTGATGATGCCGCCGGCCTTGTCCGAGCCCGGACGCACCACGCCCAGCAAAATCGGCCGCCGCCCGCCCAGCACCGGCACCGTCAGATCGATGCCGGGGGCATAGGCCTCCACCAACACCGCCATGCCGCGTGCCATCAGGG
>Ga0302156_10003422_pt1 | contig 12240 bp, 6 predicted proteins | sample I_Bog_N3_2_FD_193503 | JGI IMG/M metagenome (GOLD analysis project Ga0302156, IMG submission 193503) | Peat permafrost microbial communities from Stordalen Mire near Abisko, Sweden - I_Bog_N3_2 | ecosystem: Environmental > Terrestrial > Soil > Wetlands > Peat | place: Sweden: Abisko, Stordalen... | reverse complement strand
GCCAACCACTACTACACCGGAGGCACAGACGTCCGGAACAACCCCCTACCCGTCACCGCCTACTACGGGCCGACCGATACCGATCCCAATGGACTCTCATTGAATGGACGTGTCCAAAGCGGAACGGACGCGCTGGGACAGACAAGGACTTACACCTACGACCTGCTCGCGCATAGCATGACGGTCACGTTCCCGCCGGATGGTGGGGGCAATGTCGGTTCAGAGACCTCGGTGGACGACAACTATGGGATGATGCTCAGCTACACCAATCCAATTGGGCTCACGACCAGTTACACGTACGACGCGAACCACAATCGGACCTCGGAGACCGATCCACTGGGACACACAACGACCTATACCTACGATTCTAATGGAAACACTGCGTCCATCACCTACCCTGTAACAGCGACCAGCACAAATACAACCAGCTACACCACGTTCAACCAGTACAGCCAGCCCATTTCGACGACTGACGAATTGGGTAATGTGCGTGTGTATAACTACGATGCCAATTTCAACCCGCAAAGTGTGACCGACAGCATCGGGACCGTGGCAAGCTATTACTTCAATGCGAGTGGCCAGCCACTTGCTGCCGCTGTCGGTTACGACATAACCCAGCAGCCCAGCAGGGCTTCTCTTTACACCTACGACGGGAACGGCAATTTAGCCAGTAACGTAGACCCACTTGGACGCACCACTTCCTACGCGTACAATGCGCTTGGTCAGAAACTCTCTGCGACTGTACCGATTCCCGGCTCGAACGTTGGCGGCCCTGCTTCCACTACCACCTTCCAATACGATCCGTTCGGAAATCTTCTCCAGACCTCCGCGCCTCTGGGCGACGTCACCAGTTCGCAATACGATGCCAACAACAACAGGATTTCGTCCACCGACGCGCGGGGCAATGTCACTACATACCAGTACGATGTCCTGAACCGGTTGACTTCGACAACCTATCCGACGCAGCCGTCGACGACCACCTCGCAAACATACGATTTCCGCAACAATATCGTGAATTCCACCGATCAGAACGGGAATGTCACCCACAACACCTACGATCTCGCGGGCAAGCTCCTTTCCGTCACCAGAGGGTACGGCACATCGAATGCGAGCACCACAACCTACACCTACTATGCCGATGGCCGCAAGGAGAGCGATACCGATCCGCTGGGCCATACCACGACCTATGCCTACGACCAGGCAGGCCGGCTCATCACGCTCTCGAATGCCATCGGCAGCACTCACTATACCTACGATGATGCCGGAAACCAGATTGCGGTAAAGGATCCGAACGGCAACATCACCCAGTCTCAGTACGATGCCCGCAAGCGCATCACCAAAACAATCTTCCCTGATACAACGACGACCACCAGCACTTACGACGGCCCTGGCAACGTGATTTCGACCACAGACCAGGCCGGTAACATTGTCCAGAATACCTATAACGCAGCGAATCAGTTGATCTCAACCGCCTATCTGAACTCTCCCAACGCGCCAAATAACACGGTCGGGTTCGCCTACAACAGCGACGGCAATCAAACTGCTATGACCGACGAGAACGGTCATACTACACAGAGCGTTTTCAACGTGCTCTCGCGGCCGACTTCGACCACCCTTCCCGATGGCTCCCTCACCGAGTCGCGCCAATACGACGTGACCGGCAACCCGGTTTCGCTCACCCACTTCAACGGCAAGACCACCACCTACACCTACGACTCGCTTAACCGGCTGACCGTCAAAACTCCAGACCCGAGCCTGAGCGAGCCCACCGTGAGCCTCACCTACACGCCGACTGGCCAGCGCGCCACAATGGCCGATGGCAGCGGCACCACAACCTATACCTACGACAGTCTGGATAGGCTCACCGCCAAGGACACGCCAGAGGGCACGCTGAGCTACACTTATGACGCGGCGGGCAATGTGGATTCGGTAGCCTCTTCCCATTCGAATGGCGTCTCGCTCTCCTATACGTACGACGATGTGGGCCGCCTCAGCACGGTGGTGGACAACCGGCTGTCCTCCGGCGCAAACACAACGACCTACACCTACGATCCCGCCAGCAATCTTGTCACGGCCACTTATCCAAACGGTTTGCAGTCCACCTTCACCTACGACCGGCTCAACCGGCTCACGGCGCTGTCAACGCCGGTATCGAGTTATGCCTACCAGTTGGGTCCGACCGGCAACCGGACAAGCGCCACCGAGGGAACCGGACGGACTCTCACCTGGAGCTACGACGGCGTCTACCGGCTGACCAATGAAACCATCGGCTCCGACCCCGCGAACAAGAACGGCACGGTCGGGTATACCCTCGATCCGGTCGGCAACCGGAAAGTGGAGACCTCGACGCTCGGCAGCCTGAACCCCGGCTCCTTCAACTACAACGCCGACGACGAAGCGACAACGGACGGCTACGACCTCAACGGCAACACCGTTTCCACTGGCGGCAAGACATTCGCCTACGACTCGGAAGATCGTATGACCTCGATGAACGGCGGTGCGGTCACCATGCTCTACGACGGCGGCGGCAACTGGGTGGCCAAGACGGTGAGCGGCGTGACGACGCGCTATCTGATAGACGATCTCAATCCGACCGGCTACCCGCAGGTGGTCGAGGAGTTATCGGCCAACGGCACGGTCGAACGCCGATACACTTACGGTGTTCAGCTGATCAGTGAGAGCCAGATCGAGAGCGGCGCCTGGACGCCCAGCTTCTATGAGACCGACGGCGGCGGCAGCGTTCGCCAACTCACCGACGCTGCTGGAGCGGTAACCGATACCTACGAATACGACGCCTTCGGCAACGAAATCAGCTCCACCGGGACGACGCCCAACAGCCACCTCTATCGCGCCGAACAGTACGACTCCGATCTGGGCCTCTACTACCTCCGCGCCAGATACTACAATCCGGCGACAGGTAGGTTCCTTTCCAGAGACCCCAATGACGGCGTACCAACCGATCCAGCATCGCTGCATAAGTACATGTACGCTGGCGGCGATCCAGTGAATGCATGGGACCCGAGTGGTAGAGCTACTATTCCATTCCCAGCCCCTGCGCCTCCGGCCACTAGTTCCGGCAGAAGCGCCAGTGAGTATGCCGGGATCATCCTCAATATCTCGATACGCGCAATCCCCGCTGTGGCAGCGGTTGGCTGCGCAGCCAATATCGCTTACACGGTTGACGCGCTAAGAACGCCCGGTGGCAGTACGGCGGCGATTAAGGTGGATTTGCCTCACTGCTCGGCGAACAAAGACTGCGAGCCATATGAGGAGGCGATCCAGACTGCGCTAGCAGAAGTTATAGGGCGCTACAACGAGCTGCTGGCGGATATACATGGCTTGTACGGGCTCTATTGCAAAAACCCGAACTCTACAACAAAGTGGGGAAGCTGGACGGGGCATTTGTTTGCATACGAGCAAGCGCAGCTTGATCTTCAGAATGCAATCGCGGAGGCCAGGGATGCCGGTTGCCCCATACCGCCTGAGGCACTTGAATGGGAATCCAAACCCCCTCCGTCTTGCCCGGAATGAGTGGAAGAGCGAAATCGAATATGACTGAGTACCTTGTCCTGCTCCTGAGCACAGACTGGTTTCTGCCGTACTGGACGGAGATCGGGATTGATATCGACGAAGGCAAGAAAGCTGGTATCCAGCAAGGATGCCGTCAGATCATCGACCAAATAGCGGCCGGGGATAACAGCACATTCGTTCGCAGCTTCTCCGGACACCATCGGCAAGAGGCAGAATCAAAGTTCTTGACCCTGCTGCGCAGATGGGAGGCGGAACCCGAAGTGTCCGCAACATTTAGGGAATGGGAGAATCTGTCCCACAGGGAGCTCACCGCAGTTGTGGAGTGCGCGACGCTGAATGCCGAGGTCCCCTCGGCTGACGGTTCAGGCAATGTGCCTTATCTGGAGTTCGCGATCCGGGCAGAAGTCGTGAAAGCATGGGAGACGCACAGCTTGAAAGCGTCTGTCTTCCGGGACATCTGTCTGAGTTCGAAAACAGCCTGGGACCTTCGCACGCAGAAACTGTTGACGAGTCCTAGAACACTCGTCAATCAGCTCTGGAGGGTCCTACTCGATCACAGGTTCCGGGCCTTTTGGACTGACCTTCAGAAACGACTCACGTCTCAACAACGCCAGGAACTTGTTTCCTGGTATCGCGCAATGGTCAAAGCGAAGGCGCATGACGACCGGCCTGATCTGATCCCTTCGTACATCAGCTAAGCGCGCTGTGCTTGGGCCGTCTTCCGACTGCGCTGCTTCGCATCGGCTGGAGTAGGGACACGTCACCCCAGAATGGGTGCTGCAGAGGAACTAAAAGTTCCTCTGCGGGAACCGTAATCGAATCAGCGGCTAAGCGAAAAACGTCTCTCTCGGGTTGCTGTGCAGGAACCTTGAAGGTTGCTGTGCGGGAACCATCATGGAATCAGCACAGCGTGCAGTTGCGGTGTGCAACCGATGGCGAATCGAATGCAGTTGCGACGCCGGAATCGTAGCAGCTACGGGCGCGGTGCTTTGCACCGGGTTAGATATGACACTTCATCCCTTCCGGGGTCGTGTAAGAGCCGAATCGGTAAACAGTTGTCTACGTGTCTGGAATGAACCACTTAGCTGGCTTCGGTATACAACTGTATACGCGCGGTAGACAGTTGTTTACCTGCCAAAAGAGGGTTCCTGAGCCGCAACGAGGACGCTGACGAGAGCGACAAAAGCAAGAGACAAAGACCTGTAGCCCTGGGATGAAATGTCGCCCGCGTACCCTCCGCTGCGCCGTCCGTCAAGGCTCTGCGCTTCGCTCCGACCGCTAGCGCGGCTCCCTTCGGTCGGCCTTGACTGACGGCTCCGCTACGGGTGTTCCTGGTCATGAGAAGCATGTCTGCTTCTCCGTTCTCAAAGAGAACCGGAGTGCGAATACGGACCCATCGAGCGGCATCGGCGGGGTCAGCAGCGAGGCGGTGAGAGTAGACACCATCCCTAAGCCTGACGGCTTAGCGTGGCCGGTTCCCGGCGCGGCATCGAACCAAAATCGAACGGGGATCGAACAAAGGCCGAACGCTGTCCGGCCTTGTTCGTGCTGGGTTCGAGATCTGATCGAGAACTACTCTGTGGCGTTGTTGAGGAAGGCGTCGATGGTCGTGAGCAAGGCCCGCTGCTGATAAAGGGGCAGGCTCTCAATCTGCTCCATGCGCCGGACAAGCCTGATGCTGGGCTGCTTGGTCGTCTTCTCCGCGCTGCTCTTCTTGCGGGGCTGTAGCAACTCATCGGTGGTCACACCGAGAGCTTCGGCGAAGCGGATAGCCATCTCCGCAGGCATACGCAGCTTGCCGCGCTCATAGTCGGAGACGAGAACTTGAATCAGGCCGGTGCGCTCGGCCAGGGCGACTTGGGAGAGGCCGTGCTCCTTGCGGACCCGTGCTAGGCGTTGGCCCAGCGTCTCCTCGTCTGAGGCGATAGGGGTGAGCGAGAGCTTGGACTTCTTCGGCATGTTTCCAATGTATGGGCTGTGCTCGACAGATGTTCGCATAATCCCCTTCACGAAAATAGTAAGATACTTTATATATTAGTACAGTTGTAAGCCGCAAAAAAAACAGGAAAAAGGGCTTGACAGGTTTTTTGCGGGAAGCCTGAAAACGGCAGAAAAGAGGGTCAACGGGATGCCCTATGTACCCCAGGACGAGAAGGAGCGGATCAAGCGGGAGGTGTCCGTGCAGCGGTTGGCCGAGGCGCGGGGGATCAAGCTGGTTCGCAGCGGCAAGGAGCTGATCGGCCTGTGCCCGTTCCACGACGACCGGAATCCGAGCCTGAACATCGACCCGGCGAAGAACCTGTGGAGTTGCAAGGGCGCTTGCGGGGAGGGCGGCGACGTGATCCTGTGGGTGATGCGGGCCGAGGGGGTGAGCTTCCATCATGCGCTGGAGTTGTTGAAGCGGGAGCATTTTCCGTTAGCCGGAGGGCCGATTCAGCCGGTGAAGCAAAGCACGGTGCGAAAGCTGCCCGCGCCGGTGACGGCGGAGGCCGGGGACCGGGAACTGCTGCTGAGAATCGTGGGCTTCTATCAGGATGCGTTCAAGCAGTCGGCGGAGGCGCAACGCTATCTGGAAGGCCGGGGGTTGAAGTCGGCGGAGATGGTGGAGCGGTTCCGGCTGGGCTTCGCCAACCGGACTCTGGGGCTGTGCCTGCCGGCGAAGAACCGCGCCGCCGGCGCGACGGTGCGGAAGCGGCTGGAGGAGTTGGGCATCTACCGGGAGAGCGGGCACGAGCACTTCAACGGCTCGCTGGTCATCCCGGTGTTCAATCTGGACGGCGAGGTGGTGGAGATGTACGGGCGGAAGATCACGGCGAAGCTGCGCGAGGGAACGCCACTTCATCTGTATCTCAAAGGCCAGCATCGCGGCGTGTGGAACGAAGAGGCGCTGATCGCATCGAAGGAAATCATCCTGTGCGAGGCGCTGATCGACGCCTTGACCTTTTGGTGCGCGGGCTACCGCAATGTGACGGCCAGCTATGGCGTGAACGGCTTCACAGCCGATCATCGAGCGGCCTTCGAGAGGCACGGCACGAAGCGGGTTTACATCGCCTACGACCGGGACGAGGCGGGCGATAAAGCCGTGGCGTCGCTGGCCGAGGATCTGATGCAGTCGGGGATCGAGTGTTTCCGCGTGGAGTTCCCGAAGGGCATGGACGCCAACGCCTACGCGCTGAAAGTGACGCCAGCGGCGAAGAGTCTTGGAGTGCTGTTGAACCGTGCGGCATGGCTGGGAAAAGGCCAGCCGCCAATGTCGAGTATAGGGCAGCGCGTGGCCGTGCCGGTGATCGAGGCGGAACCGGTAGCAGCGGCGGCGCCAGCCATCGAGCCACTGCCAGCGGAAGCCAAAAGCATAGCTAAAGAAAAAAAGATCGAGGAGCCAATGCCAGCCTCCATCATCGAGCCGCAGCCAGCGGCAGTAAAAGCAGCAGCTAAAGAAAAAAGTATCGCGCCTGAAATCCCAGAGCCAGGTCCGGCACCCGTAGCGCCGCCAGCACCGGAGAGAGCTTTTTCTTTAGCTGTAAATGCCGTGCCTTTAGAGGAGCCAGCCGCGCGGCCCATGCCGCTTGCCGCGCCCTCCAGGTTGAAGATCGAGATCGACGGCGACGAAGTGCGGGCGACGGCCACGAGCGGGCGCGTCTATCGCGTGCTGGGCTTGGAGAAATGCACGAGCCGGGTTCAGATGCGGGTGAACGTGAAGGTGACGGGGCAGAACCTGCGCGGGGAGTTCTGCTATCACGGCGACACGTTCGACATGGAATCGGCGCGGTTGCGGGCGGTGTTCGTGAAACAGGCCGCGTATGAGCTGGCGGCGAAGGAAGAGACGGTCCATCGCGAGGTTGGGCAGCTGTGGACGGACCTTGCGGAGTTGCAGCGGGAGCGCATCGCCAAGGTGCTTGCGCCACCCGAGGAAACATCGACCATGACGGCCGAGGAGCAGGCCGAGGCGCTCGCGCTGCTGCGCGATCCGCGCTTGCTTGACCGCGTGTTGGAGGACTTCGAGAAGTGCGGCGCGGTGGGCGAGGAGACGAACAAGAAGGTCAGTTATCTGGCCGCTGTCTCGCGGCTGTTGGCGAAGCCGCTGGCCATCGTGGTGCAGTCGTCATCGTCTGCGGGCAAGAGTTCGCTGATGGAAGCGGTACTCGACTTCATGCCGGAGGAGCACCGGGAGAGCTACACAGCCATGACCGGGCAAGCCCTTTTCTACATGGGGCAGAAAAACCTCAAGCACAAAATCCTGGCCATCGCGGAGCAACAGGGCGCGGAGGCCGCGAGCTATCCGTTGAAGCTGTTGCAGTCGGAAGGCAAGCTGAATATCGCCAGCACCGGCAAAGATCCGGTGAGCGGCAAGCACGTTACGCACGAATACACGGTGGAAGGCCCGGTGATGCTGTTCCTGACCACGACGGCGCACGAGGTGGACGAGGAGCTGATGAACCGCTGCCTTGTTCTCGCGGTCAACGAGGACCGGGAGCAGACCCAGGCCATCCACCAAAAGCAGCGCGAGGCGCAGACGCTCGAAGGCTTGAAGGCGCGGACGCGGCGGAACAAGATCGTGCGCCTGCACCGCAACGCGCAACGGCTGTTGCGCCCGGTCGATGTGGTGATCGAATGCTTGAAGGAGCGCCGCTTCCCCGACACCATGACCCGGACCAGGCGCGACCACATGAAGTTCATCGCGCTGATCCAGGCGATCACGCTGCTGCATCAGCATCAGCGGGAGATCAAAACCATCATGGAGGAGGACGAGACGCTGGAGTACATCGAGGCGACCGAGGCCGATGTGAAGCTGGCCTGGGAGCTTGCCAGCCATGTGCTGATGCGTTCGCTGGACGATGTGCAGACGCAGACGCGCCGCCTGCTGCTGCTGATCGACAAGATGGTAAGCAGCGAGTGCGAACGGCTCCAGATCGAGCGGCTGGATTACCGCTTTACGCGGGCCACGGTGCGGCAGTTCACGGGCTGGGGAGACTCGCAGCTAAAGAAGCATCTCTCGCGCCTTGAAGACCTTGAGTATCTGGCCCTGCATCGCGGCGTAGCCGGTCAGAGCTTCGTCTATGCGCTCAACTTCGAGATGGACGAGAACGGCAGGCCGGTGCTGCCGGGGCTGAGCTACGGCGCGAAGCGGTCACGGCCTGAGGAGGGGGTGTCACACTTCGAGGCCGGGTTGTCACCCGCCGGACACGGGGGTGTCATGGGGGTGTCTGGGGGTGGTCACGATGCGAAATCGCCAGCAACGACGCGGGTGGAAGCCGGTTTTTCCGGCAAAAGCTCAAAAAACGCATACATGGAGACTGAGGCCAGCGGCGCTCCGCAACCTTCCATCGTAGTCGTACCCATGTCCCGGCCCAACGGCAATGGCAACGGCAAAATGGAGGGCAGCGCATGGCCCGCGTAGAGAGAAAGCGCAAGCCGGAGGCCGCGGCGGCGACGCCAATGGAACTGCTGATGCGCGAGCACCTGGCCGCGCTGAGTGTGCGCGGCTACTCCGAGAACACAGTCCGCAGCCGCCGGGTCTATCTTGGCTTCTTCATCGCATGGGCCTATGAACACGGCTTGCGCGAACCCATCGAAGTCACCCGGCCAGTGCTCGAACGCTATCAGCGGTATCTCTTCTTCTACCGCAAAAAGAACGGCGAGCCCTTGACCTTCCGCAGCCAGCACACGCGGCTTGTGCCCTTGCGCGTGTGGTTCCGGTGGATGACGCGGCAGAATCTTATCCTGCACAATCCGGCTTCAGAGATCGAGTTGCCGCGCCTCGGGCGCAGCCTGCCCAAAAACATCTTCTCCGCCCAGGAGGTCGAGCGGATCATGCAGCTATGCGAGATCGAGGAGCCAATCGGCCTGCGCGACCGGGCCTTGCTCGAAGTCCTGTACTCGACCGGGATGCGCCGTCTGGAGCTTGTACGGCTCAAGCTGTACGACCTGTCGCTGGACCGTGGCCTGATCCTCATCAACCAGGGCAAGGGCCACAAGGACCGCTATGTGCCGATCGGAGAGCGGGCGATTGCGTGGCTGCAAAAGTACATCCGGGAAGGCCGACCGCAGCTCGCCATCGAGCCGGACGATATGACCGTGTTCGTCACGGCCCAGGGCGAGCCGTTCAGCCGCAATCATCTGAGCTACGCCGTGCGGGAACGCATCGACGCGGCCAAGCTGGGCAAGACCGGCTCCTGCCACTTGTTCCGCCACACCATGGCCACGCTGATGCACGAGAACGGAGCCGACATCCGTTTTATCCAGCAGATGCTTGGCCACGAGGACTTGAAGACGACGCAGATTTATACCCAGGTTGCCATCCGCACGTTGCAGCAAGTTCATGCCGCAACCCATCCGGCGGCGCTGCTCGAAAGCGGCGAAAGCCCGCCGTCCAAAGCCGTCGATGCAGACGCCGAAGCCCTGCTTGCGGCCCTCGACCGGGAGGCCGAAGAGGACCGCGAAGAGCCGGACGAATAGCTCTCGAAACGATCCGGTCCCAGTCCGGCATAGCTGCCCGAAACCGGCCCAGTCCAGGCACCAAAACAACCGAAAATCTTTTCCTTTAGCGGCTGTTTTTAACAGAAATCTTCCCCCCTTTAGTTGTGTATTTACAGCTAAAGATGAATGACCTATGCCCGAAATCCGCCGCAGCTTCCAGCCCGGAACCGGCATCCGATCCGCTCTCCGATCCCCGACCGAATCCGCTCCCGTACCCAGCCCCTCAAGCCGTACAATCGGAGCCACATGCAGCCAGCCCTCAGCACACGCATCCCAGACGGCTTTATGGCCGCAATCTGGCTTGGGTGCGAAAAACCGCATCAGGGGGTCTCGACCAGAAATCAGGCATGGCATCCGGCCCCGAGCGTCTGTAACTCCACGACCGCATTAGGGTTGCGGGCGGTCTGCGTTGGAAATCCCGTTAGATCGTTCTGTAGCGCCGAACAATACGACTCAGACTTGGGCCTCTATTACATGCGAGCGCGCTACTACAATCCGCTTACAGGCCGGTTCGTCAGTGTGGATAGCGAGGCTGGTGAAGGCCAGCGGCGTTATGAGTACGCTGCAGCCGATCCAGTCGACGGCATGGACCCTTCCGGCAATGAGGCTATCGTTGAGTTCGCGTTGCTACAGTTCTATCCGGGACGCCTGCCTTTCAATCTCGGATTTCGAATATCATGGTGCGGATTCGCGGGAAGCGGCTACCTACTGGGGTGCGGAAGTGGTGCTAGCGGCTCTGGCTCTGGCGGCGGTGGTCAAGGCCCGGGGGGCCCTCCTCCTCCACCGCCACCGCCCTGCACCAGCCCGAATTGTAAGCATCTGATTCTCTTTCAGGGGACTCCGGTGATTTATGGGACCAACAACGGTTACATCAACGTGTTGTGGACCCTTAAAAATACAGACGGCACTCTTCCAGGGAGTCCTTATTACGTCACTGAGCAGCAAAGCGTAAAGAGGCTGGCGAAGAACCGGAGTGGCAGCGGAAGAACGTGGGACTTTCCGAATAAGTTTGATGATGAAATCGGGACGCCGCAAATTTACGATCCGGTGGACAGCACGCAGACGTTCTCGATTTCATTGTCTGCCCCGGACAAAAATGGCTGGTCCATGGGGTCAATGCATGTAGACGTTTCAATCGGAGGCCAGCACTATTGCGCGGTGCATTTGCACTTAGACGCATCAAAAGGTGGACCCGGAACGAGCGAGACAGGCTACAATCCACCGGGCTGCATTCCGCAATGAAAGTGGAAGGACTACTATGACAAAACGTATGACTGCAATCATTGTTGGTACAGTAGCTGGATGCCTCGCGACCGTTGCAATCAGCATGTGCACATGCATAATTAAGAAGCAGCGTGACGGGGCTGCGCTTCTGGAGGCTCTTTCTCACATGAGCGTAGGATCAACCAGTAAAGAGGAGTTCAGCAGGAGGGTGTTGAAGTTCACGCAGTACAAATCACCAAGTGTGGCGTCAGCTTGCTATGGTGGGAACTGCTACAAGGGGGTTGGATATGGAATTGACAATAGTATCTTCGGAAGGTCGCTGTTCCCTGAAACAAGCCTGGAAGTTGGAGCCTTTTTCGATTCCAACGAACTACTGCAAGGAATTATCGTGACGCTCGACAGAACCGATATTGCAAGTGCCGTCTTGGAGGAACAACCGGAATCATCCGCGAGGCCCCCAAATACAGCGGAGTCCACGGAGAGAGATTCAACGCTGATTCATTTGTACCTTGATCATGCACATGAACACGATCTCACTCGTCTGTCGATTTCTTGTTTTACTTCCTGGTTTAGATGTAATGCAGCACGAAACCTGTTTCCGGAGAAAAACAGGTGAACCGTTTGCTTTGTAGCGCCGAACAATGGGATTCAGACATGGGTCTCTACTACCTACGGGCGCGCTACTACAACCCGCTCACAGGCCGATTTGTCAGTGTGGATAGCGAAGCTGGTGAAGGCCAGCGGCGTTATGAATACGCAGCTGCCGATCCAGTCGACGGCATGGACCCCTCCGGCAATGAGGCTATTGTTGAGTTTGCGTTGCTGCAGTTCTATCCAGGGCGCCTGCCTTTCAATCTAGGCTTTCGAATATCATGGTGCGGATTCGCGGGAAGCGGCTACCTCCCACAGTGCGGAAGTGGATCAGGCGGACCTGGAGGGCCTGGCGGACACGGACCCGGCGGGCCACCCCCTCCGCCACCGTGCACGGGGCCTAGCTGCCCCAAGTGT
>Ga0302156_10003410_pt1 | contig 12265 bp, 10 predicted proteins | sample I_Bog_N3_2_FD_193503 | JGI IMG/M metagenome (GOLD analysis project Ga0302156, IMG submission 193503) | Peat permafrost microbial communities from Stordalen Mire near Abisko, Sweden - I_Bog_N3_2 | ecosystem: Environmental > Terrestrial > Soil > Wetlands > Peat | place: Sweden: Abisko, Stordalen... | reverse complement strand
TTGCGGGAACCAGTCCCAACATCTCGGCAAGGCTAAATATGGAGTAGATAGTTCCTCGTACCTGCGCGAGCGTGTGCCCGTGGTATGTGTGCGCGTCTTCGGGCGGCAACTTGGTCATGTCGCGAATGTTGCTGAGTGGCAGGATATACTCCTGGCCGCCTGCTTCCAGCAGGATGCCTTTGGAGATCATGAGGCTGGTAGGCAGTTTGATCAGGAGGGAGGTTCCCTGGCCAAGCTTCGATCGAATCTCGATGGTGCCTTGCAGGTTGCGAACATTGCTATGAACGACGTCCATTCCAACTCCGCGGCCGGAAACGTCGGTGACCTTTTTTGCGGTCGTCAACCCTGGCAGGAACACGAGCTGAAACGCAGCCTCCTCGGTCATGGCCGCCGCAGCTTCCGGAGTCAACAGACCCTTTTCAACGGCCTTCTTCTTGAGAGCATCGGCATCGAGCCCCCGCCCGTCATCCTTCACTTCAATCGAAACGCTGCCTGCCTCGTGAATTGCCCGCAGGATCAGTTGTCCGGTGGGGTTCTTTCCGTGAGCCCGGCGCTCCTCGGGCGGCTCAAATCCATGATCGACGGAATTTCGGATGAGATGAACCAGTGGATCGCCGATCTGTTCGAGGATCGTCTTGTCCAGTTCGATTCCCTCTCCCTCTATGACCAGCTGAACTTCCTTCCCGAGAGACCGCGCGAGGTCGCGCACAAGGCGCGGGAATCTCTGGAAAACAGTCTTCACCGGCAGCATGCGAATCGACATGACGCTGGTCTGAAGTTCGTCGGCAATGCGGGTGATGCTCGAACCGACATCTTTCAGATCCTTCACAACGGATGCGACATCTGCGCCATCATTGAGCTTTCGAGTGAGCAGCGGAATTGCCCCGCGGGCAACCAGTAGCTCGCCAACCACCCTCATCAGGCGATCCAGCTTGACCTGATCGATTCGAATCGTCGCAGGGGCGGCAGGAGCGCCCGGCCGGTCAGCCGGAGTCTTTGCCAAGGGTTGCGCGCCGCTTGCAGGTTCTGAAGGATGAATGGCATCGGCGTTCGGCGTCGCCCGGTCCAGAACGGCACGAACCGCCTGAAAAGCGTTGCTCAATGCAGAGCGCTCTTCTGTGCTCAATGCTTCGCCCGTTATCGTTGCCGCATCCAGAATCTTGATCTGTAGCGCCAGTGGCTCTTCGAGTTCAGGGCATTTCTGGTACTGTGCAGCTGCCGACAACGTTCTAAGGCCACGCAGGTAGGTTGCAATGACGGGGCTTGTGGGGTCGAGGCCGTCTTCCATCCTTCGCAAGCAGTCCGCAATCATCTCGACGCACTGCGACGCCGTGTTGAGAAACGCTGTCTCTCGCACGCCGGTAATCGGGCCAGTGGGCGCGGTGTCGATCTTGACTCCCAATCGCTCGAGCAGTTCCGGCGAGACTGGGGCGGCTGCGCCGTTGGGTGAAAGGCTTGTAAGCAGAGTGCGGATAGCGTCGCATGTGTCCAGCGCGGTGTGGATCGCCTCTGCTGACACAGGTCCGACGGCAACTCCTCGGAACGAATCGAGAATGGATTCCAGCGAGTGGGCAACTCGGAGCAATACGTACAAGGGATGCGCGGTTGTGAGAGCGGTGCCTTTGACGTAATCCAGCAGGAGACCCGTATTGCCCTTTATGCTGTGGACCCCGCGGAACAGTGAGTCGAGAGTCTCCCTCGATGCCGGATCTTTTTCCAGCGCGAGCGCGTCCCGTTCAATTCCATCGAGATTTTCTTCGCACTCCACCACAAAAAGTTCGAGCATATCCGGCGGAATGGAACCAAGCAGAGCCACCGACTCAACTTGATCTTCAAGTAGTTGGATACGCACATCGCATTCATCTTCAACGAAGACGAATATGTCTTTGATAGCCGTCTGATCGTGTTCTGTAACGAGCAGAATCTCCCACCACAGATAGCAGTGCTCAGCCTCCAGCGAAGGCAACAGTGGCACTTCGTCAACATGAGCTGTGATATGTGCCTGCCCCAGCGCGCGCAAATCGTCAAGCAGCGTAACCGGGTCGGCGCCGGAATAGAACATCTCTCGCTTCGGCTTGAAGGAGATCTGAAATGCCGCACGAACCTCGGCTCGCGGCTTTGCTTGCACGATTCGCTGAGTGTTCGGATTCTCGGCCGCTGGCAGCAATCGGGCGAACGCGCCGGTCACTTCCACTTCTCCGGGGACGGCTTTACCGTCCACCTTCTCTTCGAGAATCAGGCGGATAACATCGCATGCCTTGAGCCCACAGTCGATCAAGTCCGGAGTAACGGCCAGTTGTCCTTCACGCGCAAGATCAAAGGCCTCTTCCATCTTGTGGGCGAACCTGGCGAGGTGCAGGTTACCTGCGGTTGCGCCCGAACCTTTGATTGTATGGATAGCACGGAAGACCCGATTTACCAAGGACGAATCGCACGGCTCCTCTTCCAGAAGCAGCAGGGCGCAGTCGAGCTCGATAAGCAAATCCAGAGCCTCGGCCCTGAATGCTTCGCGCATTTGCTCCATAACATCGATTGGCACCATCATCCGCCCCATTTCGTGCACAACATCAGCGCATTACCTTTTTCACTACCGCCAGAAGCTGATCCGGATCGAAGGGCTTGATGATCCAGGCCGTCGCGCCCGCCGCCTTGCCTTCCAATTTCTTCTCTGCACTCGATTCCGTAGTTAACAAAACAATCGGAATGAACTTGTATTCAGGCATCGCTCGAATTTGACGGGTGAACTCCAGGCCACCCATATTTGGCATATTGACGTCGACCAGAAAGAGGTGCACTTCCTGTCCGCTTAGTTTGGACAAGGCATTGACCCCATCCACTGCCTCAATAACCTCGTAGTCTGCGCCCCGCAACACGACGCAAACCATCTGGCGGAGGCTGGGCGAATCGTCTACTGTCATGATGTTTTTCACAAATTCTCCCTAACAGTGAGCAGCTCGCGCCGCAGGCCGCATCGATCCACAGCGGCGATAAACAACTCCGAAGGGTTGTCGAGCGAGACCCCGGAGACCGTCTTGCGCAGCGAATAGAGTAGTTGAAGAATACAAGTGTCAATATCTTCCAGATCAGTCGTATTTATCGAGACAGGCGTTCCATCTTCAAGCGTTTCTCCTAGTTTGGCAGCAAGATCGTGAGCGTGCTGGACGGTAACTGAGCCCTCGAGACTCAGAAGGTATCTGCCTTGCTCGTTAACAATGGAAAATGGCACCGCTCTCCTCTTGTTCATTCCGCCTCAGCTGGCGACCAGAACCATGCGAATGTTTTCGACCATCATTTCGGGCGAGCTGGGTTTAACAATGTAAAGATTAGCCCCTGCTGCAAACCCCTTCATCTTGTCCTTCGCTTCGCTCTCCGTGGACACGATGATGATGGGAAGCGCACAGTACTTCTTATCGGCACGAATCCGCCGGATGAACTCGTATCCATCCATATTGCTCATATTTATATCGCTGAGAACCAGGTCGCATGGGTTTGAGTACAACTTCTCCAGCCCGTCGCTCCCATCCACAGCCGTAATCACCTGGAAGTCGGCCTCTTCCAATATGTAGGAGTGATAGCTCCTGACAAATTCCGAGTCATCCACGATCAGAATTGTTTTCTTCGTATTCACGGAGCTACTCCTTCACATACACCAAATGGTTTTCAAATCGTTTCAGCTTGAACGCCGTCGTCACACGCCCTATCGATTCAGAGTGTCCCAGGAAGATGTAGCCTCCTGGGTTGAGGGCATTGTAAAAGTGGTCTACAACCGACTTTCGCGAAAGATCGTCGAAGTAGATGAGAACGTTGCGGCAGAAGATGAAGTCGAAGCCACGCATGGTCCGTAGTGCCATGCGGTCGTTCAGGTTAAGGTGACGAGGCTCAACCAGAGCGGCAGTCCTCCGCCGAACGACATACCCCTCACCTTCTGCAATCAGGTACTTGTCCTTATACTCCTGCGGAACGTCGTTGATCGACCTTTGTTCGTATCGTGCCGCTACCACTTTCCTCAACATGTTCTCGTCGATGTCCGTCGCTACGATCTTGCAGTCCCATGACTGTGACTGAGGAAAAACCTCTTGCACGATCATCGCCAGCGTGTATGCCTCTTCACCCGAGGAACAACCGGCGCACCAGATTCGCAGTGACTTCTCTCCGCGGTCCTGCTTGGCTGACAGCACTTCCGGCAGGCAGTGATTGGCAAAGCCCTGCAACTGGTCATACTCTCGAAACATATAGGTTTCATTGGTTGTGATCAGGTTCGCTAACGCCTGCATCTCCAGGCCGTTTGTGTCGGCGTAGCTCACCAGGAAGATGTAGTCGTTGGGGTCGTCCATCCCCAGGGCCGCCATGCGCTTGGCAACTCGAGTCTTCAAAAAGTAATTCTTCTTGTCGTCGAAATATAGCCCCAATTTTCGATAGATCTGCTGGCCCAATTTTTCAAGGTGTTCGGCAGAGATGGTTTTGTAAGGCTCTTGGGTTAGCAACTGAGTGCCTCCAGGACTTCTGCATCGGTCTCCTTCGGTACACGCGCCGCGAGTACTTGCTCTAGCCCCGGCCGTTCGCTGATTCGAATTGCCTCTGCCGCCGCAAGTCGCACGAGGCGCTCCGTGCTGGACAACCAGGAGACAAGATGAGCGTACACGTCGTTGCTGGCGCTCAAAAGACCCAAAAGGCGTACCGCCTGATAACGGCACAACGGCGGATCTCCACTATCAACCAGCGTTTCCAGTTCCGACAGCAATATCTCGCTGGCCTCAAGCGTTGGGCAGCGTTGATGAATGTCCATGAGTGCACCGAGAATCGCTGGGCGAAGGTTTGGCCCGCGCACATACAACTGGCTCGCAACTTCTGCAAACTCCCTGGCTGATCCCAGCGCGGCAATCACTTTCAAGCACGATGCAAACTGAAAGTCCGGCAACTTTTCAAACTCCGGAAACAATCGACGAATCGATGCCAGCGAGGATGCGTGGCCAATGCCAACCAGGGCCTCAAGACAGGCAGAGATCAGCATCGGATGCGCGCCAGGTTGAAGGAGATCTTCGATCCGGCTTCGAAACTCCTCTGCCCGTATCTTGCCCAGATTCTCCACGGCTGTAATCACCACATTCGGGTCTGGGTCGGAAAGTGCGGCGGCATAGATTTCACCAGCGCCGCTGGCTGGGTTACCGCTTAGAATGTCGAGGACGAGTTTCCTTATGTTCTTATCATCATCGCGCATGGCAGTGTTCAGAAAGGGGATCGATCGCGCGCCCTTGTTGCGCAGCACATCCACAGCCTGGTTGCGGATCTGAGGATCCTCGCTTCCCAGCAATCTGATGGAGCCTTCGATAGCCGCGTCCGCGTCGATGCGAATCAACGCCTGGAATATGACATCGCGAACCGCACGCGAGGTTTCCTTGGCTAACGCTTCCAAAAGGACCGGCACGCCGTCAGGGTCATTCAGATACCCAATATCTTCCGCCGCATAGGTGCGCTCTGCCTGGTCGGAACCATTCAACTGCTCCGTATACTCTTTGAGAGTGCTCATTGATTTGCGCTCCGAACTGTCTTCAGGATTTCTGCCGCGACCTGGTGACTGGGAGCAACTACGCACGCTCCGCCTCTTTCGATAGCTTCACGTGGCATTCCGTACACCACTGCGGTCTGCTCGCTTTCGGCAATTGTGTGTCCGCCCGCATTCTTGATCGCGACCATCTGGTCGGCGCCGTCGTCTCCGATGCCGGTCATCAGGACGCCGACGGTGTCAGCTCCGTAGACCTTTAGAACCGACTCCATCATGACGCCCACTGAGGGCACGAACAGCGTCGCCGGTGTCGTCGGAGTGCGAATCACAATCTCTCCCGTCATCTTGCGATGCAAGCAAAGATGCATTCCGCCTGGCGCCACGTAGCAGACGCTCGGTTCTACGGACATGCCCGAGCGCGCTTCTACAACCTTGATTGCGCAACTGTCGCCAAGACGCTTGGCAAAGGATGCGATAAACGAAGGCGGCATATGCTGCACCAGAAAGATGCTGGCGGGCAGGTCGGCGGGAATCTGCGGCAGCACCTCTTGCAGCGTCGCTGGACCCCCAGTGGAGATTCCGATGGCTATCGCCCGCTTCCGGGTGATGCTTCCGAACGTTGCGCGCGCCGGCGCCTGGTTTGGCTGCCGGCGTTCACGGGTGCGCTGCGTGTGGTCAACGATGCCTCGGCACGCAGCAGCTTTAAGCTTCGAGATCAGTTCCTCCGCCACGGCTCCCAGGTTCGATGAGACCGTGCCATCCGGCTTGGCAACAAAATCGAAAGCCCCCAACTCAAGACACTCGAAGGTAGTCGTGGTCCCCTCCTGGGTAAGTGAGGAAACCATGACCACCGGACATATCTTCTCTTGCAGGATGATCTGCAAGGCTGTGATCCCGTCCAGCTTCGGCATGTTGATGTCCATCGAGATGACATCGGGTCGCAGTTCGCGAGCCTTCAAGACGGCGTCTTCGCCATCCCGTGCTAGTCCCACCAAATCAAAGTCGGCCGACGCCGCGATGATTCGTTTGAGGGTCTGTCGCATTAGGGCGGAGTCGTCCGCCACAAGTACACGTATTTTTTTCATTGATTTTCGATGGTACTGGGACCGGGCGAGCCGGCCCCGTTTCAAGCAGCGTGCCCAATTTCGGAAAGATGCACCTTCTCCTGCCCGGAAAGAATCATCTCCACGTCCAGCAATACGATCATTCGCTTGCCTGCATCCACCTTGCCGATCCCGGAGATGAACTGCTGATCTATCCCGGAGCCAATTGCCTTTGGCGGCGGAGCGATGTCCTTCCTTGCGAGGTTCAATACCTCACGCACAGAGTCCACTACCAGACCAGTCTTGACGCCGCCAAAGTCAACGATGATGATGCGAGTGCGATCGTCGGACGGTTTGGCCTCCAGTTCGAAACGCTTCCGAGTATTCAGCACTGGAATTGCCTCTCCGCGCAGATTCGTGATTCCCTCGATAAACTGTGCGGCGTTCGGCACTTTAGTGATCTTGCCGAGGCGGTCGATCTCCTGGATTTGCGAAATCGGGACACCAAACTCCTCTGCGCCAAGCATGAATGTGACAAGTTGAACTTCGCTCAGTTCTTGCACATCTGCGCCGGTTTTGCGAATCTTTGCGATCTTCTTTTGTTCGGCGCCACGGTGAGAAGTGTTTTGGACATCCCGCAGCTTTTGGTCCTTCATCAAGCTGGAAACGTCCAGCACCATGATCAAACGCGAGCCGTCCTCCAGTTTGGCAACCCCGGAGAGCTCCATCCCGCCACTCGATGTAAGCAGCGGCGGCGGTTCGATCAGGCTTTTCGGTACGTTCAATACCTCGTGAACATGATCCACAACCAATCCCAGGACAAACCCTCCTGAGTCCACAACGATGATGCGCTGGTCCTCATGGATGTTCTGAGCAATCTGTTTCTCAAACTCGCGCAAGGCGGCCACTGTTGCCCGTCCCGCGGAAAGAACTTCTTCACCACAGGCGCGTGCGGCTTCGCCGTCTCCGGATTCTTCATACTTTGCGCGGTCTTGAAGCTGCTTGATGACTTTTTCGTTCAGAGTTCGCGCCGTTGCCAGGCCTTCCATTAGTAATTGACTGGAGAAATTTGTTTCGGCAATCCACTTTCTCAGTTGCTCCGTAACCGGACGATTCACCTTCGCGTGCGAGTTTTCGGCGAAGACCTTGCCGGTCTGGTCGATCCAGCGCTCGTATTCTTCGCGCAGCGGGCCGCAACTGCCGACGAACTCTTCTGCCAGCGATCGTTGCTGGAGAAGTCGCCGCAGGTCAATCACTGGGAGAATCTGCCCCCGAACGGTGAGGACTCCCAGCACATAGTCGGGAACGTCGGGAACCTGGTTGGGAGTCTGCACGCGCAGAATCTCGCGCACGTGCTCCATTGAAAAGGCAAATTCCTCTTTCGCGATGCGAAAGGTGACCATCTTTTGGACTTCCGCATCAACGCTTTCAGACTCATTTGATTTCTCCTTGGTTGTAGCTGCGCCCGGGCCTGAAGCCGAGCCATTTGAGGAGGCCGTCTTGCGAGCAATGCCGATGTCACATACGTGGGCCGCATTCAGAGCCATGACAATACGCTGTCCGTTGTCGAGTTTTACAACACCATCGAGATAGTCTGAGCTGGTTCCCCGGATTGCCGCGGGAGGAAGTTCCATTTCGCTTCGCAATACGCGTGCCACTTGTTTTACGCGATCCACACGCAAGCCGGTCTTGACGCCATCGATATCGACTACCAGAACGCGCGTGCGGTCGGTTTCTTCCGCTCGCTCCATGCCAAAGCGCGTGCGCATGTCGATAACTGGCAGGACGACGCCACGCAGATTGGCGATGCCATCAACGTAAGCTGGTGTGCGGGGGACTTTCGCCATCTTGGGAAGGCGAATGATTTCTTGTACCGACATGATGTCGAAGCCAAACTCCTCTTCCTTCAGGAGAAACGTGACGAGTTGGCTTTCCTCTTTCAGATCGGAGCTAACCTGTATAGTGTCTGACTGCATTCCGAATCTCCTTCGACTTTCGCTCAGGGATAGGTTGATTTTCCTGATGCTGTTGTGTGGTGAGGGCTTTCAATATGTGGCCGTTCTTTGAAAGAACAGCCACATATGGTGGTGTTGCGCTCTCTATGCTTTCAGGAAAAGACTCTACCCGTTCTGCAGTTCATCCGCTTGTGATGCGATATCCTCGATGGCTTGAGCGATCTCCTGGGCTGCCTTTAACGCCTGTTCGGAGGCAGTTGCTGCTTCAGTCGACGCACGAGAGGTTTCCTCGGCGGCTGTGGCGATCTGCTGGCTGGCTTTACCTGCCTGTTCAAGTCCAGCCGCAGCCTCACCCGAAGCTCTTGCAATTTCCCGAATGTCCGCAACCACTACTTCGGACTCCTGGGCAATCCGATCGAGATTTGCCGTAGAAGCTTTGGTGCGTTCCAGTTCGGCCCGCCCTTTGCTCGCAGCCAATTCGATGTCCCCGGCAACCTTTGTGATCTGTGTCTGCACATTCTTGACGAGGTCTTTGATGCGGTCTGCGTTTTCGCTGCTCTCATTCGCGAGGGACCGGATGTCTCCAGCCACCACAGAGAAGCCGCGCCCATATTCTCCGGCCCGAGCTGCTTCAACGTTTCCGTTGACGGCGAGCATTTTGGTTTGAACCGTCACCATCACAATGGCATCAACGATCTTGTCGATTTTGCGCGTCCGTTCCTCGAGTTCCAAAACATTCTTGGCGGACTCGCCAGAGGCATCGGCATTTTTTCCAACGTTGACAATCAAGGAATCCACGTTCACCTTGTTGCTTGCCAGGAGTTTCTGTGTGGACAGAGCTTTCTCCACGCTCAGGTCGGAACGGTCTCCCATTCCCTTGGCGGCATTCCGCATGCGTTCACCCAGGACGTTGGAGGCTTCCGCAGCTTTGGCCTGGACGCCGGCCGCCTTGTTGATCTGCTCGATCGCAGTGGATATCTGCTGCGAGGAAGCCTTCAATTCTTCGGCGTTGGTGGATAGTTGTTCGGCGGTCGCAGCCAGTTCCTCGGCCGACTTTTGCGCATTGGTCGAGGTCTTCAACGACTCAGCCGTTTCGGCCAGCGAGCGGGCCGCATCGCTCATCTCCGAGTAGGCTTTTGATTGCTCCTGTGTCGACTTCTGGGCTTGCTCGCAGGCTGAGGTGGTTTCCTCGGCGGCCGCGGCAATCTCCTCAGCGCCCTTCAGATATGTCTGTGCGTCGCTCAGTGCTCCCGCCGCGTTCTTCTGGATTTCAGAGCAATTGACTCGCACTTCTTCGTAATCGACAGCGATCTTGAGCAGATCCTGGGTGATAACCTTGGCCTTTTCCACTTCCTCGCGGCCCTTCTTGCCGGCCGCTTCCGTGTCTCCGGCAACTACCTTCACCTGGTTCTGAATCTCGTTGACGACTTCCTGGATGCCGCGCGCGCTCTTCTCGCTGATCTCAGCTAGATTGCGTACTTCGTCGGCAACCACGGCGAATCCCTTGCCATGTTCTCCGGCTCGAGCGGCTTCAATTGCGGCGTTCAGGGCCAGTAGGTTGGTCTGATCGGCGATGCGCGTTACCGCATGAACGATCTTGCTGATCTCCTCTGACTGACGCTCCAATTCGCCGATCTTCTTCGCGGATTCGAGATTTGCATCAGCCGTATCGCTGACTCCTCTGATGAGGGCCTCAATGTCCAACGTAGTTGACTTTGCAAGCGCAACTACATCGTTCACCCTCCGCAATGATCCTTCCGCACGGGCATTAGCGGTGTCTGACGCCTTCTCAATCTGGTTGATGGCGGCGCGGGATTCTTCCGCTGCGGCCGACGCCTGGTCGGCGCCTGCGGCGATCGTATGCATCGTCTTTTCCATCTCTTCAACCGCGCCGGTAGCTTCGGCAATCGCACTGGCAACCTCATCGGTCGCGGCGGAGAGCTTCTCTGCCACTGCCTGTGCACGGGCCATGGTCCGGGCGCGCGCCTTCTCGTCCGCCATCTTCTTGGCGGTAAGGCGGTTCTGGGCCAGATCGTCGCCGTGACCGTTCAACACCGTCGACGAAGTCACAGACGGCGTTGTGGAGTTCTTTTGCGGTCCGAGACGGTTCATAGCAAGGCGGTTTGGCACGTGGGATGTGCCATTGGTAGGTACGTTTGTTGTGATCATCCCTGTCTCCGATGGTCGGCTTGAGCCGACCGGTTGGTCTAGCTTTCATTCGGTAAGGGAGTAGGACTCTCAGGATTGGTTGGACCATCCCAAAGGTGGCATTCCCACGGAATCATTTTTGTCAACCTGGGTATGCTTTGAAGATGGGGCACAGCAGGCGTGTTTATTCGGAATTCTTATCTTTCGTGCTTAGCGTCTGCACTTCATAGGCCGTTCTGTTAACCCCTCTGGAACGGCACTTGATCGCCGCGAAAACGAAGAAATGATGTGATGGGATCTGAGTAGGATGAGAGATAGATGAGCATTTCTGCTCATCGCACCCCATGCTCATTCAACCATGGGCCGTATTCCTGGTCTGTGCTCTGAATGTGCTTCGTGAGCCAATCTGATAGAAAGTCAGACAATTGAATACTGAGAGTAATATCGCCACTTTCGTAGCGAGTGACAAACTCCTCGACCTGTTTGGTCAGTTCCTTGTGCTTGATGCGGTGCGTGGCCAATGCTGGATAACTGGCAGCCTCCATCATCGCCTCTTCCGCTGCAAAGTGTTCATGCGTATAGTTCACCAGCGTGCGCAGCAGGGATCCGACCACGGTTCTAGATTGGCCTTTCATCATGGCTGCGTGAAGATCGTTTATGGATTCGAACAGTACGGTGTGTTGATCGTCAATAGATTTAACTCCGACCGAAAGGTCATCGGTCCAGACTACGAGGGACATGCGATTTCTCCTGCCTGAGTGACCCGACAGTTGATATATCGGCGAACGCGCAGAGGAATTCAAAGAAGGTTCCGCCGACTCGTGCCAGACGAGAAGGGGACGGTTCTTGCAGCGATAACGGGACAGTTGTGAGGAGTGTGCAATAGAAGATAGTCTGCAAACCGAAACGCAAATATGATCGCCAACCGAGGCAATATTAGCTTATGTGTCAGCAAGCGGTAAGGCTGGCCGAGCCAGAAATGGAGACGCATATGCCCTTAACTGTTATCCTTGCCGTGGGCTTAGATCCATCGCTGCCTTTGGCCCAAAACGCGGTTTGGAAGTCTGCGGAATACATCGTCATATCGGTAGGCACGATTAAAGAGGCGATCGATCACTTCAAGGCGGGAGATTTCGATCTGGTCCCTTTTGGGTAGTTCCATTTCGCTGGAAAACAAGGAAAGGCTCACCTTCTTGATCCGATCGTCCGGTTCACATACGCCCGTGATTTGCACTGCCAATTCATCCGGCGATATCAACTCCTTTGCGGATTCGACGCTAAGTAACAATTCGAGCGACCTTCTCATAGGCGTCAAAGAGTTATTGGCGAAAAACAACGAGTATGCCGGCGGAGCAGACAATAGTGGACAGTAAGATAATCTAACAGGCTGCGAAACGGTAATGAACGGGACGTGGCTCCTCAGGAATCTGCGTTGCGACTCCTTAGCTTCAATCCCTCGTTCCCCGATTGGGATAAGCCTTGGGTTGTTAACAGTAAGCGTCCAGCCAAGTACACGGTTGACGGGGCTGGGACGAGCGGATAGGTTATTTCAGCTTGCTGGCGGCATAGGCTGCCGGGGTCAGTTGCTCCAGGCTTTGAATGGACCTGTTGGCGAG
>Ga0302156_10003405_pt1 | contig 12286 bp, 12 predicted proteins | sample I_Bog_N3_2_FD_193503 | JGI IMG/M metagenome (GOLD analysis project Ga0302156, IMG submission 193503) | Peat permafrost microbial communities from Stordalen Mire near Abisko, Sweden - I_Bog_N3_2 | ecosystem: Environmental > Terrestrial > Soil > Wetlands > Peat | place: Sweden: Abisko, Stordalen... | reverse complement strand
CCGGCTACTCCTCCAACCTGCTCTGCATCATCTGGGTCGGCAACGACGACTACACCAACGTCAACCTCCAGGGCGCCGACGCCGCCGCGCCCATCTGGGCCGCCTTCATGAACCGCGCCATCCGCATCCCGCAATACTCTGACATGAAGCAGTTCACCGCGCCCAGCGGTGTTGAGGTCCTTACCGTCAATCGTGCCAGCGGCCTCATCGCCGACGAATCCTGCCCCAGCGACAGCTTCACCGCGGCCTTCCTCAATGGCACCGCTCCCAACGGCACCTGCTCGCACATGGGCGAAGACTCGCAGACCCTCGGCAGCCGCCTCTTTGGTCTCTTCGGCGGCCACAACAACAACCCGCCGCCCAATCAGCAGCATCCTTAAAACCATCACTGCGCTACACTCTCATCGCAGAGCTCCCGCACCGGCAGAGAGGACGGCCATGGATTCAACCGGCGAAGGCAAACGGCTGCGCACGTTGTGCGTCGTGGCCGCGGTCCTCTTTCTTGTCTATGGCTGCCTGCTGGCGACCCAGTCGGTTCGCGGTCTGGTGCCATCGCCCGCGCCGCACAGCCTCTGGCCGCTGCTGGTCGATAAGCCCGTCGGTGAGGACGGCTACTACATGCTCACCGTCGCGGGAAACCTCGCCACGACGCATCACCTCACTTACAACTACGCCCTGCCCGCGACCGGCATCCAGCCGTTGGCCACCTTCGTCTACGCCGCCATCGCGATGCTGACGAACGCATGCGGCGGCGACCGCTGGACGCTCGTCCGCGCGGTCATCGTCTTCGGCACCCTCCTCTGCCTGCTCTTTGCGTGGCAGATCGCCGTCTTCGCCCACCGCTTTGCTCCGCCCGAACAGCGCTCGCTCGTCTTCACGCTGGCCTTCTTCCTCGTGCTCTTTGACTTCTCCGTCTTCCGCACCTTCATCTTCGGGCTGGAGACCTGCGTCTATCTCTGCTGCCTCGCCGTCTGCATCACGCTCTGGCACCGCATCGTCTCCAACTCGCCGCGCTGGCGTGATGTTGTGCTGCTCGGCGTCGGCTCAGGCTTCGCCGGCCTGGCGCGCATCGACTTCGGCCTGATCTTTGCGCTGCTGCTGCTCTATCTCCTGCTGCGCCGGCGAGCGAGCTTTGCACAGGTCGCCGTCTGCGGAGCGCTCGCTCTGGCCATCGTCAGCCCGTGGTTCCTCTTCGTGCACCGCGTCACCGGCGGCTGGATGCCCACCTCCGGCACCGCCGAGAGCGACCTCGCCTGGCGCGGCGTCAACCGCTTCGACCCCTGGGCCCGCGCCATGATGGCGCACCTCGTCCCGTGGTCCTACGCCGGTTCATCCAACGGGTTCACGCTCGCGCTGGGACTCACTGGTCTGCTTCTCATCGTCTTTCTTGCTCTGCGGGCTCGCGCTCTCCGCGCCGCGCTGCGCTCTTCAGCCGTACGCGACACCTTTCTGCCCTGGGCCGTCGCGATCTTCCTGCTCACGCTGGTTTACGCCGGGTTCTTTCACTCCACGTTCTTTTACGTCCGCTACTTCTCGCCGCTGCTGTTGGTCACGGTTCCGCTGCTCGCGCTGCTGCTCGCCGAAACCGACCTGCCGCAGCGCCGCCCGCTGCTCTTTCTCGCCGAGCTGGTCGTGCTCTTCGCCGCTCTGGACTTCTACTCCCTGCACCGCGGCCGCCCCGGCAATCCGCACTACCCCGCTGCGGCTTACGTGCACGCCAACTTCCCCGACGTTCACGTAGGCGCCTTCCAGAGCGGTGTCATCGGCTACTTCAACCCCAACGTCGAAAACCTCGACGGCAAGCTGAACGCCGGCGCCCTCCGCGCCGCCCGCACCCACACCCTCGACCAGTTCATCGACCACGAAGGCATCAACGTCCTGATCGACTGGCCCAGCTACTTCGACCAGCAACTGCCTCCGGGATACCTCGCCACCGAGTGGCAACCCTGCGCGAAGGCCCCGTCCAACCCGCAGGACATCTGCTACATCCGCCGCTCGTTCCTGCTCACCCACCCCGCGTTCCGATGAAGCTTCCGTCTCAACTGCCAACCTCTTGACACGCGCGTTAGAATCGAAGCAGGGGAAAGAGGCTGGCACTCCTTCGCGGCGTGCCTCTCGGGTGGATGGATATTGGGGGAGAAAGCCTTTGCTATGAGGTTCTTGCAGGGGCATCCCGCACAACCTGTTTGTTTTGAGGGCTTTGGCGTTGTATGTACATTATAGATACAACGCCTAACTTCTTATTGATGCGGTTCTTACGAGAAATCAGGGGGAGGGGGACCCCGCCGGAGACGCCACCGCCTTGCCACGAATCCGGCCAGAGCCTAGCCTAGAGCACTTACGATGTCCCAACGCGCCCAACTCGATGCCATCAAGCCCGCCCAGCGCAGCCGCCTGCGCGAGCTGGCCCTGGCGGCTGCGGAGAACTCCTACTCGCCCTACAGCCGTTTCCGAGTGGGGGCTGCCCTGCTGCTGGAAGACGGCAACATCGTCACCGGCTGTAACGTGGAAAACTGCTCCTACCGGCTGACCAGTTGCGCCGAGCAGGGGGCCATCGCCCGCGCCGTCGCCAAGTTCGGCCCGACGCTGCGCCTGCGTGCTGTCGCTGTCGCCAACCTGAACCGCGCGGCCTCCATGCCCTGCGGCGCCTGCCGCCAGACCCTCACCGAGTTCGGCGACGACGACACGCTCATCCTCTACCCCGGCGACGGAGGACGCGAGGAGGAGACCACGCTCGGCGAACTGCTGCCCAACGCCTTCCGGCCGGAGTCTCTCGAACCGCGGGACGAGTCGAGATAAACGTGATCCATGCCATCGATATCCTGCTGAAAAAACGCGACGGCGGCGAGCTCACCACCGCGGAGATCGACGAGTTCGTCCGGATGGTCGTCGAGCACGACGGCATCCACAACGACATCACGGACGCGCAACTCGGCTCGTTCCTGATGGCCGTCTTCCAGCGCGGCCTGTCGCTGCGCGAGACCGCCGACCTGACACGAGCCATGCGCTTCTCCGGCGAGACCTTTGACGCCACACCGCTCCACACCTTCACCGTGGACAAACACTCCACAGGCGGCGTCGGCGACAAGACATCGCTGCTCATCGCGCCGGTGCTGGCCGCTGCGGGACTCGAGGGCTCGCCAAGCATCTCCGTCCCGATGATCAGTGGTCGCAGCCTGGGTCACACCGGCGGAACTTTAGATAAGCTGGAGACGATTCCCGGCTTCGACTCGCAGCTCTCGCTGCCACGCATGATGGAGGTCCTGCGCGAATGCCACGCCGTGCTGGTCGGTCAGACGCCGCGGCTGGTTCCCGCCGACCGCATACTCTACGCGATGCGCGACCACACCGGAACGGTGGAGTCGCCATTCCTCATCTGCGCCAGCATCATGAGCAAGAAGCTGGCAGAAGACCTGAATGGACTGGTACTCGACGTCAAGGTCGGCAGCGGAGCCTTCATGCCGACCTACGAGCGGTCGAAGTTCCTCGCCGGGCTGATGGTCTCCACCGGCGAGGCCAGCGGCACGCGCACCGCGGCGCTGCTCACCGCGATGGAGGAGCCGCTCGGCCGCTTCTCCGGAAACTGGATTGAGATCTGGGAGTGCGTCGACATCCTCCAGAACCGCCGCCATCCAATGTCAGCGGACCTGATCGAGCTGTCGAACATCCTCAGCGGCTGGATGCTGCATCTCGCGGGAAAGTGCGCCACTCCCGAGGCCGGCGCGAAGCTCTCCGACGATCTGCTGCGCTCCGGCGCCGCCTACAAGTCCTGGCTGCAGATCATCGCCGCACAAGGCGGAGACACCAGCATCTTCAGCGACCCCGCCGCATTCCACAAGCCGCGCGCGACGCGCATCTTCAAGGCTCAGCGCGCGGGATATCTGGCGGGAATGGATTGCAAGCAGGTGGGGTGGGCTGTACAGAGGTTGGGAGCGGGCCGCGCCAAACCGGGCGACCCCGTCAGCGCGCACGCCGGCATCGAGTCCCATGCGAAGCTCGGCGAAAAACTCGAAGCCGGACAGCCGATCTTCACGCTCTTCAGCGAAGAAGCGAGCCTGCTCGACGAGCCATATCAGATGTTGGAAGCGACAGTGAACCTCGCGAAGGAGCCGCCGCCGAAGCAGCCGCTCGTCCGCGAGATCATCACAAAACAGAATCTGTAGATGAAACTTATGCCTTGACGGACTTGTTCTGCATGTACTGCTGGACGCTCTTCTCCCAGTCCAGCGAGGTGCCGGCGAACGGCGAACCCTGGCGGCGAGTGGAGCGGTTCTCGGTCGGCGCAGCAGCGGCAACAGGCTCCGGCTCGGACTTTGCTTCCACGGGCGCGGGCGTGCCCTCGGGACGGAACGAGCGCGGCAGCTCGCTCTCCTTGAACTCCACGCCCTCCGAGGCGAGGCGCTTGGCGGTCTTCACCAGGGGCTCGCGCTTGAGCGCCAGCTTGCGGGCGGCCGCGGCGCGGGCAGCGTCCGTATCGAAGACGTCGTACTTCAGCAGGTGCGCAAGCCGGCGGTCGAAAAGGTCGATCTCGGCATGAATGCTCTTCAGGTAGTACTTGCTTTCAACGGTATTAGGCATGGAATCTCCAATGTCGTTCATGGACTTCAAGTGGAGCTGCTGACCGGTAGGACTCCGGTCTCGGGGCAGGAAGGAGGCTGGAAAATCTCCTGGGAAGCACTGCAAAGGGGCCCGCACGGTGATGCAGAAAAAGCGAAAGGGCGGCTCAGCTCGAACCGCCCTCCCTTGCTTCGATTGCTTGAATCTCTTACAGAGCCTGCACGTTCTCAGCCTGCCAGCCCTTGGGGCCCTTCACGACGTTGAACTGGACCTTCTGGCCCTCTTGCAGCGAGCGAAAGCCGTTGCTCTGGATTGCGCTGTGATGCACAAAGACATCGTCGCCATTCTCGCGGCTGACAAATCCGAAGCCCTTGGCATCGTTAAACCATTTTACTGTTCCCGTTTCCATTTGATCTTGTTCCTTTTAAAGCAATGTACCGCTGAACGCAATTGTTGGTGACTTTGCGAGTAGAGCAGTTATGCCGGAACAAGCAAAAAGACCAATTCGTATTCGACGACCAGATTTAGTATACCATCCCTACGCGCCTGGGGGTAATGCCCTTGTTCTTCTGGCACGAGGGCTCGGAAAGCCGATACACTTCACCAAACGCAATTCAGCATGATTTATGGGAGCGCGCCCTTGGCACGATTTACCGGACTGCTCGGTCTTCTCGTCTTTATCGGTCTTGCTTACACACTCTCCACTAACCGGCGCGCTATTCGGTGGAAGACCGTCATCTGGGGCCTCGGCCTGCAAGTTGTCTTCGCCTTCGCGGTGATCAAGTGGAGCTACGGCCAGATTGTCCTTAAGCATGTGTCGGATTTCATCACCGGACTGCTCGGCCATTCGGCAGACGGATCTGGACTCGTCTTCGGTCCGCTCGGCATCCCCGGAAATCCGCTGGCGGTCTTTGCCTTCGCCGTGCTGCCGACGATCATCTTCGTCAGCGCGTTCTTTGCGATTCTCTATCACATCGGCTTTATGCAGCAGGTGATCAAGGTTGTCGCCTACATCATGCAGAAGACCATGGGCACCTCCGGCGCTGAGAGCACCAACGTCGCCGCCAGCATCTTCATGGGCCAGACCGAGGCGCCGCTTACCATCCGCCCGTTCCTTGCCGGCGCCACGCGCTCCGAGCTGATGACCATCATGACCTCCGGCATGGCGCACGTCTCCGGCGGCATCATGGCGGCCTACATTCTGTTCGGCATCAATGCCAAGGACCTGCTCTCCGCCGTCATCATGACCGCGCCGGGAACGATCCTCGTCGCGAAGATGCTGGTACCCGAAACTGAGGTGCCCGCCACTGCGGGTACCGTCAAGATGCCGCCGAGCGAAGAGCATAAGAACGAGAACTTCATAGGAGCCATCGCCCGCGGCACCATCGACGGCGGCCAGCTCGCCTTCAACGTCGCCATTATGCTCATCGCCTTCGTCGCACTGGTCGGCCTGTTCAATGCGATCATGCTGGGCATCTCCAACTTTGCCTGGGCGCACGGCCACATTCCGTTCCCGCACTCGCTCAATAACGTTCTCGGCATCGTCGGAGCACCGGTCGCCTGGCTCATCGGTATTCCATGGCATGAGGCTCGCACCATCGGCAACCTGCTCGGCACGCGCACCATCATCAATGAGTTCCTGGCCTTCAACGAGCTCGGCAAGCTCAAGGCGGTGCTCTCGCCGCGCACCTTCTCCATCGCCACCTTCGCTTTGTGCGGCTTCGCCAACGTCGGCAGCATCGGCATGCAGATCGGCGGCATCGGCGCCCTGGTGCCCAACCGCCGCAACGACCTCGCTCAGCTCGGCCTGCGCGCCATGCTCGCCGGAACCATGGCCAACCTCATGTCCGCGAGCATCGTCTCGATGCTGCTCAAGTAATGCGACCGGTCACTGAATGAGGCTGAGATAATCCGGCTCGTCCGCGATGTTGCGGTGGATAAACCGCCGCACAATTCGCGGGCCCTTCAGAAAGAAGACGCCCGGCATCTGGTTCCCGTCACCCTGGATCATCCCAATGCCGTGCTTCACGAGTGCCCGCTTCAGCCAAGCCCAGAACACTGCCGGATTCAGCGTCTGCAGCAACCAATGTTGCCGAGAAAGCGCAAACGCCGGATGCCGGTAGACCGCACCAACCGGATCGTGGACACGCTCTACGTCGCTGAGTCCGTAGTAGTCGAAGTGCGCCTTCGCGATCTCGGGCGGCCCCAGATGCACAAACACCGGACGCACCCCGCGATCCGCAAGCTCCTGTTGCAGGTCCGCCACGTCGCTGATGGCCTTGCGGCAGAAGGGGCAGCCGAAGTGACGCAGGAAGACCAACAGCACCGGCGAAGCCTCCGTCAGCACCAGCAAGTTCGCGCCAGACTCCGTATGAATCGAGGCCAGCATCTCCGCCGTCTCGTCGATTGATCCCGTGGCTGAAGTCGCCATCCGTTACAGACCTTAGCCGCGAGTGTAGTCCCAGCATCCTCCATGCGCAAAGGATGTGCCGCCAAAATTGCCAACTCCAGCCGGATGCAGGAACGTCTCCTCGAGTACGATTTAGTGAATGCCCCTTATAGATAGCAAGTCCGATCCGTACACACGTGCCCTCGCCGCAGCTTCGTACATCCGTTCGTTGCACGCGACGCCACCGGTGCTCGGCATCATCCTCGGCTCCGGACTCGGCAACTTCGCCACACACGTCGAGCAGCCCACCGCCATCGCCTATGCCGACATCCCCGGCTGGCCACTCTCCACCGTCGAAGGTCATAGCGGCAAGCTGATCCTCGGCAGCATCGGTGGCGTCAGCGTCGCGGTAATGCAGGGACGCGTCCACGCCTATGAGGGCTACTCGATGGCCGAGGTCACCTTTCCGACGCGTGTGCTGGGGCTGCTCGGCTGCGCCGGACTCATCGTGACCAACGCGGCTGGCGGCATCAATACCAGCTACGGTGAAGGCACGCTGGTCGCCATCAGCGACCACATCAACCTCACCGGACACAACGCGGCAGTCGGCCCGAACGAGCCGCGCTTCGGCCTGCGTCCGAACACCGGCTACCGGTTCTTCGACATGACCACTGCTTACTCACCGCGCCTGCGCAAGCTGGCCGCGGCCGAGGCCGCAAAGCAGCAGATTCCGCTGCCTGAGGGCGTTTACCTCGCCGTGCTCGGCCCCAGCTATGAGACGCCGGCCGAGATCCGCGCCTTCCGCACACTCGGCGCCGACCTCGTCGGCATGTCCACCGTGCATGAGGTCATCGTCGCGCGCCACATGGGCATTGAGGTGCTCGGCCTCTCGCTGGTCACCAACATGGCCGCAGGCGTGCTCGACCGCGTGATCCACCACGAAGAGGTGATGGACATCGGCAAGCGCGTCGAGGGACAGTTCACCCAGCTTCTGCAGGCGCTCATTCCACAGGTCGCCGCAGCCATCGCAGATGGAACCCGCTTACACTAGCTTCCGTGGACTCGAACGCAACGACGCTTCCCATCCTGATCGGCATCGCCGGATGCTCCGGCTCCGGCAAGACCACGCTGGCCAGTGAACTCGCAACGCAGCTCGGCGCGACTCTCTTTCCGCTGGATCTCTACTATCGCGACCTTTCGCAGTTTCCGCTCGACGAGCGCGACAAGCGCAACTTCGACCATCCCGACTCGCTGGAGAGCGAACTTTTTGTCCAGCACATTCGCGACCTCGCGCAGGGTAAAACGATCCAGCGTCCGGTCTATGACTTCTCCCGCCACGCTCGCGTCGCCGGTGTATTCGATCCCATCACGCCCAAGCGTTTTGTCATCGTCGAAGGCATCCTCGCGCTGCACTATCCTGAGCTTCCACCGCTGTATCACTTCAGCATCTACGTGGACGCGCCGAACGAGCTCTGCCTCCGCCGCCGCATCTACCGCGATATGCGGGAGCGCGGCCGCACCGAAGAGTCCGTCCGCGCCCAGTTTGAGGCAACCGCGCGCCCGATGGCCGAGCTCTATGTGTTGCCCTCGCGCAGACACGCCAGCCTCACCGTGCAGGGCACAGACTCGCTCGACTGGTCGCTTGAGCAGGTGTTCGACGGGCTTCGCAAAGGCAAGCTGCTCTAGTCAACTTCACTTGCTGAAGTCCACAGTCGGCGCGGCGCTGTTGGCGGGATTGCCCTTGAAGTACTGGTCGCGATACGTGTAGCCGGCCATGCCCGCCCAGATGCTGTTGGGGAACTGCCGGATATAGACGTTGTAGGCCTCCAGCGCCTTGTTGTAACGCTGCCGCTCTACGGAGATACGGTTTTCCGTCCCCGCGAGCTCATCTTCCAGGCGGTTGAACTGGTCGTTGCCCTTCAGGTCAGGATAGTTCTCCTGCAACCGCAACAACGGGCTGATCGCCACATCGAGATTGCTGTTCGCGTTGATGCTGCTGGCGCGGTCCGAGCCCGCCGCGATGACGCCGGCACGCGCGTTGGCGATGTTGGTCAACACCGTGGACTCCTCCGCGACGTAGCCTTTCACGCTGGCCACCAGGTTCGGAATCAGGTCCATGCGCCGCTGCTGCTCGATATCGACCTGCGAGTAGGTCTGGTCTACATCCTGATCCAACTGCACCATCTGGTTCTTCGTGGAGACGTAGCTCCCAAAACCAATCACCACCACCAGCACCACAATTCCAAGCACAACCCATAGAGCCTTCATCGTTGTCTTTCCTTTCGAATCCCTTGTAATTCTATCTGTCCCGACATCTCCAGAAGCCGCTACCAGCTTCCGCTGGCGCCGCCGCCACCGGAGCCGCCGCCAAAGCCACCGCCAAAGTCGTCACCACCACCGCCGCCACCGCCCCAGCCTCCGCCGCCAAAGCCGCTGCCGCCTCCCCCGCCTCCGGCGAGACGGCTGCCCAGCAGGAACCACAGCACGCCCCAGCCGCCGCCACCGCGCAGGATGAGGAGGAAGACGATGATGAAGATCACCAAACGAATAATTCCCCCAGCGACGCGCCAGGGAGAGAGCTTCTGCGGCGGTGGTGGCGGCATGGAAGCCTCCACCTGCTGCTGCATGTCGAGGAGCGGGCTTAGGGTTACGCCTGCATCGGTCGCGATATCGTCGGCCACCTGCTCCTCGCCGTTCAGGATCGCCGGCCCGTACTCCCCGCCCTTGAGCTGCGGCACCATGCTGCGGCCGATGTCGCCCACCTTGGCATCGTTCAGCGCACCCTCAAGGCCGTATCCCACCTCAATCCGCCACTTGTGTTCGTTCAGGGCGAAGATCATCACCACGCCCTTGTCGCTGCCCTTGGGGCCGACCTTCCAGTTGTCTTCGAGCGCCGTGGCAAACTGTTCGATCGTCAGTCCGTCGAGCGACTTGATGGTCACGACCTCAAGAGTGGCATGCGCCTTGCTCTCCACCTCGGTGGCGAGCTGCTGCATCATCGCCTGAGACTCGGGGTCGATGATGCCGGCATTATCACTGACGTAGCTGGTCGGCTTGGGCAGCTTGGCCGGGTCTTCCGCCCGCGCAGGCCGGGCGCACAAAATCGCCAACCCAGCCACCGCTCCTGCGATCCATCGCATACGCATCACAGCAGCGATTGTACTCCTGCGCTTTAGCTATCCTTGCCACAACAACCAGCTCCCGCGGAAGCTGGTTGTGCCGCGACGGAAGGCAGGATTAGAGTCCACCAGTTACATGAAGATACATACCGCCGCCCTTGCGACCTACATACCCATCTTCTGCGCCAGGGTGCCTGCCATCTGGCTATGGTCGGCTACCACAGCCCGGCCTGCGGTCACAGTCGCCTTCAGGTCGGCATCCGTTGTCGCGGCCAGTTCCGCATCAAAGAGCGCAAGCGCCTCGTGGTGGTCTTTGACCGCGTCTTCGATAAACGCCTTGTCGAACTCTTTTCCTGACAGGCCCGTCAATGTGGAGTACTGCGCATCCTGCCCGGTGGAGAGCAGCACCGGCGGCGGCACTTTATACTTCGCCGCGAAGGGCTTCATTTGGGCTATCAGCATACGGTGATCATGGACCATCCTCTTCGCGAAGGCTCGGACATCCTTATTCCTGCTCTTCTCGAGCACCAGTTCGCTCTCTTTGATCTCGGCAAGGCTCGCCTGATCGGCCACAGTGATGAAGTGCTTATCCTCGGCGGCTGTCTGCGCGGCGGCAATTTGCCAGCTTCCGGCGGCACCGGCAAGTAGGAACATGCAGCAAAGTATCGTCATCTTCTTCATCCAGATCTTGTTCATGGGAAGGCTCCTGGCGCACGCGGCGCAGACGGGATTCGGCCCCATAGAGCGGCCAATGCATAGGAGTCCGAGCGGGCGATACGCGTTGTCTCGCGCAGCCATATATCCTGAATCAGCTTCAGGAAACAGAGTGTTTATGCCGCCAACACCTACACAGCCTCCCATCGCCGAACGCCAACCCCACACCACCACGCTGCACGGAACCGAGTTGCACGATGACTACGCCTGGCTGCGCGAAAAGGACTCGCCCCGCGTTCGCGCCTACCTGGAAGCCGAGAACGCCTACACCGCCGAAGCCATGCGCGGCACTGAAGCGCTCCAGAAGGCGCTCTACGACGAGATTCTCTCCCACATCCAGGAGGACGACGTCTCCGTTCCCTATCGCGACGGCGACTGGGTCTACCTGACGCGCACCACCAAGGGCTTGCAGTATCCGCGCTATCTGCGTCGACCAGCCGGCGATCCCGCGGCGCCGGAGCAGATATTCCTCGACGTTAACCAGCTCGCCGAGGGAAAGCCCTTCCTGTCCGTCGGAGCTCTCGCCATGAGCCCCGACGGCAATCTGCTCGCCTACACCACGGACGACACCGGCTTCCGCCAGTACACACTCTTTGTGCGCGACCTGCGCACCAGTGAGACGCTGCCCGATACCGCCCAGCGCGTCGGCTCGCTCGCGTGGGCCGCGAACTCCAGCACGCTCTTCTACACCACCGAAGACGAACAGACCAAGCGCCAGGACCGTCTCTTCCGCCACGCGCTCGGCTCCTCGCCGGTGGAGATCTTCCACGAAGAGGACGAGCGCTTCAATCTGGACGTTGGCCGTACCCGCGACCGCCAGTATCTTCTGCTGGAGGCCGGCAGCCACACTACGAGCGAAACCTGGTTCCTCGACGCTGCCGCGCCGACCGCCGACTTCCATCTCGTAGCGCCGCGCATCGACGATGAGGAGTACAGCGTGGACCATCGCGATGGCTTCTTCTACATCCAGACCAACCGCGATGCAGAGCAGTTCCGCCTGATGCGCGCGCCCACCGTCAATCCCGGCCGCGAGCACTGGCGGGAGATCCTTGCCGAGCGGCCCGACTCGCCGCTCGAAAGCATCGACCTCTTCCGCAACTTCCTCGTCGCCAGCTACCGCGAGCGCGGATTGGATGTGCTGCGGGTCCTCGCGCTCAGCGAGGAAGGCCTGCTCACTACTTCCAGTGACATCCGCTTCCCTGACCCGGCCTACGAGGCCTATGGCGAGATCAACCGCGACTTCCACGCGACGACCTATCGCTACGCTTACCAGTCGCTCGTGCGGCCCGCGTCGGTCTTTGAATACACCGTGGCGACCGGAGAGTCGGTACTGCTGAAGGAGCAGGAGGTACCGGGCGGTTTCAACGCCGCGAACTACGAATCCGCGCGGCTGTGGTTCCCCGCGCACGACGGCACAGAGGTTCCTGTCTCGCTGGTGTATCGGCGCGACAAGTTTCACAAGGACAGCACGTCGCCGCTATACGTTTATGGCTACGGCTCCTATGGC
>Ga0302156_10003387_pt1 | contig 12338 bp, 5 predicted proteins | sample I_Bog_N3_2_FD_193503 | JGI IMG/M metagenome (GOLD analysis project Ga0302156, IMG submission 193503) | Peat permafrost microbial communities from Stordalen Mire near Abisko, Sweden - I_Bog_N3_2 | ecosystem: Environmental > Terrestrial > Soil > Wetlands > Peat | place: Sweden: Abisko, Stordalen... | reverse complement strand
AGCCTCGAATATTGTCAACACTCTAGACACATCGGGCCGCTTCCGGCGGGTGCAATAGCCGTTCGGTTCTATCGACATTGGTTTACCGGTGTCTCAATGGGTCGTACCCTTGAGCGCGCCTGGCAGGATGTGCGGAGACCTTATCCTGATGCCAGTGCCTGGGCTTCCCACGCACTTAATCGAGTGAATCCCTTGCTGGGAACGGCCATCAGGCCGGATTCAAAGACCGTCGCCTCCGGCTACGAGCACGGCCAAGTACGAATAGGAGGCAAATCCGTGCGGCATGATTCTCTATTCGTGACACCAGGCCAATGCGCTCATTGAGAATGATGTGTGCGCCGAAAGGTCAACTAACCCTCAGAAACGCTCTTGTGTCTACGAAGGTAACCCTGCTGACAGGATCGAATCACAGTCCTGTGCAGTGTCCCAAGACTGAAGAATGAGGTAGTTTCGCGTTTGGTGTCGCTCACTGCTACAACGGAGATTCAGCGAGATCACTTCGCAAAGCCTAATACTCAAGATTTGCTGAGAAGGTATAGCCCGTTACAGCGTATCAAGTGCATCCATTGTGTTGAGGCAGTCCTCCGGTCATCTCAGATAAATGGCTCACGGCTGCTGTGCGACAAACATGCCAACTGACTTCAGGGTACTTTGCCCACACAGCCAACGGTATCCACTGGCCCTCAGTTCAAACGGAGGAGGTAGTTGACGGTAGTGGATGCTGCCAACGGATACAAGGTCGTTCAGAATCTGGGGATTCCGAAGGCCGCGGCGACACTGGCCTATGACGAGGCGATGGACCGCATCTTCCTCTGCCAAGGAAGACGTTGCTCCTGATAACATGACTATGTCCACATCCGACAAAGTGGTATCTTACGGATTACACCGAACTCTTCAGAGATTGTCAGGAAACCGACAGGGGTTGGATTCCTAGACATTTTATTTTACGTACTTGCGTCACTCGTCCAGGAGTACAGCTCGTGCCCATCTACCGCCGCACCCCAGGTTCCCTTTGTCGTCTGCTCTTGCCGTTGGCAGCCGTTGCCGTAGCAAACATTGCCTTGAGCGTGTCAGCGCAGACTGTTCCGCAGTTGCTGCCCTACACCGCCAAGCTGATTGCTGGAGGGGGCCCCACGGCGACCTTTACCGTCAACCCCAGCGCATACTGTCCGCAGGCGGGCGCTCCGTACACGCCGGCTGACAAGTACGGTGACGGCTGTCTGGCCAATGAGATTCAGCTCACCGGCCCGCGCTATGCGATTGCTGACAGTCTGGGGAATGTCTTCATCTCCGACTACACTAACGGACTGGTGCGCCGCGTGGATGCCATCACCGGCATCATCACGGCGGTGGCCGGTAGCGCGACAGTAACCGCCACGCCCGGCAAGAACGCGCCCTGCACCACGGGCAGCACCACGCTCTCCACGGACATTCTCGGTGACGGCTGCCTTGGCACGCAGGTCAAGCTCGGCAAGCCCGCCGGCCTGGCGTTTGATACCGCCGGCGACCTGATCTTCGCCGACTCCTACAACTACAACATCCGCAAGATCGCCGCGACCGGCGGCTTTGTCCCCGCCACCGGCGGTACCATCTCGCTGGTGGCCGGCACTGTCGGCGGTACCACGAGCACCGGCGGCTTCTCCTCGGGCGTGGTCGCCGCGACCAGCAGCTACGTGGAGGACGTGTACGGCATCGCCGCCGATACCAGCGGCAACCTGTTCTATGCCGACGAGTACACCAAGGCCGAGGATGTCTCGGTGATCAACATCAGCGCCAGTACTCCGGACGTGGTGACAGGCCTCACTATTCCGGCGGGCTATACCGTCAAGCTCGCCGGCGCCACATCCGGCGGAGGTGCATGCATCAACGCGCCCACCGCGGGCTTCGGCTGCACCTTCGGCACCTACGCCAACAATGTGAATGCGCTCGCGACCTCCGTCCAGCTCGACGCACCCTACGCGGTGGGCGTAGACAACAAGGGCAACGTCTTTATCGCCAACGAGTTTCAGAACAGCGTCGCCAAGATAAGTGCCGCAGGTTACCTTACCAACTATGCTGGCATCAACACCGGCACAGGCAGTACTACGCTCACCAACACGACCCGCGCTGTCGCCACGACCATCGCGATGGGGACCGACTTCGGCGTCGCGGTGGACAACAACAGCAACATCTACGTCACGGACGCTCTCCTCGGCTACGTCTGGCGCGTGGACGGCGCCACCGGCTATGGCTACGTTGTCGCGGGCGGCGGCGCAGGCACCTGCGCCAGCCCCAACGCTCTGGACACGCCGGCCAGCTACGACACGGACACCTACGGCGACGGCTGCCCGGCCCTGCAGGCCAAGCTCGGCGTTGGCGTCAACAAAGGCGGCTACACCACAACGGGCGTCTTCGGCGTCACGGTGGATGCCAACGCCAACCTCTATCTCGGCGATACGGTCAGCAACCTGGTCCGCGAGATCACCTCCGGCACGCAGTTCGGCGTCATCGGCGCGAACCAGCCCACCAACAACCTCGATATCCACTTCGGCGCAGGCGACGCCCCTGCAGCGACGGGCGCTTATATGCTCACCTCAGGTGCGAGCAACTTTTCGCTCGGCACAGCGACCTGCACTTACAACAACGCCGATGCCACTACCGACTGCGTGCTCCCTGTCACGGCAACACCTGCCGTCCTCGGCGCATTCAACGGAAAGCTCCAGGTAAGTTCCAACTTGGGAGGCGTTAATTCCTTCGTTCTGAGCGGAACTTACGCCCAGAGCCCGATCACCCGGACGACGCTTTCCTACGTGGCTGGCGTCACCTGCGCCGGCACTACCACCTATGCCACGGTCACGCCGATTGCGCTCACTGCCACCGTGACAGCGAACGGTCCGGCGCCTCCGGTGGGCAACAGCGATAATGTCACCTTCTACGCTAACAACGGCGTCACGAATTCGCCCATCGGCACGGTCGCCGTCTCGAACATCGGCACATTATCGGCTCCTGTTTACGGCGCGACGCTGAACTATACGTTCACCACGCCCGGCACCTACACGCTGACGGCGGTTTACAGCGGCGACAGCTACTTCAAGACTTCGACCGGAACGTCTACCTCCACGATTACCAGTTCCACGCCGAGCTTCACAATCACGCCAACCCCCTACTCACAGTCCACGGTCACCGCCGGACAGACGGCGCTCTACAGCTTCACCGTCAACCAGAACGTTTACTCCGGGACGATCACCTTCACGGTGACGGGTCTGCCGGCGAACTCTTCCTACAGCATGAGCCCGGCGGCGGGCTTCACAGCCACCGGCTGCTCGGTCACCAACACCGCTACCCTGAGCATCTTTACGCAGCAGGCAACCAAGGTTACGCCGGCAGGGTTCGGCGCGAGTGGCCGCGGGCCGTGGCAGATGCTGTGCGTGCTAACGGGCCTGGGGCTGGCGCTGTTGATTGGCTTGCGCCGCCGCCGCGTCCCCCTGCGCTATGGACAGATATGGATGGCGCTGGTGCTGCTGATCTCCGCGACGGGGATGGTGGCCTGCGGTAAGAGCGTCGGGACGGTCCTGCAACCCGCTACGCCGGCCGGCACGTACGCCATTACCGTCACCGCCGTGCCCTCGGTTGGTACCGCGCCACCCGCTATCACCTTTCCGCTCATCGTGAATTAGCGGCGTTCCCTATCAAGGCAGTGGAGAGAAGTTTCTCCACTGCCCAACCTCTTTCTATGTACCGCCCGGCAGTCCCGCAGGCAAGGTCCACGGTCAGGAGATCTCTCTCGATGATTCTCAGCTCATTCAAGTCGCGTAAGCCCACCGCAAAGCCGGTCCTGCTGGCCGCTCTCCTGGCCGTGTTTATCCTCGCCTCCGCGCCTCTGCATCCGGCTGCGGCGCAGTCGGCCACCTCCGGAGCGATTGGCGGAACTGTGTCGGACAGCAATGGCGCTCTGCTGCCGGCGACCACGGTCACCGTGAAGGCCGCGGACACGGGCACCACGCGCACAGTCAAGGCGAACTCCTCCGGCGAGTACCTGATCTCCGATCTTGTCCCCGGCGTGTACACCGCGACCTTTACCGCCGATGGATTCGAGACCTACCAGGAGAGCTCGATCACCGTCACCGTGGGCAGCACCTCCAGCGTCTCGCCGAAGCTGAAGGTCGGCTCCGTCGCAGATAAGGTAGAGGTGACCGGCGAAAACCTGCAGATGCACACCGAGGACAGCGCCGTCTCCACGACGATCGACCAGACGGCCATCGACAACCTGCCTATCAACGGCCGGCGCTGGTCGGACTTCGCGCGACTCACTCCGGGCGTGGTCTCGCAGCCGCAAGGCTTCGGCCTGCTCAGCTTCCGTGGCATCAGCTTCCTGCTGAACAACAACACCATCGACGGCGCGGACGACAACCAAGCGTACTACTCGGAGGCCCGCGGCCGCACGCGCACCGCGTTCTCCATTCCTCCCTCCGCCATTCAGGAGTTCCAGGTGAATACCTCGAACTACTCGGCGCAGTACGGACGGGCTGCCGGCGGCGTGATCAATACCGTCACCAAAAGCGGCGGAGACCATATTCACGGCGAAGCGTTCTTCTACGACCGCGACAACGCGCTGGGCGGAGCCGTGAATCCATACACTCTGCTGAGCGTCTCCAACGGCAATGGCGGATACAACAGCGTTCCCACCAAGCCCAAGGACTGGCGCAAGGACTGGGGCTTCACCATCGGGGGGCCGATCCTGCACGACAAGCTCTTCTTTATCTATACCTACGATCAGGAGCGCCGCAACTTCCCGGCCATCTCGCGCCCCACGGACCCGAACGACTTCTTTGCTCCCTCCAACGCAACGCTGCCCGCGGGCGAGACCTGTTCCACTACCGCCTTTACCACGACCACCCTCTCCCTGACGGCGGAGGGCGATTACAACTCCTGCCTGATCGCGGCTCTGTTCGGTGTCAACTTCCAGGCGGGTTCGGCGTACTACCAGCAGGGCCTCGGCATCCTGCAGAGCTTTATCGGCATCGTTCCGCGCAAGCAGGACCAGGTCATCAACCTGCCCAAGCTCGACTATCAGATCAACGACCGCAACCGGCTGTCCGTGTTGTACAACCGCATGAGGTACTCTTCGCCGAACGGACTCTACTCCCAGGCCACGGACAACCAGGCCGTCTCCGGCTGGGGCAATGACAATGTGAAGGAAGACTTCGGCATCATCCGCCTCACGTCCGTACTGAGCAATAGCATCGTCAACGATGCGCTAGTGCAGTATGGGCGCGACTTTGAGTTTGACTACCAGCAGCCTCCCGCGCCCAACGAACTGCCGCTCGCGAAGAACTCCTACGGGGCCGCCGCGGGCACACAGATCGGGTATTACTTCAACGGAGGCATCTATGACGGCTCCAACCCGGACTTGACGCGCTATGCCGACCCCGATGAGCGCCGCCTGCAACTGCTCGATGGCGTGACCTGGAGCAAGGGCAAGCACACCTTCAAGTTCGGCCTGGAGTACAACAAGGTCTCCGATTACGAGAACACGCTGTACAACGGCAACGGCAGCTACAGCTACGACTGGACCTACAACTACATCGCCGACTACCTGAACGCCACCACCGGCGTGGGCGGACCACTGCCAGCCAATGCGAAGACCGGCTGTAACGGCGTCCTTCCACCAGCGTGCTACACCCAGAGTTACTACAGCTTCTCCCAGCAGTACGGCAACCCCAAGGGCGTGATCGCTACCCGCGAGTATGCCGGCTATGCGACCGACGACTGGCGCATTCTGCCGAATCTCACGCTGACGCTTGGTGTGCGCTATGAGTACGAGTATGTGCCGGGCAATCCCTACGTCAACTCCGGTAACCCGGCGCTTGCTGCCACCAACGGAGGCTTGCCCACGGCTTTGCCGCAGACCGCCAACCGTCCCGACGACCGCAACAACATCGGTCCTCGCGTCGGATTCTCCTGGAACATGCGCGGCGACGGCAAGACCATCCTTCGCGGCGGTTACGGTATCTACTACGGCCGCATCGTCAACTCCAATATCCTCCAGACCTATCTCGAATCTGGCGCACCCACAGCCCAGGTCGGTGTCACCAGCCTGTACTCCGCCAACTGCGGGCCGACCTTCCCGAACATCTATTCCTCCTTTGCACAGGTCTCCGGAGTCTGCGCGGCGAATGGATATGCCATCGCACCGACGGCGGCCTTCTTCAGCCCGCACATGCAAAATCCGCAGGTGCATGAGGCCGACCTGGCCATCGAACAGAACATGGGCAAGAACACCACGCTCGGCATCACTTACATGATGTCGCTTGGACGCGAGCTGCCCACGGCGATTGATACCAACTTCAGCAGCGCCGCCACCGGATACGGAACCTTCGCGGTCACGGCTGCCGCGGGTTCTTCCACCACTCCTAATAATCCTTATCCGGTCAGCCCCAACTCCGAGGCGCCGACCAGCCTGACCAACTATCCGCTGGCCCCCCAGACCGGCGCCTATACCGTGCTGCCGCACGGCGGCAAGACGCCCCCCGTCTTCCCCACCGGGTTTCAAGAGAAGTTCTTCCTCAACGGATCTCGTCCCAACGCCGCCTACTACCAACTGCTTCAGGTGCAGAGCAGCGTCAACTCCAGCTACAACGCCCTGGCCTTTCAGGTGGACCATCGCTATCAGCACGGCCTCTCGGTGTTGACGAATATCACTTGGTCCCACGGGCTGGATGAGAATCCATACGAGTCCACGGTCGTTCCCAGCTACAACCTCTCCGACCCTACCAACCCCCACGCCGATTACGGCAACAGCGCCACCGACGTTCGGCTGCGTTACGTCGGAGCGGTCGTCTACGAACCCCAGACGCACTTCCATGGCATCGAGCAGCAGGTGCTGGGCGGCTGGCGCATTGCTCCGCTGGTGCAGGCGCAGACTGGTCAACCCTACTCGGCGACCATCTCCAGCAGCTCCTTCAAGTCCGTAACCCTGAGCAACGGGACGACGGGCACGCTCGCCGGCACGGGCATCAACGGCGCAGGTTCCGGCGCCACGCGGGTTCCCTGGCTGGAGCGCAACAGCTACAACAATCCCAAGACCGCCGTCGTTGACCTGCGGCTTGGAAAGAACTTTTATCTGCCCAAGATCGCCGGCTTTGAGGGGATGCGCCTGGAGTTCTTCGCCGAAGTCTTCAACGTGATGAATCACCAGAACATCACCGGAGTCACCTCCGAGGCCTATACGCTCGGCGACGCCAAAGGAACCGCCATTGCGCAGACCCTGACTCCCTACTCCGGCTTCGGTACCTATACCAGCTCCAACAGCAACTACACCTATAGCCCCCGGCAGGTGCAGATCGCCGCCCGCCTGCACTTCTAGAGGCAGTGCGTAATGAGTAGAGAGTAAGGAGTAGAGAGGAGACTCTCTACTCCTTATCCTTTAATCAATGCGTCGTGTCCGGTTTGGGCAGTAGTATCTGCGCAGGAGTCGCCTCAGCCTCGCCCAGGATGCGGTTCAGCACATGCGCCAGCCGCAGGCCGCCGAGGGCCAGTTGCGCATCGACGACCTTCGTCTCCTCCCGAATATAGTCGCGCGTGAGCAGCGCGCCCTGCGGAGCGAGGGCCTGCATAGCGTAGTGGTGCGAGACCTCGGCCCAGGAGACCGGCTCGCCGCCGGAGAAGCGCTCCCAGTGGTTGTCGCGAATCTCCTGCAGCAGGCGGTCGGTGTACTTCTTCTCACTGAGTCCCTGGTCGTCGATAATCTGGTCGTCCCACACGCCGTGCAGATTGCACATAAAGGTGCCGCATTGTGTTGAGCCCAGAAAACTGACCTGGATGTTGTTGCCGCCGCGGTCGTCGCCCCAGGCGTGAAAGGGCTGATGCACGTCCCCGATGAAGTGGATGAGGAATTTCAACGCAATCGCGCGCTCCTTTTCCGGCAGCGAAGTGTCGCCTAACCGGCCTTCAAAGTAGAGGATGCGGTCCGTCACGCAGTCCCGCCATGGAGACTTCGGATCGGTTGCAGACAGCGGGCAGTCCCGATCGCGATTGAACTTCTCCGCCGTGCCGGGGATGTCCACAAAGTGCCACGGGGCCGTCTCCGGATGATCGGCGCGGTACTCATCGGCCCAGGGAGCGACGTCGGCGAGCGTCTCCTTGCTCTTGGAGTCGGCTTCCAGCAACTCGGCGACCTGCGCCCGCGTCTCCGGCGTCAGATACTCCTCTGCAACCAGCGCGGTCAGGCGATGGCCTTCCCGCCCCCAGGCCCAGCTAGTTACGGGGTTCATGCAGAACAGCAGCGCCAGCACCACTGCGCGACGGAGAAACTGCGGGTTTTGCAATTGTCTTGCAGAAGAGGCGGGGGTACAGAACGGAGGACAGGACATAGTGCGATGGTATGCGCATTAGAATGGAGGCGTGCGGAAAACAATCGAACATCGGCGAAAGCGGTTCTCTCTGGTTGCCGCTGTCCTGCTCGCCGCGAGCTTGCACGCTGCCGTCGCGCAGTCGCAGTCTCCTCCGGGAAGTACGCTCACGGTCAACGCCCGCCTGGTAGTACTCGACGTGGTGGTGACGGACCAGGCGGGAAAGCCCATCGACGGCCTAACGGAAAAGGACTTCCAGGTCTATGAGGATGGCAAGCTGCAGCGGATTCGCTCGATCGAGCCGCCGACTGCACATGAGCTGCCGGCGCCGTCCCTGGGAGCGAAGACGATTTATGACCCCGCACGGCCTGCTAACTTCGGTCACTCACCGGTCAACATCCTGGTACTGGACGAGGCCAACACCCACTTCGCGGATAGCGCCTTCGCGCGACGCTCGCTACAAGAGTATCTGGCCGCGCAGCCGGCAGTGCTGGCGCAGCCCACTACGCTGCTTAGCATCTACGACCGCCACTTCAAGACGTTACAGGCTTTCACGCTCGACCGCGACGCCTTGTTACGTGCCCTGGCCTCCGCGCCCACGGAGTATGCCTGGAAGCTCGAGGTCAACGGCAACACCGACTCGGGCCCAGTCGACCGGCTCGACCAGTCCCTGCGCGCACTGGAGGAGATCGCGGAGAGTGACGCGCCGATCCCCGGACGAAAGAACATCCTCTGGGTCGGCAACGGCTTTCCCACCATAGACCCCACTACGCTCGACGGCGACCTCGCGCAGGAGATGAAGGACACCCTGCAACATGTGACCGATGTCCTGCTGGACACACGCATCACGCTCTATGCGGTGGACCCCACCAGCTCCGCCGTCGGCATGACGGAGATCACCGACACCACGCAGATGGACTTTCTGGAGGCGGCCGGCGGCGGGATCGCCGGCGCCAATGAGACGTTTGGCGCAACCGAAGACTTCGACCGCCTGGGCCCGGCCACTGGCGGTCGCGTGATTCGAGGCAGGAACGATATAGCCTCGCAGATCGCCGCCTCCGTGGACCTGGGCTCGCAGTTCTACACGCTCGCCTACTCGCCGACCTCTACTGCGGAGACAGCGTCACAGTATCGCAAGATCAGGATTGTGTGCCTGCGTCCGGGGCTTACGGCGACCACCCGCAGCGGCTACTACAGCGGCAGGACGCAGCAGGAGAAGTCCAGGGCTACCTCCGCCTACGACCTCACTACCGCCGCCGAGAGCGATCTGCCACTGAACGGCTTGCACGTCACCGTCACGCCGGAGTCTGCGAACGACAGCTACACCGTGCGTGTCGCCCTTCCAAACCTGACCTGGACGCCAAAGGACGACGGCAGTGCCACCGCTTCGGTCTACATCATGGCGGTCTGGCTGGATGCCGACAAGAGGATGATCGGGCACAAGATCATGGGCATGTTGGCGAATGCCGCGCCCGGCGCCGACCTGCGCGACGCTGCAAAGACAGCCGATTTTGCGGTCACCGCCAAACCTGCGGCAAGAGCTTCAACGCTGCGCTTTATCGTGCGCGATTCAGCGACAGGCCGAATGGGCTCGTTCGATCTTCCACTCGCGAAGCATTGATCCCGCAGCCGGGGGAAAGTGCAGTTGCCCCCCAGTTGCCCCTGGATGCCGACGGACCAGAATATCCTTCCCCTGGACCATAAACAATGAAAAGCCAGCATTTACGCTGGCTTTTTGACTTTGGAACTTGCTGGAGGATGAAATGGCGGACCTGATCGGGATCGAACCGATGACCTCTTCCATGCCATAGCTTAAGGGGCTGTCCTAGATAACTACCTTAATAAGGTAGAAGTTTAGGATGGCTTCGTGATGCGGAAGAGCCGATTGGAGTGGGCAGTGCGAAGACGCTTAATAGAACATTTCGTGTCGGGTTCCACGGCCCGGACAGCGGCCTCGCTGGTCGGGGAAGAGCACGGCAGCGATGTACTTCTATCGTCTACGCGAGACCATAGCCCCGCAGACAGTAGTCTGAGCCTAAGCGAAGGAACCTGTAGTGCGTCTGAAATCTATGAGCCACACGCTTTCTTGGGTCTGGGGCAAGTCGTTGAGAAAGAGATCAAGATCGAACGCGAGTATCAAAGCCCTTGGCGCTTTGACACTGAAGTTCTCAGCAACGGCTACAAGCTATTTCAATTGCTCATTCGTCCTGTTGCGAAAAAGCAAAATGATGCGAACTGGATGTTGGCCCTCTCAGAAGGAACTTATGGACTGCGGCTAACAGAGTCTTTTATAGTTCGAAATTAGATGTGATGGTCGGGGCGGAGAGATTCGAACTCCCGCCCCTCTGCTCCCAAGACAGGCTCTCCGATTTTGGCTAAATCATTGAAAAGATGGAACGAACAAGCCTTTTGGAATCAATCGACCTTGTGGTTCTGTGAGGTTCGGCCTACATCGGTGAGGTTTTCTTGCACTCAATTTTGACTACAGTCCAATCAAAAGACCTGTTTTGTACTTGCTTTCGACAGTCGGCTACAAGATGACTTCCCACAAGCCGACTTTAGGATACCTATCCGTTCGTCAGCGAGTGCATTGGTGATTTGGCACTCGTTGAGAATCATTACTGATGTGAATCGCTTTTCACTATACCTATCCGTCCTTTCTTGCGAAAACGGACCTGAATGAACGCATCGGCCACAACTCGTCGGAAGCGCGGGTCAGCCGACGCCGGCATCGGTGTGCAAGGGGAAGCTTGTGAAGTACCAATGAAGTAGTGAGCTATAGCAAGCTGCTGAAGTGCTTGATGATTTCTGTCGTTGCGCCGGTTAGGAGTGGCGTGACCATGGAAATGATTGCTTTCCAGGGCGAGAGGGAAAGGCCGTGCGCTGCGAGCCATTGTTGTTCATCGAGTTTGGGGTTTTTGGTCACTGCTTGCGATAGCAAGTCGTCGCGCCACCCGGATTGCAGCGCTAAGACAGGGAAATACATGACGACCAATAGCAGGCTGGAGAGGACTGCCGCAGAGAACACCAGCATGTGGCTCAATGGCTTGTCATTGGGAAACGTGCAGTTGGCGGTGAGAGGCTGAGTGCACCCAGGAGAGAGGGCGATTCCCCAACCATATTGCGTGAACATTTCGAGCAGTTCGAAAACCAGCAGAATCGTACAACTGTATAAGGACATTTGAAAGCGCGAGCTGCGCAGGGCAACGTCATTGGCGGTGAGAGGCTGCGAAGCGGAGCATAGGCAGACCAACGAATAGATCAATCCGGCGAGAACAATCAAAGCACCAATGTCCAGAAGGTCGGACCACACGACTACGGGGAAGCGCAGCAATTACAATCCCAGCCTGGGACTGAACACCTCCGGTCTGCCGGGCTTTGACGGTCAGGAAGGCGGTCCGTCTGAGCTGGGCCAGGGGACATGGACGCACATATTCACGTCGTGCCTGCTAAATGAGTTCCGTTCTTCGGAGACGCGCATACGCTTTCTGTTTGCGCCCACGGCGCAGACGCTGGCCAACCCCATCTCCAGCTATTACAACATCACCTTCAACGGACAGGGATTTGGCGGCACCAACCCGCTGGGCATCTCGCAGAACATGCCTCAGGGACGCAGCGAGGACCTGTACCAGTTTCAGGACACCGTCAGCGTGACTCACGGGCGGCATACGCTGCGTCTAGGCGCAGACGTGGGACGGCAGATCGAGACCGACCTGATAGCGCAGAATGCGCTGGGCGGCCTGCTCTTCACCAAAGGAGGCGCGCTCTCCGCACTGGACAACTTTCTGGATAATTATCTGGGGGCGTCCGGACAGGCTACCAAGACCTTCGGGCCTACCCGAGTGAATCCGCATGGTTGGAGAACTGCGGTCTTTGCGCAAGACGACCTGAAGCTAACTCCGGAACTAACCGTGAACCTGGGCGTCCGCTACGACTACCTGACCAACCCGGAGAACTCGTTGCAGTATCCGGCAGTGGATATCAACAATCCATTCCATGCGATCAATA
>Ga0302156_10003376_pt1 | contig 12355 bp, 12 predicted proteins | sample I_Bog_N3_2_FD_193503 | JGI IMG/M metagenome (GOLD analysis project Ga0302156, IMG submission 193503) | Peat permafrost microbial communities from Stordalen Mire near Abisko, Sweden - I_Bog_N3_2 | ecosystem: Environmental > Terrestrial > Soil > Wetlands > Peat | place: Sweden: Abisko, Stordalen... | reverse complement strand
ACCGCGCAGTGTCGTAAGGCGCATCCTCGAAGCCGGCCTTCAGGTTGTATTCGCTCTCGATACGATTGGCGATGACGTCGAACTGCAGCATGCCGACCACGCCGACAATCCAGGTGGCGCCATTGACCGGCTTGAACAGCTGGCTGACACCTTCCTCGGCCAAATCCTCCAGGGCTTTCTTCAACTGCTTGGCCTTCATGGGATCGTCCAGGCGCACGCGGCGCAGGACTTCCGGGGCGAAGCTGGGAATGCCGGTAAAGCGCAGATCCTCGCCCTCGGTCAAGGCGTCGCCGATGCGAAGAGCCCCGTGGTTGGGGATGCCCATGATGTCGCCGGGAAAGGCTTCTTCCGCCAGCTCGCGATCGCGGGCCAGGAAAAACACCGGGTTGCCCAAGGCGATCAGCTTGCCCGAACGCACATGCTTCAGTTTCATGCCGCGCTTGAACTTGCCGGAACAGACCCGGAAGAAGGCGATGCGGTCGCGGTGGTTGGGGTCCATATTGGCTTGGACCTTGAAGACGAAGCCGGTGACTTTCTCTTCCAGCGGATCGACGGTGCGAGGCTGGGCCGGCTGGGGACGCGGCGGCGGGGCCAGACGGCCGATGCCGTTCAGCAACTCGCGCACGCCGAAGTTCCGCAGGGCCGAGCCGAAAAACACCGGAGTCAGATGACCGGCGCGATAGCTCTCCAGATCAAAGGCCGGGCAGGCGCCGCGCACCAGCTCGATTTCTTCCCGCAGCTTGGCGGCGGCTTCCACCCCCACCAGTTGATCCAGGCGGGGATCGTCCAGGGGCATGTCGATGCCCTCGGGGATGTGATCCCCCCGGGTCTGGTCGAACAGCAGCACCTGATCGGCGGAGAGGTCGTAGACGCCCTTTAGATCGCGACCCATGCCGATAGGCCAGGTGATGGGGCAAACGTCCAGGGCCAGGGTCTTCTCGATCTCGTCGAGGATATCGAAGGTCTCGCGGGCCTCTCGGTCCACCTTGTTGACGAACGTGATGATCGGCACGTCGCGCAGACGGCAGACTTCGAACAGCTTGCGGGTCTGGGTCTCGATGCCCTTGGCGGCATCCAGCACCATCACCGCTGAATCCACGGCGGTCAAGGTGCGGTAGGTGTCCTCGCTGAAGTCTTCGTGGCCGGGGGTGTCCAACAGATTGAACGACAGGCCGTCATGCTCGAAGCTCATCACCGAGGCGGTCACGGAAATGCCGCGCTCCTTCTCGATGCTCATCCAGTCCGAGCGGGCTCGCCGCTGCTCGCCGCGGGCGCGCACGGCTCCGGCCATCTGAATGGCGCCGCCGAACAGCAACAGCTTTTCCGTCAGCGTCGTTTTACCGGCGTCAGGGTGGGAGATGATGGCGAAGGTGCGCCGTTGGGTGACTGCGGAGAGGAGTGAAGTCATGATGCCGGTTTTTCGGGCCTTAAGGGCAAAATTGCAAGCCCTGTTTACGTCTCCGCCTTATGGCCTGCTTTTCCAATGGCCCAAGTTGGTCTAACAATATCCTCGGTTGGATTACAGGGCTGACGTATATGGACGTGCTGATAGAGCTGCTGATAGCGCTGCTCATAGCGCTTATGGCGGGCTTTTCCGTTGGCTGGCTGCTGCGCGGACGGCCCCTTGCATCCCGCCATGGCAAGGTGTTTAACCCCTCGTCCGACTCCTTGCTTTTGTCCGTGAACCACGATCTGCGCCAGCCTTTGCAGGCCCAGGGGCTGTTCATCACCGCCCTGATCCAGCGCCCCCTGCCCGAGGATCTGGCCCGACTGGCCTCGCGCATCGAGGCATCCCACACCGGATTCGTCGAGGAATTCGACGCCCTGATCGATCTGGCCCGCCTGAACGAGGGACGGCTGAAAACCAACACCCCCGGCGAATTCCACCCCAGCGAACTGTGGAGCCGCATCGCTGACGACAGCGCTCCCCTGACCGAGCGGCGTGGCCAGATGCTGCGCTTCCATCACGGCAAGCGTTTGTTGCCGGGCGATCTGGTGCTGCTGCAGAAAATCCTGCGCCCCTTGGTCACCGCCTCGCTGCTGGCCAGCGAGGAAGGCGGCATGGTGCTGATCGGGGCTCGGAAAAAGTCCGGCAAATGGCGGATCGAGCTATGGCATGGCGCTCCCGGACTGGACGAGAAAAGCCTGATGGCCATTCTCGATCTATCGCCGGAACGCCCACTCCATCCCGTCGGTCACCCCCTTGGTTTGCCTCTGCTTTTGGCTCATCGACTATGCCCCCTCAGCGATGTGCGATTGGGCGGACGGAGCTTCCCTGGGAAGGGTGGGGTTCTCTGGCTCGCCCTACCGGAACCGAGGAGGAATACCTAGAAGAATGGACGCCATGTTCCGACTCTAAGCATTTATACGGACTTGCCCTTATTTTAGTTTAAATCCAATTTGATTTGGTAGGAGCGAGGCTTTGGGCCAAGAATCAGGAAATCTCGGCACGTCCAGGACTTCAGCTTAGCTTGGCGAACATATACCAACAGGTTAAGCAGCCTAATACATCTTTGTGAGTAGATTGCATTCGCTACTGCCCCATGAATGCGCTACTATGACCTATCGATTGTGCGCCTTGCGAATGCATTGGGGGGCGCCGTTCACATGCGGAGATGACCATGAAGATCATGATTGCCGACGACCATGAGCTGTTTCGCGATGGTCTGCGTCATGTTCTCGAGCAACTTGACGGCGAAGTCGATATTGTCGAGGCCAGCGATTACCCGCAGGCCTTGGCAAAAGCACAGTCCGACCCCGGCATCAGCATCGTGCTGATGGATCTGGCCATGCCCGGCATGCCCTGGGCCGAAGGCCTTCAGGCTTTGCGACAGATCCTTCCCGCCACCGTTCCCGTTATCATCCTGTCAGCATCGGATGATCGCCGCCATGTTTTGCAGGCGGTGAACCTGGGAGCTGCGGGGTTCATCCCTAAAACCTCATCCAGCCGGGTCATGCTCAGCGCTCTGAAGCTGGTGATGTCGGGCGGCGTTTATCTGCCGCCGGCGCTGCTGGAGCAGGCCAACGACTCCAACGGGCTTGACCACGCCATGGGCAACGGCGACGCTTCCTTCCTGACCCCGCGTCAGCGCGAAGTGCTGGTGCTGCTGGGCCAGGGCAAATCCAACAAGGAAATCGCCCGGGTGCTGCAACTGGCCGAAGGCACGGTCAAGCTGCATGTCACCGCCATCTTAAAAGCCTTGAACGTCAACAACCGCACCCGCGCCGTGGTGGCCGCCTCACAGATGGGCCTGACCGGCAGCGATGGCATCGGCATGCGCTGACGCCCTTTGGGTTTCGGAACGAAAGGCGGCGAGCGGAAGTTCTGCCGCCTTTTCTTATGGGAGTTTGATACCGTGATGCATAAAATTTGCGTCACGTAAGTCCCTCTGCCTAAGCGGGGCATCCGCCCCTTGGCCGCTCGCTCCGCCGCCCGTTAGGGTAAACGACCCCCAAAAAGGGTGGCCCTGAGTTTACGAAGGGGCGGAGAAGCCGACACTGCTCGCTGATCGCAACGCGCGTCAGAGTTGACGCAATTACTCTAGGACAGCATTTCTTCCAGCAGGCTTTGCAGCTTGCGGCCATTCACCGGCTTATGCAGCACCGGCAGACCGCTGGAAGCCGCCTCGCGCAGACGATCAGCCGCGGTATCGCCGGTGATCAGGATGGCTGGTATCCTGCCGCCATAGCGCTTTTCCACCAGCCGCACCGCCTGCACGCCCGTCTCTCCGCCCGTCAGACGGAAATCGGCAACAATGACGTCGGGCGGCAAGGGGTGTTCGGCCAACTGGTCCATGGCGTCTTCCACCGAACAGGCCGCCAGCACTCGATACCCCCAACTTTCGAACAACATGCGATAGCCCATGAGGACCATGGCTTCATCCTCGACCACCAGAACCCGAGCGCCGAGCGTCGCTTTATCGGGCATTTGCCGGGAGGCTTGCGGGCTCCCTCCGTGATCGGGGGTAAAAGTGGGGCTTACCATGGAACTCACCCAAGACTTTATGTTGTGACACCAACTCTACCGGCTGGTTCTTAAAAGTTAGTGTGCCTGTAGAGCGAGGCCAGGGAAAGGTCACTGGCGACATAGAATGCTATGTCTTTGGTAGCAAAACGTCCTGGACAGACATGCGAATCGGAATGAAAGGCATAGCCATAAGAAAAAGGCCGCACCCTATTAGGATGCGGCCCTCTTCATTTAGTCGGATGACGGGATGGATTAGAAATCCATGCCGCCCATGCCGCCCATGCCACCCATGCCGCCATCACCGCCAGGAGCAGACTTCTTCTCCGGCTTCTCGGCGATCAGCGCCTCGGTGGTGATCAGCAGACCGGCCACGGAAGCGGCGTCCTGCAGAGCGGTACGGACAACCTTGGTCGGATCGATGATGCCGGCCTTGATCATATCGACATATTCGCCGGTCTGAGCATCGAAGCCGAAGTTGACATCGGTGCTTTCCATCAGCTTGCCGGCAACCACGGCGCCGTCGGACCCGGCGTTCTCGGCGATCTGACGCACCGGAGCCTGAAGGGCGCGGCGGACGATCTCGATGCCGACCTTCTGGTCGTTGTTGACGTAAGCCACCTTGTCCAGCGAACGGATGGCATGCAGCAGAGCAACGCCACCACCGGCAACGATGCCTTCTTCAACAGCGGCGCGGGTCGCATGCAGGGCGTCGTCGACGCGATCCTTGCGCTCCTTGACCTCGACCTCGGAAGCGCCGCCGACCTTGATGACGGCCACGCCGCCAGCCAGCTTGGCCAGACGCTCCTGCAGCTTCTCACGGTCGTAGTCCGAGGAGGTCTCCTCGATCTGGGCCTTGATCTGCTTGATGCGGGCCTCGATGACGTCCTTGCCACCGGCGCCATCAACGATGGTGGTGTCTTCCTTGGTGATGGTCACGCGCTTGGCGGTGCCCAGGTCAGCCATGGAGACGTTTTCGAGCTTGATGCCCAGATCTTCCGAGATGACCTGTCCACCGGTCAGGATGGCAATGTCTTCCAGCATGGCCTTGCGGCGATCGCCGAAGCCCGGAGCCTTCACGGCGGCGACCTTCAGGCCGCCACGCAGACGGTTGACCACCAGGGTGGCCAAGGCTTCGCCTTCGATGTCCTCGGCGATGATCAGCAGCGGACGACCCGACTGCACGACCTGCTCCAGCACCGGCAGCAAGGGCTGCAGGGCGGTCAGCTTCTTCTCGTGCAACAAGATGTACGGAGCTTCCAGCTCGGCGGTCATCTTTTCGGCGTTGGTCACGAAATAGGGGCTGGTATAGCCACGGTCGAACTGCATGCCTTCGACGACTTCGAGCTCGGTATCCAGGCCCTTGGCTTCCTCGACGGTGATGACACCCTCGTTGCCGACCTTTTCCATGGCGCGGGCGATCATCTCGCCGATTTCGCGCTCGCCGTTGGCGGAGATGGTGCCGACCTGGGCGATCTCGGCGTTGGTGGCGACCTTGCGGGTACGGGACTTGACGTCGGCGATGACGGCCTGAACGGCCAGATCGAGGCCGCGCTTCAGATCCATCGGATTCATGCCAGCGGCAACGGCCTTGGCGCCTTCGCGAACGATGGACTGAGCCAGAACGGTGGCGGTGGTGGTGCCGTCGCCAGCCAGATCGGCGGTCTTCGAGGCAACTTCACGGACCAGCTGAGCGCCCAGGTTCTCGAAGCGGTCAGCCAGCTCGATTTCCTTGGCGACGGTCACGCCGTCCTTGGTGATGCGGGGGGCGCCGAACGACTTTTCGATCACCACATTGCGGCCCTTGGGGCCCAAGGTGACCTTGACGGCGTCAGCGAGGATGTCAACGCCGCGCAGCAAACGGGCGCGAGCGTCGGTTCCGAATTTAACTTCCTTGGCAGCCATTGGTGCAAGTTCCTTAATAGCTTAGGCGAACACGCCGATAATGTCGGATTCCTTCATGATCAACAGGTCGTCCCCGTCAATCTTGACCTCGGTGCCCGACCATTTGCCGAACAGGACGCGATCACCGACCTTAACGTCGAGAGCGACAACCTTGCCGTCTTCGCCACGAGCACCCGAGCCAACCGCGATGATCTGGCCCTGCATGGGCTTTTCCTTGGCGGTGTCGGGAATGATGATGCCGCCAGCGGTTTTTTCTTCCGCATCGATGCGCTTGACCACAACGCGGTCATGGAGCGGTCTGAACTTCATTCACAAACTCCGTAAAATAGGATTTGGATAATTCCGTTGGAAACCAGGGGAACGCCATTGTTAGCACTCACACCTGGCGAGTGCTAACGATCTAAGGTTCGGGGCGGTTTCTGTCAAGGACTGAATCAAGATTTTCGCCATAAGTAGAATCGACAAGGCCACTCAGAGCCTTGAAAAATATGGCTACTTCAGAGTCTCAACAGTCATCGCATCCCGAGGCGCCGAAGCGGGCTGGGGCGGAGGATCGACGTCCCTCGCGGCCGGGGTCGAAGTCTCCTCGGCGGAATCCGGAGCCGTCGTGGTCGGAGAGGTGCCGTCCTTCTGCATCTCCTTGTTGCCTTCCTTGATGGCATAGGCGATGCCGCCGGGAATGCCGCAGGCCGACAGGGGAAGCGCCAACATCACGGCGGCCAGCAGAATGGCGACGGGGCGAAGGGACATGGTCCGGCTCTCATGAGGACTGTGCATCAAGGCTGTTTACACCATATGGCCAAAGAGATGACACCGACATTTCCGCATATGCGAAGTCTTTTTCTTGACGGGCGACAGGGCTTGGGGCCATGTCATGTCAATGGTTTTACAAGAGAGACACCCCTATGCCCGTGGATTTTTCCGACAATCATGGCGATTGGCAACTGTCGCTGGTGGTCACCGATCCGCCCTGGTTTGAGAATTGTTATATCGTGCGTCATGTCGCTTCGGGCAAGCTGGCGGTGGTCGATCCCGGCGGCAGCGTCAGCAAGATCCTGGAGGCCGTCAAAGACTTGGGCGGCGATGTGGAATACATCCTTCTGACCCACGGCCATCCCGACCATCTGGGTGCGGTCAAGCCGCTGCAAGACAGGCTGGGCGTGCCCTGCAAGGCTCATAAGGATGAAGGCCAACTGATCGATGTCGTCGTCAATTACGCCAAGTCCCGTCTGGGCATGGTGGTCGAACCGCCCAAGGATGTGACCTATTTCTCCGACAGCGACCCCTTGACTCTGGGCGGTCAGGCCTTTCGCGCCATCCCCACCCCGGGCCATACTCCCGGCGGCGTCTGCTATGACTTCGGCAGCTTCACCCTGACCGGCGACACCCTGTTCAACGAAGGCGTCGGTCGCACCGATCTGCCGGGCGGCAACGGGCCTTTGCTGATGAAATCCATCAGCGGTCTGCTGGAGCAACTGTCCGACGCCTGCTTCCTCTATTGCGGCCATGGGCCTCGCTGGACCGCCGGCGAAGCCAAGCCCTGGTGGAAGCAGATGCTGGGCTACGGATATTAATTTCTACCGATATCGCTCAGACGCTGCTGCAGGCTTAAGCGATCCAGGGCGGTCATCGGCAGATTGACGAAGACGCCGATGCGGTTGGACAACATGCGATAGGCGTCGGCCATGGCCAACGCCTTTTCCGCTTCCGAGCTTGCCGCGATCAAGGGGTCAGGCAGCCCCCAGTCGGCCCGCAGCGGCTGACCGGGCAGACCATAGAACTCCTGGCCGGCCAGATCCTCGGCGACGGTGAAGACGAAATCCATCGCCGGCGCCCCTTCGCAGGTAAAGCCGGTCAGCCCCTTGGGATGCAACTCGCCGGTGGGGTGATTGAGCTTGCGCAAGATGCCCTCGACCAGCGGATGGATCGCCTGAGCCGGGCGAACGCCCGCGCTGAAGGCGCGGAAACGCCCCATTCCCTCACGGTTCAAGATGGCCTCGGCCATCAGCCCGCGGGCCTCATTTCCCCTGCACAGAAACAACACATTACGGATGCCAGACATGGTGAACCTCCGGATGCCCCAATAAGAGGTTAGCTCCACCCATGTTTCTTGTGCGGGAAGCTTTGAGGAAGGTTTGGTTGCGATTTCGCCCCGTTAAGCTAACCTTCCCGGCTTCACCAAAATAGCCGACGGGGTTTTAGATGACGCAGACGATGGATTTGGCCCAGGCCCTAGGGTTAGCCTTCGCCCATCTGGAGCATAACCGTCTGGCCGAAGCCCGCAAGCTGGCCAAGACCATCGAAAAGGCTCAAGCCCATGCGCCGGGCCTGTCCTATCTGCTGGGACTGCTGGCCTTGACTGAAGGACAGGGCAAGAAGGCCGCCCAGCATCTGAGCAAAGCCCTGGCCGCCACGCCCGAGGCTCCGCCCCTGCTGCTGGCCATGGCCCGCGCCCAAGCCCTGCAGGGCCACTTCGGGGAGGCGGAAGGACTGCTCCGCCGCCTGCCCGACATGATGGAGGCCTGCACCGAACTGGCCGCCCTGCTGCTGCGCCGCCGCGACTGGCAAGGTGCTGCCGAGCTTTTGCGCGACAAGGTCCTGACCGCCGCCGGACTGAACAATCTGGGCGTCGCCGAGCAGGGCTTGGGTCGCCCGGAACAGGCCGCCCTGGCCTTCGCCCAGGCCATCGACCTGGACCCCGGCTTTGCCAAGCCCTATTCCAATCTGGCGGGAATTCTCCGCCGCCTGAAACGTCCTGCCGAGGCTCATGACGCCGCCCTGCAGGCCAGCCGCCTTGCCCCCGCTGATCCCGCCGGTTGGGTCGAACTGGGCCAAGCCCTACGCGATCTCGATCGCCGAGAAGACGCCATCGCCGCCCTGAACCAAGCCAAAGGCTCGGCAGAGGCCGACTGGCTGCGGGCCGAACTGCTGGAGCGGATGGAGCGTAAATCCGAGGCCGCCGCCGCTTATCGCCGGGTGCTCAAAGCCGACAAGGCCGATCCCTTCGGCGCTGCCCTGGCCCTGGCCCGGCTGGAGGGCGGAACTGCCCCCGAGCGCGCCCCCAGCGCCTTCGTCGCCGAGCTGTACGATCGCTATGCCGAGGTCTTCGACCAGGACCTGCGCCAGGGCCTGCAATACCGCGCCCCGGAATTGCTGCTGGAGGCCATCCGCCAAACCTTAAGCGACGGTCCCTTCGCCTGCCTGGATTTAGGCTGCGGCACCGGGCTGGTGGGCGAGGTGATGAAGCCCATCCTGTCCGCCATAGACGGCATCGATCTGTCCCCAGCCATGATCGGAAAGGCTCGCCAGCGCGGCCTTTATCGCCAGCTTACGGTGGGGGAGCTGACCGAGGCGACCAAGCGGCCCCAGGCCTATGATCTGGTGACGGCGGCGGATGTGCTGATCTATCTGGGCGAACTGGGCCCGACCTTCGCCGCCTGCTCATGCGCCTTGAAGCCCGGCGGCGGATTCGCCTTCACGGTAGAGGCGCAGGAGGACAAGGCGGACTATGCCCTGCAACCCTCCAAACGCTTCGCCCATTCCGCCAGCTATCTGCGACGGCTGGCCGAGGACCATGGCTTCGAGGTCAAATCGATCGAACAAAGCTGGACCCGCACCGAGAACGGCAAGGAACTGCCGGGGCTGATCTGTTTACTGGTGAAGGCTTAACCTCCAGCGAACATCTTCGCGATAAAGGCGTCCAGCATGGTCTCGGCCTCGAAGCCCTTGGCCTGTTCCAGCAGGGTCGCCGCCAGGGCGGCCATGGTCTGGCGCTCGGACTGGTCGGGGGCGCGCCCGGCCTCTTGCATGGCCTTGGCCATTTCCTCCAGCCGCCGAGCCTCGGAACTCAGCAATTCCGCCCCCATGGTAGCGCCCGAACCGGCCAGGGTATGGGCATGCAGGATCACCGCCTTCAGATCAACCTCACCCCCTTGATCCTGCAAAAGCGCTAACAGGATTTCGGCCCGGCCCAGGCATTCATCGGCATAGCGGGTAAAGACGGGAGCAAGGCGGGAGCGGCGGTCGCTGGACATCGATAGGCACCAAAGGAAACTGATTGTTGAAGTCCTGGCACAATCTTTAAGCGTTTCCAAATGAAAAAGGGGAAAGCATTGCTTCCCCCCTATTTTTCAGAACGGCGGTGAACCGAACTTAGAACTTATAGGTCAGACCAACCTGAACCGGGATATCCCAACGGTTGCCGCCGGAATTGACCTTGCTCAGGTCGCTATTGTCCTGCTCCAGGTTGCCTTCGATACGGAAGCCCGTTTCCAGGCCCAAGGCGAGGTTCTTGGTGACATCGTAGCGAAAGCCCATTTCCAGGCCGCTCGACCAGCTGAAGCCAGCCTTATAGAACTTCACATCCGAAAGAACGGCATTGCCGCTCGCACCGGTCAGGTCCAGATCAACGTCGCCGGTACGCTTCACCCCAATCAGACCGCCCACATAGGGGTGGAAAGACTTGGTGCTGCCCAAAGCAAAGAAATGGCGGTAATTGCCTTCCAGACCATATTCGTTGTAGTCGTTGAACTTGCCGTTGACGTCTTGGTTGGTAAAAGTGGTGCCGCCGACGGTGCCGTTAATGCTCATGGCCGTGAAAGACTTGGCCGAGGCATGCTCGTAGCGGAACACCGCCGAAACCTCGTCATGATCGCTCAGGCCATACCCAACGGAGAGACCGGCGACGATGGGATCGTCATAGACGTCCGAGAAGCTTCGCCCCGTCACCACGACATTCGCCGTAGCCGCCTGGCCTGCAATGGTGCCATTCCAGCTCTGGGAATCGCCCTTGATGAACTCGCCGCCCACATTGAAAGCTGTGCCGACTTCCGGAGTCACTGAAAAGTGGCCCTGGGAAGGAAGCGACGGAACGCCCACCGAACTTTGTCCGCCAGCAGCCATGGCCGAACCGGACAGAACGGTCATAGCCAATAACGCGACGCCAGATGTAATCTTGAGGTTCATTTCGCCCCCTTCACGCTTGAATGATCTAGACCAAGCGTTAACATGGGAAAAATACTCGATCAACGATAAAATGTTATATTGTGAAAACAAAGCATTGCTAAGAAATTCTTACCCGGCAACTCAGAAGCTGCGCACAGTAGAGGCCATGCACCAGACAGAGGAATCTCCCCATAGCGTCTTTCGTCGCCAGCTGGATCTCATCGCCGAACTCAGCCGTCGATTCGCCGATTCCGGGGCCATGGAAGAAGCCATGCGCCAAGAGCTTGAATTGGCGGCTCAAATCCAGACCAATATGCGCGGCGGTCAGTCTGCGGGAAATGCTCCGGTGCTGGGGGTCAGCCTGCCGGCCCGCGAGCTGTCGGGAGACTTCTTCGACATCGTCGAGCGCGAGGATGGCCTGCTGGCCTTCGCCATCGGCGATGTCTCGGGCAAGGGCTTCGAGGCGGCCCAATTGATGGCCACCACCAGCAGCCTGTTCCGCCGCAAGGCCCACAGCATCAGCCGTCCCGGCCCCTTGCTGGCCGCCATCAATGCCGAACTTTGCCGCCTGTCCCTGGGCGACGGCCGTTTCGTCACCATGATCGCCGGCCTGTTGCATCCCTCCAGCGGCGCCCTGCTGCTGGCCAACGCCGGGCACGAGCCGGGATTATTACATGGCCTGAACGGCCGCTTTTCCTCCATCTCCGCCGCCTGCCCGCCCCTAGGCATCGAGCGGCATCTGGTGCCCGACGACATGGCCGAGCAGGTGCTGTTTCTGGCCGGCGGCTGCCTTTATCTTTGCACCGACGGAGTGACGGAAAGCCAAGGCGCCGACGGCATGCTGGGCGAGGCCGGGCTGCGCCGGCTGATCGAGGACGCCGCCCAACTGCCGCCGCCCCTGCGCCTTGAGGCTTTACTGGGGCGCATGGCCGATCCGGCAATACCGCCCCGGGACGATCTGACCCTGATGCTCATCAGCGACATCCGCCCCGCTCCGCTACTGTTCCGCCGCACCATGCTCAGCGCCCAGCGGCTGGCCGAGCAGCGCGAAGCCGTGGGCGAGGCCGCCCGCGCCGCCGGATTGAACGCCGACATCGCCTCGGACCTGGTGCTGGCGGTAGACGAGGCCTCGCAGAACATCCTGCGCCACGGCTATGGCGGCCCCGGCGAAGTGGTGCTTGAGATGATGCTGGAAGAAAACCGCCTCACCCTGCGCGTGATTGATTTTGCACCGACCGCCGACTTGGCTAAGATAGCTCCCCGACCGCTGGAGGCCGTCGCTCCCGGCGGTCTGGGACTGCACTTCATGGCGCAAGCCATGGACGAGCTGTCCTGGCCTGCGCCGCCTCCGGGAACCGGAAACCTGCTTGTGATGACCAAGGCCCTGACATGACCCTGTCGCTGACCATAGAACGCCATGGACGCACCGCCCTTATTTCCCTGGGCGGCGAGGTCGATCTCAGCAACAGCCACGATGTCCGCAAGGAAGTGGTGGCCTGCCTCAACGACCGCTGGGACGTGGTGGTCGAAATGACCCATGTG
>Ga0302156_10003361_pt1 | contig 12395 bp, 9 predicted proteins | sample I_Bog_N3_2_FD_193503 | JGI IMG/M metagenome (GOLD analysis project Ga0302156, IMG submission 193503) | Peat permafrost microbial communities from Stordalen Mire near Abisko, Sweden - I_Bog_N3_2 | ecosystem: Environmental > Terrestrial > Soil > Wetlands > Peat | place: Sweden: Abisko, Stordalen... | reverse complement strand
CAATGAGGGAAAGATCTTTCGAGCGGGAACGCCCGGAGAGCTTGGACGCGACCCCGAAGTGAGACGCATCTACCTGGGCGAAAAATTTTCCATGGATTAGAGCGAAATCAGAGTAACAGCGCCCTGGCGGAGAGCATCGAGGGTGGCTTTTTCTTGAGGAAAAAGCCACTCGGAGGGATTGCCTCCGGGTACACCTACTCTGGTTTCGCTCCAGGGCGCGGCTTCAAGAATGACGTGGAGCATCGCGCCTCGAACGGAATACGGAGATTCTTTCCCTTCGACTACGCTCAAAGTACAACTTACAGTTCATACGCATTAGCCAGCGCTGTTCCAGCGTGTGCGGGGGCAAGTTCGCGGTGAATTATGAAACGGTTGCATCTTATGTGGTGGCTGCTACGTCTACATGTCCTATAGTCCATGAGCAATCGTGATTGCGCGTCCATTGAGGCGTGGAGTTTACACGCTGCACGAATGGCGCGCGGCGTGTAGACTGTGGCCAAGTTACCAAGCAGACGAAAGCGGGACGTGTTTCGTTCGATCGGGTCAGTTCGCGGCAATTGCGCGAAACCAGGAAGCGTGAAGAGGTTGAAGGATTGTTACAGACGAAGCTAAATATACGAGTTTCGCAGCGCCAGGTGCTGACGCCCGGACTGGTGCAGATGGTCAGCGTTCTGGCGCTGAACAAGCTCGAACTGAAAGAGATGATCAACACCGAGATGGTGGAGAACCCGGTGCTGGAGGAGGTCGAGGAGTCTGCCATCACGATCGAGGAGCTGGCGGGACGAGAGGCCGAACGCGAACGCTCCGCCGAGGAGATTGCGAGCGAGGCCGAGCGGGAAGGGAAGGACGAGAAGGACCCCTTCGACGAGATCGACTTTGGCAACTACTTTCAGGACTACCTGGATCCTGGGTTTCGCACTGCTTCCAGCTTCGAGGAGTACGACCGGCCTTCGTTCGAGAACTTTTTGTCGCAGCCGAGTACGCTGACCGACCACCTGGAGTGGCAGTTGGGTTCGATGGCTCTGGCCACCGAGGTGCGGATGGCAGCCGATCTGGTGGTTGGCAATCTGAACCAGGACGGGTACCTGACGGCCACGGACGAGGAACTGGTGGAGGCATTGCTTGAGATGCTCGGTCCAGCACTGACGGAGCCAATTCCGTTTGAGCGCGGGTTGAAAGGACGGCCCGCGTGGGAGGAACATCGCTCGGCGAAGGACGCGAGGCTTGATGTGGCTGCCTCGGGTCCGGGGGCGGCCTTCAACGATGCCGGCTACTTCGGCAAGCGCACGAAGTGCCTGGCGACGGTGCAGGAGGCGCGTGCGATTGTTCATAATCTCGACCCGCTGGGGGTTGGCGCGCGCGATCTGCGTGAGTGCCTTCTGATCCAGATCACCGCCATGCGCCGCGAGGCCGAGATGGTGAGGAAACGCGCTGCTGAGCTGGGTGGGCACCGCGCAGCCGGGCTGTTGCACGATCTTGCGGATGCCGAGGCGGAGGAGATGAACCGGGCGGCAGAGCCGGCCTTATACCCGTTTGGGCGTGAGCCCTTGAATGGCGCTTCGTCCCGCGATGCACATGTGCGGAATGGTGTGGCAGGCGATGTCGCAATGGACAATGGGAGTGGCGACGGCGATGTCTTCGAGATTGCGGCGCACATCATATCGAACCACCTGTCCCTGCTACAGAAGAAAGACATGCGCGAGTTGACGCGCAGTTGCGGCAGAGGCGTGGAGGAGGTGCAGGCGGCGGTGGACCTGATCCGCACGCTCGATCCGCGCCCAGGTCAGCGCTTCAACCTGAGCGAGACGCGGCTGATCGAGCCGGACGTTGCATTTATCAAGCGGGACGGCGAGTATGTTGTGCTGATGAACGAGGAGGACATGCCGACGCTTCGCCTGAGCCGGTCATACCGCAGGATGCTGCGCGAGAAGACGACGGAGAAAGATGTGCGCGAGTACGTCAAGGAGCGCTACAAGTCTGCGATCCAGTTGTTGCGCAACATCGAGCAGAGGAAGAATACGATCGTGCGTACCTGCGAGGTGATTGTTCGCCGCCAGGCGGAGTTTCTGGAGCGCGGCGAGCAGGGCCTGAAGCCAATGATGATCAAGGAGGTAGCCGAGGAGATTGGGGTGCATCCTTCTACTGTGAGCAGGGCCGTGGCCAACAAGTATGTGCATACGACGCAGGGCGTCTATGAGTTGCGCTACTTTTTCACTGAAGGGGTAAACGGGCCGGAGGGCGGCAATCTGCCTCTGGTGCTGCTGAAACGCAGAGTGAAGAAGCTGATAGAAGATGAGGACCCGCGAAAGCCGCTGACTGACGACCAGATTACGGCGGAGTTGCTGCGCCAGGGCATCCGCGTCACACGCAGAACGGTGGCCAAGTACCGCGAAGACATGCAGATTCCCAGTACCCATCAGCGACGCGTACGCTGATGGGGAGAGAGGAGTTGGTCGATATCGGACGCAGTGAGTTGGGTGGAGTGAATCGGATGTAACGAGCCGGATGAGGCGCGGGACGCATCCAAGCAGATTGAATGGAACATATGAGGTGAGCGGATGGTCATCGAGTACACGGGAAGACAGACGGTTGTCACGCAGAAATACAAGGACCTGGCCGAAGCGGGGCTGAAGCGGATCAAAAAGATCGTGGGCGCGTCTGCAACCGCGCACGTTGTGCTGACGGTGGACAAGTACCGCAAGATCGCGGAGGTCACGGTGACCGAGGGAAGCCAGAGCATGGTCTCCAACTGCGAGTCGGAGGAGATGACAACAGCATTGCATGATGCGCTGGAGAAGCTGGAGCAGAAGGCCATCCGGCAGAAGCAGAAGACATCGACGATCAAGCGGCATCCGCGAGCTGGAGAGATTCCGGCGGAAGACGTCGAGGTCACGGGGACTGTAGTGGCAGCAGACGAAGGCTGATTTTGGGTGACGAAGAGGAGCCTTAGCTGAAGTCCACCGAAGCCATGTGCCGTATTGGTGGGGCAAAAGAGGTGCGGATGTGTCCCTGGGTGTGGAAAACATGCATGAATGGTTTATGTCCGTTGAAACTGGCTATTTATGGCATTCATTCGACCTTGCTCAGGACAGGATGCGAAGCCTTATTCATAAACCAAACAAGGATATTTCGCAGTTTGTGAACCCGTGCTCTTAAGCAAACCCGGGTATCCGGCGGCCTGTCTAACCGTTTATTGCTTTATTGCCGATAGATCGTGCATGAGTTCCAGCTTCCAAGTTAAGTGCAAGGTTGCAGCAGAGAGCGATCTGAGTTCAGCGTCGTCTATCCTGCCGCCTGTTAGTTTGCCTGGGGCGGTTTGTGGACAACCCGGTTTTTCCGTCACACTTCACGAGTGGCTTGGGATGCTGCCAGTGATGGCTTTTCTGGAGCGTGGTGAAGAGATTGCCGCAGCCAACGATCTGGCGCGGGAGTTTGTCGGCAGTAGCGAGAGTATGAAGACGGGCGAGCTGTTTCTGGGCGCCTATCCCGCGGCGGGAGATGCGCTCCGGCAGCGTTTCGAGTGTCTGCTTGCATCCCGCGGCGGCCCAGCCAGCAATGTGTCGGGAGTGGTGCAGGAATTTGCGGCCGCTGGTCCAGGGACCCGTCTGGTGTTGCTGATGGAGCCGCTGAAAGGGGACGCGGAGAGCTTGGCAGGCGGTGACAGCAAGCGCAGATGCAGCTTTCTTGAGGAGCTATTCGACTCGGCGTCCGATGCCATGGTCATCATTCAGGAGGACCGCATTCTGCGCGCCAATCATGAGTTTTCGCGCATCTTCGGATACTCCAGCGAGACCTGCCTGGGCAGCACGCTCTACGATCTGATTGTTCCCGAAGGCCGGATGCATGAGTGCGAGATGCTGATGCACACGGTTGAGACCGAGGGGCGGGCGTCGATTGAGACGGTGCGGCGCACCAACACTGGCGAATTAATGGATGTGTCTATCGTCGTTACGCCGGTGCGGCTTGGGGCCGGCAGGAGCGGCCACGCGGTGACCTATCGCGACATCCGCAAGGAGAAGCAGTTGCAGGCCCGGTTGCAGCATTCGGCGCTGCACGATCCGTTGACAGGACTGGCGAACCGGATGCTGTTTCTCGACCGGCTGGCGCTGACCATGGCGCGTTTGCGGCGCAGGCCGGACCGCAACTTTGCCGTTATTTTTCTCGATCTGGACCGCTTCAAGCAGGTCAATGACACCTGGGGCCATGCGGCGGGAGACGCGCTTCTGCTGGCTGTAGCCGAGCGCCTGCGCGCCTGTTTGCGGCCGCAGGACACTGTGGCTCGCTTTGGCGGGGACGAGTTTGCGCTAGTGCTTGACGAGGCTGGCAGCGTGGAGGACATCGATTGCCTGGCGCGACGCATTCAACTCGATATGCAGCGGCCCGTCGAGATTGGTCAGGGAGAGGTTTGCGTCTCCGCCAGTATGGGCATTGCGCTGGGTTCGACGGCATACAACGACGTCGAAGACATTCTGCGGGACGCGGATGCGGCAATGTACCGCGCCAAGGAGATGGGCAGGGCGCGCCACGAATTCTTTGTGGCGCCGGCAACGTTGCCAAAGGGGATGCCGTCTGTCCTGCGGTCGAATTCGGAAGCGGCGTGAAGTGTTTTTGGCCTGTTTGAGATGGCGGGGTGCTAGGATTTCAGCATGACCGCGAAACGCGTTGCCAAGAAGGGAAAGCCTCCGAGCGGACAGGTCAACCATACGGAAGACCGTGAACTGGTGATTCTGACCGGCATGTCCGGCTCGGGCAAGGACTCGGCGTTGAAGGCGTTCGAGGATTTGGGCTACTACTCGGTGGACAACCTGCCGCTGGAGCTGGTGCCGCGCTTCGCCGACCTGGTGAGCCAGTCGCCGGAGATCGAGCGCGCGGCTCTGGTGGTGGACGTGCGCGAGGGGATACGGTTGGAGCGCTTTCCCTCGATTCTGAAGCAGGTGCGCAAGGTGCTACCGACGCGAGTGGTCTTCCTGGAGGCCAGCGAAGACGCGCTGGTGCGGCGGTTCTCCGAGACGCGGAGGCCGCATCCGATGGGCCGCGGCGAGACGGTGCTGCATGGCATCCGCGCGGAACGCAAACGGCTTGACCCGGTGCGCAACGTCGCCGACATCGTAATTGACACCAGCAAGTTCAACGTGCACGAGCTGCGCGCCCACATCATCGCGCAGTTTGAGCGCGCAGCGGGCGAGCGCGGTCTGACGATTTCATTGTCCAGCTTCGGCTTCAAGAACGGCGTGCCCGGCGAGGCCGACCTTGTCTTCGACGTGCGCTTCCTGCCCAATCCGCACTTTGTGCCGGAGTACCGCAAGCTGACCGGGCGTCATGCCAAGGTTGCGAAGTACATCCGGCAATTCCCCCAGACGCTGGAGTTTCTGGACAGGGCGACGGAGATGCTGAAGTTCCTGTTGCCGCACTACATCGAGGAGGGGAAGAGCTATCTGACGGTGGCGTTCGGGTGCACCGGCGGGCAGCACCGGTCGGTGTTCATCGCGGAAGAGATGAAGAAGCGGCTGGAGGCGGCGGGCTACCGCGTGAAGACGGCGCACCGCGACATGCCGCGCTGAAGGGCGCATTGATTCGGGCCGCTCCATCTTCCGCAACACTTTTCGCGAAAACCAATAGAATGGCTGAATGCCTGTGAATGGCGAGAAGGACCGGGGGTTGGCAGCATGAGGCGCATCTGGCGGCTGCTGCGGTATGCGCGCCCGTACGCGCTCTATTCGCTGGCGTCGGTTGTGCTGATGGCGGTGGTGGGCGCGATGGCAGGGCTGCGCGTCCTGCTCATCAAGCCCATCATCGACAACGTGCTCAGCCCCAGGGCGTCGCCCGATCAGGTGCTGGTCTTCACCATTCCGCACACGCACCGTGTCATCGATCTGCAGTTCCTCATTCCGCACCATTTTCACAATGCGTGGACCGTAGTTGCAGTGGCTCTGATTGGCTCGGCAGTCATTAAGTCGATCTGCGACTACCTTGGCACCGTGCTTGCCAATAAGGCCGGGTTCGGCATGATCACGGACCTGCGCAACAATTTTTACGACTCGATACTGCGACGCTCCATCGCTTTTTTTCAGCGCCATACGTCGGGTACGTTGATCTCTACACTCATCAACGACGTGGAGCGGGTGCAGACCGCTATGGCAAGCATCCTGAGCGACTTTCTGCAGCAATTCTTCACCCTGGTGGTAATGATTGCGGTGGTTGTGATTACCGGCGGAACGATGGCGTTAATCCTGCTGCTGTTCGTCCCGGTGGTGATCCTCTCCTCCCGCAGGGTGGGCCGCAGCGTGCGCACGACGACGCGCAAGGGACAGGACAAGCTGGCGGAGATCCAGAACATTGTGCAAGAAACGATTACGGGCAACGGCATCGTGAAGGCGTTCGGGATGGAGCATTGGGAGATGAACCGTTTTCGCCGTGCATCCGACCGCCTGCTGACCGCAAACATGCGCTCCGTCGCGGTGCAGGCAATCTCCTCGCCGCTGATGGACGCACTGGGCGCAGTCCTGCTGGCGCTGCTGCTGCTCTACGGACGCAATATCATCCTTCATGGCGTCACCCCGGGCACCTTCATCACTTTTCTCGGTGCGGTGATCATGCTGTACGATCCGTTGCGCAGAATGCCGGTCTACTACAACAATTTTCAGCAGGCGCTGGGTGCGAGCGAAGAGATATTCCGCTTTATGGATGCGGAGGACGATGTGCGCGAGAAGAAGCGCGCGCTTGTTCTGCGGGGCTTCAAGGACTCCGTTCGCTTCGAGCAGGTGGACTTTGCGTACGCCAGCGGCGGAGAGGTGACCGAGGTGCTCCACGCAATCGACCTCGACGTGAAGCGGGGCGAGGTGATTGCGATAGTGGGGCCGAGCGGGGCGGGGAAGTCGTCGCTGGTGAACCTGGTTCCACGCTTCTTCGATGTGACGGGCGGGCGCATCACGATCGACGGTCACGACCTGAGGGATGTGACCATTGCCAGCCTGCGCAAACAGATCGGCAAGGTGACGCAGGAGACCATCCTGTTCAACGACACGGTTCGCAACAACATCGCGTACGGCCAGCCCGACGTGCCTCTGAGCCGCGTCGAGGAGGTGGCGCGCATGGCCCTGGCGCACGACTTTATTCTGCACATGCCGAATGGCTACGACACAATGATCGGCGAGAAAGGGGTGCGGCTTTCGGGCGGAGAGCGGCAGCGGCTGGCGATTGCGCGCGCCATCCTGAAGAACGCGCCGATCCTGATTCTGGATGAGGCGACCAGTGCGCTGGACACCGAGAGCGAGGCGTTTGTGCAGGCCGCGCTGGCGAACCTGATGCAGGACCGCACCGTCTTTGTGATTGCGCATCGCATGTCGACCGTGCGCCGGGCGACGCGGATCGTGGTGATTGAGGACGGACGAATTACAGAGACGGGTACGCACGAGGAGCTGATACAGCAGTCGGGGACCTACCGGCGGCTGTACGATCTTCAGTTCGATGCGCCGGAGACTGAACAGCGCGCGGCGAATGAGGCCGAGAGCGCCGAAGCAGAGGTTATGGAAGGAACAGAGTAAGCGATGAAGAAGAAAAATGCACCCATTCACTCGATGACCGGATTTGCCACGGTGCAGTCGGCGGTCGAGGACGACCTGGCATTCACGCTGACGTTGAAGAGCGTGAACCATCGCTTTCTCGACCTGAGCCTGCGCCTGCCCGGCGACTGCGATGCACTGGAGGCTGCGCTGCGGCGGCTGATCAAGGAGTGTGTCAAGCGCGGGCATGTGGATGTGACGCTGCATCTGGACCGCCGCGCGCGGGAACAGACGCAGACGATCCAGCTCAACCGTGAGCTGCTGGCGGCGCACGTCCAGGTCTTCCATGAGGCGGCGAAACTGCACCATTTCAATGTGGAGCCGAATCTGAACGAGATTCTGAAGATGCCGGGAGTCCTGTCGCCCGAGGCCGCAACGGCTGCACCGGATGCTACGCGCTCTGCGGCGCTGGAGGCCGCGGTGATGGCGCTGGTGCCGACGCTGCTCGAACAGTTGAATCATGTGCGCGCGGTGGAGGGAGCGACGCTGGCATCCGAGCTGCGCGCGGAGATGATGCGTCTGCGGGCGCTGGCCGAGGAGGCCGCGGAGCTGCGCACGGGTGCGCGCGAGGCCCACTACGAGCGGCTACGGACGCGAATCGGTGAGCTGCTGAAGGCGGATGAGGCTGCGGCGGCGCAGGCGACTGAGTCGCGGCTGCTTGCCGAAGCGGCACTGCTGGTCGAGCGGTCGGATATCGAGGAGGAACTGGTGCGGCTGCGCACGCATATCGAGAGCTTTGTGGAGATGCTGGACGCAGGCGGCGAGTTGGGCAAGCGGCTGGACTTTCTGCTGCAGGAGCTGAACCGCGAGGCCAATACGATGCTGTCGAAGACCACGGGCGGCGATCCGGGGATAGGGCTACGGCTGACCACGCTGGGGCTGGAGATGAAGTCCGAGATCGAACGCGCGCGCGAACAGGTGCAGAACCTGGAGTAGAGCCCTTCCCCGGACCGAACACGAGGAGGCATATATCAAGCAGGCCGGTTCCCAGCAGGACCAGACTGGCAGGCTCTGGGGTGTTTGCGTGTGGAGAGAGGGTCGTCATGAACTCCTGGGGTTCGCCCCCGTTGGGATAGCTGTCGCTGGGGATGAACAAGCTGTCTGTTGCAAAGTCGCTGGAGGGCAGGGTGGGGGCCAGGCTGAGGGCCGTCGAGGCCAGGGTCTTTGCATTGGAGTCGTAGGCCCCATCTGTGTTGCCGGAAGTGAGCGATGGGTACATGATGCTCCAGATGGCGAACTGGAGGTCGGAGGTCTGTTGGGCATTGCCGGTGGCGGACGCGTACTGGTTATAGAGATATGCGTCGGCCAGAATGTCAACCCCGGATTCGCCGTCGATCGTCTCGCTGGGCGTGACGCTGGAGACATCGATGGCGGTCACATTCCAGCTCTCCTCGATGGAGATGTCGCGATCGAAGTTGAGGCAGGACATGCTGACCAGCGTATCGCTGACGCCCGGGTCTGTGACCGTGAAAAAATAGGGATCGACGTACCAGCCGTCCGTACTTTGTCCGCCCTCACCGGTCCACTGGAGCGTGTCGGCAAAGCTGGCCCAGGGGACTAGACAGACAAGGGCGAGGGTCAAGGCAACTACTATCGTTCTCAATCGCATGGTGGTACTCCCCGGAATCGCAGCGCACCCTCAACTCAGGCGATTCGCTTTTTGGCCTCGATCGGTCATTCCCTCCTTATCGACAGTTCGCTCATCCTGCTTCAATTAATGCCGATAATTATTTGCTTCGCTCGACGGAAGCACCTTCCAAACTGCCTGCAATGACGTCTGTTCGCTAGGTCCACATTTGCAGAAGGGAAGCGGCTGGGGCTGACTCGTATCTTCCAGGGGTTACACTGCTCGGTACGCATGGCAGAGATACTGTTCATCATTTCGGCGCCTTCGGGTTCGGGCACGTCGACGCTGGTGGCGCAGGTGCGCACGCTGGTGGAGGGTCTGGAGATGAAGGCCGAGATCGAACGCGCGCGCGAGCAGGTGCAGAACCTGGAGTAGGCGGTTCGCACCTGCTTCGGCAACGCTCAGTTTGCGGTGGGCTGCTCGACGTGGTCGATGACGAGGGTGTCGACGGGGCCTTTGGTGGAGTTGAGCTTGAGGCCGAGCTGTTCCTGCACGGCGGTAAAGATGGATGGGCCGGAGGAGTCGGTCGATGTGGAGTCATTGCTGCCGGGGCCTTGATCGCGCGTCCACTCCAGTTTGATTTCGTACTTGCCGGTGAGGCCGGTCTTGTCCACGACAGGGCGGCCGAGTTGCGAGGACAACTGGAAGACGAGAGCTGAGAGATCGGCTGTCTCCATGGTGGACTTTCCGCTAGCGTTCATGGTCATCCTGGTGGATTGATCGGGCTTCGCAGGCTGAAGTTTGGGGCCGTTCCTGGCGACAACCAGCTCATAGATGGGCTGTTCTTTGGTCTCGGTGTGAACGACGAGCTTGAAGCGGTCGGCCAGAAGCGAGCGCAGCATGAGGATGCGCTGTTCCTTTGTGAGCGGTTGAAGAGCGGTGCCGTCGGCTGGGACGACCTTCGCCTCGATGTCGTAGTGGTAGGAGGCGCTCCAGTCGGGGCCACCGGAGATCTGATCGGGTCTGACGCCATAGGCGTTGGCGATGAGCGACTTCAGATCGATGTTGCTGGCGGAGTAGCCGTCCGGCAGGCTTCTGCTGCCAACTCTCATGCGGAAGGAGCCGTTGCCGCTCATCTGGGCGTTGTCTTTGTTTGGCCGGATGGAGATGACATCGAATGATGGCACTTTTGCGGCTGTGTCTGCGGCCTGCGTCGCGGGTGTGGCTGGCGGGGCGGACTGAGCGTGTACGGCGGGCGCAGCTTGGGCGAGCAGGGTGGCGGCGAGGAGGATGAGAGCGCAGCGCTTCAAGTGGTGTGGCATCGGCAAAATTCCTTTCTGCTGGGGCAATTTGTTGCAGGTTCTCTGTAAGACGTATTCGGTTTGAAATTGCTCAAAGTTATTTTGTGGATGACTGGGAATTACGTTGTTGCACAAGCAGACGGTGGGAGCGGTTTACACTTCTAGGTAAGCATGGCAGGGATACTGTTCATCATTTCGGCGCCTTCGGGTTCGGGCAAATCGACGCTGGTGGCGCAGGTGCGCACGCTGGTGGAGGGGTTGGAGTTTTCCATCTCGTACACGACGCGCGCGCCGCGCGGATCGGAGACAGACGGGCGCGAGTACCACTTCACGAGCCGCGAGAGCTTCGAGCGGATGATTGCGGCGGATGAGTTTATGGAGTGGGCCGAGGTCTTCGGCAACTACTATGGGACGGCGCGGACGGCGCTGGAGCACGCGCGGACGGCGGGCAAGGACCTGCTGCTGGACATCGACGTGCAGGGCGCGAAGCAGGTGATGCGGCGGATGCCGGACGCAGTGTCGATCTTCATCCTGCCGCCCAGCCCCGAGGTGCTGGAGATGCGGCTGCGCAATCGCAGCGAGGCCGAGCACATGACATCGGAAGAGGTGATCGAGCGGCGGCTGCAGCAGGCGCGCAACGAGCTGGAGCAGGTGTGGGAGTACAAATACGCGCTGGTGAACGACGTGCTGGACCAGGCGACGGCGGAGATGCGGGCGATTGTGCTCTGCGAGCGGGGCGAAGGCGATGGCGTGGCGGCGATGGCGGCCAGTTGCAGGACGGATGCGCGGCCGGCGCGGCTCAGCGCCGTGCTGGAGAGCTTCCACGTTGGGTAAGTTGCCATATCGCAGATTCGCTGCGCTCGTGCCTGAGTTTGCAATCGCTCCGGAGTAACTTTAAAACATAGCGAAATGTCCTGGCGGGACAAATCGGCGCGGTTGGGGTAGATTGAAAGCATCCCACGCGAGGTGCGAACAATGGCGAATGAAGATCCACTGCACAACAAGTACAGTCTTGTAAGGGGTGCCGCGCGCAGGGCACGCCAGTTGCAGTCGGGCGCCGTGCCGCTGATGGCCACCAAGAGCATTAAGGCCTGCCGCGTGGCGCAGGACGAGATCAACCAGGGGCGCGTGACCTTCGTGGTCAGCCATAAGCCGGAGCCTGTGGCTCCCGAGCCGGTGGAGCAGGACCAGTAGCCGCCGCGATGCAGGACAAAGGCGAAACGCAGGTGCGCGCATGGGTCGAGTACTACCGTGACCTAGGCGTTCACGACTTTTATCGACGCGGAGAACCGGTGCCGCAGCCTGTGCGCGATGCGGACGAAGGTCCGGCAACAGTGAACGCAGCGGTGGAGAGCGGCGGATATTTTTCGGGCGATACAACTTCAACGCCTCCAATTGCCGAGACGAACTTTATGCCGCCGCCAGTCAGACTTATCTCGTTCAACGATCTTGCTCCGATGCCCTCGGCGGCGATTCCGGCTGCGGAGCGCGAGGCCGCGCTGCTTGCGATTCAGGAGGAGATCGGCGACTGCACGCGCTGTCCGCTGGCCTATGCGGGGAGACGGAAGATAGTCTTCGGCGACGGAGCGGCGTCGGCCCGGCTGATGTTTGTGGGCGAAGGGCCGGGCGCGGACGAGGACGTGCAGGGGCTTCCGTTTGTCGGCAAGGCGGGGCAGTTGCTGAACAACATGATTGGCGCAATGGGGCTGGCGCGGGCGGAGGTGTACATCGCGAACATCGTGAAGTGCAGGCCTCCGGGCAACCGCGTGCCGGAGCCGACGGAGGCGAATACCTGCTCGCAGTTTCTGCTGCGGCAGATCGACGTGGTGCGGCCGGAGGCGATCGTGGCGCTGGGAGCGACCGCGGCGACTTACTTGCTTGGGGTGAAGCAGTCGCTCGGCTCGCTGCGCGGGCGGTGGCACAGTTGCCGCGGCGCGAAGCTGGCGGTGACGTATCACCCGGCGT
>Ga0302156_10003338_pt1 | contig 12462 bp, 8 predicted proteins | sample I_Bog_N3_2_FD_193503 | JGI IMG/M metagenome (GOLD analysis project Ga0302156, IMG submission 193503) | Peat permafrost microbial communities from Stordalen Mire near Abisko, Sweden - I_Bog_N3_2 | ecosystem: Environmental > Terrestrial > Soil > Wetlands > Peat | place: Sweden: Abisko, Stordalen... | reverse complement strand
CGCCTTCCCGCCCGCTCCGTCGTCGTCTGCGTCAGCATTGAGCGCATCATGGCGCCCAACACCTCCGAACAAATCAAGGCACTCGCCCAATCCCTCAACGAGCGCCTCCGCCAGCTCTCCCAGACCCTCGGCATCTCGCTTCCCATCTACGTCCTCTTCACCAAGCTCGACACCGTGCAGCCCTTTGCCGAGTATGCCGGCCGCCTTGCCGACGAAGAAGTCAAGCTCCCCATCGGCTCCCTGCTCTCCTCTCTCAGCTCCGGCTCCGGCCTCTACACTGAGCAGGCCACTGCCATCCTCGGCGGCAAATTCGACCAGCTTGTCTATTCCCTCTCCGAGTTCCGCCTCGACGTGCTCACCCGCGGCGGCGAACTTCAGGACCTGGCCCGCGCCTACGAGTTTCCCCGCGACCTGCGCAAGCTCCGCAACGGCATCGTCGCCTTCCTCGCTGAAGTTGCCCGCCCCAGCCAGATCGGCGTCAATCCCTTCCTGCGCGGATTCTTCTTCGCCGGCATGCGCGCCCACCTCGTCGAAGACGTCCTCGACATCGGCCCCGCCCAGTCAAAACCCGTCACCCCGCAAATCGATTCCGGAGCTACCCGCGTCTTCTCCCTCGCCGGCATGCAGCAGCCGCAGCAGCCCGCCGCGCAGCCCCGTCGAAGCGGCACCCGAAAGGTGGCACAGTGGGTCTTCCTGCCCCACCTGTTCTCGAAAATCCTCCTCGCCGACAAGTCCGCCCTCGAAACCAGCCGCGCCAGCACCCGCACCAGCTTCCTCAAGCGCACCCTGCTGGCCTGCACCAGCGGCGTCTTTCTGCTGATCTTCCTCCTCTTCACCATCTCCTTCTTCAACAACCGCGCACTCAAGCAGCGCGTAGCCGAAGCTGCCGCAGCCCCCGTCTCGCCCGTATCCGCAGGCGGATACGCAGCCCAGGGCGACCTCGAGTCCCTCGACAAACTCCGCGCGGTCCTCGCCGAACTCGACGACTACCGCAAAAACGGCGCGCCCCTCATGGATCGCTTTGGCCTCTACCACGGCGACGCCCTCTACCCCGTGGCCTGCCAGGCATACTCCAACAAGTTCCGCTCCCTGCTGCTCAGCCCAACCCAGGCCAACATCTTCGCCAAGCTCTCCGCGCTTCAAGCGCCCCCGGCCGCCGATGCCGATTACGGCTCCACCTACCGCCCACTCAAGGCCTACCTCATTACCGCCACCAGCCCCGATCCAGACACCGCCCAGGACACCGTAGACTTCCTGCCCAACGCACTGCTCACCGAGTGGACAGGCACCAACACTCCCGCCCCCGAAGTTGCACGCCTTGCCCAGGCCCAATTCGCCTTCTATGCCACCCTCCTTCCCGGCTCCGCGTCCTGCTTGGCCTCCACCGGCAGCCCCCGAAACGAAACCCTCGTCGCTCACACCCGCTACTACCTCAACGGCTTCCAGGGATTCCAGCACGTATACCAAAGCATGCTCGCCGCCGCCGACCACAAGGTTCCCGGCTTCAACTTCAACGGAAAATTCCCCGGCTCCGCGCAGTACATCAACGACGCCTACCCCATCCAGGGCGCCTTCACCAAAGATGGCTTCACCTTCATGCAAGACGCCATCCTCCACCCCGACCCCTACTTCCGCGGAGAAGAATGGGTCCTTGGCCCCGCCTCCGGGCCGCCAATCGACCGCGCCGCCCTCACCGCCCAACTCCACCAGTCCTACACTGCCGACTACCTCCTCACCTGGCGCACCTACCTCACCAAGGCCCAATTCATCGGCTACAAGAACTTCCCCGAAGCCGGCGTAAAGCTCAGCGCACTCGACTCCAACACCTCCGCCATGCTCGAACTTTTCTCGCTCATCTCCAACAACACCGCTGTCTCCGCACCGGAAATCTCCACCGCTTTCCAGGCGCCCCAGTCCGTCGTGCCCCCGTCCGCCGCGCCAGACAGCCGGCTCATCGGATCAACCAACCAGGCCTATATCCAGTCGCTTCAGGGACTCGAAGGCGCAGTCAAAAATATGGGCCTCAACCCCGCCACTGCCAACGACCCCACAGCAGCAGCCCCCGTAGCCCAGGCCGCCCTCGCCGCCGAGGGAACCGCTGAGAGCCTGCGCAACGCCTTCACACCCGATCCCGCAGGTGCCATGGACCGCACCAGCTTCGTCCTCCTCGAAGCTCCCATCGAATCCACCAAGGCCCTCGCCGCCAACTTCGGCTCAGCCGCCGCCGGTGGCGGTGCCAAGAACTTCTGCGCACAGATCGACCCCCTCCTCCACAAATTCCCCTTCAGCCCGCAAGCCACCGTCGAAGCCACACCAGACGAAGTCGCCCAGATATTCGCCCCCGGACAGGCCTTCTCCCAATTCGTCACCAGCCCTCCCATCAAGGCTGTCGTAGTCCAGCAGGGCCTGCAGTTCGCGCCCGCTCCCGGTTCCACCGTCCACATCAACCCGGCCTTCCTCAGCTTCCTCACCACCGCCCAGAAAATCTCCTCCGCGCTGTTTTCTGCCGGCAATCAGCCCTCGCTCGACTTCACACTTGCCGAAGTCAAAACCCCCGGCGTTCCCGACGCTATCCTCAAAATCGACAACCAGCAAATCACCTCCGCCGGCCAGAGAATCAACTTCCACTGGGTCTCTCAGCCGGGCAGCCACTACAGCCTCTCCACTCCAGGCAACTCCTCCACGCCGCCGCCCAGCCCCTGGGCTGCCTTCCACTTTGGCTTCAACGCAACCCACATTCCGCCCGAGCGCCTCAAATTTAACCTTCAGCTCAACAATCAGACCAATGGAGTTGTTCTTTTCGACGCCTCTGGGAACGGCGCCGCCCTGCTCAACCCCGATTTCATGAAAGGATTACATTGCGTCTCCAGCGTTTCTCATTGACGCAATCGCGTTCGGCCAGTAAGCCGGATATTTATCCCCGGCACAGAGCCAATGGAATCACTTGGACTTTAACCCCTGAGGGATCGTTTTCACGGACCATGCCCACGCTATGGACTTTTCCGCAACCCCTTGATCGCCCAATGCAACACAGACTGCATCCACCCGGACAAGCATTCGCCGCAACCCACGAGCCGAGACCATGACTGAAGAATCAAGAAACGAATTCTGGCCCATTGCCGAACCAGAAGGCCAACCCACCACACCGCAACCGGCCGCTGCCCCCCACGCCATGCGCATCGCCGTTTCCGCCCTCAGCGACGTCGGCTGTGTGCGCACCAACAACGAGGACTTCTTCGGCTACGACGACTCCCTCGGCATCTACGTCGTCTGTGACGGCATGGGCGGAATGGCCGCCGGCGAAGTCGCCAGCTCACGCGCCGTCGCCGCCATCCTCCAGAACTACGCCGCCTCGGCCTCTTCAGACGCGCCCGTCAGCACCCGCCTCCTCTACGCCATCAACGCCGCAAATATCGATGTCTGGGAAAACGGCAAGGTCCCCGCAAACAAGGGAATGGGAACCACCGCCGTAGCCGCCGCCCTCGATGGCGACAAGCTCATCTTCGGCAACGTCGGAGACAGTCGCGCCTATGTCCTCCAGGACGGCCAGTGCATCCAGCTCACCGTCGATCACTCCTACGTCAACGAGCTCATCCGCAACGGCACCCTCACCATCGAAGACGCCCAAACCGCCGACCTCAAAGGTATGGAGTCCGTCATCACCCGCGCCGTAGGTGTCGCCACCGATGTCCAGCCTGACTTCTTCTCCGTCGACCTCCAGCCCGGCACCGGAGTCCTGCTCGCCACCGACGGCCTCACCCGCTACCTCGCCGCCGAAGAGATCGCCACAGTGCTCGCCGCATCAACCTTCGACACTGCCTGCGCCAACCTCATTGACCTGGCCAAGCAGCGCGGCGGGCAGGACAACATCACCTGCATCCTCCTTCTCGCCCAACCCGCCTGACACGTCGCCCACGCCTACAGATGAATGAACCCCCGCAGAATCAGCGCCAGCGACCCGGTCGCAACAAAAATCCACAAGATCACCCCCTGCAAAAGCGGCCGAACCCCAACCTCGCGCAGCGTCCTCATCGAAAGCCCCGTCCCGATCAAATAAAGCGTCACAGTCAGCCCGATCACCCCCAGATGCTTCAGCACCGGATACGCCGGCTGCATCGCGTGCAAGTAAGTGTTGGCAACCGCCGCCATGCAAAAGAAAAGAATGAACCACGGCCACTGAATCCGCGCCTTGCTCTTCTTGGCCATCGCCGTCCCCACTGACAGCGGCACAATCCACAATGCCCGCGCCAGCTTTACCGTTGTTCCCACCGCCAGCGCCACAGCCCCATACTTTGCCGACGCGCCCACCACTGAGCTCGTATCGTGAATGGCCAAGGCCGCCCACAGCCCAAACTGCGTCTGCGACATGTGCAGCGCCGTCCCAATCGCCGGAAATGCCAGCAGCGCCACGGAGTTCAGCAGAAACACAGTCCCCAGCGACACTCCAATCTCCTCCTCGCTGGCATTGGTGATCGGCGCAATAGCTGCTATCGCGCTCCCCCCGCAAATCGCCGTCCCGGCCGAGATCAGGAACGAGATCCTCTGCTTGACCTTCAGCAGCTTTCCCAACCCCCACCCCAGAAGCAGCGCGATGCTGATGCTTCCCGCGGTATAGACAAAGCCCGACCGGCCAACCCGGAAGACTTGCTGCAAGTCCATGCCGAATCCGAGGCCCACTACCGACGCCTGTAGCAGAAACTTCGAAAGCTGCTTCGCTTCAACGTGAAACGGATGAAGGAATGAGAAGCCAAAGACAAGACCGCCCGCCAGTGCGATTGGTGGCGACACCAATCCGCTGGCACAAAGAATCAATCCGATGAAAAAGAGTTTTTTGGACACAGATTGAGTCTGACCGCGCAGTCAGTCCACGTCCAAGCAGTAGTAATCATGCCCCATTTGCGATTCTTATCGGTCGCGCCACGTTATGCGCGTCGGGACTTGATTTGCATGCGGTCCACACCCGCCCGCTCCATCACAAACCTGCGGAACTCCTTCGCAACCCCATGCGGCTCAGGCCCAGCCGCAAACGCAACCAGAAACTGCCGCCTGATACGCAACCCCTCCACTTCAACAATCCTGAAGCTGCTATCCAGCCGCAAATCCTTCCCAATCGCCCAGCGAGAAACAAATCCGATCCCCAGCCCCGCTTCCACAGCCGACTTGATCGCTTCGGTCGAATCCAGTTCCATCACAATGTGCAGCGAACTCCGCTTCACACCCTGCCGCTCCAGCGCCATCTCCACCACATGCCGCGTACCCGAACCCCGTTCCCGCATCAGCAGTGGAACGGAAGCAACCTCGGCGCAGCTCACTAAGGCGCGCTCCGCCCACTCATGCGCCGACGGAGCAATCAGCACCAGTTCGTCTTCAAGAAACGGCTCCGTCTTCACCTCGCGGCTGCGCGCCGGGCCCTCAATAAACCCCAGCGCAATCTTCTGCCCCGCCACCGCTTCCACAATGTGCTCGGTGTTGCCGCTCATCAATGTGGGAGCAACGCGCGGATGTTCCCGGCGAAACTGCCCCAGCAGCCTCGGCAGTACATACTGCGCAATCGTGGTCGATGCGCCCAGCGAAAGTTGCCCGGCATGTTCTCCGCTCAAGGCGGCAATCGCCTGCTCCGCCTGCACCAGAAGCTCATTCCCCTGCTCCGCATATTCCCGCAAAACTCTCCCCGCCTCCGTCAGCGCAATATGCGCCCCGCTGCGGTCAAACAGCTGAACGCCCAGATCCTCCTCCAGCGCCTTGATCTGAAGGCTCACCGCCGGCTGAGTCAGATACAGTTCCTCCGCGGCCTTGCGGAAGCTGAGCTGTTCCCCCACCGCCCGGAAGACCACCAACCGAAAGTTCTCAAGACTTGCCATTCGATGATTTAAACACCGCCGTACGCCAACCCGCACAGCCGTCGCTCCACGCCGGAGTCTTTTCCCCTGGAACTGGGTCTAACATGACAGTAGAGCCGCGATTCACGCGGCAATCGGGAGATACACCATGCCTTTGATGAAGACCTCCAATCCAGCCTTGAGCGATAAGACTTTCCGTGGCCTCGGCGGCGGGTCCTACGGCCAGGCCGGGCTCATTGACGCCGCCAACCGCATGACCCTCAGCGGAACCGTCAACAAGACCGGCATTCTGCTCATCCTCGCCCTCGCCACTGCCGCCTGGACATGGCATGTCTTCATGCAGTCCCTCGATATGGCCGCTGTGAACCCGCTCATGCTCCTCGGCGTCTTTGGCGGATTCATCCTCGCCCTCGTCACCATCTTCAAAAAGGAGTGGTCCCCAATCACCGCCCCCCTTTACGCCCTTGCCGAAGGCCTGTTCCTGGGAGCCATCTCCGCATTCATGGAGACCCGCTACCCAGGCATCGGAATTGAAGCAGTCAGCCTCACCTTCGGCACATTGTTCGTCCTCCTCATCGCCTACCAGTCCGGCCTCATCAAGGTCACCCAGAAGTTTCGTCTCGGCATCATCGCCGCCACTGGCGGCATCTGCGTCTTTTACCTCATGCAGATGCTGCTCGGCTTCATCGGCGTCCGCTTCGCCTCCATCAACGGCTCCGGCGTCATCGGTATCGGCTTCAGCCTCGTCGTGGTCGCCGTCGCCGCCCTCAACCTCGTGCTCGACTTCGACTTCATCGAGCAGGGCGTCCAGGCCGGCGCTCCCAAATACATGGAATGGTATGGCGCCTTCGGCATCATGGTCACCCTCGTCTGGCTCTATATCGAAATCCTCCGCCTCCTCTCCAAAATGCGCAGCAGAAACTAAGGTACAGCTGAAGAGTCTCTGTTTTAAGAGGAAACGGCTTTGCATGCCGCGGAAAAACTCCTTGAGATGGCCTCGTTTTGAAAGGGCACGACTTCAGTCGTGCCGCAAAATGCTCAACAAAACTTGGGCTTTAGCCCCTGAGGGATGTTCTCCATACCCGCATGATGTTTATTGGATGGCTTCTGAGACTGATCGCCCCCAATCCTCCAAAACACCGGTCAGGATATAAGCTAAACGCACGAACGTATTTATCTCCAAACAACCTCAACCAAACCAAAGGCAAGACCGAATGATCGAGCGCATCGCTATCTTTGGCACCGGCCTCCTTGGCACCTCCGCAGGCCTGGCACTGCGTGCATCCGGCTTTCGCGGATCAATCACCGGCTGGAATCGCAGCCCCGAAGGCGCCCAGGCCGCGCTTTGCATGGGAGCCATCGACACCGTCTCCGCAGACCCGCTTCAGGCCGCACGCGACAGCCAGGTCGTCCTCCTCGCCGTTCCCATTTACGCCACGCTCGACTGGATGGAGCAGCTCGCCCCCGTCCTCGGCCCCGCCCATCTGGTCACCGATGTCGGCAGCACCAAAGCCCAGATCACCGCCGCCGCCAGCCGCCTTTTCAACACCCCCGAGCGCGCCGCATTCCTCCCCGGCCACCCAATGGCAGGAAAAGAACGCGGCGGCGCAGCCCTCGGCGATGCCGACCTCTTTCGCGGTGCAGTCTGGCTCTTCACGGACGATCCCAACTGGCAGCGCTCGCCCGCTTCCGCAGCCCTTGCCAACAACTGGCGCGAGCTGGTCCAGGCCATGGGCTCCAAAACCGTTGACATCGACGCCGCCCGTCACGACGAGCTGGTCGGCTGGGTCAGCCACCTGCCCCAGTTCGTCGCCACCGCCCTCAGTTCGCTGCTTGAAGACGAGGTCGGCGACGCCCCGGAATTGAAGCTCGTCGGCGGTCGCGCCCTCCGCGAGATGACCCGCCTAGGCGCCAGCCCCTATTCCATGTGGCGCGACATCGCCTACACCAACACTGAAGCCATCGAAGCCGCGCTCCATGCCCTCGAACAGCGCCTGGCCCACCTGCGCGAAAACCTGAAATCCCCTGCCCTCCGCCACGAATTCGAGCAAGCCAACCGGTTTCGGCGGGAATAGCAGCAACACTCTTCAATTGGAAAATCGAGTGACAACCTGCCGCGTACCCCGAACCGATGCGCTCCTAAGCCGTCTGCACAGCCTCTTTCGCCGGGTCCAGCGTATGAAACCCCTCAGCCTTCGCCGCCTCTAGCAACTGCGGCGATGCCGAAACAAAAATAATCTCCGTCCCCTGAAACATGTCGCGAGCCGCAATCGCTGCCGCCAGTTGCAGCGTATCCGGCCAGCGCAGTGTCGTCCGGTCCAGCAGTTGCCGCGCCGCCTCAAGCACCGCCGGGTTCAGCGGCTCCTGCACCATCCGCGCAGCTTCCAGCCGAAGAATATCCAGCGCCGCCGTCGCGTCCGCGGCGGAAATGCCCCCCGTCCGCTCCCGTCGCCGAATCGCTGCATACACCTCCAGCGGCGTAGACGCGGAGATCAGCTTGCGGTTGTCTTCCACAGCCTCCATCAGACCGATCAGCGCATCCGTTCCCTGCTCCTGCACAAAGAGCTTCGCGAAGGCCGTGGACTCCAGAAAATAGCAGCTCACATGTTCCCCCGTTCCTCTTCAATAGCCTCCGCAATGGAGTCCCCATGAACAGTCACCGGGTGGAATCGCTGCGCTTCCTCCGGCATCCCCGCTTCGGCCCGGTTCAGCCGGATCGTCGTCGTCGGATAAGCCGGCGTCTTCGGGTTCGCGATCTTGCTCGTCAGCACCACGCCCCGCTGAATCGCCTCGGCTAAAATCGCCTGCCGCGACTCCGGATGCTGATTCCATCGGAAAGCCTTGCGCGGCAAAAACGAGTCGCGAAACCACTTCAGCGCGATGAACGCATGGCCGCCCCGCTCAGCTTCAGCCAGCGCAGCACACAATTCCTTCACCCGGGCATCCAGGTCGGCCGGAATCTGCGCCTCCTGGCTGTCACCCTCTTCTTCATCGTCCTCGTCCGCATCCACCACCGCCCGCGGAGCCCGGGCCAGCCGCGGTGTGGCTTCCGCATCCTCCGTGCGCTCAAAATAGATGCGCACTTCATCTTCCTCCGGCGACCAGCTCTCCGCGGACGAATTCCGCCGCTTGCTCCGCCCATTCTCACTGCATAACTCAACGATCGCCTGGTATCCCGGAGGGGCAAGAAAATGCAGCGCGCGCGCCAACCCAGGGTCCGATGAAAACGCAAGCTCGTTCAGCGCTTCTTCAATAATCTCTTCGGCGTCTGGAATACTCAAATTACTCACATCTACACTGCTTTGCGCTGCTCTTATCGGCTTCATATTCATGTTCTCCGTTGGCCGCACCCGTCAACTGGTTGCACAATGCCGCACTGAAAGCCTGGTTGGACTGCTCCGAGGGTTGGTCATTCCATGCGCTGCGGACGAATGGCAGCAGCCTGAGTTCTAAATCTTGTCCATCACTGGGTGAATTGATTCAAACAACAGCCAGGATTATTCAAAGAACAATAGAGTGAATAGGTCTTGTGTGCGATTCTCAGGTTTCCTGTATGGCGATCTTTAGCAATCATTAGCCCGTTTACAAATATGGGCCATCTTTCTCTTGCTTTTGCCCTGCAGGTATCTCAGAAGCACTCTAAACGAGTCCTGCGACTCGATGCTATACAGCCACAGTGTACCCGATTCCGCTTGTTTTGTGCGCTTTGAATCAGCTTTGTCGGTTCAGAATCAGCTTTGTGCGTTCAGATTCAGCGCGACCTTCCCTCCGTTTTCCCCAACACAACACATGAATTGATGAAAAGTTGCGCCCCCTTCAAAATTCTCTCCCAGGCAACACTCCGTACAATAGGAGTTATGCGTCGTTGCCTGAAGCTTCTGTTGCTCTGGGGACTGCTATCAACCGGATTGCACGCCGATGGACCAGCCTTCGATCTCTCCGGCCCAAAAGTCGATGTTCATGTCAAGCGCGGTTCCGTCACCTTGCCCATCGGTGAAGTCCCAAGCCTGCTGCCCGGGGATCGTCTCTGGGTCCATCCCGACCTGCCTGAAAGCCAGTCCACCCACTTCGTCCTCGTCGTTGCCTTCCTCCGAGGAGCCACCAACCCACCTCCCGCCGACTGGTTCACCCGCGTCGAAACTTGGAACCACGACGTCCGTTCCGAGGGAGTCTTCGTCACCGTGCCCGCGGAAGCGCAGCAGGCGCTCATCTTTCTCGCCCCTGAGACCGGCGGCGACTTCAGCACCCTCCGCAACGCGGTCCGCGGACGACCAGGCGCCTTCGTTCGTGCCACTCAAGACCTCCAGGCAGCCAGCCTCGACCGCATGCGCCTTGAAGCCTACCTCGCCGATGTCAAAGTCAGTTCCCAAACCGACCCCAAACTACTCAAGGCGCGCGCAGAGTTGGCCGCCCGAAGCCTCGGAATCAAGCTCGATAAGGAGTGCTTTGACAAGCCGAGCGACCAGCAGGCTCCCTGCCTCGTCGAGCACACCGACGGCCTGGTTCTTGACGATTCCGGCGTGCAATCCAAGGTCGAACAGCTAGCCAGCGGCTCAAGCGGCGACCTGATGAACCAGCTCAGCTATTCCTCGCTCGGCGGTGCCGGCCAATTCAGCCCCTACGTCGGCGCCATCGTCGACACGGCCAGAATCCTCGCCTCGCTCCACACCGCGCATTTCCAGTACATCCCCGCCCTCGCCCTTCCAACCGCCGATACGCTCAACCTCCGCCTCAACGTCCCGCCCTCCTTTCGCGATCCAAAATCCGTTGTCGTCGTAGCCCTGCCCCCCATCGAGGCCGCCAAGCTTCCACCGCTCCACCCCGTCGACCCGCAAGAGAGGTTCTGCGCACAAAAACCCGACCTCGTTCTGCCCGCCGAGGGTGCCCCCGCGGTCTTCTCCACCCAGTTGGCCTACGGATTGACCCTCCATATCGAGCCGCGCGAAATCACCAATGCACCGCCCGTCGACGTTCCCATGAAGGCAGACCCATCCCAGGGAGGACTGGTTCCCGTCAACCCGCTCCCCAATCTGCCGCCCGGCGGACTCACCGCTGTGCTGCACGCCAAATGGGGCTTTGACGACTGGGAAGGTCCGCGCTTCCATCTCCATTCCGCCCAGCCCGGCAAATGGTCCGTCGCAGCAGGCCAGGAGTCGGCACTCGTCGTCGGTCGCGAAGACACTCTCCGCCTGGAAGACGACAACACCCTCTGCGTTGAAAAAGTTGAAGAGGCCGGCGGCGTCGCCGATCCCGTCCCGCTGGTCTGGAAATCCCTCACACCAGGGTCGATTCAACTCACGGTGCCCTTGAAAGAAGCCTCCCCCGGACCACTGAATTTCGATATCTATCAATACGGTTTGCAGAATCCGGAAGTCCTGCCCCTGCGAGCCTATGCCGAGGCTGCCGCCCTCGATCGCCTCACCCTCAGTGTCGGAGATCCCGTCGCTGTGCTGCGCGGCAAGCGCCTCGATGAAGTCGCCAAGGCCGACCTCGACGGAACCCTGCTTACCCCCTCCGCGCTCAGCCGTGTCCAGGATTTCGACCAGTTGGTCATGACTTCCGCCGGCCCCACCAATACCCTCACCCCAGGAACCTCCTACGAAGCAACCGTGCTGTTGCAGGATGGCCGACAGTTGAGCGTCCCCGTAACAGTGCAGCCGCCCAGGCCGCAAATCACGCTCCTCAGCAAAGGCGTACAGGAGGAACCGCCCGCCTCCCCATCCCCCGTCCACCTGGGCAGCCCAGACGATCTGCCCGTCGATGGCCACCTGGTCTTCTTTCTAAGGTCACGCGTCCCCGGCAACTTTCCCCGCAAGCAGCAGGTTGAGGTCGCCGCCGTGGACGGCAGTTTCAGCACAATTCTCTCCCTCGCCGGCCCCGGCCTGATGCTCGAAGACGCCAAGACCGCCATGGGCTCCGTTGACCCCCTCACCAGCTTCGGAACTTCCGCTTTTGGGCCAATCCAGGTGCGCGCCAAGTCTGCCGAAGGGGTTACAGGGGACTGGCTACCGCTCGGTACACTGGTCCGCGTGCCCGGATTCAAGGAGCTTCGCTGCCCCCGCACCGTCGCCAAACCCTGCACCCTGACCGGCGCCAACTTGTTTCTCGCCGCTTCCATCGCCGCTACACCGGACTTTGCCAATTCCACCGACGTGCCCCCCGACTTCACCGGAACGCAGCTCTCCGTGCCCCATCCATCCAACGGATCGCTCTACCTCAGGCTCCGCGACGACCCCGCAACCGTCCAGACGCTGTCGCTCCCGGTTACGCCCTCAGGCACTCCGCCCGTGCAGCTCCCCGCCGCACAGCCCGCACTTCAGCCTCCAGCCCAACCCACCGCTGAAGTGCCGGCCCACGGGGAATGAAACTGGTCTTTAGAACCTATCCGCAAATTGCTAGCGCCCACCTCCCCAGGCTGTTACGAAACTCCATGAGCGGAAGCTTTGTAACAAGGGCACGGCTTCAGCCGGGCCAATCAAGGGAATCAAATCAATGCTGGGCTTCACAGGCTGCGGAAAAACTACTTGTGGAGCCCATTCTTGAACGCTTTGTATCAGGGCATGACTTCAGTCATGCCGATAAAGCCAATTAAATCAATGTTGGGCTTTAGCCCCTGCGGGCT
>Ga0302156_10003328_pt1 | contig 12488 bp, 18 predicted proteins | sample I_Bog_N3_2_FD_193503 | JGI IMG/M metagenome (GOLD analysis project Ga0302156, IMG submission 193503) | Peat permafrost microbial communities from Stordalen Mire near Abisko, Sweden - I_Bog_N3_2 | ecosystem: Environmental > Terrestrial > Soil > Wetlands > Peat | place: Sweden: Abisko, Stordalen... | reverse complement strand
GAAGCTGGAGTGGACGGCAGGTGCTTCGGCATGCGTGGTAGCCAGTTCGGCGGGTTATCCGGGAAGCTATAGGACGGGATTTCCCATTTCCGGGCTGAGCGCCGCGGCTGAGGTGCAGGGGGTGCAGGTGTTTCACTCCGGGTCCACACAGTTTGGCGGCCAACTGCGGACCGCTGGAGGCCGGGTACTTGGCGTAACGGCGGTTGCTCCGTCGTTGAAAGAGGCATTGGAGCACGCATACCAGGCCATGGCGGAGATTCACTTTGAAGGGATGTACTACCGGCGGGACATTGGGCACCGCGCACTGGAGAAAAAACCATGACATCTGCGATTACATTTGAGGAGCTGCTGGCCTGGAACGAAGAAGCCTCACGATTCTGGAAGGCGTACCTGGAAGCCAACCCGGATGCGCTTGCAGTCCCTTGCAGCATCGGCGGAACGGCCAATGTTCAGGAGTTTGTGCGTCACATCTGGGGCGTAGACTTGCTGTGGGCGCAGCGGATCGCGGGGCTTCCGGTTACCGATCGCAAGGAATGGCCTGCCGGACCCGTTGAGGCGCTGTACGATCTGCATCGCCAAGGCGCTGTCATCTTCCACCAGCTGCTGGATGATCCGGCGCAAGACTGGAGCGCGCCGTATGTCTCGGCGGACCGTCCGCTGCCGGCGGAGATAGGGCCGGTTTCCCGGCGTAAGGTGATGTTGCACGCTCTATTCCACAGCCATCGCCACTGGGCGCAACTGGCTACCCTTCTGCGAGTGGCCGGGCATCCAACAAAATTCCGCGGTGATTTCCTGCTGAGTTCCGCAATGCAGTAAGCCGAAGCGCAAAGAGAATTCGCGCTGAAAGGAAAATCGCGGCAGGCCGTCGGGCCGTGCCGCGATTTTGTCTGGTTGAAGCTTAGTCTGCTTCCTTACGAGCCTTCTTACGATTGCGCTTACGCGCGAGAGCCGCTTTAACGCGCTTTTTTTCACCGGGCTTCAAGTAGTAGGAGTGACGCTTGACTTCCTTGATGATGTCCTCCTGCTGAACCTTGCGCTTAAACCGGCGCAGTGCATTTTCGAGCGGCTCGCCTTCTTGTACGCGAACCTCTGCCAAAAAATCCCACCTCCAAACATGCCAAAGGGCTCCTTTCAGGATACTGGAAGCGCGCATTTTTTGCGAATTGTGCAGGATTCGACATGGACGGTGGGTTCTCTTTTAGACTCGGGGAGGGTCAAAGAGACCAGATGAGAGGGTCGTGAAGGATGATTCGCAGTTACCAGGGGCGGCTGCCCCAGATTCCGGCCAGTTGCTACGTTGACATTTCCGCGCAGGTGACGGGAGATGTGACGCTGGGCGAGCACTCCTCCGTGTGGATGAATGCGGTGCTGCGCGGAGACGTGAACTCGATCCGCGTCGGCGCCAACTCCAACGTGCAGGACTGCGCGGTGCTGCACGGCCAGCGCAACCTGTATCCGGTGATTGTGGGGGACTGGGTGACCATTGGCCACAACGCAACGGTGCACGGATGCGTGGTGGAAGACGAATGCCTGATCGGGATGGGCGTGACGATCCTGAACAACAGCCGCATCGGCGCGGGATCGATTATTGCCGCAGGGGCTGTGGTGCCGGAACACACGATTGTGCCGCCTCGCACACTATGGGCGGGTGTGCCAGCGAAGCTTCGGCGTGAACTGGGCGACAAGGACCGCGCGTTGATTCGGGAGTATGCGCAGAACTATCTTGATTATGTAGAGATTTACCTGAAGGAAGTCGGGAATTAGAATGGAAAGACGTTGATGACTAAAGGGATAACGCCAGTTTCGAAGTCGCAGTTTACAGAGAAAGCACCGCTACCGGGTTATCGGGAGTCGCGCTTGATGGAAATGCTGGCCAGGAAAACCATGCGCTTGAGTGCCGGGATGATATGCGCGCTGATGGTTGCCGGCAGCGGAGCGGCGTGGTGCCAAATTGCGAACGGACCCGATCCGGGGGATTCAAGCAATCTGAGTCTCAGCAGCCTGCCGGACGCTCCGCAGCCTCAATCGTCGGACCCGACGCTGCCTTCGGACAACGCCCCTGTCACTCTGCGCAATACGCCACTGCATATCCTGAAGGACCAGGCGGCAATCTGGACCAGTCCGGCCCGGGTGCGCGATAACGATCTCCCCATCCTGGTGCCGCTGGTGCTGGCCACCACAGTGCTGGTTACTACGGATCACCAAGTGATGAATTCGAGCAAGCTTCAGAATCCGTCGCTCAATAACGAAGCGACGACAGCTTCGAACGGGTTGCTCGGCGGTTTCGTAATCGCCCCAGTGGCGATTTACGGGATGGGCTTTCTGCATCACGACGAGCACGCAACGGAAACCGGGACCGTGGCCGGGGAAGCGATGGTCGACAGCCTGGTTGTCGACGAGGTGATGAAGGCTGTGACCATGCGGGAGCGGCCAACTCTCGATGGAGCCAAGGGCAAGTTCTTCCAGAGCGCCGTGGGGCTTGATTCGTCGTTTCCATCGACGCACAGCATGATCGCCTGGTCTTCCGCGACTGTGATTGCCGAGGAGTATCCTGGCCCGCTGACCCAGATTGCGGCCTACGGGCTGGCCACCGGAGTTAGCCTGACCCGCGTGCTGGCGAAACAACATTTCCCGTCGGACGTGCTGGTGGGAAGCGCCGTGGGATGGATGGTAGGGCGCTATGTTGTGCACAAGCGACGGCGGTACGAATAGTGAGCGGTGCGGAACGGTGGATACTGGCGATTGAAAATAATAACGCGCCAGAACCACCTTCGATAGTGAACGGCTTCCGCCGTGCCTAGAATCGGTCCACAACCTCGCGCTCAAGGGTGAGGAATGAGGGCACCCCAATGTTTCCAAGGCTACTGAGCTTTTTTCCCGGGGCGAGGGCGACCCGCTGAATGCAATTTCTTCCGGTCCTTACCCCCCCCTATTTCTGCAAAGAAGTGCTTTACTTTCATTGAGATACAGACGGTGATCCGCTGTATACCTCTGAAACTAAACGAGTTATTTGCAGAATATAGAAAACAAATGAGTTGCGAGTGCGTTGCGGACGGCCGTCGGTTTTCTTGAACAAAGTTGATGGAATGATTTTGCGCCAAGGACGTGAAATAATCCGCAAAGGGCCAGATGGCGACGCCACCGTTGAATCCAGGACATTTACCGAGCCGAGTGTGGAACTGATTGCTGCTTAAACCGGCGGCGGGTTCCGCTCCGCGAAGTTTCTCTGGTGCCAGTAAGGATAGACGGGCTGGACCTCGCTGGCCTTGTCCAACTCAGCAATTTGTTCCGCAGTGAGGTTCCAGCCCCGTGCGTCCAGATTCTGGCGCAACTGCTCCTCATTGCGCGCGCCGATGATGACCGAGGAGACCGTTGGGCGCTGGAGAAGCCAGTTGAGCGCCACCTGCGGAACGGACTTTCCGGTTTCAGCAGCTATCTTGTCCAGCGCATCAACGACCTTGTAGAGATATTCGTCGTCCATCTGCGGGCCCATATCCGCAGTTTTGTGCAGGCGGCTTTGCTCGGGAAGCGGTTGGCCGCGGCGAATCTTCCCGGTGAGACGGCCCCAACCGAGTGGGCTCCAAACCAGTGCGCCAACGTTCTGATCGATGCCGAGCGGCATCAACTCCCATTCATAGTCGCGACCGATGAGCGAGTAGTAGACCTGGTGGCCGACGAAGCGCGTCCAGCCGTAGCGGTCGGCGACCGCCAGCGACTTCATGAGGTGCCATCCGGAAAAATTCGACGCCGCAATGTACCGCACTTTGCCCTCGCGGACGAAGGTGTTGAGCGTGTCCTGCACCTCTTCGATGGGCGTGAGCGCGTCGAAGCCGTGCATGTGGTAGATGTCGACGTAGTCGGTGCCGAGCCGGCGCAGGCTTGCCTCAAGGGCGCGACGCAGATGGTAGCGCGAGGTGCCGCTGTCGTTTGGACCGGTGCCCGTGGGGAAGTAAGCCTTGGTGGAGATGAGCGCCTGATCGCGCTTGGTCCCGAGGGCCTTGCCGAGAATTTCTTCGGAACGGCCGTCGGAGTAGCCGTCGGCGGTGTCGAACAGGTTGACGCCGGCCTCAAAGCAAATGTCCACCAGGCGCGTAGCCTCGGCGACATCGGAGCTGCCCCAGGCTTTGAAAAATTCATTCGTACCGCCAAACGTGCCGGTGCCAAAACTCAGAGCGGAAACCTTGAGGCCTGAGGCCCCCAGAAGTCGATATTCCATGTCGGTTTGGATGCGGTCGGAATGTCGAGGATTCAACGTGTGGATTCCCTCAGAGAATTGAGGCAAACCCGCCGGTCCCCTACCGTAATGGCTGAGCTCATCAGGACATTCGTTCGTGTGAGCAATCATGCTTGACAAAGGAGCAAAGAGTTAATACAATGTAAATACAAAAGAATACAAGTCAGTTTAGTAAAGTTGCCATATATTAGGAGCATTTATGTACGATCAAGGATTGGTCTTTGAGTGGGATGCGGCGAATCTTGGACATATCGCAGAGCATGACGTGACTCGAGCGGAAGCCGAAGAAGTAATTCTTGGCGATCCTCTTGACACCGAGATGCAAATGACGGAAGACACCAAGGATGAAGAACGGTTGTTGTAGCTTGGAGAAACGGCAAAGGGGCGGATTTTGCAAACGCTTACAACATGGCGCGACGGAAAAGTCAGAGTGATTTCCGCTTGGGACGCGCCGAAGCAGCTCAAGTTGTATTATCTGGCCGAAATGAGGCGGCTTTATGGAGACACTGAAGATCCCGAAGTTTGACAACGAAGCGGATGAGGCCAACTGGGCTTACCAAAATCGAGAAAGTCTGGCCACTGCGTTTTTGCAGGCGGCCCAGGAAGGTCTGGTTCGTCAGGGAACGCTGAAACAGCGCGGCGTTACGCCGCCGACAACTATCCGGCTTGCTCCCGAGGACATTTCTCGCGCGCGGACGCTGGCCGAGCGTCGAGGGTTGCGCTACCAGACTTATCTCAAGATGCTGATTCATGAGGCGCTGGAACGCGAAGAGAAGGCGAGCTAGGACATGTGCGCCGTTTGGAGAGGAGCGCGAACAGTATGAAGAAGACTTCCTCATCTGAGACCGACTGGAACGCGCCCTGGCATTCAAAGACAGCGATAAGATTCCCTACGAGGCCGTGGACGGCCCCTATGATCCGAATGACGCCGAAGCCGCGCGCGATCGGCTTGCCCAGGCTGACCTAATTCGCAAGGGCAAGGTGGTTCGCCGGGGAAAGCGGGGTCCGCAAAGACGCCAGCGAAGAAGTTGGCGTCGCTGCGGCTGTCGCCCGAAGTGATTGACCACTTCAAGGCTTCAGATCGAGGCTGGCAGAGGCGAATCGATGGGGCGCTGTTGGAGTCGATCAAGCGCAGAGCATAGCGCAACTGGGATGGGTGAGCGGGAACGGAGTGAGAATCTCCAACCGGCACGGCATTGGATCGCGCACCTAGGGCCGCGCCGCCATCACAGCCCAGAAGATGCTTACGCACCAAACAGCCGTTACCAGAAGAGGGCCGCCGTAGAACCAGGCTGGGATGGACACAAGAGACATGATCAAAGCTCCAAGGGGAGTGCTGTAGATCATTCCGGGCGGCCCCAAGACCAGCGTGAGCAAAGCGGCGACCCAGACATTCTTTGGCAATAGGCGGTCCGAAGCAAAACCAGAGGAGACGGCGGCCGACTTGGGAGTGGCGGGCTGTGGCAAGGTTTCATCGGGGGCAGGAACCGGGGCGACGGGTTCCGCGGAAGCCATTGGGGCGCCACATCCGCGACAAAAGCCCTCCATATCGCGAGATGAAGAACCGCATTGGCTGCAAAACACCACTTTGCTCGACTCCGTGCGTGCCCAAAGTCTACTGCAGATTCAAGTGTGGGTGGGAATCAATGCATGGGGTGTCCCAGGTGGAAGGGACATCTTCGATACACTGTTAAGGCTATGAGCACATTGAAAGCCGTACGCGGCACGCGCGATTTGTTGCCGCCGGAAACGGCGCTTTGGAACCACATTGAGAAGACTGCGCGGCAGGTGTTTACCCGCTACAACTTCGGGGAGATTCGCACGCCCATTTTTGAAGACACGGCGCTGTTTGCCCGCGGTGTGGGCGAGGAAACCGACATCGTCTCCAAGGAGATGTACACCTGGGAGGACAAGGCGCGGGCGCAGAGCGAGAAGACACAGATGCTGACGCTAAGGCCGGAGAATACGGCGGGGGTGGTGCGCGCTTATATCGAACACCAATTGGGCGAAAGCGGGCAGCTGCAGAAGCTCTACTATGTTGGGCCGCAGTTTCGGCGCGAGCGGCCGCAGAAGGGGCGTTATCGTCAGTTTTCGCAGATTGGCGCGGAGGTGATTGGACCGCCGTCAGCGGGGAGCGAGAGCCCGCTGCGTGACGCCGAGGTGCTGGAGATGCTGGCATCGCTGCTGGACGAACTGGGCATTACCGGCTGGACTCTCGAGCTGAACTCGGTGGGCTCTTCGGCGGATCGCGCGCGCTACAACGAAACTCTCCGCGCCGCGCTGGTGCCGGTAGTGGGACAGATGTGTGTGGATTGCCAGCGGAGGGCGGTGACCAATCCCCTGCGTGTGCTGGACTGCAAGGTTCCGGCCGATCAGCCGATTATCGACACGCTGCCGGTGATTGCGGATTCGCTGGATGAAGCCTCGAAAGCGCACTTTGCCGCTGTGATTGCGGCGCTTGACGCGGCGGGTGTGCCCTACACGCGGAACCACAGGCTGGTACGCGGCCTCGACTATTACACGCGGACGACCTTTGAATTTACGCACGGCGGGCTGGGCGCGCAGAATGCGCTGCTGGGTGGCGGGCGCTATGACGGGCTGAGTGAGATGCTTGGTGGACCCAGAGCGCCGGGGATCGGCTTTGCCATGGGCGAGGACCGGCTGGTGCTGACGCTGCTGGCCCTGGAGGCCGCAGCGCCGGAGAAGGCGCACGCCTACATCGCTCCGGTGGGCGAGGGAATGAACCCGGCCGCGCTGGCGCTGGCGCGCGATTTGCGGCGACAGGGGTTACGGATTGAACTGGGCGAGGGGAGTTTTCGTCTGAAGAAGTCGTTTGAAAGCGCGGACAAGACGGCGCGCCGCATTGTGATCCTGGGCGAAGATGAGCTTCAATCCGGTATTCTGACGGTGAAGACTTTCGCTACGGGAATGCAGACCAAGGTTGATCGCGTGGAGCTGGCGGCTTATCTCAGCCAATGAACGGGAATCCCTCACCCGCAGACGAATAAAGGACATGTTGTGCTCGATTTTCTAGGAAGCCTCGAACGAACGCATTTCTGTGGCACATTGCGTGCCGAACACGCCGGACAACAAGTGGTTGTGATGGGCTGGGTGAACCGGCGCCGCGACCACGGCAACCTGATCTTTCTGGATCTGCGGGACCGCACCGGCATTTGCCAGATTGTGCTGGATAAGGAACTGACCCCGGACGGACACCTGAAGGGCGAACAGGTGCGGCCGGAGTATGTAGTGGCCGCGGTGGGCAAGGTGAGCCTGCGCGACGCGGACGCCGTCAACCCGAAGATGCCTACCGGTGAGATTGAGATTGAGGCGACGCAACTGCTGGTGCTGAACGACACGCGGCTGGCGCCGTTTTCGCCTTCGGAAGAGGCGATTCAGAACGAAGAAGTTCGGCTGAAATATCGCTACGTGGATTTGCGGCGGCCGGAAATGCAGCGCAACTTCAGGCTGCGGCATGACATTACGCTGGCGATTCGGGAGAGCCTGAGCAAGCAGGGATTTCTGGAGATTGAGACGCCGATTCTGACCAAGAGCACGCCGGAGGGGGCACGGGATTTTCTGGTTCCCAGCCGCGTACATCCGGGCGAGTTTTATGCGCTGCCGCAGTCGCCGCAAATCTTCAAACAGATCCTGATGATTTCGGGGTTCGACCGGTATTTTCAAATTGCGCGTTGCTTCCGCGACGAGGATTTGCGCGCCGATCGCCAGCTGGAGTTTACGCAGGTTGACCTGGAGATGAGTTTTCCGCACCAGGAGACCGTGTTCGCGGTGGTGGAGGATTTTCTTTCGGCGGGCTTTGCGGCGGCGGGCGTTACGCTGCCCAAGCCGTTTCCGCGCATCACTTATGACGATTCAATGCGGCAGTTCGGGTCAGACAAGCCGGATATGCGGCTGCCCGGGTTGACGGACGTGCGGCCGGCGTTCACGGATGAAGCATTGGCAACGCTGCAGATTGATCCGGCACTGCCGGTGGTGGCTTTGCGGATTCCGAAGGTCGGCGAGCTGAGCCGGAAGGAACGCGAAGACAACCACCCTATGTTCGACCTGAAGAAGGGCGCCAAGTTCATTGACGACTTCAAGCGGCTGGCGAAGGGGTTCCCCGAGTCTGCGGTGAAGGTGCGTGAGCTGGCGGGCGCGGCCGAGAGCGACTTTGTGATCATCGTGGCCGGCGACCCGGCGCATCCGGTGAAGGCGAGCGATACGAAATTTGAAGGACGGTTGAGCGAGCGGGAGATCAATGTCTACTCCGCGGCGGGGAATTTCCGGTCTGAGTTGGCGAAGAAGTATGCCGATCGGCATGGTGCGTTTGCGGTGACGGAGAAAGCTGTCGCTGAAGCCGACTCGCATGGTGGCGTGCAGATCGACGGAGCTGCGGCCTTCAATCCGATCTGGATTGTCGATTTTCCGATGTTTGAGTACGAGATGGCGTCGGCGAAGTGGGTGCCGGCGCATCATCCCTTTACAGCGCCGCATGAAGCGGACATGGCTAACCTGCTGACCGATCCAGCCAGCGTGCGGGCGAACTGCTATGACTTGGCGATGAACGGGCTGGAGCTTGGTTCGGGATCGATTCGAATTCATCGCAAGGACGTGCAGCAGCAGATTTTCAAATCACTCGGGATTAGCGAGGAAGAGGCGAAGGCACGGTTTGGGTTCTTCCTGGATGCGCTTGAATATGGCACGCCGCCACATGGAGGCATTGCGCTGGGACTTGACCGCATTGTGATGCTGCTGACCGGAGCGCCCAGTTTGCGGGAGGTGATCGCGTTCCCGAAGACGGCGAAGGCGATCGACCTGATGGCCGATGCACCGACGACCGTGACCGAGCAGCAGTTGAAGGAACTGCATATTCGGGTGGCGTTGAAGAGCTAGGAACTGCGGAGACGGTGTGGTTCTACTGTTTGACTACTCCGTGTCCGTGTTCACGCTGTCCTTGTCCTCGCCTTCAACGGATATGCGGAGACGGCGGAGGAAGTGGAGATCGTTCTGCGTGAACGAGGTGGCGTCGCCGCCTGCAGCGGTGCCGACATCGGAGTCGTCTGAATCCTTGGAAGTAACCTCGTTCAGGCCGATGGTGGCCTCGAGCATGAGGAGCACGTCAAAGCCGTGTTTGCGGATATCCTGAACCACCCCGGCGATCTGCTCGCTCTCAATGACCGACTCGTGGATGGCCTCGCCCAATTGCTGAATGAGTTCGCGCAGACGTGATGTCACCTTAACCCTCCGGGTGCGGCGGCCTGCGCAAGGAAAAGGCGCGGGTTGCGTCGTAAGATTCCTCTACCTTACTTCTGTCGTCGTTTACGAGCAACTGAGAAAAGCAGAAAACGCTGAGAAGCTGTCAGGCGACGGTCGCTGCTACCATCATAAATGGAATGAAACCTCACTCGGTTGGGCGCACTTTGGGGATTGGATTGCGGGTGGCCGGGCGCATTGCAGGCCAACAGGTGGCTGCCAGTGCAGACGCGGCCGCGAGCGCAAAATCCGCCGAACCGGGCCCCAGCAATGTGAATGTGGCCGCACGGAGCAAGGCCGCCGGGAAGGCGACACGGAACGTAGCCCGAGGGATTGGGGGATTCCTGAGGCCGTTTGGGCGAGTGGGCGGCATTCTCTGGCTGGAAGTCACTGGGGTCTTCTTTCTGCTACCGGTGGTTGTTTTTGCTCCCACGGTGTGGCGTACGAGGGGCAGTTTTGCTCATGGTCCCGACCACAGAACCTTTCTGGTTTCCGCCGCATTTACAGTGGTTTTTCTGTACCTGGGCGTGAGTTCATTCTGGCGAGCGCGGAAAAAGTAAACCCGACAGTTCAGGTTTCTATTGCCTTGGAGAATCGGTTCGCGGCCGCATGAGTGCCATAATCGCCACCACTGCGACCGCAATAACGATGAACCAGACATAGGCGCCGCCGCCCCTGCCTACCCCAAAGCGCATTAAAGCCAATGCGTTTGTGAATGCTTCGGTCATCCTTGGCCTCTCCGGACTGGTTTGCCCGCCGGTGTGAAAGTATTGACACGGATTGCTACTGGAAGTTGCCCCAAATGGGCGTTGACAACGTAACTCTACATATGTAGAGTTTTCCAAATGAAGCTGCGCTTGTCGCCTCAGACTTTGCTGGTGCTGGACGCTTTCCTCGTGCAGCCCGAGGAGTGGAAGTACGGTTACGACTTGAGCCGGGTGACGGGCCTTAAGTCGGGAACGCTGTATCCGATCCTGATGCGGATGGCGGAACGGAAACTGCTGGAAACCGAGTGGGAAGCGGGTGAGCCGGGAAAGCCTCCGCGGCACATGTACAGGTTTACGCCGGAAGGGTTGGGGTTTGCGAGAGCGAATGCTCCCGGGCGTGCGGGAGCGGGCCTGGAACAGGTGGCGCTTGGCATGGTGGAGGGCTGATGGGAGCGCCGCGCAGGCTGGCTGCGGGAATACTGAAAGCCGCGATAGACATTGCGCCTGAGGCGAGCCGCGAGTGGGCTGCGGCGATGCTGCGGGAGTTGGACTTTGTCGAGGGCGACTGGGCGGCGCTTATGTGGGCGCTGGGTAGCACGACTGTGATTTTGCGCCATGCGGCCTGCGCGTGGCAGGAGTGGCTTAAGGGAAGTACAAAGGAGGAGGTTGGGATGAACAACACAGGAAAGAAGGCGCTCGGAGTTGGATTGGGGATGCTATCCGCATTGGCCCTGGTTGGGTGCACATTTGCTATGCTTCGCATCATTAGCCTTGTGTTTCCAGGACTTGAACATTCGCCCTGGGCTTATTGGCTGGCGGTGATGGTTGTGCCGGAAGCGATTTTTGTGGGCGCGACCATAGCGCTGTGGCGAAAGAGAGGGCCGGTGGCCGCGGGGATTCTGGCTACAGGGCTTATGATGGCGCTGCACGTGGCCGTGCACTTTTCGATGCGGTAAGTGGCTGCGGGCGAAGGGGAGCGGATGGGCGGCGATTCGGCTGGAGTTCCGATGCGAAACTCGATTGTTCCGTGGCTGAATGTGCGGAAGAGCGCGCAGGCGGTGGAGTTCTACAAGGCGGCGTTCGGGGCTGTGGAGGCTTATCGCATCGAGGACCCGGATGGGAACGTAGTGGCGCGCCTGTCGGTGGAAGGCGCCGAATTCTGGGTAGGAGACGAGTCGCCGGAGCATTTGAATTTCGGCCCGGAGTCGCTGGGCGGATCGACGGTTCGGATCATCTTCACGGTGGCCGACCCCGATGCAATGTTTGAGCGAGCGCTTGGTGCCGGTGCGACCCAAGTATGGGCGGTGACCGAAGAGTATGGGTGGCGCGTGGGACGGGTGGTCGACCCCTATGGGCACCAGTGGGAGATTGGGCGACCGGTGGCAAGCGAGTAAAGGCGCCGGAACTCAACCGGTATTTCTAAGCCCCGCGGAGATACCACTGATGGTTGCAGCAATTGCCCGATTGACCTCAGGAGTGTCTTCGCCTGCGCGTTTGCGGCGGAGCAGGTCGACTTGGATGAGGTGCATGGGATCCACGTACGGATTGCGCAGCTTGATGGACCGACCCAGCACCTGGTTGGTCTGCAGTAGTTCTGTTTGCCGGGTGACGGCGAGGACCGCGCGGACTGTGCGATGGAACTCCGCTTCGAATAGGTCGTAGATTCGTTCGCGGAGGGCGGGATCTGCAACCAGCGAAGAGTAGAGGCGCGCGGTGGCGAGATCCACTTTGCCCAGCGCCATTTCAACGTTGCGCAGCAGGTCAATGAAAAGCGGAAACTCCTGCGCCATGGTTTGCAGCAGGGCTAGCCGTGCGGGTTCCTCGGCTCCGGAGAGATACTGCTCGAGCGCAAAGCCGACACCGAACCATGCCGGAATCAGAAGGCGAGACTGGGTCCAGCCAAAGACCCAGGGAATGGCGCGGAGATCGGTGAGTTTAGGTGACGAGCTGCGGCGCGAGGGGCGAGAGCCGATCTTCGCGTTTTCCAGCTCGGCCATCGGGGTGGACTGCTCGAAGTAGGTAAGAACGCCGGGATCCCCGAGAATGTGGTTGCAATAGTAGTCGTAGGAGACGGAGGAAAGCTCGTTGAGGACTGCCTCCCATTCCGGCTTGAGGACGCCGGTAAAGTGCCCTTGGGATCGCGCGCGTTGGGGCGAGCCAGGGCGTCGAGGGAGGCCGCGATCATGAGCTCGAGGTTCCGCTCGGCCAGGACCTCATCAGCATATTTGAAGTTGAGCACCTCACCCTGCTCGGTGATGCGCAACTGGCCATCGAACGAGTTCATGGGCTGAGCG
>Ga0302156_10003322_pt1 | contig 12521 bp, 7 predicted proteins | sample I_Bog_N3_2_FD_193503 | JGI IMG/M metagenome (GOLD analysis project Ga0302156, IMG submission 193503) | Peat permafrost microbial communities from Stordalen Mire near Abisko, Sweden - I_Bog_N3_2 | ecosystem: Environmental > Terrestrial > Soil > Wetlands > Peat | place: Sweden: Abisko, Stordalen... | reverse complement strand
GTTCAGCTACCTGAGCCGCATCATCGACCTGGCCCAGGGCACGCCGCCCGCCAACTTCTTCCAGATCCACGCCAATGAGCTGATCTGGATGGCCGTGGTCGCCCTGCTGCTGCGCCCGATCTTCGGCGCCCTGCATGACCTGCTGGTGCACCAGACCATCAGCCCCGGCATGACCAGCCTGATCCGCTGGCAGAACCACAGCTACGTGCTCAAACAGAGCCTGAACTTCTTCCAGAACGACTTCGCCGGGCGCATTGCCCAGCGCATCATGCAAACCGGCAACTCCCTGCGCGACTCTGCGGTGGCCGCCGTGGACGCGATCTGGCATGTGGCGATCTACGCCATCAGCGCCCTGGTGCTGTTCGCCGAAGCCGACTGGCGCCTGATGATCCCGCTGATTACCTGGATCATTGCCTACAGCCTGGCCTTGCGGTACTTCGTGCCACGGGTCAAGGAACGCTCGGTCATCTCCTCCGAGGCACGCTCCAAACTGATGGGGCGCATTGTCGACGGCTACACCAACATCACCACCTTGAAGCTGTTCGCTCATACGAATTACGAGCAGAACTACGCCAAGGAAGCCATCGTCGAGCAAACCGAGAAAACCCAGCTGGCCAGCCGCGTCGTGACCAGCATGGACATCGTGATCACCACCATGAACGGCCTGCTGATTGTCTTCACCACCGGGCTGGCCCTGTGGCTGTGGACCCAATCCCTGATTTCGGTGGGCGCCATTGCCCTGGCCACCGGCCTGGTGATTCGGATCGTCAACATGTCCGGCTGGATCATGTGGGTAGTCAACGGCATTTTCGAAAACATCGGCATGGTCCAGGACGGCCTGAAAACCATCGCCCAACCGCTGGCAGTGACCGACCGCGAGAATGCCCCGCGCCTGGAAGTGCCCCATGGCGAGGTGCGGTTCGATCAGGTGGACTTCCACTACGGCAAGAAGAGCGGAATCATCAGCGGCTTGAACCTGGACATTAAACCGGGTGAAAAAATCGGCCTGATCGGTCCGTCCGGCGCGGGTAAATCCACCCTGGTCAACCTGCTGCTGCGCCTGTACGACCTGCAAGGCGGACGCATCCTGATCGACGGCCAGAACATCGCCGACGTCGCCCAGGAAACCCTGCGCGAACAGATCGGCATGATCACTCAGGACACCTCGCTGCTGCACCGTTCGATCCGCGACAACCTGCTGTATGGCAAGCCAGACGCCACCGACGAAGAGCTTTGGGCCGCGGTGCACAAGGCCCGCGCCGACGAGTTCATCCCGTTGCTGTCGGACGCCGAGGGCCGCACCGGCCTGGACGCCCACGTCGGTGAACGCGGGGTCAAACTCTCCGGCGGGCAACGCCAGCGGATCGCCATCGCGCGGGTGCTGCTCAAGGACGCGCCGATCCTGATCATGGACGAAGCCACCTCGGCACTGGATTCGGAAGTGGAAGCGGCGATCCAGGAAAGCCTGGAAACCCTGATGCAGGGCAAGACGGTAATCGCCATCGCCCATCGGCTTTCTACCATTGCCAGAATGGACAGGCTGGTGGTGCTGGAAAAAGGCCAGATTGCCGAAAGCGGCAGCCATGCCGAATTGCTCGCACACGGCGGTTTGTATGCGCGACTGTGGCAACACCAGACCGGCGGGTTCGTAGGAATAGACTGATTCCGTTGGTTAACTGCACCCTCAATTCCGAACAATTCTGACAGTTTTCTCTATCCCGCTGGTCTTGCGACACAATCCTGCTGTACTCCAATCAGGCCCCAGGAGGGCCCTGATTTAAGGCAGCAGGGAAGCGTCACAGACCCGTTAATCAGATAGAGCAATCTACTAAGGATGTGTTCATGTCACTGTTCAAGCGTTCCGTTACGGAAGGACTGGGTACGTTTTGGCTGGTGTTGGGTGGCTGCGGCAGTGCGGTACTGGCCGCATCGTCGCCTGTCGGGATCGGCGTGCTCGGTGTGGCCCTGGCGTTCGGGCTCACGGTACTGACCATGGCATTTGCCATCGGGCACATCAGCGGTTGCCACCTAAACCCGGCAGTGTCAGTGGGGCTGGTAGTGGGCGGAAGATTTCCGGCCAGGGAGTTACCGGCGTACATCATCTCCCAGGTCATCGGCGGCATCGTCGCCGCTGCGTTGTTGTACTTCATAGCCAGCGGCAAGCCAGGGTTCGAACTGGCCTCGGGCCTGGCGAGCAACGGCTACGGCGAGCATTCACCCGGTGGTTATTCAATGGCGGCAGGCTTTGTCTGTGAGCTGGTGATGACGGCGATGTTCGTGCTGATCATCCTCGGCGCCACCGACCGCCGCGTGCCGGCGGGTTTCGCGCCGATCGCCATCGGCCTCGCATTGACGCTGATCCACCTGATCTCGATCCCGGTCACCAACACCTCGGTCAACCCGGCCCGCAGTACCGGCCCGGCGCTGATTGTCGGCGGTTGGGCGCTCCAGCAGTTGTGGATGTTCTGGCTGGCGCCGATCCTCGGTGCAGTGATCGGCGGCATTACCTATCGATGGCTGGGCGCGGAAAAACCCGCCTGAGTCAAACGGGTTCAGCCCTGCCGGTAAGGCAGGGCTGCCCTCGCCTCCTCGGCATACGCCAGGATCCCCACGCTTTCGCGCTCCAGGAAATCCGCCACCGCGGTCTTCAAACCCGGATGTCGCAGGTAATGCCAGGAATGCGTGATCACCGGCTCAAACCCGCGAATCAACTTGTGCTCGCCCTGGGCACCGGCGTCGAAACGCTGCAGGCCATGGGCAATCGCGTAGTCCATGCCCTGATAGAAACACGTCTCGAAATGCAGCCGGTCGAACTCGGCCAGGCAGCCCCAGTAACGCCCATAAAAGCTGTCGCCACCGATCAGACTGAAGGCCATGGCCACCGGCCGTGAGCCTTGCTTGGCCAGCACCACGCGAATCGCCTCGGGCATGCGCTCGGCCAGCAGGCTGAAAAAATTCCGGGTCAGGTACGGCGATTGTCGGCGGATGGCGTAGGTATTGGCGTAACAGGCATAGACAAAATCCCACTGCGCCTCGCTCAACTCATGGCCTTGCAACCATTCGAACTCAATCCCCTGCCCCGCCACCTGCTCACGCTCCTTGCGCATCTGTTTACGCTTGCGCGAACTCAGGGCGTCGAGGAAATCCTGGAAGTCGCGGTAACCGCGGTTCTGCCAATGAAACTGGCAGCCCAGGCGTTGCAGCCAACCCGGCTGCTGGGCCAGGGCAGTGTCGGACAGGGCGTCGGTAAAGTTGATATGGGCACTGGAAAGGCCTTCGATTTCCAGGTAACCGGGCAGGCTTTTAAGCAGTTCGAAACCGTCCTCGGCACGGGCGGCCAACAGGCGCGGGCCGCTGACCGGGCTGAAGGGCACGGCCGTGAGCAATTTCGGGTAATAGTCGATGCCCGCTCGCTCGCAGGCGTCGGCCCAGCCGTGGTCGAACACGTATTCGCCGTAGGAGTGCCATTTGCGATAGCTGGGCAACGCGGCAATCAGCCGGCCACCTTCATAGTGCAGCAAATGCTCCGGCTGCCACCCGGAGTGCGGGCCGATGCTGGCGCTGTCTTCCAGGGCACTGAGGAACGCATGGCGCAGAAACGGCTGATCAGCGGGGACCAACCCATTCCATTCATCGGGCGCAATCTCGGACAGGTTATTCAAACGTTGTAACGGCATCCCATTCCCCGACGGTCACGGCTTTGTGTAGGAGCGAGCTTGCTCGCGATGGTCGTTAACGATAACGCGAGCATTCTGACAGAACGCGGTGATCTCTGGTTCTTTGCGAGCAAGCTCGCGCTTACAAGACTCGACGCAAAAAAAGCCCCGCCAAACGGCGGGGCAAACCAAATGAGGAGCGCTTTGACGGATGAAGAAAAAGCGCTTTGGAGCGGTATTGCGGGTTGCTTAGAACACGTACTGCACGCGGGCCACGATGGCGTCGCCGCTGTCGTCACCGGCGGCGTTGACGATTTTGTCGGTCTTGGCCTTGATGTAGTTGGCAGAGATTTTCACCGCTTCGTTGGCGTACCAGTTCACCCCAATGATGTTCAGGTTGGCCTTGGCATCGCCCACTTCCCGGGTGGCGGTGTTGCGCACCACGTTTTTGTCATCCACGGTGATATTGTCGTAGCGGTAGAATACTTCCCACGCGCCGTACTGCTTGTTCTCGGGCTTGATGGTGTCGAACTTGGCGCCGTCGAGTTTGTAGACACGGGATTCGCCGGTCAGGGTGTACGCCACCTGGCCGTAGAAGCCGCTGGCTTTCACGTCCTGATAGGCACTGCTGTCGGCCTTCAGCTTGCGGTTCAGGTATTCGCCCTGCAGGGACAACGGACCACGGGCGAATGCAAATTCGCCGCCGAACACGGTGTCGGTGTCGTAGGCGTCGTTCGCCGTCAGGCTGCCGGAATCCAGGCCCACACCGCCACCAAAGGTCGCTCGGTTGCCGTTGGCACCGGCATCGTTGCCGCCGTTGGTGGAAACGCCACGAACCCCAAGACGTGGACGAATACGCGAGTCGAAGGCCGTGTCTTTCAGGTCACGTACCGCGTAATCCAGGCCCAGGTGCAGCACGTTGCCGGTGTCATGCATCGGTGCGAACACCGCACGGGCGTTGAATTGCTTCACGCCTTTGCCGTTCTTGTCGTTGATGTCCTTGGAAGAAACGCTGGCCGACAGGTAAGCCATGTCACCGACGACCGAACTGGCCTGGATACCCATGCCGTTGGCGTGGGAGTGAATCCAGTCAGCGACTTCATACGCCGCGTTGCGGTCGATGCCGGTCACCCACTTGGAGCTGGTGGCTTTTTCCAGGCCGAAGTCTTCGTCGAAGCGGCCGGCGCGGATCACGACAGGCTTGAAGCCGGTGTAGGAAAGGGACGCTTCGTCGAAGTAACCATCATCGGCGTTGCCGGAGTTGTGGGACAGGTCGTAGTTGACCTGGTACTTCCAGTCCTTGTAGACGGTGCCGCCGAACTCGATGTAGGCACGGCGGAAATAGGCCGCGTCAGCCGAGTCACCATTCTTGGTGTAAAAGCCATCAAACGTACCGTAATCGGCCTGCAAACGACCACCCAGCTTGAAGCTGAAATTCTGGTCGGTGGTTGCAACCTCAAGGCCGCCCTTGGTTTTGACAACGATATCGGCGCCGTCAGTAGTGACAGTACCGGCGAAAGCCTGGGCGGTGACAGCCAGGGCCAAGGCGCTGGCCGAGAAACCGGCGAAGTGCTTACGGATCATCGAAGAATTCCCCTAATTGATGGTCTTGTGCATTGGTAAAACACGCGGTTTAGAGCCGCTGGTGTTGGGGGGCGATCTTGGCGAGGGGATATTTCAGCCGGGTTGCTGGAACATAAAGATTTTGTTACTCGGGAACTTTTTAATAGCCAATCGAAATAAGCCGAAGCCCTTGTAAATCATGGCTCCAGCGCTAAAAAATGGTGAAAATGTCAGATGTTGCAAAATGTAAAAACACCCGAGAAAAATGAATATTTTTTCATGTTGGTTATTTTTTGAGCAAAAAAAACCCGCATCATTTATCGATGCGGGCTTCGTTTCTGTGTGAAAAGTGACGGGTATTACTGGTCGCGGGAACGCTCGGCGGCCAGGCGTTCGGCCAACGCATCAACATCGGCGATGGGCGGCTCGGGCAGGATTTTCAGCGTCGCCTGCATCAAGCGCATCTGCCGGATAAAGCGCCGGCAGTTGGGGCAAAACATCAGGTGGTGACGCACCAGCAGACGCTCGCGAAAGGTCAGTTGCCCATCGAGATAGTCACTGGAACGCGCCACTTGTTCTTTACAGGTCAACATTCGCCGGTTTCCTCAAAATGCTCCACCGTGGCGAAGACTTTAAGCCGTGCTCGATGCAGCAGCACACGAACATTGGAGAGCGATAGCGTCAGAAGATTACAAATCTCCTCCAACTCCAGCCCCTGACGTTCGCGCAGCAGCAGTACGCTGCTTTGCAGTTCGGAAAGACTGGCCAACGTGTGCTCCAGGCATTTGCGCAGTTCGTCTTCGGTGAGCAGCGCTTCGGGAGTGTCCTGATGCCAGGCAAACGGCGCGACGGCCCAGTGGCCATCGTCAGGCACAAAGCGGTCATCGCCGATGGTGCCGTGGGGCGACGGCAGGTCATCAAGCAGCACTTCCCGGCGATTCTGCTTGTAGCGGCCTTTGGCCGAGTTGGCCGTGATGGTCAGCAGCCAGGTCTTGAGGCTGGAGCGCCCCTCGAACTTCGCCAGGTTGCGCACCACCGACAGCCAGGCGTCCTGGACCACCTCATCGGCATGGCGCTGGCCAACGATGGCATAGGCCACCGCACGCATGGCGCTCTGGTAGGTGGTGACCAACTCCTTGTAGGCTCGCTGCTCCCCCTTGAGCAATCGTTCAAGCAGGTGCGCGTCGTCCGCTGCTGCCATTCAAGACCTCGATGTCAAAACATGATCAGCGTTTGCGCAGAATCACGCTACCAATCGAATACCCGGCGCCGAACGAGCTCAGCACGGCCACAGCGCCCTTGGGCAAGTCGTCCTGGTAGGTGTGAAACGCAATCACCGAACCCGCGGAGCTGGTGTTGGCGTAAGTATCGAGGATCACTGGTGCTTCTTCCACCGAAGCCTCGCGGCCCAGCAGTTTCTTGACGATCAGGTGGTTCATGCTGAGGTTGGCCTGGTGCAGCCAGAAGCGCTTCACATCGCCGATATTCAGCTGGTTTTCCGACAGGTGCTTGCCGATCAACTCGGCGACCATCGGGCAGACATCACGGAAGACTTTGCGGCCTTCTTGCACGAACAGCTTGTCTGGGGCACCGATGCCCTCTTCCGCCGCGCGGTTGAGGAAACCAAAGTTGTTGCGGATGTTGTTGGAGAACTTGGTCAGCAGCTTGGTGCTCACCACGTCTAACTGGTGGTCGGAAGTGGCCAGGTCGGCCCGCTCGAGAATCACGGCGGTGGCCGCATCACCAAAGATAAAATGGCTGTCGCGGTCACGGAAGTTCAGGTGGCCGGTGCAGATCTCCGGGTTGACCATCAGGATCGCCCGGGCCTGGCCCAACTGGATGCTGTTGGCGGCATTCTGGATGCCGAAGGTCGCCGAGGAACAGGCCACGTTCATGTCAAAGCCGAAACCCTGGATGCCCAGCGCTTCCTGGACTTCAATGGCAATCGCCGGATACGCCCGCTGCAGGTTGGAACAGGCAACGATCACACCATCGATGTCGGCGGCGGTCTTGCCGGCGCGCTGCAAGGCTTGCTCGGCAGCACCCACGGCCATCTGGCAGAGGATCGACCACTCGTCGTTGGAGCGCTCAGGCAGGCGTGGCGCCATGCGCTGCGGGTCGAGAATACCGGCCTTGTCCATGACAAAGCGGCTCTTGATGCCCGAGGCCTTTTCGATGAAGGCGGCGCTGGATTCGGTCAGTGGCTCGACGTCACCGCGTTCGATGGCTGCGGCGTTATCCAGGTTGAACTGTTGCACGTAAGCATTGAAAGACTGCACCAGCTCTTCGTTGGAGATGCTGTTGGCCGGGGTGTACAGGCCTGTGCCGCTGATGACGACGTTATGCACGGTCGTTCCTCTAAATCTGTTCAGGCAGAAGGGTATTGGTACCGTCGTACCAAACCGTAAGTAGTTTTATGCCGCTCAGCGGCCTTCAAACGGGTAACGCTTTATTCCATCGCGCCATGGCTGCGCCAGCCCAATTCGACGATCCCGGCATTTATAACCGCGAAGTTTGCCATAAAGCCTGGGGTTTGGCGCCATTTGCTCGACGGGCGCCTGTCCCCGGGATTGTGGTCACGCTTCGACCAGGCTCCATTGCTTGCTCAGGCGCTTGTCGGAAATCGGCACCTTGGTGCCCAACTGCTGGGCAAACAACGACACCCGGTACTCCTCCAGCCACCAGCGATACAGCTCCAGCTGAGGGTCGCGCTTGCCTTCCTGGGCGTGCTTGTTCAAGCGGTTCTGATACTGGCTCCACAAGCCACCCAGCTCGGTACTCCAGACCCGATCCTTCTGCACCTGGCTCGGCAGTTTCTCCAGGCGTAACTCGATGGCCTTGAGGAAACGCGGCAGTTCCTTGAACCATTGCGCCGGGGTTTCCCGTACAAAACCGGGATACACCAGGTTGCTCAGTTGCTGCTTGATGTCATTGAGAGCCACAGCCTGGGCCAGGTCAATCTTGCCCTTGAAGCGTTTTTGCAGGCCATGCCACAGTTTCAGGATGTCGAGGGTCAAGCGCGCCTGGCGCTCGGCATGTTCGGTCCAACTGCCACGCTTGCGCTCGGCCAAGGCGGCCAGGCCGGCGCCGTCACGCGGCAGGCTGGCTTCGCCTTCCAGCACGCAGCTGTCGAGGCTGGCCAACAGAATGTCTTCCACCAGGGCCTCGATACGCCCCAGCTCGCGGTACATCAGCCCCAACTCGGTCAGGCCGGGCAACTTGCCCCGCAGAAATTTTGCCGGCTCGGCCAGTTGTTGCAGGAGCAAGCGCTGCAAGGCCCGACGGTGCTGGAACTCCGCCTCGGCGGCGGTGGAGAAACGCCCTTCCTTGACCGTGCCGTTTTCTTCCACCAATGCCGGATACACCGTCATCGACAGGCCGGCGATGTTTTGCTGGGTTTTCTCGGCCACCGCTGCAAAGACCTTGGCTTCCACCGGCTGCTGGCTTTTCGCGGTCTGCGGCACGGCCAATGCGGCTTGGCTGGCTTCGGCAAAGCGCGCAGTCAGCTCGGCCAGGTCGCGGCCTTCACCGAGGAACTTGCCCTGGCCGTCGACCACTTCAAGGTTCATCTTCAGGTGGTTTTCCACCTGCTGCGCAGCCTCGGCCCAGGCTTCATCGCTGACCCGTGCCCCGGTCATGCGCAGCAACTCGCGCCCCAATGCCTGGGGCAACGAGCCTTGGCCAAACTCGATGCGTTGCAGGGCCGCCTTGACGAAATCCGGTACCGGCACGAAGTTCTTGCGCAGGGCCTTGGGCAAGTTGCGCACCAGGGCAATGCACTTGGCCTCGATCACACCCGGCACCAGCCACTCCAGGCGCTCGGGCGGCAAGGCCGGCAACAGCGGCGCCGGCACTCGCAAGGTCACGCCGTCCCGGGGATGGTTGGGTTCAAAGTGATAACTCAAGGCCAGGGCCAGGTCGCCCAAGTGCAAGGTGTCCGGGTAATGGGCGGCGGTGACTTCACTGGCCTCGCGGGCCAGCACGTCTTCTTCGCGCATGATCAACAGTTGCGGGTCTTTCTGGCTGTTGACCTTGTACCAACTGTCGAAGGTCGCAGTCTGGTGGATCTCGGCGGGCAGGCGCGCATCGTAGAAGGCGTACAGGGTTTCCTCGTCCGCCAGGATGTCGCGCCGGCGGGCCTTGGCTTCCAGCTCGTCCAGTTGCTCCAGCAGTTGCTGGTTGGCCGTCAGGCAGCGGGCCCGGGACTGAATCTCGCCGCGCACCAGGCCCTCGCGGATAAACAGCTCACGGGACGTCACCGGATCAATCGGCCCGTAATGCACCGGCCGGCGCCCGACGATGATCAACCCGAACAGGGTGATCTGCTCAAACGCCACCACTTGGCCGCGCTTCTTCTCCCAATGGGGTTCGAAATGGTTTTTCTTGATCAGGTGCCCGGCCAACGGCTCGATCCAGTCGGCGTCGATCTTGGCCACCATCCGTGCATACAGCTTGGTGGTCTCCACCAGTTCGGCGGTCATCAGCCACTGCGGGCGCTTCTTGCCGATGCCCGAGGAAGGGTGAATCCAGAAACGCCGCTGACGCGCGCCGAGGTAATCGCCCTCTTCGGTCTTCTGGCCGATCTGACTCAGCAGGCCGGACAGCACCGCCTTGTGCAGTTTCGGGAAATCCGCCGGTTCCTTGTTAACGGTCAACTGCATGTCGCGGCAGATCAGGCTCAACTGGCGGTGGGAATCACGCCACTCCCGCAGCCGCAGGTAATTCAGGAAGTTCTTGCGGCACCAGTTACGCAGCGGGCTGGCGGTCAATTCCTGGCGCTGTTCTTCAAACCCACGCCACAGATTCACCAACCCGGCGAAGTCCGAATCCGGGTCCTTCCACTGTGCGTGAGCCTGGTCGGCGGCTTGCTGGCGTTCCGGCGGACGCTCGCGCGGGTCCTGGATCGACATGGCACTGGCGACAATCAGAACTTCCTGCAAGCTGCCGAGCTTGGCGGCTTCCAGCAACATGCGGCCCATGCGCGGGTCCACCGGCAAACGCGCCAACTGGCGGCCCATCGGGGTGAGCTGGCTGTTGCGGTCAACGGCGGACAACTCTTGCAGCAGGTTGAAACCGTCGCTGATGGCCTTGCCATCCGGCGGCTCGATAAACGGGAAATCGGTGATCTCGCCCAGGCGCAGGTGCAGCATCTGCAGGATCACTGCCGCGAGGTTGGTGCGCAGGATTTCCGGGTCGGTAAATTCCGGACGCCCGATAAAGTCTTCTTCGCTGTACAGGCGTACGCAAATGCCCGGTTCAACCCGCCCACACCGGCCTTTACGCTGGTTGGCGCTGGCCTGGGAAATCGCCTCGATCGGCAAGCGCTGGACCTTGGCCCGGTAGCTGTAGCGGCTGATGCGCGCGGTGCCGCTGTCGATGACATAACGAATGCCCGGCACGGTCAGCGAGGTTTCCGCGACGTTGGTCGCCAGCACCACGCGCCGGCCCGGATGGGACTGGAAAATCCGCTGCTGCTCCGCCGGCGACAGGCGCGCATACAGCGGCAGGATTTCAGTGTGCTTGAGCTGGGCCTTGCGCAGCATGTCGGCGGCGTCGCGAATCTCGCGCTCGCCGGGCAGGAACACCAGCACATCGCCGGGGCTCTTGCGTTCGTTGCGCTCAAAGGCGGCGATCTCATCAAGGGTGGCGAGAATCGCCTGGTCGACAGTCAGATCGTCCTCGACGCGGTTGCCCTCTTCATCCTGCTCCAGGGTCAGCGGGCGGTACCAGGTTTCCACCGGGAACGTGCGGCCCGACACCTCGACAATCGGCGCATCGTCGAAGTGCTTGGAAAAGCGCTCCAGGTCGATGGTCGCCGAGGTAATGATAACTTTGAGATCCGGACGACGGGGCAGCAGGGTTTTCAGGTAACCCAGCAGGAAGTCGATGTTCAGGCTGCGCTCGTGGGCTTCGTCGACGATGATCGTGTCGTAGCGTTCGAGGTAGCGGTCGTTCTGGGTTTCGGCCAGCAGGATGCCGTCGGTCATCAGCTTGATCAGGGTGTTGGAATCACTCTGATCTTCGAAGCGCACCTGATAGCCAACCAGCGCGCCCAGCGGCGTCGCCAACTCTTCCGCGACCCGACTGGCCACGCTGCGCGCTGCAATCCGCCGCGGCTGGGTATGACCGATCAAGCCGTATTGCCCGCGGCCGATCTCCAGGCAGATTTTCGGCAACTGGGTGGTTTTACCCGAGCCGGTCTCACCGGCAATGATCAGCACCTGATGCTTGAGCAGCGCCGCCTTGATTTCGTCGCGCTTGGCGGCGATCGGCAGGCTGTCGTCATAGCGAATCACCGGCAGGCTGGCACGCCGCGCCGTCACCTGGGAGCAGGAGGCCTGCATCCGCGTCACCCACTGCGCAAGTTTTTCCTCATCGGGTTTCTTGCGCAGCTCAAGCAGTTGCCGCCGCAAGCGGTGGCGGTCGGCGAGCATGGCGTGATCGAGGTTTTTCAGCAGTTGGTCGATAGCGGGCGCTTGGTCAGTCATCAGGTACGCAAAGGTCGTCTATGTAGGCAGGGGGCGGATTGTCGCAGAAAAGCGCCGCCACGCGCTCCCCTCATTCATTTTCCAGGCCCTTGCGCCGGTAAGGAAACACATCGATCACTTTGCCGGCGCGAATCGCCTCTTGCAGGCCTTTCCAGTAGTCGGCGTTGTACAACTCGCCGTGCAGTTCGTCGAACAGCCGGCGCTGGCCGGCATCGGCAAACAGGAATGGAGGGAACTCCTCCGGGAACACATCCAGCGGGCCGATGGAATACCAGGGCTCGGAGGCCATTTCATCTTCCGGAGTACGCGGCGCCGGGATGTGGCGGAAGTTGGCCTCGGTCAGGAAACAGATTTCGTCATAGTCGTAGAACACCACGCGACCATGGCGGGTGACGCCAAAATTCTTCAGCAACATATCGCCGGGAAAAATATTCGCCGCCGCCAGTTGCTTGATCGCCAGACCGTAGTCTTCCAGCGCTTCGCGCACCTGGGCTTCGTTGGCGTTTTCCAGATAGAGGTTGAGCGGGGTCATGCGCCGCTCGGTCCAGCAGTGGCGGATCAGCACCGTATCGCCTTCCACTTCGACGGTGCCGGCGGCGACTTCAAGCAACTCGGCCAGACATTCGGGCTCGAACTTGCTCAACGGAAAACGGAAGTCGGCGAACTCCTGGGTGTCAGCCATGCGCCCTACCCGGTCGACACTTTTCACCAGCCGGTACTTCTCGATCACGGTGGCGCGGTTGACGTTTTTCGACGGTGAAAAGCGGTCCTTGATGATCTTGAACACGGTGTTGAAGCCCGGCAGGGTAAACAC
>Ga0302156_10003318_pt1 | contig 12529 bp, 12 predicted proteins | sample I_Bog_N3_2_FD_193503 | JGI IMG/M metagenome (GOLD analysis project Ga0302156, IMG submission 193503) | Peat permafrost microbial communities from Stordalen Mire near Abisko, Sweden - I_Bog_N3_2 | ecosystem: Environmental > Terrestrial > Soil > Wetlands > Peat | place: Sweden: Abisko, Stordalen... | reverse complement strand
AGGCGGGCAAGGGCTTTGCGGTCGTGGCCAACGAAGTCAAGCATCTGGCCGGCCAAACCGCCAAGGCCACCGACGAAATCGGCGCCCAGATTGCCCGCGTCCAGGATGAAACCAAAGCCGCCGTCGCCTCCATCGTCGGCATCAGCTCCACCATCGACAAGATCAACGAGCTGTCCTCGGCCATCGCCAGCGCCGTCGAGGAACAAGGGGCCGCCACCGCCGAGATCGCCCGCAATGTCGAGCAAGCCTCGGCCGGCACCCGCGAGGTCGCCACCAACATCTCAGGCGTCGCCCAGGCCGCCACCGAGACCGGCCAGATGGCCCAAAGCGTCTATACCGCCGCCAACAGCCTGATGCAGCAGAGCACACAGCTGGAGCATGAGGTGGAAAACTTCCTGCGCGAGGTCCGCGAGGCCTGAGGCCCAAAGCCAAGACGGAGAATTGATCCTAAAGAGATGTCCTCCGTCTCTTCCTCGCAACGTCAAGGCGCTATAGACTGTGGTCTCGCGTTGTCGGGATCATTAGGGAGCTTTGGGGCGTGGAACAGTCGGCATCCTTCATCGAGCGACATCTGATCGCCATCGCCGACGGCAGCCCGCGTCAGCGTGAACTGGTCCGCAACGCCCTGGTGTCTTTCTATGTCACCGTCGAATATGCCGACAAGGTCCGCGCCCTGGCCGGAATGGGCGTGGTCGCCCCCAGCCTGATCCTGGTGGACCAGGACCTGCCCCCCAGTGGCGGCCTGGAGTTCATCAATAGCCTGCGCCGTGACCGCATGCTGTCGGCGGTCCCCACCATCCTGCTGCTGAACAAAGAGGACGAAGGCTTTCGCCGCGCCGCCGAACAGGCCGGAGCCAAGGCCTGCATGGTCAAGCCCTATCGCCGCAGCGAACTGGTGCGGGTCATCTCGACCCACCTGAACTACGGCGTCGAGCAAAAGTGGGAAAGCCTGCCCACCCTGCAGCGCCAGGCCCTGAAGGGCACGATCGATGTCTTCAACAGCATCTCGGACATCATCGACAAGAACGAGCCCATCGCCTACGACAACATCCGCCACGCCTGCGCCCCCCTGGTCGAGGCCGTGCAGACCAATAATTTCCGCGCCATCCTGGACAGCATCAAGGATTACGACAACTACTCCTATGCCCACTCCCTGCGGGTCGCCACCCTGCTCTGCCTGTTTGGCAGCACCATCGGCCTGGGCAGCGAGGAGCAACAGCTGCTGGCTACCGGCGGCCTGCTCCACGACGTCGGTAAGATGACCATCCCCTACGAGGTGCTGAACAAGCCCGGTCGCCTGACGCCCGAAGAACTGGTGGTCATGCGCAGCCATGTGGATGCCTCGGTCAGCTTCCTCGAGGCCAGCGACAATATCCCCAAGGGCATTATCACCATCGCCGGCCAGCATCACGAAAAGCTGGACGGATCGGGCTATCCCCACGGATTGGTCTCGAAACAGCTGAACAATCTGGCCCGCATGGCCGCCATCGTCGATGTCTTCAGCGCCCTGACCGATCAGCGCTGCTACAAGCCATCCATGGAAGCCGAAACCGCCCTGAAGATCATGGTCGAGGACATGCCCGGCCACCTGGATCAGGTGCTGCTGAACAAATTCCGCGACATGCTGCTGGATGCTGTGGTGGATTGAGCCGGCGTTACGGGCGGCTGCCCGTACCTGCTTGAAGCCTTCCGGCCCCAAACCCCGTTCCTTATTATTAAATCAGTCCCCGGTTAGGGCTTGGGGCGTTCCCTTATACCGCACTATGCTTGCGCACCAATCGCCGTCCCAGCCAGAATAGAACGCCGCCGGGAACCAGACCAGCCAGGGTCACCGGCAGGGCGAAGAGCGAGAAGGACTCGAGGGCGGCGTCCGTCATGGTGTGAACCAGCATGCCGGCGCCATTGGCCAGTCCGACGGCGACAAGCACCAGCCCCACCGCCTTCAAAAAATGTCCAAAAAACAGCATGCTTCAGGCCTTGGTCTGGATGAGTTCGATTTTATAACCATCGGGGTCTTCGATGAAGGCGATAACGGTGGAGCCATGCTTCATGGGACCCGGCGGGCGGGTGATCTTAGCGCCCTCTTTGGCCAGAGCCTCACAGGCGCCATAGATGTCGGGAACACCCAGGGCCAGATGGCCGAAGCCGGAGCCGAGGACATAGGGCTCGGCCTGATCCCAATTGTGGGTCAGTTCCACCACCGTATTGGCGGCTTCATCGCCATAACCGACGAAAGCCAGAGTGAAGCGGCCGTCGGGATAATCGGACTTGCGCAGCAGTTTCATACCCAGCAGACGGGTATAGAAATCCAACGACTTTTCCAGGTCGAAAACGCGGATCATGGTGTGCAGAAAGCGGAATTCGCTCATGGAGATGCATCCTTTTTGATCATCGACAGCACTTCGCGGGCGGCGCGGTGGCTGGGGCTTTCACCGCCCAAGCCCAGGCATTTCAAGGCTTCCGCTGCCCCGACCAATTGTTCGGTTCGAGCCTTTTGACTATCAAATAGGGGAATCAGGGCCGGCGCCAGCTTTTCCGGACGGCAATCATCCAACAAGAACTCGGGCACCACGGCGCGATCGAGCAACAGGTTGATCAGGCAGGCGAATTTGATCTTGATCAGCCGCCGCGCCAAGAAAGCGGTGAGGGGCGACAGGCGATAGGCGATGACCATGGGCAGCCGGGCCAGAGCCAGCTCCAAGGCCACGGTGCCCGAGGCAGCCAAGGCGGCCTGGCTGGCGGCAAAGGCGTCATAGCGGGCGGCGCGGCCCTTGACCACAGTGACCGACACCGGCCATTGCGCCACCTCGGCCTCGACCTCGGCGGCGACGGTCTCAACGGTGGGGACCACCACCTGCAGCTCGGGCCTGGCCTCGGCCAGCAGAACCACGGTGTCGCGAAAGACAGGCAACAGGCGCGAGGTCTCGGAACGACGGCTGCCCGGCAGCACGCAAAGCAGCGGCGCTTGGGGCGGAATGCCGTATCGAGCGCGGAACGAAGCCCCATCGCCGGTCTCGGCCCCGCTTTCGAGGACGGAATGACCGACATGAACAGACTCCAGCCCAGCCCTTTCAAAGGCTTCCGTCTCGTTGGGCAAAAGACACAGCAGACGATCAACCCGGGCCGCCAGTTGATGGACCCGCTTTTCCTTCCAGGCCCAGACCATGGGGGCGACGTAATGGACCCGGGGGATGGTCGAACCGGCCTTCTTCAAGGCCTTGGCCACCCGTCCGGTGAAACCCCAACTGTCCACGGTGACGATCACATCGGGCTTCTTGGCCTCGATATCCGCCAGGGTTTCCCGCAAGCGGCGCAAGATGCGGGGAATGCGCGGCAGCACCTCGGCCAGCCCCATCACCGCCAGATCGGCCTGGGGAAACAGGCTTTCCAGCCCCTCGTCCCGCATGGACTCGCCGCCTATGCCGGCGAAACGCACGGAACCTTCGGTGAAATCGCGCAAAGCCGCCATCAGGCGTCCGGCCAAAAGATCGCCCGAAGGCTCGCCGGCGATGAGATAAACCAAAGGCCGGCTCATAAATCGACCCTAACACCGCAAAGAAACAGCCCGGCCTGATCGGCGGCGGCAATCACCGCGTTCCGGTTCACCACAATGGCCGATCCCGCCTCGACGGCGATGCCGCGCAGGCCGGCGGCGGCGCAAGAGGCAATGGTCTGGGGACCGATGGTCGGCAGATCGGCGCGGCGTTCCTGGCCCGGCTTGGCGATTTTCACCAGCACTCCGCCCTCGCCGTCGCGCTTCAAGGTGCCGCAGCGGGCAATGAGGGCGTCGGTGCCTTCGACGGCTTCGACGCCAAGAACAATGCCCTGCTGCACCACCACCGATTGACCGACATCCAGAAGGCCGATTCCTTTGGCGACCTCCAGCCCACGGGCGATGTCGGCTTCGGCCTGTTCATCGGGACGATGGCGGCCCCAAATGCCTTCGGCGGCCAGCAGTTCACCCAGAATGCTATGGGCACCGACGATCTGGAAGCCCTCGGTCTCCAATTCGGCGATCACCGCCTTCAACAGGCCGTCATCGCCCAAGGCCTTGACGCCGATACGCGAGAAGAAGCGCACGGTGCGCCAGTCGGGACGCAGCTCGCGCAGGGTCGGACGGCGGACCGGACCGGCCATCACCACCTCGATGCAATTTTTCTCATGCAGGATTTCGAAACCGCGGCCGGCTTCGCCTAAGCGTATCCAGGCCTGATCGACCTGGGGGAAGTCCGCCGGATTGGCGTGCCCCTCCAGGCCCAGCAGAAAGACCTCCCGCCCCTGCTCGCGGCAGGCGGCGACGAGGCGGACCGGCAGCTCTCCGCCGCCGGCCAGGATGCCCAGCTTAGGCGGCATTCTCCGACTTCGGCTGGCAGATGGCGCGGGAGCTGTCGGCACGGATGAAATCGAGGATCTCCTTAACCGGAGCCACGGACTCGAACTGGTCGGCCACATCCTCGAGACGCTCGGACATGGTGCCTTCCGGCGCGAACAACAGGCGATAGGCGTTGCGCAGGGCGTGGATGTCATCGCGCGAGAAACCACGGCGCTTGATGCCGATCAGATTCAAGCCCGACAGATGTGCCCGGTTGCCGGTGACGGCGCCATAAGGAATGACGTCGTTCTCGACGCCGGTCATGCCGCCGACCATCACATGCGCGCCGATGCGCACGAACTGATGCACCGCCGCCAGACCGCCCAGAACGGCGAAATCGCCGACGTTGACATGGCCGGCCAGGGTGGCGTTATTGGCCAGGATGACGTTGTTGCCGACCTTGCAGTCATGGGCCACATGAGCGCCGACCATATAAAGGCCGTTGTCCCCCACCTCGGTCAGCATGCCGCCGCCCTCGGTTCCGGGGTTCATGGTGACATTCTCGCGGATCTGGTTGTTGGCGCCGATCTCGAGACGGCTCGGCTCGCCATGATACTTCAGATCCTGCGGGCGCAGGCCCAGCGAGGCGAAGGGATAGATCACTGTGCCTTCACCAATGGTAGTGATGCCGTCCACCACCACATGGGAGATCAGGCGGACCTTGGGGCCCAGTACGACCTGGGCGCCGACGATGCAATAGGGGCCGATCTCTGCGGATGCGTCGATCTGGGCTCCGGAAGCAATGATGGCTGTGGGATGAATGTTGGTCATCGTACCTCAGCTGTCCATGATCATGGCGGCATAGGTGGCTTCCGCCACCAAAACGCCATCGACCTTAGCCTCCGAGCGGAACTTCCACACGTTGCCGCGGCTGCGTTCCTTGAAGACATGGACATAAAGGGTGTCGCCCGGAATCACCGGCTTGCGGAAGCGAGCGCTGTCGACGGTCATGAAATAGACCAGCTTACCCTCGGCATCCGGACCCAAGGTCTCGACCACCAGCACCGCCGAGGTCTGAGCCATGGATTCGATGATCAAGACGCCCGGCATGATCGGGCTTGACGGAAAATGGCCCTGGAAATGCGGCTCGCCCGCCGAGACGTTCTTGACGCCGACGGCGCTCTGGTTGGGGATCACGTCAATGACCTTATCCACCATCAAGAAAGGATAGCGGTGCGGGATCATCTGCATGATCCGATTGATGTCGATCACCTTGCCGGTCTGATTTTCCGAGCTGCTCATCGAGCCAAATCCCCTTTTTTTTCGATCTTTATCTTAACTGCTCTTTTTGCGAGCCATCTTTGACAATATAGCGGTTTGGCGCAGCCATTCGGTGATGGGTTGGGCTGGTGAACCGCCCACCTTCTCTCCTGGCCCAATGTCGCGCATGACACCACTTTGGGCGGCAACCTGCGCACCGCTGCCGATGGACAGATGGCCGGTGATGCCGGCCTGTCCCGCCGCAACGACAAAGTCGCCCATCTTCGTACTGCCGGAAATACCGACCTGGGAAACAATGATACAGCCGCGCCCCAACTGCACATTATGGGCGATCTGAACCAGATTATCGATCTTGCTGCCGGCGCCGATTACCGTATCGGGCCCCGCCCCACGGTCGATGGTGGCGTTGGCGCCAATCTCGACATCGTCATGAATGACGACGCGGCCCAGCTGCGGCACCTTCAGATGTCCCATGGGCCCCATGGAAAAGCCGAAACCATCCTGGCCGATGCGAGCCCCCGAATAAATCGCCACCCGATTGCCCACCAAGGCATGGCTGACGGACGCGCAAGCGCCGATGACGCAAGTCTGGCCCAGCACCACGCCCTCGCCGATCACGGCATTCGGGCCGATACGACAGCCATCGCCGATCTGAGCATTGGCCCCCACATAGGCTCCCGGCTCGACCCAAACCCCCTCGCCCAGCACCGCCGAGGGATCGATGAAGGCGGTGGGAGCGATCCAGGCCTCTGCCGCCGGAGCGGGATAGAAAGCCTGGGCCACCAGAGCATAGGCCCGATAAGGATCGGGAGAGACCAGCAGAGCCATGCCTGTCGGAGCGCGCGGAGCCATGGTGGGATGCACCAGGCAAGCGGCGGCGCGGCTGCGAGTGAAGGACTCGACGTACTTCTTGTTGTCGAGGAAGGAAATCTGGCCTTCCCCCGCCTTATCCAGCGGCGCCACGTCGCTGATCACCAAGGAGCCATCGGCTCCGGCAGACAGTTCGGCGCCGCACAGCTTGGCCAGCTGATCCAGGCTGAACGGTCCAGCCCGGCGGAAAAAACGGGGATCAGCCATGATTTCAGTTCTTCTTGTCGCCGGAGGAACCATCGCCCTCAAGCTGCGGAGCGGGCATATCCACCTTGGGCAGCTTCTTGTTGATGGAATCGATGACTTCGCGGGTCAGATTCATGTTGTCGGCGAACAAAATCACCTGGGTACGCGGCAGAACCACATTGGCCCCACGGGAACCGGCCACTTGGGCGGTGCTCTCGATCATGGCGCGCTCGACTTGCCCCATGGCGATGGCGAAGGACTTCTCCAGAGCGCGACGACGCACCAGAACCTTGCGCTCGAATTCACCGACGGTCTGCTCGAAGGCACGGGCCTTCTCCTGGAACTCTTCGGGCTTCATGGAAGCGCGATCGGCATCCAGCTTCTGCCGGGTCTCGCGCAGGGTCTTTTCCTGAGCGGCCAATTCCCCCTGATAGGTCTGCTGCCACTTATCGCGCTGAGCGGCCACCGACTTGGCGGCCTGAGACTGGCCCATGACCATATCAACGTCGATCACGGCGATCACCGGAGCCGTCAGACCACCACCACCCTTGGCGGCAGGAGCGGCGGCGACAGGAGCCGAAGGGGCCGGAGCCATAGCACCGCCAGAGGGCGGCGGCACGGAGATCGGGGCGGCTCCGCCAGCATTGCTGATGCCAAAGCCGTTGTCCTCTGCGAAAGAGGGAGCGGCGGCGAACAGAATGGCTGACAAGCAGCCGGCAGCAAACAGCCGGGCGCCCGAATTGATCATCATGATTAGAACCTCGTACCGAAATTAAGTCGGAAAATCTGATCTTCGTCGTGCGAGTCTTTCATGATCGGAAGACCAAGATCGACGTTGATCGGACCCATGGGAGAACGCCAGACGATGCCGGTACCAACGGACAAACGCAGCGTCTGGGATTCGTTGACAGAGTTCTTTGGGATATTGCTGGCGGTTGGACCGATGGTGCCGATGTCCGAGAAGACCTTACCCTTCACACCCAATTCCTTGGGGAAGCCAATGGGGAAGGTCATCTCGGTGCTGCCAGTGGCGTCCCACAGACCGCCCAGTGCGTCACCGGTGCTGCTGTCACGCGGGCTGACGCCAGAATCCTTGAAGCCGCGCAGGGTGTCGCCACCCAGATAGAAGCGCTGGTTGATGCGGACATTGTCACTGTCAAAGCCGTTGACAATGCCGGCGGTGGCCGAGAACGACAGAACCGTCTCGTCAAAGATTGAGAAGAACTGGCCAGCCGAAGTGGAGGTGCGAATGAAATGCTGATCGCCACCTTCGCCGGCAAGATCATTACCGAACTTGACGAAATAACCGCGGGTCGGATCAACATGGCTGTCGCGATGATCCCAAGTCAGACCATGGCTGATCATCGACAAGGTGGTCGTGCCCTGCTGATCCTGCACATAGATCGATGCGGTCGAATCGACGTTTTCGATCTCGGTGACGCTGGCGGTATAGCGCCAATCATGGCGCAGATATTCGTTGTAGTAATAGCCCATGCGCAGATCAGCGCCGAGTGACTTGGAGTCATAGCCGCTGGTGCTTTGGGTATTGGTGCTGCTAACAGAGAACAAGTCGAATCCGGCGATCAAATGGCGATCAAGGAAGTAAGGCTCGGTGAAGCCGGTGGAAATCGAGGTCTGCTTCTGAGCCAGCTGGCCGTTGATGCTCACGGTCTGGCCCTTGCCCAACAGGTTATGCTCGGTGGCACCAACCTGCAGCAGGGCGCCGACCGAAGACGACCAGCCCACACCGAAGGACAGCTCGCCGGTGGACTTCTCCTGGACATCGACCTTGATGACGGTGCGGTCAGGCGCGGTCTCGGACGGCACGTTGTTGACTTCGACCTTTTCGAAGAAGTCCAGATCCTTGATGCGTTCCTTCGAGCGGCGCAGCTTGGCGCTATTGAAGGCGTCGCCTTCCACCAGACGGAATTCGCGGCGGATCACCTTGTCCAAGGTGCGGACGTTGCCCTGAATATCGATGCGCTCGACGAAGACGCGGGGGCCTTCCTGGATATCGAAGGTGACATCGATGACATGGGTGTCGCGATGGCGATTCAGCACCGGCTTGATATCGACGAAGGCATAGCCCTTGCTGCCGACGGCGTCGGTCAGCGCCTGGATGGTATTTTCCACCTCGTTGGCGTTGTACCAATCATCCTTTTGCAAGGTGACCTGCGGCATCAACTCCTCGGTCTTCAGATCGGGAATCGAGCTCTTCACCAGGACGTCGCCCATTTTGTAGCGCTCGCCCTCTTCCAAGGTGAAGGTCAGGAAGAAGCGGCTGCGGTCGGGCGTCAGTTCGGCCACCGAGGAAACCACGCGGAAATCCGCATAACCGTTCTTCATATAGAAGCGGCGCAGCAGCTCGCGGTCATAATTCACGCGGTCGGGATCATAGCCATCGTCGGAAGACAAGAAGCGGTACCAGCGTTCTTCCTTGGTCTGCAACTGCTCGCGCAGGGCGGAATCGCTGTAATGCTTGTTGCCGACGAAATCGATGCGGGTGATGTAGGTGGGTGCGCCTTCGTTGATTTCGAAGACCAGATCGACACGGTTCTGCTCCAGCTCGATCAGCTTGGGCTCGACGGTGACGGCGAAGCGGCCACTGCGGCGGTAGAGATCCTGGATGCGCTTGACGTCGTTCTGCACCTTGGTGCGGGTATAAACCGTACGGGCGCGCAGCTGGACTTCCGTCTGAAGCTGCTCCGACTTCATATGGCGGTTACCCTCGAAGGCGATGCGGTTGATGATGGGATTTTCCACCACCTTCACCAGCAGACTGTCACCTTCCTGGTGAATCGTCACGTCGGCGAACAGGCCGGTGGCGAACAGGCTTTTCAGAGATTTATCGACCTTGGCGGAATCAAAGGTGTCGCCCTCGGTCAAAGACATATAGGAGCGAACGGTTTCCGGCTCGATGCGCTGGTTGCCGCTCACGACGATTTCGCGGAGCACACCACCGCTTTCCTGGGCCATTGCTGGCGCATTGTAGACACTGGCGGCCGCCAGAATGGTCAAGGCCGCAGCGATAAGCGCAGAGCGAAACGAACGGACCAAGATTCCCCCTAAAACAGCATAGGCCGCAAACATCAGACGCCCCTGGCCTCAACCACCGCGCAGCAGATCAACGATATCGTTGCGCGTGGCTAACAGCATCAAGGCCAATACCAGAAACAGGCCCATGCGGAAACCATATTCTTGCACTTTGGGGCCCAACGGACGACCCATCAGCGCCTCGATACCATAGAACAGCAAATGCCCGCCGTCGAGCAGCGGAACAGGAAATAAATTAATCAACCCCAGATTGACGGACAGCAAGAAGATGTAGAAGATCACGCCGCCGAACCCAATCTGTGCCGCCTGCCCTGCCCTTTTGGCAATGCGCAAGGGCCCGGAAATATCGTCGGTGGAGCGGCGTCCGCTCATCATCTGACCAACGCCGGTCAGGGTGGCCGAGATCATGTCGGCGGTTTCATGGCCAGCGGCAGCCATGGCCGAGATGGGGCCATGCTTGATCACCTCGGTGGCCTCGGGATCGCTGCTCACGCCCAGAAGCGGACGCTTCTGCAGATTGCCAAAGCCGTCCTTGGTCTCGGTGATGCGGGGATGGGCGACCAGGGTCAGCTCCTCGGCTCCGCGGCGGACCACCAGGGTCAGGGGCTCGCCCACATTGAGACCGACGATCATCTGCATGTCCTGGAACCGCTGGACGGTCTGGCCGTTGGCCAGCAGCACCCGGTCACCCGACTTCAGGCCGGCTTCCTCGGCGGCGCTGCCCGGCTGGACATTGCCCAGCACCGGAGCCATGCGCAACTCGCCCATGACCATGAAGCCGACGGCGGCGATGATCACCCCGAAGCCCAGATTGAACAGCGGCCCGGCGGCGATAATGGCGGCCTTCTGCCAGATCTTCTTGCCTTGAAAGGTATGAGCCTTGTCCTCGTCGGACAGACCGTCAAGGGAACCCGGCGTGCTGGCGGCATCGGCGTCGCCCAGCATCTTCACATAGCCGCCCAAGGGCAGCAGGCTGATCTTCCAACGGGTGCCGTTCTTGGCGGTGCGGCCGATGAGTTCCGGGCCGAAGCCGATGGAGAAGGTCTCGACCTTCACCCCACAGGCGCGGGCCAGCAGGAAATGCCCCATCTCATGGACAAAGACCACCACCGTCAGCACCAGCAGGAAGACGATCACATTGCCGTAGATCCAGTGCACAAAGTCAGCCATGAGGGATCAAATTGCCTTTCCGCAAAGGTCAGAGGCCAGTATTCGCGCTTCGCCGTCCAGGGCCAGCAGCCCATCCAGGTCGCAAGCGCCGCCCGAGGGCAGTCGCTCCAGACAGTCGCCGACAATACGGGCAATGTCGAGGAAGCTGATGCGGCGGGACAGAAAGGCCTGAACCGCCACTTCATTGGCGGCATTCAATATGGTTGGGGCTCCGCCCTGGGTCCGCAAGGCCTCGCGGGCCAGACGCAGGGCCGGAAAGCGGCCTTCATCAGGAGCCTCGAAGGTCAGCTGACCAATGGCGGCCAGATCCAGACGCTTGCCGGGCGTGGCCAGACGCTTCGGCCAGGCAAGGGCCAGAGAAATCGGCGTGCGCATATCCGGGGTGCCCAGCTGGGCCAACACCGAGCCGTCCAGGTAGGAGACCATGCTATGCACTACCGACTGGGGATGCACCAGCACCTCGATTTTCTCTTCCGCCAAGCCAAACAGATGGAAGGCCTCGATAACCTCCAGGCCCTTGTTCATCATAGTGGCGGAATCCACCGAAATCTTGGCGCCCATGCTCCAGTTGGGATGAGCCACGGCCATTTCCGGGGTCACACCAGCCATCTCCTCTAAGGCTTTGGTGCGGAACGGTCCGCCCGAGGCGGTGAGGATGATCTTTTCCACCGCCGCACGATTGGCTTCGTCCAGCACCTGGAAGATGGCGGAATGTTCGGAATCCACCGGCACCATGACTGCCTTGGCCTTGGCCGCCTCGGCCATCACCAGGGCACCGGCGCAGACCAGGGTTTCCTTGTTGGCCAGACCAACCACAGCGCCACGGCGCACGGCGGCCAGGGTCGGCGGCAGACCGGCGGCGCCGACGATGGCGGCGATCACCACGTCCGAGGGACGCTGGGCGGCGGCTATGACGGCCTCTGGCCCGGCAGCCAGTTCCATGCCCGGAATGCCGCCAAGGGCTTCCTTGAGCTTGCCATAGGCCGCAGGATCGGCCACGGCGACGAAGCGCGGCTTCAGCTTGCGGGCCTGCTCGGCCAAAATGGCGACGCTGTTGTTGGCGACCAGGGCCTCGACCCGGAATTTATCGGGATGAAGCGCCACCAGCTCGACCGTATTGGCCCCGACAGAGCCGGTGGAGCCGAGGATGGTGACGGACCGGGATGCGTCTACCATCCGTTGGCGGCCAGATAAACGAGCGCGACCACAGGGGCCGTGGTCAGAAAACCATCGACACGATCCAGAACGCCGCCATGACCGGGAATGATATTGCTGGAATCCTTCACGCCGAAGCGGCGCTTGACCCAGGATTCACCCAGATCACCGGCTTGAGCCACCACGGCCAAGACGGCGCTATAGAGGGTCAAGAACAGGATATAACTGCTTTCACCATGATCCCAACAGGCCACGCCAGCGCCCACCACAGCCGCAGAAACAATGCCGCCGATCAGGCCGGCCCAGGTCTTCTTGGGACTCACTTTCGGCATCAGCTTGGGTCCGCCTATGGAGCGGCCCGCGGCATAAGCGCCGATATCCGTGGCCCAGACCAGCAGGAACAGCCAGAACAGCATAATGGGCTCATGCTCGCGGACAAAAATCAGCGATAGGGCCGGCAAGCCGATGTAGCAGGCCCCAAAGGCCAGCCACAGTGGCGAA
>Ga0302156_10003317_pt1 | contig 12529 bp, 10 predicted proteins | sample I_Bog_N3_2_FD_193503 | JGI IMG/M metagenome (GOLD analysis project Ga0302156, IMG submission 193503) | Peat permafrost microbial communities from Stordalen Mire near Abisko, Sweden - I_Bog_N3_2 | ecosystem: Environmental > Terrestrial > Soil > Wetlands > Peat | place: Sweden: Abisko, Stordalen... | reverse complement strand
GTCGCCGGACCAGCCGACGGTCGAGGTGAAGAGCACGAGGAACTCAAAGTCCTTGGCGATCTCAATGGTCTCGTCCGCGCTGACGTGGTGGGGCGGGGCATCGAGCAGTTTGGATCCCTCCAGCATGCCGGCGGGATAGGCCAGCCAGACCGGGTACCAGTAGGACTCGATCTCTCGGGTAGCGGGCCAACGGGAGCTGGCACCACCGTCAAAGTTTGCAAAGGAGGGCGGGTTCAGAAGCAGCGTTTTTAGTGGCATAAGAATACATCCAGTTTAGCACTTTGCAGGGCCATTGACCCCTTAGAAGGAGTGCCTGCCTGTGCACACAAAAAGTTGCATCATCTGGCCGAAAAGACCCCATCTTCTGTCATTGGGAGGTGGGTGGTGCAGTCTGCAGGGATGGGGATGGAGTGGCGGGGGCAGCGAGGGCACTCTTTAGCCAGTCGTCCAGGACGCCGGTCTGGCGCAACAGGTTTACCTGAGCCTGCTGCAGTTCGAATTGCGTGCTGAGCAGTTCGATGTAGCGCTGGCGCTCTTGCAGGCGAGCGTTCTGTTCGTCTTCGGGGGTCATCACCGCCGCGCCGTTCGGCTGGGCACCTGACTGTAGCTGAATGAGGGTGGAATTGAGCTGCTCTTCGGCAAGATCACGATCTATCTCTGCTAACTCGGCGCGCGTGGCAAGTTCGGTTGCGCTGTGCTGGAGCTTGAAACGGCTCTCCAAAAACTGAGTACGCTGGACAGCAGCTTCAAAGGTCGCCCGGCTGGCCTCTGCCGAGGCTTCCCGGGATTCCTCCTGGTGTCGGCGGTCGTAGATGGGAATCGTTATCTGGAAGTAGACACTTGCGGCATTCTCACTCTTGCTCTTGAAGCTGGGATAGTAGGTGGTGTAGTCATTCTGTCCGGTGTCAATACGGCTGTAATTGACGGCCAGGCTGATTTGGGGCCTGAGAAGATACCGATGTTCTCCAAAGGCGAGTTCCTGCTTGCTCCGTGCATTGGCATCCGCGGATTCCAGGACAAAGGCGTCCGTCTGTCCGGACGGAGTGGTGCTTTCGACCAGCGATGCAATGCTGGGCAGCGCCGGGATCGAATCGGAGACGGCCGTGAAGGAAGTGATGGGAAAGCCGATCAAATGGGAGAGGTGAGCGGATAGCGCTGCGATATCATCGGCCAGCTGCAACTTGTCGAGCTCGATCTGCTTGGCTGTCCTGCGCGCACGCAGCAAGCTCGTACGGGTGTCCTGTCCCGCATCCACACGGTCCTGGACGATGTTCACCAACCGGTCTGCGAATTCAAACTCCTGGTTCATGGCAGTCTGCCGACGTTGGTCGTTGTCCAGATTGAGGTAGGTCACCACGGCGTCTTCTGCCACCTGATCGTGCGTGTCACGCAAGGCGAACCTCGCAGAGTCGAGAGCAGCGACCGCCGCGCGGATATTGTCTCGCTGCGAGAAGTTGAACAACAGGGACTGGCTGGAAAAGCTAAAGACGGTAGGAAGCCCTGTAGGAACTCCTAATCCCTGGCCGTAACCACCATCCACAGAGGCGGTCGGCAGGTAGACATCGCGGGTTTGAGCCAGCGCCGCAGCGGCCTTGTTGACCTCAGCCTGTCCCACCTTCACTCGTGGATCGTTGCGGAGTGCCAGATCTACAGCCGAGCTCAACGAGATCTGCGCGGAGGATTTGCCGGCGAATGCCGCCAGGATCGCCAGAACCGTTGCCAATCTCAATGCTGCCTGCATGCTGTCTTAGTCCTCACTGCGGGGCCTGGAAACTATTGCACGATGCGCACATGCATTCCGGCGGCCAGGTCCACTTCGGTCATCGCATTGAGCGCGACCGTATCACCAACATTCAGGCCGCCTGCGATCTCAAAGCGGGTAAGATTTACAACGCTCCCCACCTGAACGGGCGTCTTCACCAGTTGACCGTCTACAACGCGGAATACGAAGTTGCTGCTTCCCTCGGTTCGCAGAGCTTCACGCGGCAGACTCAGAGCATCCTGGCGAGACTGCGTGGTAACCGTAACGGTAACGTTGGTGTTGGGGAGCAGGTCGCCGTGAGCGTCGTCGACGGAAATAACACACACGCCCACGTTGCGGGTTCCGTAGTTGATGATGGTGGTAGGAGCTGCCAGTATATGTCCGTGCCAGACCTGGTTGGGCTTGGCGGGCCATTCAATCTTCACCGGCTGTCCAGGAGCCAGTTTGCCGATCTCCGGCTCATCGAAGTAGGCCTTGATTTGAAGATGCTTCAGGTCTGCTACATCGAGCAGCAGCTCGCCAGCCTGCACATAGACATACTGTGAGACGGGGATGGAATAGACGGTGCCCGCAAAGGGAGAGCGTATGTCGACGTTCGCATAGTCGTTGCGTGCCGCATCCAGCGCAGATCGGGCCTGCGCTACCTGTGCGCGCTGCGCAGCCAGATCATCAGCGGCATAGCGCCCGGTGCGTCTTGACTGCAACTGCGCAAGGTGAGCATTGGCCCCCAGCAACCTCTGTTGTGCCGTTGCTACTTCACTAGGTGATGCGGCACCCTGTGCCTCGAGTTTCTGCAGGGAAGCTAAGGACGCGGCATTCTGTTGTTGCATCAACTGCGCCTGGGTAATCTCGCTTTGCGCAATCAACAACTCATCCTGGGTTCCACCGTGCTCCATCGCAGTCAACGCGGCGATGCTGGAGTCCAGGTTTGCCTGTGCGGCAGCAAGGTTCTTCTTCGCATCGCTGTCGTCCATTCGAACAAGCTCCTGACCGCTGGCAACCTCCTGTCCAAGAGACACATATAGCTTCTCAACCGCACCGGGAATCAGTGCATGGGCCTGAAAGTCCTGTGTCGGCTCAACCTGGCCGTTGGTGGATTCGGTGCTGACAATGTCTTGTCGTTCGACCTGCGCGGCTCTTACCGGCACCTCTTCCCGGCGCAGGCGCTGGGACATGAACAGGGCGAAACACGCGGCCACTGCTATGACAGCCCACACCCATCCGCGGTTTCGTTCTGATGCCTGTTGTGCCATAAGCAAAATGCCAGTATATAAGACGCTGCCTGGGCCCACTCCGAATCAAATGTTTTCTGCCCGGAGGTGAAGTTGTGTTCTTCAGTTGTCAGGCGACTGCGTACCGCGCAGAGCGACGACATCCAACTCCCAGCCACCAAATTCAGGGTGCCAGTTGCGACGCAGATGGTAGGCAAGGTCGAGGGAATCGCCCTGTCCCCATCGCTCTGCCGTGGCCAGAGCGGCCCAGTCCGTCTGCCGGCTCCACGCCATCCCGCCGAAGCGCTGTCCGCCTTCGGGATCTTCCACGGAGAGCCTCAAATGGCGATTCTTGATGACCTTCAGAGCTGAGTTCAGGCGCACGCCGCGGGTCAGGAACAGGGGTTCTGAGTTGCCTATGCCGAACGGGCCAAGCTGCTCGATTGCAGCTAGAAAGTCCGGAGTGATCTCCGCCAGCCGCAGTTCTGCGTCGCACTCAGGTGCGTCAGGGGCATTGATACTGACTGCGTGGGAGGCTGCATAGCGCAGCATCCTCTCGCGCAACTCGGTGACGCGCTGGGAGGGAAGGGAAAATCCCACCGCGTGAGCGTGACCTCCGAAGCGGGTCAGGAGAGAACTGCCACTCTCTTCCTGAACAGCCGTTAGGGCGTCCAGCAAGGGAAATCCCTTCACCGAGCGTCCCGAGCCGTAAGCCTGTCCGTCCTCGTGGGTAAGCACCAGCGCTGGCCTTCCCGTGCGGTCCACGATGCGCGAGGCCAATATGCCGATTACACCGCGATGCCACGGTTTGCCCGTTGGGGCCTGATCGTGCTGTCCCGCATCGTCGAGGACCAGGCAGGCAGGCAGGCCAGACTCACTTGCTGCAAGTTCAGAGATCTGCTCTTCGATAGCTCGGAGGGCTTCAGCTTCGGAGGCGCGGCGCTCGTCGTTAAGGCGATGCAGCTTCGCTGCCAGCAAGGTCGCTTCCGCAGCGTCTCGGGTCAGAAACATCTCAACGACGTCATTCGCCACATCCATTCGCCCCGCAGCGTTGATACGTGGCGCCAGCCGGAAGCCCACATCTATGGCCGAGATCGCGCGGGAGGTATCGATTTGCGCCAGTTCCATCAGCGCCCGCAGCCCCGGTTGCGCAGGCCTGCGGAGCTCGCGCAGCCCGAGGGAGCAGATGGTACGGTTTTCGCCGGTCAACGGTACAGCGTCCGCGATGGTGGCAACCGCCAGCAGTTTGAGGAAGGAAGGCAGCGTCTTTCGTCGGAGACTCTCGCTATCCGCATCATCGCGGGATGTACTCTCCAGTAGCGCCTGGACCAGCTTGAACACGACTCCTGCGCCGCAGAGCTGCTTGTAGGGATAGTTGCATCCCGGCTGGTTGGGATTGAGTACAGCGACAGCCTCCGGCACGCCAATTCCATCGGGCAGATGGTGGTCGGTGACGATCAGGTCGAGTCCGACGCGCTTGGCCTCTTCGGCTGCGGCAAAGGCTCGAATTCCGGTGTCCACGCTGATAACCAGGCGCACGCCTTCGGTCGCTGCGGCCTCGATGCGCGTCTCCTGCATTCCGTAGCCTTCACGGATGCGGTGAGGTATGTGATAGCGTATGTCCGCCTTGACTCCCATTGCGGCGGCGGCTCGCTCCGCGGCAGTCTTGAGCAGAACAGTCGCAACCGTACCATCGACGTCGTAGTCGCCGTAGATCAGCACCGGCTCGCCGTTGGCTAGCGCCGCACGCAGGCGGGTAACGGCTTCCGTCATTCCAAGCATCAGATACGGATCGTGGAGTTGCGCAAGCGTGGGGTTCAGGAACTCCTGGGCTGCGGCAACGCTGCTATTGCCACGATTCACCAGCACCCGGATGATGGCATCAGGAAGAGCCAGCTTCTGCGCCAACTCGCGCACTACATTATGGTCAGGAGGAGAGGTAACCCGCCAAACTCCGCTTGCTGCTTCGCTGTTAGTAGCGGGGCTCTCAATCACGCAATCAGCCTACTCTTCGTCGCGGTCGTCCAGCAGCAGGTGGCCGAGCTCCGAAACCGAGTCCATTAGCTCCTGGAACAGGTCATACCACTCGGTGGCCGTTTCATAGAGAAAGATCACGCCACCTTGCGCGAAACCGAGCTGCAGATAGCCGACCTTGCCAACATGCTGCATCAGATCCTGTGCCTCTTCCAGGTCACCGCCGGAGTCCGGGAAGCTCTGTTCACGAACATGTTTGATGAGTGTGGAGACGTCCTCTGGCTCTAGCAGCACCTCGCTCATGGTGAGAAATGGAGCTCCGGAAGATTTGGCGTGCTCCACGAAGTCCTTCCAACCGTCTACGTCGTGCTCTTCAAAGAGCACGGTAGGCACATCTTCGGGCACGAACGCGTTCATACGCCGCAATCCGTGTCCGGCGATGAACGCCACCATGTCGTCCTTTACCGCGGTCAGATCATCGAAGGCCATAACCTCCATTCTCGCAGATTTTGGGGCCTGGAGCGGCTATGAATAATCCGTCTTGTGCGGCCACAGCGGCCTGCAGGGCGGGTTCCTCAGTCTGTCTTTTCCGCGTGCTAACCTAATAGAGCCCATGATTTTCTCCAAGGATTACGTAGCCTACCTTGCGCGCCAGACCAGTAAACATCTGGTGGCTGCCAAGATGATCAAGACCGAAAAGCTGGCCCTCGTCGAGCAACGGCTGTCTGGCGCCATGATTGAAGAGTTGGCGCTCGAAGACCGCATCAACGACGAGGTTCGCGTCATCCTGGAGGCGTTCCAGGACGATATGTTGAAGACTGGCGCGAGCTATCCGGAGATGTTCAAGAAGGTCAAGACCGAGCTGGCCCGCAAGTACAAGGCGGTGCTGTGATGGCGATCAGAACCCCTGACATCAAGTCCTCCAACACCATGCGGCTCACCGATGACAAGGTGAATAAGCTCGCCCACACCATCGCGGATACGCTGGCGGAGATCGACGAGGTCGACTTTCTGGAGGACCGCAACACCATCCGGCAGGAAGCCCGCAAGGCGCTCACCAAGCTCCTGCTGGAGGAGGTGAAGATCGACGCCGCTGCGCGCAAGAAGATCGCCTCACAGCAGCGCATCATCCCCGAAGGCTCGCAAGAGTGGGACATACTTTACCGCAAGTACTACAACGACGAAGTGAAGAAGCTGGGGCTCTGATTCGGGCCGCTGATTTGGTATACTTCACAAGTCGCACGGATTCCCCATCCGTAAAGTGGCGTTATGGTGTAACTGGTTAACACGTCGCCCTCTCAAGGCGAAGAGTCCGGGTTCGAGCCCCGGTAACGCTACCAAATCAACCTCACTAATTTGGCCGGTTCAAGAAGATTGAGACGGTCTTCTCAGACCTTCAGTTCCAGGGTGTCAAAGCGGCGCCAGCGGTAGATTGTCACAGATGCGACCCAGCTCACGACGAACAGCCCGATGATGCAGTAACCAAGCATGCCGAAGTTGTCATTCAGTCTGTGAACCAACACCCAGAAGCTGCCTTTCGGGTGGAACTGTCCTGCCAGCAGGCCGAGGGCCTCAATTCCGCCGACGGCAAATGCCACGACGACCGATACAAAGGTGATGGTGATGTTGTAGTAGAGCTTGCGGATAGGCTTTACGAAGGCCCAACCATAAGCTCCGAGCATAAGGACGTTATCTGTGGTGTCGATGAGCGACATTCCCGCGGCGAAGAGTGCTGGAAACACCAGAATCGACCAGATCGATAAGCCTCGGGAGGCCTCTGCAGCGGAGATTCCCAGCAGCCCAATCTCGGTGGCTGTATCGAAGCCCAGACCGAAGAGCACGCCGAGCGGATACATGTGCGAGCTACATCGGATCATTCCAAAGACGGGCCGAAGCAGTCGCGCAAACAGGCCTCGATTGCAGAGCAACAGGTCCAGGTCTTCCTCGACGTAGGGCTCGCCTCGCCGTACGCGCATGAAGGTGAGATAGACCGCACGCAAGACGATGAGGTTCGCGATTGCCAGAGCGAAGAGGAACAAGGTAGACAGCAAGGTTCCGATGACTCCGCCGATGTTCTTCACCGCGTTCATGCCATGTTGCAGCGCGAGGGTTGTAGCAGCGATGGCGATGGAGCCGATGACGACGACGGTCGAGTGTCCTAGGGAGAACATAAACCCTACTGCGACTGGACGTTTGCCCTCCTGCATCAGCTTGCGGGTCACGTTGTCTATCGCGGCAATGTGGTCAGCGTCAACGGCATGGCGAAGCCCAAAGCTATAGGCCAGAAAGGCAGTTCCCAGCAGCAGTGGATAGCTGTGGAAGGCGATCAGCGCCCACGACCATGCTGCGACATTGAAGACCAGCAGAATGCCATAGATCGAGAAGATATTCCTGCGCGTGCTTTCCGGCTCATCGTTGAGCAGATTGGGGAGTATGCGCATCACTGGTTCTTCTCTCCGGGCCACTTCCAGTTCGTAATCTCAGGCTTGTCTATACCTTCGGAATCGGCGTAGTTCAGGCTCTCGATGATCTGTCCCTTGAGCCATTCTTTGACGTGAGCTCCCTTATCGCTGAGCGCCGGAACGCGGTCGATGACGTCAATGGCCAGATTGAAGCGGTCGACCTGATTGAGAATGGCGAGTTGCAGCGGGGTGTTGATGTTGCCCTTCTCCTTGTAGCCGCGAACGTGGATGTTGGCGTGATTCGTGCGGCGATAGGTGAACTTGTGTATCAGCCATGGATAACCGTGGAAGTTGAAGATCACAGGCTTATCTTTGGTGAACAGCGAGTCGAAGTCACGGTCAGAGAGTCCATGCGGATGCTCCGTGGAAGGTTGCAGGCGGTAGAGATCGACCACGTTCACAAAGCGGATCTTGAGCGCAGGGAAGTGTTCGCGGAGAATCGCGACCGCGGCGAGCGCTTCCATGGTCATGATGTCTCCTGCGCTGGCGACTACGACGTCTGGCTCGTTACAGTCGTCCGAACTGGCCCAATCCCAGATTCCGATGCCTTTGGTGCAGTGCAGAACCGCAGCGTCTATGTCGAGGTACGCAAGATGCGGCTGCTTGTCCGAGACGATGACATTGACATAGTCCTCGCTGCGCAGACAATGGTCTGCGACGCTGAGCAGGCAGTTCGCATCCGGCGGAAGGTAGATGCGCGTGACTCCAGCGCTCTTGTTGCTGACTACGTCCAGAAATCCCGGGTCCTGATGCGTGAATCCGTTGTGGTCCTGTCGCCAGACGAGCGAGGAGATCAGCAGGTTCAGCGAGGAGATCGGCGCTCGCCAGTCGACCTCGGCCTTCGACTTCTCCAGCCACTTCGCATGCTGGTTGTACATGGAGTCGATGATGTGGATGAAGGCTTCATAGCTGTTCAGCAGGCCGTGACGACCGGTGAGCAGGTAGCCTTCGAGCCAGCCCTCGATGGTGTGTTCGCTCAGCATCTCCATCACGCGTCCGTCAGGAGCTATCTCGGTTCCATCGGAGTCCTCCGGAAGCACCTCAGCGAGCCAGGTCTTGCGGCTTGCCTTGTAGACTCCGTCGAGCTTGTTGGAGGCGTTCTCGTCCGGGCTGAACATCCGGAAGGTCGTCATGTTGCGGCGCATGACCTCGCAGAGGAACGTGGCGAGCGTCGCGGTGGGCGATACCTCCGTTGTTCCGGGATGCTCGACCGGAATGGCGAAGTCCACGAAGTTGGGCAGGTCGAGCGGCTTGCGCAGCTTGCCTCCGTTGGCGTGCAGGTTCGCGGTCATGCGCCGCTCGCCTTTGGGAGGCAGATCGCGCAGCTCGGGAATCAGCGTTCCATTGCTGTCGAATAGCTCTTCCGGCTTGTAGCTGCGCATCCACTCTTCCACGATGCTCAGATGTTCCGGGTTGGTCAGGACATCGAGCACAGGAACCTGGTGCGCGCGCCAGAAGCCTTCCAGCTTGTGGCCGTCGACGAACTTGGGGCAAGTCCAACCTTTAGGGCTGCGCAGCACGATCATGGGCCAGCGCGGACGGTCCGGCTTTCCGGTGCTGCGCGCTTCCTTCTGGATGGCCTTGATCTGCAGGATGCACTTCTCGACGGTCGCAGCCATCTTCTGGTGCATCGGCTCGGGATCGTCGCCTTCGACGAAGTACGGAGTCCAGCCGTAGCCGCGCAGCAGGCTCTCCAGCTCCTCGGGCTCGATGCGAGCGAGCAGTGTCGGATTGGCGATCTTGTAGCCGTTCAGATGCAGGATCGGCAGCACAGCGCCGTCGCGAACCGGGTTGAGGAACTTGTTCGAGTGCCATGACGTTGCGAGCGGTCCGGTTTCGGCCTCGCCGTCGCCGACGACCACGCTGACGATCAGCTCGGGGTTGTCGAACGCCGCGCCAAATGCGTGCGAGATGCTGTAGCCAAGTTCGCCGCCTTCATGGATGGAGCCTGGAACCTCGGGTGTGCAGTGGCTTCCGAGCTGTCCAGGGAAGGAGAAGGCGCGGAAGAGGTTCAGCATTCCGGCTTCGTCCTGGCTCTTCTCCGGGTAGATCTCCGAGTATGTGCCTTCGAGGTAGCAGTTCGAGATCGTCGCTGGAGCTCCATGACCTGGACCAGCGATGTAGATCATGTCCAGGTCGTACTTGCGGATCACGCGGTTGAGATGAACCCAGGCGAAGCTTTGTCCGGGATCGGAACCCCAATGTCCGAGCAGGCGGTTCTTGCAGTGCTCCTTGCGCAGCGGCTCGCGAAGCAGCGGATTGTCGCGCAGGTAGATCATTCCGGCGCTGAGGTAGTTGCAGGCCCGCCAATAGGCGTTGATGCGGTGGAGTTCCTCCGGGTTGAGGGTCTGCGTTGTTGCCGAAACCTGTTCTGCGACGCTCGATGATGTCATGCAATCGGCTCCTGAAGGGAGAGTTCAGCTCATGGATTTAGCATCCCATGAGATGCCTGCGGAGAACGGCGTGACTAGTGTGGCACAGAAGATGTGACGATTTTGTGACGAGCGTCACGAACCGCAAAGTCGTTCAGATACAGGAGATTTCCGGCAGTTGGGCCGGAAGTTGACCTACTCTTGCAGAAGGCGGTATTGCATGTCCGAAGCGCCGATTCTGGTGGTCAATACGGGTTCTTCCTCCCTCAAGCTGGGTCTGTACACCGCGGCTGAAGGCGAGGAACGGCTGCTGCTGGACGTTCTCGCCGAAGGAGTTGGTGCTGCCTACGGAACGCTGACCGTGCGCGACGCGAGCGGCAAGGTGATCGCTTCCGAGGGCCTGAAGACGACGTCACAGAAGCATGCCTTCGAACTCGCCGAACCTTGGTTCGGCAAGGTCGATGCCGCAAAGCCGGTTGCCATTGGCCATCGCGTGGTTCACGGAGGGCCGAATCTCACCACGCATCAGCGGATTACGCCGCAGGTGCTGAGCGAGCTGCGGGAGTGCATACCGTTCGCTCCGCTGCATATTCCGGTGGCGCTGGAGTTGATGGCAGCGACGCGCAGCGCATATCCGCAGGTTCCCGAGTTCGCGTGCTTCGACACGGCGTTTCACCGCACGATGCCTGAAGTCGCGGCGCGGTTCGCTCTGCCGCGACAACTGTATGAGCAGGGAATTCGCCGTTACGGATTCCACGGTCTCTCGTACGAGTCCATCGTGCATCAGCTTGGAGCGGAGCTGCCGCAGCGAACGGTTGCAGCGCATCTGGGCAGCGGCGCGAGCCTGGCAGCGATCCTCGGAGGCAAGTCGGTCGATACGTCGATGGGACTGACTCCAACGGGAGGGATTCCGATGGCGACTCGCTCGGGCGATCTCGATCCGGGCGTTCTGATTTACCTGATGGAGGTGCAGAACGCCAGCGCGGACACGCTCGAGGAGATGCTGAATCACCATGGTGGTCTGAGAGCTGTCTCCGGCGGAAGCGCGGACATGCGCGCGCTGGAGAAGGCTGCGGACTCCGGCGATGAGAAGGCCGCGATGGCGATTGCCATCTTCTGCCGCGCGATCGCCAAGACCGTTGCAGCTTATGCGGCAGTTCTCGGTGGTCTGGATCTGCTGGTCTTCGCCGGCGGAATCGGTGAGCACAGCGAGCGCGTTCGCCGCGAGGTCTGCGCGCAGCTTGCGTTCCTGGGAGTCATGCTCGACGAGGAGCGTAATCGAGCGAGTGCGGCAATGCTTTCGGCTGCGAGCAGCAAGGTCCAGGTTCGAGTGGTGGCGAGCGAAGAAGACCGTCAGATTGCGCGACATGTCCGTGAGATGCAGCGAACAGCGAAAAGTTAACAGCGAACAGTTGAACAGGAGCGGAAGCGAGGGGGTACCCCCCTGTTTTTTCCACAGGGTCTCTGGAATCAGCGGTTTAGCGGGTGACCTCGGGGTCAAAGTATTGAGGGTAGAGACTTTATAGGCAAAGTATTCATTTGGAAGCAGTTAACAGCGAACAGCCAGCGGGTCAGCTTAAATGCAATCGCCCGGACAGTTGCGCCGGGCGGTGTGTGTGGGCCTCGATCTCAAGGCTATAAGTTAAGAATAGCAGGTTGGTGGTAATACTACGCCAAGTTTTTGCAATGTATTTTTTACATGTTTTTCAATCAGTTAGGCAATTTTAGGGGGCCTGGGGGGCTTGACAAGAATTTGTCAGCAAATTCGGGGGGTGGGGGCCGGTAAGTTATTGGTGGCAGGGTTTTTGAGGAGATTAGAGCTTAGAGAGGTTGAGATAAGAGGAAAGGCAAAGGCAAAAGCGCTCACGCAAAGGTCGCAAAGGAAGGCGCAAAGGGCGCAATGTAGGACGCTGCGATTACAAGGGATTTGTGACGGCTGTCACAGAACCATGTGTCGCGCGTACATTACGAATGGGACTGTGATTGGAATGGTTTCAAGCCTGAGAGCTGGAAGGTAGCCAACCGATGAACGTACTGTCCCGCCGAGCGCCAACACCTGACTGCAGCAGTTGCAAGTACCGCTCCATGCGGATGTTCTGCAACCTTGACGGCGATGCGCTGGCCGACTTCGAGTCCATTGGCACGCAGATGCACCTGCCCAAGGGCGCGGTGGTGTTTCAGGAAGCCGACCCGTGCGATGCGGCGACGGTCATCTGCACCGGGCAGGTCAAGCTCTCCTGCACCTCGCGGGACGGCAAGACGCTGATTCTGAAGATTGCCATGCCGGGGGACGTGCTGGGGCTGGGTGCGGTGATCTCCGGCACGGAGTTTGAGGTGACGGCGGAGACCATTGAGCCGACGCTGGTGAAGAAGATCCGCCGCGCGGACCTGCTGGGGTTTCTGGAGCGGCACGGACAGGCGAGTATGCATGCGGCCAAGGCCCTGTCCGAGGAGTACAAGGCGGCGTTCTTTGATGCGCGGCGGCTGGCGCTCTCGGCTACGGCGGCCGGAAGGCTGGCCAGTGTGCTGCTGGACTGGGGGCGGATGGCCTCCTGCGGCGGCAAGGAGATGCGCTTTACGCTGGGGCTGACGCACGAGGAGCTGGCCAACCTGGCTGGGACCTCGCGCGAGACGGTGACGCGGGCGCTGGGGCGGTTCCAGAAGGACAAGCTGATCGAGATCCACGGCTCGTCTCTGCTGGTGCTGTCACCGCAGGGGCTGGAGCACCTATCGGCATAACGCAGTTCG
>Ga0302156_10003307_pt1 | contig 12554 bp, 13 predicted proteins | sample I_Bog_N3_2_FD_193503 | JGI IMG/M metagenome (GOLD analysis project Ga0302156, IMG submission 193503) | Peat permafrost microbial communities from Stordalen Mire near Abisko, Sweden - I_Bog_N3_2 | ecosystem: Environmental > Terrestrial > Soil > Wetlands > Peat | place: Sweden: Abisko, Stordalen... | reverse complement strand
TCGCCATCTCCGTCGTCGGCTTCCTCATCGGCGGGGGGCTTTCCATCCTCGGCGTGCTCAAGGTTATCAACCCCAGCACCACAGGCCTGTATGGACAGTTCTCGGCGAACAGTTGGGGCCTGAGCTTCAATTCGGGCGGGCAGCCGACTGCGGGGGTCCGCGAGCTTCTGGGCTGGTGGCTCTTGCCCATCGGCCTCATTCTCGGCCCGCTACTCTTTTATTTCACCTTCCGCTTCGACCTGTGGAGCCTGCGCAAGTTCTGGCGCCCCCGCGCATGGCGATAGCCAGCCGATTTCACCCCAAGGAGCTGCCAATGGAGTTGAGTTTTCCATCGCGAACCTGCCAAAGAGTGCAGGCTTTGCTCTTTGTGGCTGCGGCGCCACCGCTCTTGTGCCAGAGCGCGGCTCAGCCTGCGCCGCGCATCGTGGGCGATGTAGTTCCGGGCGCGGATTGGGTGCACACGTCGCCCGAATCCGTGGGCTACTCCAGCGCCAAGCTGGAGGCGTTGCGCGCATGGGTCAAAACACAGGACACAACGTCCATGATGGTGGTGGTGCAGGGCAGAGTGATCTTCTCGTATGGCGATGTTTCGCACACCAGCAAGGTGGCCTCAGTGCGCAAGAGCGTGCTGGGCATGTTATATGGAAAATATCTGGCCGATGACACCATCGGCTTGGACAAAACTGTAAAACAGCTCGGGCTCGACGACAAAGATCCGTTTCTGCCGATGGAGGCCAACGCGACTCTGGTGCAGTTGCTGGCTTCGCGATCGGGCATCTATCTGCCGGCGCTCAAGGTTGCGCCGGAGACGCTTCCCTCGTGGGATCAGGGGCATTACTTGCCGCCGCGCGGGTCGGAGTATCCCGGCTCTCACTATGTGTATAACAACTGGGATTTCAACGCAGCGGGGACAGCCTTTGAAAAACTGACCCACAAGGATATCTACCAGGCGCTCCAGACCGATTTGGCCGCGCCGCTGGGCTTGCAGGACTACCTCGTCTCCAAGCAGAAGAAGATCGATGCGCCGGGCAGCATGCATCCGGAGTACGCGATGTACCTGTCCACGCGAGACATGGCGCGGCTTGGATTGCTGATGCTCGACTGGGGTGTGTGGAACGGAAAGATCATCTTCCCGGGCGACTGGGCGCGGTATATGACGACGCTGATTACGCCGTTTAAAGATATCAACCCGACAGGACTGCGCAACGGCGGTGAGCCGGAGCGTTGGGGCTATGGGCTGCTGTGGTGGGTATGGGACGAGCCGAGCTACCCCGGCTACACGTATATCGGCTTTATGCAGGGAGCATACAGCGCCATGGGCACGGGCGGGCAGTTCATCACCGTGCTGCCTTCAAAAGACATGGTGGTTGTGCATCAGGTGGATATCGACAAGAATTCGCGGGCTGCGGTCTCGCCGTCCAGCTATATGGCAATGCTGTCAATGATTGCTAACGCCTATTGCGATAAAGACTGCAAATAGTGGGGAGCAGGGCTCGCGATCCGAACCTAACCGGACGGACTGCGGTTAGCTGGCTGTAAAAGGGCACGGCTTCGCACACTGCTAATGGGATGGCGCTGGCGCGCTTCCCTGCGCGCCTTCACGCGCGGAATCTTCGTCTTGCGCAAGACTTGTCAGCAGTGCTGGCGAGAGCGTGGCCTTGACCACAACCCGATTGCGTCTCTCGATGGTCACTTCGGCGCTCTTGAGCAGTTGCTTGAGGCCTCGGTTGGCGAGCCCGTTGCCGGGTGAGTCCTCGCCAAGGGGCGCTGCGAATCCGCGGGCAAGGTTGACGAGCGACGTCAACGAACCGGCCTGGCTTGCGGCCACTTCGTCGCTGGGTGCAATCTCTTCCACCTTGAGGTTCAGCGCTCCGCCCAACGACAGCGCCGGCGTCACGCTGGCGACGATCGTCGAGTCGGCTTCCAGCGGCAGAGCCAGCCCGAATACATGAATGGACCCGCTCTCCGAAAACGGCAGCCCGATCTGCCCCACGCCCCAGGCCAGCGAGAGAAGTGGCACATCGTGATAGTGCTGCGAAAGCAGCGTCGAGCCCGCAAACGGCAGGGCCGCGGCGCGATGCCGGTCGAGCATCGAGTGAATCTGCTCCGGGGTCGGCATGTTCGAGATGGCCAGCATGTCATAGCCGATCTGGGCCACGCGCACCGTGCGGTCTTCCGACGGAATCGAGTAAATGGTGTGGCCGGCGTAGGTCTCGCGGCTGGTCGCGTGGGCCTCAAGCCATTCGTTCAGGCGATGGCCCGTCAGCTTGCCCGCCAGCACCATCGAATAGGCAACCGGCCCATTGGGTCCATTGGGGTCCGGCATCCGGTGCAGTGCCACCGCAACCTGGTCCAGGTCCTGCTCCCAGTCAATGCCGGTCGCGTCCACAAACTGCTGGTACTCAGGCACGCGGCTGGGCGGCTTCAGGTCCTTGTGCAGGAAGGCGCGAAAGGGCTTGAGGTTGACGTAAACAATTCCGTCCGACTCGGGCAGCAGCCGCGCTGCCTCAGGCGGCGCCTTGGAACGCAGAAACACAGCCACGGCCAGCAGAGCTACCACCGCGGCTAGAATCCAGAGCGTTCTTCGAGTGCGTCTGCGCATTCGGGGCCTTTAGAGACAAGGTATCATCCGCCTCCCAGCCGCGTCAGCGCGCCACTCCGCCAAAGCGCATGAACGCCGCATAACTTCGAGCCTCAATCCATGCGCATTTCCAACTTTCCAGCTCTGCTGAATCTGCCTTTGTTCACCTCAACGCATTGACGGCACGATCTGGCCCGGAGTAACATCGCCGGGTCAATCATGACAACTGAAAGTCATCACTCAAATGGACTGTGTATGTGGAGCGCTTCCGCGAACCGCGGGGAATTCTGTTGAGTTCCCTTGTTTCGGAATCTGCATAGCCAGGCTTTGGGTGTGGCTGGCAAGGGGCGTGCAATGAAAGCACCGGTAACCTCTTTGGGAGCTCCCGTCGCAAAAGACGGTGGAAGGTGGAGAGTCTCCCTTTTTCCTGTCGTGGCGCTGATCGTGATTTTCTCGGCGGCGTATTTGCCGGCAGAAGCTCAAGAGCGGCAAGTTGCTCAATCCGTTTTGGCAACTCAGAATGTAATCATTCTTCCACCGCAGGTGGTCTCGGAACGGCTCTCTGAGAATTCTGCCGCGAACGAACCTGTCGATGGCGCCTTTGCTACCGCTCTCACTGGTGTAGCCAATTCCAGCTTGGCCTCGCGAAGGTACACCGCACTCACGCAGGAGAGTCTGCCCGATCCCAATGCAATCAGCCTCCTCAAACAACTGGAACCCCTTACCAGCCGGCTGGCGCGTGGAGCTATCAACGATGACGCGCAGCAGATACTGGCCCGCATTGGAACCCTGCCGGGAAACTACCTGATCCTGGTGCAGTTCATGAAAATCAAGAAGGGATCAGGCGGCACCTATGATCCGTGGTCCGGGGCCATTACTTCAGGAATGTCCAGCACGCTCTTCCAGGCAGCATTGATTTCACCCAGCACGGGCCGGGTGGTGTGGAAGAACGAAGTGCTGGAGAGGAAGGCGTTTCCAGTCACCGACCCCCGGTTCTCAAAATCTGTCGAAACTCTGTACCAGACTCTTAATCCCGGAGAAAGAAACCGATGAAATCGCTTGCAATCAAACTTTCGCTTTTTTCGCTTGCCCTAGCCGTTCTTCCGGCCAACTGTTTTGCGAAGAAGCATGAACAGCCGCCGGTGGAGCCAAGATTCATGGCAATTAGCCGCATCGAAATGCTGCCAATGCTCGACTTTCGAGTCGACAAGAAGGACAAGATCAACTTCAAGACTCTTTCGAAGATCGCCGCGGACACATTGAGAAAGAGGAACTACGTTGCCTACCCGAACGACAACGCCGGCACAGCAGGTGAAATTGCCGAAGAGGACCTCAATGACGCAAAGCTCGAGTGGGTTAAGCGCCTGGGGCCACCGGAGGCGCGCTGGGTGATGATCATCGGACTCAACGACGTTCATAGCAAGATGAGCTTTGGAAGCACTGGAAACGCAGAGATGTTCGGAGTGCTCTTCGACAAGCGTGACGGAAGCGTCGTCTGGAAGAAGACGGCTCTCGGCAAGCAGGGGCAGGGCGGGCTGATTGGGATGGCCGCCAAGGGCGCCATGGCGGAGTCCGCAGCCGAAACAGCGGTGACCAACCTCCTGGACGACATTCCGAAGCGCCCAGACGGGTATTTTCCAAAATCCGAGCCCGAGCCTCAGCCGCAGATTACGAACGCCGTAGTGCCCGTCGCACCGCCCGCTCCCCCACCTGCGGCGCAGACTTCGTTGGTGATTGACTCAATTCCCGCTGGGGCCGACATCGAGATCGATGGTGCATTTGTGGGCAGCGCGCCTTCAACTGTAGGGGTCGCGCCAGGGAGCCACCAGATCGCAGTCAAGATGAAGGGATTTGCTGATTGGACCAAGACACTTAACGTATCCGGCGGAACTGTTCACCTAAGCGCAGAACTCGAGCGGGCGTCGCAGTGATGGGTTTCTCGGAGCATAGATGGAATGCAGTCTCTCTCGCCCGGATTGCAATTCTGGAAGGAGCTGTCATTTATGAAGGGAACATTTGTCTTACTTGCGCTATTGATTGGCGGTGCGATACAGGCGGGCGCCTCCAAGTCGTATGTTGATCCGAGCTATGGCAAGGTTCAGTACGCCGACATTCTCAAGCCCGCGCAGCCATACAGGTTGAAACTCAAGGTCAATTTCCAATTGAATGGAAAGCCGCATCCGGGAGCTGAAAAACTGCTGATGCAACAGGTTGACCGAGTCATCAGGGCATCCGGGTTTGCGGTTCCTGTTCCCGAGGGCGAAGCCGCCACGGACGAACTCCATGTCGTGGTCAACAATGTTGCCGATATCGGCGAAGCGAAGAGGAAGGGATTTGTTACAGGATCGACCTTCTTCTTGAAGGGCAGCACAGTCACCGATTACTACGAAATGGAGGCTACGGCAGTTATCGGCGGAAAGACCATAGCGAAGTCAGGCTACAAACACGCAATTCATTCGACGATCGGGCTCGCGAAGGGGCCGAAGGACATTCAGGGAACGACGGCGGATGAAGCCTTCGGCAAGGTTGTTGAAGAGCTCATCCTGAACTTCCTGGGCGACTTGCAAAAGGAGGATCTCAGCAGGGCAGTGGCCGCGCCTGTGGCGCCGCCTAATCCAGTGGCGGCTCTGGCCGTGCAGGCTTCGCTGACCGTTGACTCCACGCCAGCGGGAGCGGACATCGAGATTGACGGCACATTTGTTGGGAACACGCCTTCGACTGTTGGGGTAGCTCCCGGCAGCCATTTGGTCGCAGTCAAAGCAAAGGGATTCGCCGACTGGAGCAAGACCTTGAACGTATCTGGCGGGGCGATTCATGTAAGCGCAGAGCTTGAGCGGGCTTCACAGTAGCCCTTCTCGTTCCGGATGATCAATCGGCGGCGGACGGTCGGTTCCAGCCCTCGCAGGTACGCCTTACCAGCTTTGAACTGGCGGATGCCCGGAGAATGCTCTTCGGAGCGAGTCTGAAGTTGCGCTCTGCCACTCACGCTTGGACTGGCCTCTAACCCGCTGGCAGGGAAGGCCGTGGTCCAGGCTAACAAGAAGGGTACGAGCCGAAGCCCGTACCCTTCTCATCACCTGGAGTACTTCGATCTATCTAAAGACCGTCATTGCGCGGGAGCCGCTTCCAACTGCGCGTTCAGATGAATGGCACCGCTGGTCACATTGAGCGTCTTTGTCCAATCCGCAAATCCCTTCTTCTTCACCGCAATTTGGTGGATTCCCGGATTGACGGTAATCGTGGATGGCGTGTTGCCGACAAAACCGCCGTCAATCTCAATGTCAGCGCCGGGGGGGGTAGAGTCGATACCGATCGACACTTGGGACACCGCTTGGGCAACTGGCATTGCAGATTGCGGGGGAGCGGGCCTGAGTTTGTCCAGGTTCAAGTGCATGTCTCCCTCGACGTAGGCCGTGATTTCGGTCCCTTGGGGTATGGTGACGTCTTTGCCGTGCATCAGAAGAAACAACGGCGCAGCGGGAAAGAAAAGAACGGCTGCGACACCGATTCCGACACCCATTCCGACACCGCTCCCGTGGCCCTTGGACTCCTTCGTCGCCCGCAGAGGAACCTTTTCCTGATCGGCAAGACGAACATAGCTGATGCTCAGGTCCAGCTTCCCTGCGCGCCCCATCATCTTCTTTGGTTCGGCTTTGGTCACGATGCCAAACGCCGAATCGCCCTTCTTGATGACGGTTACTCCGTTGACGTTGGTGTCTTCGAGAACCTCAAACGGAACCTCCTGACCGGTTTTTGCTTCCTCCGATGAGATTGTCTGGCTGATGCGCAGCTTTACCTGAGTGCCGTCGAGAAGCATATCGGGCTGGGCAGGCTGGACAGCCGGGGCCATCTGCGTTGCAGCCGAAACAGGCTGTTGATCTGCAGGCGGCGGCGGAGCAATAGGTTGGGGTTGTTGGGCTACAATCAGCGGGCAGATCGCCCAAAGGACTACCGCGGAAAGACTTCTTTGCATACAGCTTCTCCTTAACTTTCAGAACCGCTTGAAGCTCTGTTGGAATGGCGTCCAAATCATCTACCCGGACCGCCCGGATATGCAAGCGATATTTCATGGAACTAAAGTGCTATGGCGAAGACATTCGTGGCCGGCGGCAGCCCGGCAGCTCACTTCCCGGTTCAAGCATCGGGGCACAGGCATCGCGGAGGTCATGAGGGGAGCGGGATGCAATACGCCCGCGCCGGCAGGGCTGGGCGCTAACCTCACGCCGGCAGCCGTTTCAGCATTTCGTTTGCACTCTGAAACCACTGGCGTTCGCGGCGGCGCAAGTAGCTGGGCATGGTCAGCTCCTTGTCGAGCACCTTCTGCGCCAGTTGCCGGGCCTCGGCGACGCGGCCTTGGGAAGCCAGAAATTCCGCGTAATTCAGATAGGTCTCTGACAGGGTCGAGGAGACGATCGCCTTGCGGAAATGAGCCTCCGCCTTCTCCTTTTCGCCTGCCTGAGCATAGGCCTGGGCCAGCATTCCGCCGGCGCGATGGAAGTCGTGGTCGGGGTCCTGGCGGACCACTCGCTCCAGATCGGGTATGGCGGCCGCCGCGTCGCCCAGCTTCAGAACGCATAGGCCCCGCCGGTAAAACGTATCCAGCGTGTCGGAGCGGGCGGCAATGGCCTTGTCAAACGCGGTCCGCGCCTGCTCCAGGCTGCCTGCGTCCATATAGATGTAGCCGAGTTCCTCGTAGTTCGCTGCCGAAGGATTGTCGCGAACCATGGCTTCGAGCTCGGCAGCCCGCTTGCGGCGCGGAATGCCGCTCAGAGTTTGGCTGAACATGGCAATGTCGGGCAGCGCTTCCATCACCAGATAGATCGTGGCGCCAAGCGGACCGAGAAAGACAATGACGTAAATCCAATACATCTGCGGCCGGTGCCGGATGAAATGGATGATCGCCACAACCTCGAGCAGCAAGCCGAGAGGGTAGATGAGAAAGCTCAGGAATTCCATGCGCTTTTAATCCTTGACTCAGATTACACAATAATGATGTATCCAGGTGACTGGATCAGCTCAAAGCGTGACGGTATTCAGGCCGGGGATAAGACGGAAGTGTTTCACATTCAGCGTGGCAACATCGAAGCCAAGATGCAAGGCCGTGGCAGCGATGAGAAGGTCCTCGAAAGCGATGGAGATTCCCTCGGCGGCTTGTTCACCCTCAATGCGCCCGGCAAGCTGAGCGATTGCGAGCGAGACCGGATGTACGATCAGACCATGAAAGATGTCTTCCGTGAAGACACGCCGACGCTCACGGTCGGCAACAGTTCTGGCCCGGTAGATTCCGTGTGTCAATTCCACTGCACTGACTGCTGAAAGAGCCACATCGAAGTCGCCATGGGAATTTCTTGCCTGACGGAAGATGTCCTCGACGGAATCTCCGCGTCGCTCGCTTGCGATGAGGATGCTCGTATCGAGAATCAGTCCCATGCCGAAGTGTCGCGGGGCTTGCGATTGCGGAGGATCTCTTCCATGTCGGCGGCGAACTCAGCGTCCATTACCGCGGCGTAGCCTCGTTCTCTTGAAGCGGCCTCAACCCGAGCAATGGACTCGGAGATTGAGCGGCGAGGGGGAACCGCTACGCGAACCAGAGCAACTGGCGCGGAACCGGATTCGATAATGACCTCGGCTCCGGCGCGAACGCGGGCCATCATTCCGGCGAAGTCGCGGGCGGCCTCGGCTTCCGATATGCGGATCGTGTCCATACTCCCGATGATACTCCCAAATCGGATTACCTATAGGATTCGTCGCGGTGGATCACGAATTCCGGATAAGCCCCGCCGCCCAATTCGTGCAGGTCCATCCCGATGCGTTCGCCGTCCGCGTCTGCCCGGAAGGGATGCACGCGATTGACCAGCCAGAAGAGCAGGTAGACGAGCGGGAATACGAAGCCAAGGAGAGTGGCGATGCCGACGAGTTGGGCGACAAGCTGCCCTTGCTGCGGCGCAAAGATCCCGGCTGCAAGCAGGCCCAGCAGGCCTCCGGCGGCATGGACGGTGATTGCGCCGGAAGGATCGTCGATGGAGACGGCGAGTTCCAGCAGTTCCACCAGCAACGGGGTGGCAATGCCGGCGATGAAGCCGACGGCGAGCGACTGGCCCGGTGTGACCAGGGCAGCGCAGGCGCTGGAGGCGACGAGCCCGGCGAGCCAAGCGTTGGCGCAGAGGCTGGCGTCGGGCTTGCCAAAGCGGACGCGGGTTACAGCAAACGTGGCTACCAGGGCCGCGGAGGCCGAAAGCACAGTATTGATGGCGGTGACCGGCAAGGCGGCCAGCGGCGCATGGAGCCAGACGAGCGCGCCGGCCAGGTTCCATGCCAGCCAGCCAACCAGAGAGATCATGCAGCCGAAGAGAATGTAGACGGCGTTGTGGCCGGGGAGGGCGGTGGCGAAGCCTTCTTTGGGAAACTTGCCCTTGCGGGGCCCGGCGATCCAAATCACCGCCAGAGCGCTGAAGCCGCCAAGCACGTGAACAGCAGCCGCGCCGCCTGGATCCAGAAAGCCGGCGCCAAGCGAGAAGTTTACGCCGAGTTGCGAAAGCCATCCGCCTGCCCAGACCCAATGCGCAAAGAGAGGAAAAACGATGGCGGCCAGAATCGCGGCGGCCGCGCAGCCAGCCGTGAGGCGGAAGCGATCGGCTCCCGAGCCCCAGGGGATAAGAGCGGCCATTGCAACGGCCAGGAACTCAAAGAGCAGCGCCAGTTGGGCCTGCGCCGGGGCGACGCCTAGACCGCCCAGCAGAAATGGACCAGCGCCGAGCCAGTTCCAGGGCTTGGCGCCCAAATGCAGGATGTGGCCTTCGCTGCCCGGAGTGCCCGGCAGGTTGCCAGCCACCGAAGCGCCCACCAGGGCGAAGACGATGGCGGTAACGGCGACAATGGCAAGGTTGCCGAGCAGCGCCTGTGCAGCTGAGCGGGATCGGCCGAGACCGGTATTGATAAGGGCCACGCCGGCAATGGCCAAAGGAGCCATCAGGAGTAGCGCCAGCGCAAGGGCAAAAGCAGTGTCGGTCATAGCGGGGGCGATGGGGGTCATGAGCGGCCCTCGCCACGCGCTTCCATGTGGCCGCGTACAGCAACTACCAGGCCTAGAGCCTCAACGCCCAGGCCGCAGAGGACGAAGGCCACCCGCGGCGCAGGAGCGGGAAAGAGCGCGAGCGCGGCTATCGAGAGAAAGAATCCGGCCGGCATCACCAGCAATCCAGCGTATTTCATGGTCTTTCCTTTTCAGGCACTCGTGCGAGGAACGGATACCCTCCGGACCCAGCTTCGCATCTCGGGGGCCGCAATCGCATCTTTTGAGCAAGAGAACAACCGGTTGCAGCGCTTATTGCATTCTAAAGCATCCCGTTGTCACGGCCGAACCGGTCGTGCGCGTTCTCCGCTCTTGCCATGGCTGTCTCTCTTGAATCGCGCCGGAAGGCCCTTACGATTTCTTTTCAAGGGGTGGGCCATAATGGACTATGTACAGCCGTCTCGACCGGACCCATAGGGTTCTTCCTGTAATCTTCGGCGTCGTTACATTGGCGGGCGTCGGAGTGTTGTTCGTCTGGGACGCCCTTCCGCGAATGTTTCCTGCTGGAAGTCATGACTTTCTCGCGGCGTTTCCACTGGTCTTGATCGCATTTGCCTACCTGGCCTACCAGATCGCGCACCGGCCGGCGCGCATGGAATTTGCCAAGGCCGTCATGCTGGCGGCTGCCTTTCTGTTTTGGGCTGCCAATCAACTGTGGCCGAATCTGCCCCAGGCGACACTGCTCAACGACATAGCGATCGGGCTCTTCGTCCTGGATGTATTTCTGGTGATCGTTGGCTGGCCGGCGACTTCGCCGGACGAGTCCTTTGCCGAAACGTACGCGGAAACCCCTGAAGAAGGGCAATTCTAGGCAGGGTAGCGATGTACGGATCCAAGCGCGCAGAGCGAAGTTTTGATGTCGGGCTCACTATTGCGTTCAAAAAAGGGATGAGGTAGTTCTTTCGAGGGGTGGCGGAAAAGGGAATCCGCGTGGTAATTTGGGGTCAATATCCCAGCTTCTGGTACGCAAGCAGCCAGGAGTACGGGGTTGATTGGCCAACGTTCACACTTATCACAAGCGGTATTCTTTTCAGCGGATTACAAAATGGGACAGGCGTAAACTTTTTTGAGATTTTGCCGTTGGAGGCGGTCTCGGAACTGTCTTTGGCTGATATATTGAATTTGCGGGGTCCTCCACCTCTCGGGTGAGTCTTGCCCAAGAAAGTTTTTTGTACACAACCTGTGTGACCGCTATCACGGCGGGCGCATTCACTACGAAAATCAAGCAGGGAAACCATTCATGGCGCAGATATTCGACCGCAGCTCCAATGCTCTGGCACGCGCGAGCCTGGTGTTGACGGGGCTGATCGTCATCGCCCTGGGGGTAACGCTGGACCAGTTGCAGCGCTCGCCATGGGTGACGCGGCAAGGCCAGCGGCCAGACCAGCCGGTGCCCTTCAGCCACAAGCATCACGTGCAGGGGCTGGGATTGCAATGCCAGTACTGCCACGTCACGGTCGAGAAATCGAGCTACGCCGGAATCCCGCCGACCAAGACCTGCATGAACTGCCACGCACAGATCTGGACCAACGCACAACTGCTGGAGCCGGTGCGCTCCAGTTGGGCGACTGGTCAGTCGCTGGTTTGGACCAAGGTTCACGATCTGCCCGATTTTGTTTACTTCAGCCACGAGATTCACGTGAACAAGGGCCTGGGCTGCTCAAGCTGCCATGGACGCGTGGACCAGATGCCCCTGATGTACGCGCAAAACACGCTACAGATGGAGTGGTGCCTGGACTGCCACCGCAATCCGGCCAAGAATATCCGTCCCACCAGCGAAATCTACAACATGGCGTGGGAGAAACCGGCCGAGGACCGCCCCGTGTGGTGCGCGGTGGGCGATGAGAAGAGCGGCCTGCCGACGGCCCAGAGTGTGAACTGCGTGACGAAAGACCCGAGCGTCGAGGTTGCGTCGCTGGAACTGCCTGCGGTTGGCGCTGCCGCGTCTGTGAATGCCGGTATCGGCGCCGCCTCGTTGGCGAAGTATGAAAAATTCACCAGCCAGGATGAGCTGGGCCACTTCCTCGTGAACCACTACAAGATTCGCACCCCCAAGGATTTGACCAGTTGCGAGGTCTGCCACCGATGAGCGGACAACGGATGGATAAACTCATGAATTCGACTGGCGCAGAGGCTGCGGAAAATGGTGGAGGGGTGGGCGATTTACACCAGAATCGTCCCTCAGGGGCTAAAGCCCTCGATCATTCCGAGGCTGTGCCGGCACGACTAAAGTCGTGCCCTGATACAAAGCTCAGCTCCGCAAATGAAGCTACGCAAGCAGGTGAATTGCGAAATGCCACGCCGATGACACAGGTTGAGGGGCCTGCGGCGGGCTTTGTAGCAGGGCACGACTTTAGTCGTGCCGCCAGCGAACCTATATCGTCGGGGGCTTTAGCCCCTGAGGGATGCGATTTACCCGCACCGGCTGCCCCCGCCCCGGCTACGCCAATGACCCTGGCGGCCGTGCGCGCAGAGCTCAAGGCTGTGAAGGGCAAGCGTTACTGGCGTTCGGTGGACGAGCTGGCCGGTACGGCGGAGTTTCAGGCGGCTGTCGAGAAAGAGTTCCCCGGCTCGGCGCAGGAGTGGGTCGATCCCGTCTCGCGGCGCGGCTTCATGAAGCTGATGGGCGCGTCCATGGCGCTGGCCGGTTTGGCTGGATGCACCAAGCAGCCCGACGAGCCGATCTATCCTTACGTCAAGGCGCCGGAAGATCTCATTCTCGGCAAGCCGATGTACTTTGCCACGGCGCATCCCTTTGTGACCGGCGCGGTGCCGCTGCTGGTAAAGAGCGATCAGTTCCGCCCCATTAAGATCGACGGCAATCCCGAGCATCCTTATAACCAGGGCTCGTCCGACCCGTTTACGCAGGGGACGCTGCTCGACCTCTACGATCCTGACCGC
>Ga0302156_10003303_pt1 | contig 12571 bp, 10 predicted proteins | sample I_Bog_N3_2_FD_193503 | JGI IMG/M metagenome (GOLD analysis project Ga0302156, IMG submission 193503) | Peat permafrost microbial communities from Stordalen Mire near Abisko, Sweden - I_Bog_N3_2 | ecosystem: Environmental > Terrestrial > Soil > Wetlands > Peat | place: Sweden: Abisko, Stordalen... | reverse complement strand
CTCAACGTGGACCGCATCGCGCGCGTGGCGACGGAGGACTCGCTGGTACTGCTCGACGAACTGGGTTCGGCGACCGACCCCGAAGAGGGCGCGGCACTGGCTGTGGCGATTGCCGGGCATTTCCTCAGCATGCGCGCGTGGATCTGCATTACGACGCACCTCACCTCTCTGAAGGTGTACGCGGCTAATCGCGCGGGCGTGCTGAATGCGGCGGTGGGGTTCGACCAGGCGACGCTGTCGCCGACCTACCAGTTGCGGCTTGGGGTTCCGGGAGCGTCGGCGGGGCTGAATATTGCGGAGCGGCTGGGGCTGATGGAGGAGATTGTCGCGGCGGCGCGGGCGCAGCTTACAACGCAGGGCGCGGATATTGGAGTGCTGCTGGACCAACTGCACGCACAACTGACCGCGGCCAGCGGCGAGCGGGAGACGCTGCGCTTGCGCGAGCGGGAGATTGCGCGCGAACGGCTGCGGCTGGAGACGGAGGGACGCGCGGAGCAGAAGGCGCGGACGAAGGAACTGGAAGGCAAGCTGAACTCGCTGATCGGGGAGTTTGAAGGCCAACTGCGCGAGATGGTGAAGGCGATCGACGACAAAGCTGTGGCAAAGAAGATTGCGCGCGACTCGTCGGCGAGGATTGCGCGGCTGAGGCGCGAATTTTCCGAGCAGTTCAACTCGACCGTGGTGGCGCACACGACGGGCGCGGACAAGAATGATCCGGCGGCACAGGCGGGCGGGCGCGGGGTTGCGGTGCGCGCGGTGAAGGTTGGCGACCTGGTGAAGCTGAAGAGCCTGGGGCGACAGGCACGCGTGGAGCGCGTGATTGATCCAAAAAACTTCGAGGTTTTAGTTGGGACGATGAAGATGCGCGTGACCGAGAGCGATATTGCGGAGGTGACGCCAATGGTGGCGTTGACTCCGCTGGAGGCTGCACGAAGGCGAGGCGGAATTACGGTGCAGACGAGTACGGATTCCGACTCCGTGCCGATGGAGATCAACGTGATTGGGCGGACAGCGGAGGAGGCGCAGGATGAGGTCTCGCGCTATCTGGATCGGGCGTTTATGGCGGGGCTGCCGCATATCCGCATCGTGCATGGGACGGGGATGGGCGTGCTGCGGCGGACGCTGCGCGAGTTTCTGAAGAACCATCCGCAGGTCACCAGCGTGACGGAGCCGCCGCACGATCAGGGCGGGCAGGGCGCGACGGAGGTGGAGTTGAGGCAGTGAAGTGTCGTTAGGCTTTTATGGACAGTCGTTATATTTATGTGGGATGTATTTGGGATTTGCCTTTACTATCGGCAGCGCCGCAAGTAGTTGGGCTCTACGATGCAGATACACATACACGCCGAGCGGGCACAGTTGTTCATCTAGCTCAACATTGCTATCAGATGTGGAATTGAATTGTGTGAACATTCGCACAAACTGCTGCATGTACTCCGGATGCCGCACGACTGCACGCGAGGCATCGATAAAATACGCATTGAAAGATATCGCGATTGCGTCGATATTCGTTACTGGCCTCAAGAGATTGTGTGCGCAATCCACCGAATCGTATAAGTCCCGCAGTTCTTGACCGTTCCTAGGTAGATTGTCCAAGAGGATAGTGTCACGTTGGTCGGCTTTGAACGCATAAAGCCGTTCTGCATAGATTGCTCGCACTACGAAACTCTTTTTCAGCGGTTTGTAGATATTGTCGAGGTGAGAGCGATCCCGCGTGTTCGCAAGATTTGCGTATGCCTGACAAGCAACCCACTCTGGCCGCTCCTGCCCTTTTGCGTAGACGCATCCGAACAAAACAATGCACGTCACGATCAACTTCTTCATGCATGAAAATGTACACCCTGCGAATTGACCCCTGTGCCGAATTGCCGCCGCATCACTCATCCGGGCTGGGTTTGGCCCAGAGGCTGGCGTTGAGGCACTCGACGACGCCATCGACGATGAGGCTGAGGCCGGCGGTGAACTTGGTGGAGTCGGCGATCTGTTTGCTGCTGACCGCGTCGGCCATGTTGATGCTGGAGCCGACGATGGAGAGTGCGGCGTCCTTCTTCTGCGCGCCGGACTTTGCGCCGTAGAGAGCTTCGACGCCCTGCACCAGACTGGGAAGCAGGGAGATGCCGCGAAAGAACAATTTAAGGAATTCCATGTGATGCCTCCGAATGGTTATGTAATGCCGGTTGATGTTTGCGAGCACGGAATACGGAGATTCTGGCTGCGCCAGAATGACGATTCACAAAGTGCTGCGCCAGAATGACGACGCTACAGTGGCCAGAATGACGGTGGATTCAGCGACTCAACTTTTTGGCGTCAGCGTCTTCCGATGAAGAAGTCGATGGCGACATGGGCGATGGTGAGCAGAGCGCCAAAGGCTCCGGCGATTCCTTTCAACCGTTGCACTGTCTTCTCGTGCTCCTGCATACGGCCCTCGAGTTGCGCGAGGCGTCCTGGCTGTCCGATTCCCATGACTTGTTCCATCTGGCTCTTTAAAACACACAGGTCGGCCAGAACTTGTCCCTCGAAGTCTGTCATCTTTGCTGCTCCTTATTGGGCGGGTTAGCCGACCGGTAGATTTGTGAAGACGGCGCTGGAGAGCCGCGAGTAGAGCGGCGGGTTCGAGGCGTCGACCATGCGGATGTAGTAGCGCTCCACCTGCGCCGAGCGCGGGATGGAGAAGCTGCGGACGGGGCTGCGAAGCACCAGGTTCTGATCGACGCCGGTGCCGAAGTCCCAGTCGCGCAGGCGGACTTCAAAGCCGCCGCCCGTGGGAGGGTTGGTGCCTGTATCAATCTGTAATGCAGTTGTGGTGGCGGAGGCCACGGTCAACTGCTGCAGGTTGGCAAGCACAGCTCCCGGCGCGGTCTCGGCTGTTGGCGGAAGGAAGGCGTCGGTGGCGATGGCCTCGGAGAGCGTGACGCCCAAGGAGTCGGCCCAGTCGTTGGCAAAGGCGATGCGATAGGTGAGCAGCTCGGGCACTGCGTTTCCATCGACGATGGCGACCTGGCGGACGACGACGTTCATCGTCTGGCCATTGGCGATGATGCTGAGAACGTCTCCGGGCCATACGTCTGCCGTTGGATTGATTGCTGCATAACTGCCAGCAATGGCGGCGGCGCGGCTGGAGGCGAAGCTGAGAACGGCTTCGGCGGCGCTCTCGCAGTCTGCGCTGGAACGAGCGAGCGGACGGAGGACCTTACCCAGCCAGCGTGCGGTTCCCGGCATTCCGCCGGCAGCTTCGGCGGCGACGCTGGCTGCGTCTTCCAGGCGAGCGATGGCGCGGGAGCGCAGGCGATAGAAGACGGTGACCGTTTCGCCGGCGACAGGAACGCGTCCGGCGAAGAATGTTACTTTTCCGGCGGTTGATACTGTGCAATCGACGCCTTCGCCGGCGACTCCGATGAGGCGCGTCTTGGTTGCGCCGCCGGGAAGCGTGCTGACGACCCATGCTGAGCCGGTCTGGGTGACGGAACAGAAGCCCATGGATCCGTTGAGTTCGACGCTATCCACGGCTGCGAAGGTACAGCTTGCGGGCGAACTTACGGACGCGCCGTCGTAGAGGACGGTGGCAGGCGTGTTGGATGCGTTGCCGAGGTCCACGAGGTCGAAGACAAGCTTCATGGGCGAGGCGACAAGTCCGCCGCCGAAGGCCTCGATGGCCCCATCGACGCGGGTGTAGTAGGTCTGGAGGACACGCTGCATCTCTGGACTGTGCAGCCGGATTCGTAGGGTGTAGGTGTGGCCTGAGAGCAATGTGAAGGTGGTGCCGACCTCAGCGCCGTTGACGAAGGGCGTGATGACGGTGGAACCCGCGCTCTGGCGGACGTTGTATCCGGCGAAGCAGTTGTAGCGCTGGGTTGTGCCGGAGTAGAGGCCGCAGAGGACGCCGTCGGAGGGCGAGGTGAGCTGGACGTTGCCCGCCTCGACGACCAGCGAGCCGCCCATCTCGATCGGATCGATTGCGGCGAGCGTGGTCTGACCGTCGAAGCCGTTGCCGCCGGAGAGGACAAGGCCCGCGCCGCCGAGGGAGAGATGCGATCCTGGATCGGTGATGTTCCAAAGCTGCGTGTTGAAGGCGGGCTGATTGAAGCTCTCTGTCAACAGAGTGGGCGTGGCGATGCGAAATGGCTCGTCCGAGAGCGTAAAGAGGGTGGTTGTGCCATCGCCGGCGAAGAGTTCGGAGACGTAGGCGGTGGGCTCGATCGCGCCGCTGAGAGTGACGTCGTTGGCCAGCTCCTTGACCATCGTGGTCTTCAACGCGGCGACCTGGAGGGTGCCATCGCCCTGGCCCGCATCGAAGTCGAGCGAGTGAGTGACGGAGCCGACCGGGTTCATGCTGAGCGCGCCATTGAGCACGCGATATGCAGCGTAGGTGGAACCGGCGATGCTGCCTGCGTTGGTGGACCAGGGCTGCGACGGCTGGGGCGTGAAGACGCCGATGGGCTTTCCGTTCTGCACCTGCGATGTGGTGAGCAGACCAACGGCCGTGCGCGCGGTCAGGCTCTGGAGCAGGGAACCGGCGGGCACGGTGAATCCGTCCGCGGTGAGGGTGAGGGACTGCTTGTCGAGCAGCCACTCGTCGCTGATGGCGGAGAAGGCGACACGATAGACCGGGCCGGCAAGCCCGACGCCGACGTAGACAGGGACCGGCTCGGTGGCGAGGTACCCGGTGAAGAGCACGGTGCCGCTGTTCGCCGTGACCACGACGCGCCCGCGCCGGACAGGCACGGGCAGCGTCGTGGATGCGCCTGGATTTGCTGGAGAGCCGACATCCAGCGATCCGGTGCAACGCGAGGGCGTGTTCAGGACACGCTCGATGGTGGGAGGCGCGTCCGCACAGAGGGTTGCGCTATAGTCGATGGCGCCGTTGCCGTCGAGATTGTCGATGGTGAGGATCAAGACGCCACCACCGTTCCGAGCTTCGGCAGCCCACGCTGTTCTCGCACCTCATCTACAGTCAACACGCCAGCCTTTAGAAGCTCGGTCTGGATCTGCAGCTCCTCCATCTCGTCGCGCGCTTCGAGGTCGTTAAAGCTGAATTCGAACTCGCGCCAGCCGAGCTTTTTCGCGAACAGGTCGCGCGTGATGTGCTCGGCGAGGAGCTTGGCGACAGGAACGACGGCGCTCTGGAAGGCTTCGTCCGCCATCTCGCCCGCGGTGGACTTATTAACGTCGGACTGAAGACCAAGCAGCATGGGCGGAAGTTCAAAGGCGTTGGCGATCATGCGCAGCAGAAACTCCTGCCACTGGATGCGAAGGTCGGCGTCTGTGCCTCCGGCGAAGCGAAGGACCTCGGGCTTCTGCTCGCTGCTGAGAATGGGAACGCGGCCGGTGCCCTCGATCTCGTCCTGCCACCAGCGGATGAGGCGGTCATGCTGCTCGGGCGTGGCCTCGTTGAGCCAGAGAGCGTACTGCACGACAGAGTTGCTGGCGAGGCGACCGGCATAGCGGTTCGCGCTGAGGAACTGGTTCACGGTCTCGAAGGCAACCTCGAGGCGCCCCAGGCCGAACGGCGTATGACTGCGCGGATTCAGGCGAATGTACATCAGCTCGTCGTCGAGCAGAGGGATGATGTTCTTTGTGGCAAGGCCACCGCGCGCCTGCGCGTAGCGAGGCTTGGCGGGATCTCCATCCCAGGTGACATCGATTTCGATGGTTGCGCCATCGACCGCCCAGAGATGGAAGGGACGCAGATCGTCTCCGGTGGACTCCATCTCGACCGCGCCGAAGCCGCCGACGAGAAGGTCTTCGAGGACCTGCTCGAAGACAGTGCGGAAGCTGTCACTGACGTTCGGCTCCTCCAGGCAACGGCGCAGAACCTGCATGCGCGCCTCGGCGTCCGGCACATCCTCGTTGCTGTAGCCGCGGCGCAGCTTGATCTTCCAGCCCATGCTGGCGATCTTGTCCTTGACGACGTTGATCGCGCGCCGCGCCACGGGCGTTTCGGCAAACTTCCGCAGGTTCGCGGGAGTCGGCTTGGGTGTCGCATTCTGTCCAGTTCTGCCCTGGTTGTATGGATTCAGGATCGAGGGCAGCATCGCCGTCTTTCTCTCACCTTTGGTCGCGTCCCCCGCTGCTGCATCCACTCCTGTAAGCCTCTGCCATGTGTCCGTCACTCTTGTTCGAAGACCCACGTCCTCACCCCTTTCAATCTCGTTCGTGCAATAAAAATGGCACAGCCGATTCGCTGTGCCTTCCGATACAACATTCCTTCATAACAAAAGCAACCACGGAGATCACGGATAAGAACGGATAGAACGCTCTAGTTTGTAATCCGTGGAAATCCGTGGTTCGCTCTATCTCTATCAGAGCCGCAGGTCTATCCGCGCGGTCTGTGCTGCGCGGGCCAGATCATTCATCGTCACGACGCGAATTTCCTGGCTCTCCATGGTCTCCACACCGAAGCGGTATCGCTCAACGCTCTCATCTTCAAACTCATGCTTCTCCTCATCCTCAACCGCGAGGGCGCGCAGCGGCTCGACCACAGCGGTCAGCTCCAGCCTGGCACCCTCCACGCGAACGACTCCTTCGCGCAACCGGGGCGCGGTGTATGCCAGGACCTTGGCCGCCTCCACATCGCCATCCAGCGATACCGCGTGAAACATCTTGACCACGCCGTTGGGCCTGTACCCACAGTCGATCTTCATGGGATCGCCCGGCAGCGTGTATAAGGAAGCGGCAATCCTCTTACGCATCAATGCCCACACTCCGGCACGCTCGAAGTGCGTCCGCATGGCCCCGGCGATCACCGCGCGTCCGGTACGTTTTCGATCCTGCTTCACACGCAAGGGCTCAACATACAAATGCATCAGCAGATCCAACTCAGCCGGAAGATTCTCTGCCAGGCAGGCCCGCGCCTCCGTCATCTGGAGGGAGTTTGAAAACGTGTCTTCAATGACGGCGATCATCGGCTTGTTGTTCGCAGCACCCAGTCGCAGGCGCGTATCGATTTCTCCTTCCAAAGCCTCGAAAAGTCCTATATCCGCATCCGCATCCATGCACCGAACTCGGCTCCAGTCCCGCGTGAAGCGGACTCGCGCGCTCTCATCCCGGCCTGCCTCTCGCAGCAGGACGCCGATATTCGTGTACTCGCCCTTTACCGCATCCGGGACATAGCGGATGAGGAAGAACTCGCATGGCACGCGGTCACTCACCTTCGACCTCCTTCTACAACGGTCAGCAATTCAAAGGCCATTGCTGGCTACGATAACTCCTGAAGCGCTCGTCCCCAATCCCCCGGCGCAACGGCGCAGTTCGAATGCACCGATGCTGCCAGAGATGGAGTAAAGCGCTACATCACAAACTTTCCTACTGCATCTTCCGCGAACTGCGCTGGAACATGAACACTCAACTTTTTCTCCCACATAGGGAATGGTTCCCGATTTGAATCCCGAAACGACCCAATCAACTCTCGCAGTCGCCCGCGTCGGCTCAACATTTGCTCCGTCAACCGCTCAATCACCGCTGTATCTCCCCCATACCATTCGGGAGGAACAATCTCCGCGATCCCCCATAACGTCTCCGCTTCCATCGTCTCCATGCGGCTGAGCCAGGGCTCAAAGCTCTTCCATCCCGCAACTCCCGCATACACGCGGTTGCGGGCGTAGACTCCGCGCAGCGGCGTGTCGGGGAAGGTCCACTCCCCGGCGTTGAAACAAAAGCCCTGGTCGATGAACGTCGCCCGATACTTCCGCTCGCGCGGCTTGCGATCGAAGACCGCCTGGCGTCCATTGCAGTTGCCGGTCCACTTATCGAGGGCCAGCATTCCGGCAAACTCCTGCAGGTTACGTACCTCATCCAGTTGCTGCTCGGGAAGGTAGTCCACAACCTGGCCGGGCATCAATCCACCGACGAACTGGCTGCCGAACTGCAAGCCTGGGCGATACTTCTCCCTCTCGCCGCGCGGCATCTCGACGTGCATGCCAGCGGTGTTCGCGATTAGCCACTCCGTTACCTCGACCACATCGCTGGACGGCACCGTCAATCCAACGGTCTGGGCAAGGCGGGTGGCGATCAGTTCATTGGCCAGCACTCGTACGTGCTGCGGGTTGTTCTGAAACTTGACAACCCACAGCTTGCCATCCGCTCCGAGCATCAACTGACTCTGCGCTCCGCCCCGCATCCGCCGAATTGCCTGTACCGCTAGCACCGCCAATGAACCGAATCCTCCGCACCAGAAGAATACTGCACTCAGGCCGCACGCATCTTGTGGAAACCACTCTGCAACCTCTCTGCCCGCACAGCCTGACCCAACGCCATTGCCATCAGGCAGTCGTCGTGTGTGCCGCTTGCCGCTCCCGTCTTACCTCCAGGATGACTGACAAACGTTCTGCACTCCTCCAACAATTGCCTACTCAGAAACAACCACGGAGACTCCACCAGCAGCGCCCCCATGCGGCTGATCATCCCTGGCTTCGAACCCGCCGAGGTCAGCCATCCTGCCACTCCCACCTGCTCGTAAACTCGCACGTAATGCTCAACCGCGTCCAGATACGCGAGTACTCCAGCCCCATGATTGTTTCGCTCCACGGCAACCAGGGCCCCGCGACCCGATCCTCCGTATTCGCGGCCCAACGAAGCGGCGACACGCGCCAGCTCCAGAGTGCCCAGTCGCTGCTGAAGTTCGGCGCACTGCACTCCAGTGGCCAGGTCGATCACCTGCACGGCAGCGAAATCTCCATCCGATCCGCCCCCCGCAGTATCTACGGCAACGATGTATTCCTTCCCCGGCAACGGAGGCAGCCAGATTCGCAAAGCGCCATCGCGCCGCGTCTTCAACGGCTCCCGCACCTCAGCCAAACGCCGCTCCACCGCCTCGATATCGAAGCAGCACTCGCCTGTGGCGCGAAAACAAAGCTCAGCATCCTCGGCGAACTCCTGCGTCCGAAGTCCCCGGTAGCTCGCCTCCAGACCTCGACGAAAGCCAATCTGCGCGGGGGTCAAGCCATGTTTACGCATCAGTGCAAGCTCATCGTCGCGTAGATCCGTGACCGCTGCCGACACATAAGCTGGCTCCATCCACCAGGGATAGAAGTGCTTCGCGATTCCTTTCTCACTCGCCTGCTGCCACTCCTCATAAAAACATCCATACGCCCCATTGGGCGTACTCTCGATCACCATCTCGCCGTCAGGGACCAACGCGGCCCGCAGTCCCGCCAAAGTCGCCGCAGCGTCTCCAGGCCAGCGCGACAGCTCACTACAGTGCATGTTCTGCACGGTCAGACCGCGGCCGGCACTCTCATCCGATGCGCTCAGCACACGGTACTCGCTGTCCAACTCGGGAAAGACCATCTGCCCGACGTTCGCCCGGCTCCGCCGGAGACATCCCTTGCGCAAGGGCTCGGGAAGACACTCCCAGAAGCGCTGGACCATGCGGAAGATCCCTTCCGCCGCCTCGCGCGTGTGGGCAACTTGCACCGTCAGCACACCGCGGGCGGTAATGGTCTTCAGGAAGAATCGTCCCGCAACCCATGTTGTTATGCCCATCTGGCGCGCCTTTACGACAATGTTCTGTCGTTCCCGCTCACGCTCGAATCTGGTCTGCACCGAGTTCGCGTTTAATGCACTCTTTTGACCGGTGCGATCCCTAATTCTTAGCATCAGGCGTGCAAGCCAGACCGTACCTCCGCCCGGCCCGCCACGCCATCCATCGAGTTCCTTGCCCAACGCGAGCATGTCTTCAAGTCCATACCCCACCTCGCTCATTGCAACACCATCACCCATGCCTTCGGATTAGTGAATTCAATCATGCAAATCACCCAGCCGATAGTTGTGCAAATTCAGACCAACGACGAAGTGCATCGCCGCCACGACTATCACTCCTGCAATCCACTCCCGCTCTCCCCCTACCGCCTCGGTCTTCCGTTTGTTGGCGGGTCGGCGAGGCTGTCCAGGAACCAGTTGTAGATATAGGGCGCTCCGACATTCGCCCACTGGGTAAACGGGACGGCATACTGATTGCTGCATGTTGCGCTGGAGAAAGAGAAGGTGCTTCCACTGACCGATCCAGTGCCGCAGACGGTGGTTGGATACGCCGTCAGTGTGACGCCGGTTCCGGTGGGCGAGGTCAGCACCAGGGTGGGGGCCGAAGTGCAACCCGACCCAATCCCCACATTCAAACCATCAACAGAGATCAGCGGCAGCGGCACTCCGTAGAATGTTTCGATGCCGTTCGGCACGCCTCCGCTGGCAGTCATAATGCCGTTGACCACGCAGTTTGCGCCGCCGCCCGTTGAGGTGAAGGGCGTCAGGTTGGCGTAGCCCGTGCCTCCGCTATAGCTCACCGCGACGCCGCCGGTGAAGTAGCTGCTGAACAGCGACGCTAAGGAATACTGCCCCCAACCTGCGCGGCCGCAATTTCCCAGAAGAATCACGTCAACATCGCAGGCCAGATACATCGGGTCTTTCGCGGTGCGGGTAAAGGGCAGCCCCGATCCATAGCCCTGCGGCGTAGACTCGGCCTGATAGGTCGGCATCCCGTCGAGATGGTTCCAGACATATTGCGTGGCGACGGCATCCAGCGCCGCGTTCCCCCAACTACTGGCGCATGGGACCATTGGCGGATTTGGATAAGAGGTCGCGGTGCAGGAAGGTGGCCCCTGCCACCACATAGCTCCGCCGTTGGCCACGTCCCGGTCCCACAACTGCTGCCCAGTCAGCGAAGAGATGCTATCCGCCGGACTTTGCAAAAAAGCGGAGAGCCAGTTGTTCGCCGGGGCAGAGCCGTTGTAAATAATCACTGGCGTCGTGGGATTATTGGCAAGCACCGTCCGGGCAACCACCGTGGATGTGGGGAAGCCAGCGGATGTCTGCAGAGTGGATGCGTTGTAGGCATTTAGGTTGGAGCCTGTACACCAGGTCGAGTCATAAGAACCGCTGCCGGGATAAGTAACACCCACAGGGATGTTTGCCAACCCAGCCTGATCGAGCATCTGACGAAACAATGGGCCACTAATATCGTAAACATCGTGCCCATTTCCCAGATTGCTTGTTATCACGCCTTCGATCTTCAATAGGCCAAGTTGGTGCATGACGATCGCAAACTCCAGCCCATCGGCGTTAGCAATGTCCGTGCAGCCATCCGTGTCATAGAGTACGACAGGTGGATTTGCTGGCCGGATGTTCGCAAGGGTCTGATAGAACTTCGTCCAATAAAAGATGTCGTTTATCTGCGTCTGATTCAGGCTGGTTGAAAAGATTGCGAACTCGTCGATGTAAGTCGGCGTCTGTGCGCTGGCAGCTCCCGCAATTCCGTAGTAGGCACCACTGCTCACATATCCGGGAACCATCAGCGGATAACTGGTCGAATTCATCGTAGTGCCAGCCAGTGTGGGAGTCAGAGTTACTCCCGTGCCGGTTGGCGCGGTAAGTGTGATGGTTGGAACGCTGGTGCAGCCATAGTCGAAGGTGTAGTTGATCCCGTTTGGAACGCCGCTGGAAGCCGTCAGCGTTCCCTGGACGTTACAGTTCGCTCCACCTCCGCTCGAAGTAAACACAGTGGAGTTGGCATAGCTCGTGCCGCCGCTGTATGCAACATTCACATCCCCAAAGCCGTACTGGTAGCTGCCCGTGAATGGTGTCTCAGGCAAGTTTGTTGTTTTATCCAGGCCGTTGATATAGATGTCCAGCGCAGAGGCCGTGGAATAAAGTCCGCTCGCCCCCGTCCCGCTGTTCGTCACGATGATGTTGTAGTTGAATCCGTTGGGCATGGCCTCTAACGTGGAACTCGTACAGATACCGTTTGCCGCGTGGCCGTAGATGTTAGATCCGGATGCAGGGCTGGTGCGGCTGAAGCATAGCTGCGATACCTGCCCATTTGCTCCAGACATAGTGTTCGCCGTCATCTGGAGATAGAGAGACCATGAACTTCCACTGGCCAGATCGCCCTTGCTGGCAAGGACAAGCGTGCCCGTCCTGTTCCAGTTCAGCCGGTCAACCTGCACCATCATCGACCAAGGCGTGTTCCACTCGATAGCTCCCAGCGTGTTATTCGGCGCTGCGCTCCATCCGTTCCACGGAAATTCGGCGGAAGTATTGTTGAGCAACGTGCTATCGAACCCAGGCTGGCGCGGAGTGACGGTGCCGGAGATATTCTGAACTGGTGCGGCTGCGGAAATATCTACTCCGTGCGCACCATCATAGCCATAAGTAGCAGCGCCAGAAGGTGCTGAAGAAAACCATGAATAAAACAACTGTCCGCCAGAGAAAGACCCGATATTATTTGCACCTCCACCGGGAAGCCATGTGCCAAGAATTTGACCTGACGCAACTGTGATTGCAGGAAAATCCACACCCCCAACAAAGGTCTGCACAGCAGTTGTAGCTGCAACGGTTATAGTAAACGAGTTGGTGACTGTTAGGGTTGTTCCACTGACCGTTGCTACCAGCACAGTCAAAGTTTCAGGTGGAGGGGCTGGGCCGAATCTAACTGAAACATAATTTAGTGGCCCTGCCGTCAAGGGCGAGCCAGCATTGAAAAACGCGTATCCAGCCGTCGAATTGCCAATGGAAGAAGGCAGAGAACCGCCTGGCAAAGCACCACCCGGCTCAGTCCCCACAAAGCTCGAACCGCTCACCCGAT
>Ga0302156_10003299_pt1 | contig 12581 bp, 14 predicted proteins | sample I_Bog_N3_2_FD_193503 | JGI IMG/M metagenome (GOLD analysis project Ga0302156, IMG submission 193503) | Peat permafrost microbial communities from Stordalen Mire near Abisko, Sweden - I_Bog_N3_2 | ecosystem: Environmental > Terrestrial > Soil > Wetlands > Peat | place: Sweden: Abisko, Stordalen... | reverse complement strand
GGTCGCCGACCAAGCCGACCACGTGGGGCAGCGAGCGCCCGATGCGGTCGAGCTTCCACACAACCAAGGCGTCGCCGTCGCGAGCGACATCAAGCGCGCTCGACAAGCCGGGCCGGTTGGTCTCGCGGCCCGAGCAGACATCTTCATAGACCCGGGCGCACCCGGCGCGCGCCAAGGCGTCACGCTGCAGGTCGAGGCTCTGCTCGGCAGTTGACACCCGCATGTAGCCGATCAGCATCAACGTTCACCCCCATCTCTCATCAATCTATAGAAGTATGGGTTTATCTGCTATAGATTTCTAGATGGGTAGTTATGAAATTGAGAGGCATAAAGCGGCCCACTCGTGATCGCCGCACCGTTTCTCATCAAACCGGGGTTTGTTGGAAAAGCCGGGAAGCCAACCCGGGAGGGATCTCATCTTATCGCTTGATCAAATGTATTGCTTTTGATCCACCCCTCTCATGAAGAAGATTTCCTTTCTGGGTGACAGTCTAACCCGGCTTCGCGATTTTCCAGATGATGCCCGCTCCGAGTCGGGTCATCAGCTGAGCGAGATACAGAATGGCCTCGATCCGGACGATTGGAAGCCGATGAAGACGATCGGTCCCGGGGGCCGTGAAATCAGGATCAGAGAGAAATCGGGGCGTTCCGGGTGATCTATCTGGCGACGCTGCCGAACGCTGTGCTCGTCCTTCACGCCTTTCAGAAGAAAACCCAGGCGACACCCCAAAAAGACATTGATCTGGCCGCAAGCCGCTTACGGTCATGGAAGGAATAGACGATGGAGATCGAGACCTTTGATAGCGTCTTCGACGCACTGGCAGACACCCCGGCCGAGGCCGCGAACATGAAGGCCCGTTCCGAACTGCTGTCGGCGCTGAAAACTCGCGTCCGATCCTTGGGGTGTATCTCAGGAGGCGGCAGCGACCCGGCTCGGCATCACCCGCCCCCGGCTCAATGATCTCCTGCGCGGTAAACTCGCCAAGTTCTCGCTCGATGCGCTGGTCAACTTAGCCACAGCATCGGGGCTAACGCTCGAGATCAGGATCGCGTCAGCGGCATAGCTGTCCGGAACGGACCGGTTGCATCGCACAACACATCGATCTTGGAGCAATAGCGGCCGCCAAGCCCCCGGTTCGCCAAGTCCGGGATAATCGCCCAAGGCACCGGGAAAGCAACCAAAGTCCCGCCTGCAACACCCTGCCGCAGAGAAGCGATCGAGCCGAACCGTGCATCAATGCCGATTAGATGTGCCTCGCATGCTGCGGTAACTGCCGAGCGGTGCCGTCTGTCATGCGGGGGTTCACACCTTGAGAGGAACACGCAAGTGACTAAGCAATTTTCCACATCTACTGCCGTATTGGCATTGGCACTGGCGCTTGCCACGTCCGGCACGGCGATGGCGCAATCCGTGCCATCCGCCAACTCGATAGCCGAAACTGCCGCGCGTAGCGCGGTTGCCACCGCCAAGGCTTCAGGCTTGACGCTGACCACTGCCCAGATCGATGCCGCCGAAGCCACCGCCGTCAATGCGGCTGTCACTGCCGGCACGATCACCCAGACCGCCGCTACGACCTATTTGAACAACGAAGCGGTTCAAGTGGCCAGTTCCGTTGCGCAAGCCGCCGCAAAGGCCGCAGTCGCCGCCGCCAAAGTCTCGGGCACGACGCTGACCACCGCCCAGATCGATGCCGCCGAACTCACCGCTGTGAATGCCGCCGTTACTGCGGGCACCGTCACCCAGACCGCCGCCACGACCTTTGCCACCAACGAGGCGACCCAACTGGCTGCGCAGGCTGCCCAGGCTGCGGCCCAGGCCGTATCCAATGTTGCCGAAGCGGCGGCCAAGGCCGCAATCGCCAGCGCCAAGATCACGGGCACGACGGTGACCACTGCCCAGATCGATGCAGCTGAACTCGCTGCAGTGAATGCTGCCGTTACTGCGGGCACCGTCACCCAGGCTGCTGCGACGACTTTCGCCACCAACGAGGCGACCGAAGCGGCAGCGCAAGCTGCGCAGGCGGCGGCCCAGACGGCATCCAACGTTGCCGAAGCGGCAGCAAAGGCTGCGGTCGCCAGCGCCAAAGTCTCTGCCACGACGCTGACCACCGCTGCGATCGATGCAGCCGAACTCGCCGCAGTGAACGCTGCGGTCACGGCCGGCACCGTCACCCAGGCCGCAGCGACGGCATTCGCCACGCAGGAAGCTGCTGAAGTAGCGGCAGCGGCCGCCAAGGCTGCGGTTCAGACCACGGTCAAAACCACCGTTTCAAACGCGGTGCATCGCCACTGATCCTTGTTCGGATCAGGCTTTAAGGCAGTTGGCTCTGGCGTTGCAGCGATCCCCGCAGCGCCAGAGCATTTTTTCAAAAGGCAAAGCAGCGCACCAAGGCATCCGCAGGGATAGCCGCCCTGTGCGTCTGGGCTTTGCCTGAACGGCGGGAATGCAAGCATTGTTTGACTATTCTGGCGGCAGGACCGGCTTGCCACGCGTCGCACCACCGCGACTGCCCTTGTCCACGATCCTGTTGGCGCTCGTGCTCGGCGCGGCTTGGCCGCAGGGCGCGTCGGCGGCTGACAATCCCCTGAAGGTTTCGCTCAGTGCCGGTACGGCCTACGACGATGACGTTACGATCAGCCAGTTGGATAGCTCGACCGGGCAAAGTGATGGCGTGGCGGATGTCAACCTCACCACCAACTATGACCTTATCAAGGACAAATCCAAAAGCTTGTCGGTAGGGTACACCTTTGACCAAAACGTACATTTCAATTTTCATCAATACGACATCGGGTCACAGGGCATCTCGACTGTGGCCGGATACACGATAGACAAAATAAATTTTGGCATGGTGTATGATTTCAACTACATTACGCTGGGTGGAAATAACTTTATGAAAATGAATTTCCTGAATCCAAGCGTGATGATTTCTTTATCAAAAAACATTTATGTCAGAAGCCATCTGATATATATCGATGAAAGCTTTTTTCATCTCAGCGATCACAATGCAAAACATTTCCAACCCGGCGCGCAGGCATTTTACTTTTTCAACAAATCAAAGTCTTATCTGATTTTTAGCGGCACATACGTCAAAGAAAATACCTCTGGGCCACAATTTACCTATCACGGCTTTACTGCCGGAGTGAGCGGAAACTTTCTGATCAATCTCCCAAAGAGCAGCTTTCATATCAAGCTGCTTTATGAATATACTTACAAGAACTATAATAATATCGACCCATCAATCGGAGCAAACCGGTTTGATCGTCAGTCCGAATACGCGATAAATTTCATATATCCGCTGTCCAAAAAGCTCGACCTGACTATTTCAGGGCATCGCTTTGTAAGATCATCGAATTTCGCCCCGGCAAATATTGATCAGAACGTCATCGCCACGTCGTTGTCGTACATGTTCTGATCCCTGCAGCCCCAGTTCGCCAAGCGTGCAGACTATCTGCACAGCCCCTGCAGAAACCATTCCGGCGCACCGCCGCGCCCGTCACCGGCAAGGAGAACAGGAGCTTTCGGGTTGGGTTGGGGGACGCTGCGGAATTTTCTGGGGTTCCGGCTTAGAACCCCAATCAGAGTGTACCAGTTGCGACGGACAAGCTTTTCGGGATCCTCATCGAGGTTGCGTGTATAGAGCCGTGAGGCCAGTTTGCGCAGGTCCCCACGCTCGGCGGCTTCATGGACAGCCTTTGAGATCGTGCCGTCAGAGACGAACACTTCGGGCAGTGAGGCAACTGAAAATTTGGACATTAGCGGCTCCCCTTGGAGTCTATGCCCGAAAAAACGCGCCTTAAGAAGGCAATTTTCCGAAAAAACGAGGTTTAAGGTGCGGGTTTTGGAATTTTTTGCGCTTTAATAACCCATCCTCAGCGCCCGCGCTGTCCGCATTCGCCATCCACAAACCACAAAAGTACGCCAGTCATCAGGTAGCCATCAACGCTGAGACGCATCAATAATTCTGCATACGGCTGTACAGATCCTGGTAGTGCTGGAGCCTCGTGACCCGCAGCCCCTGCAACCCCGAGCGCTCAACGCCGCGCTGCCACGACGCGAATTCCTTGAGTGTCAGATCATAGCGTTCACACACTTCGTCGATCATCAGCAGGCCGCCATGCACGGCCGCGACGACTTCTGCCTTGCGACGCGGGACCCAGCGTGTCGTGCTCGGCGGCGGTAGGCTGTCGAGCGTCAGCGGCTCGCCCAATGGCCCGATCACCTGCGCTGGCCTGATTGTCTGGTTCTCGAGCAAGACAGTCCTCATAGCTCGGCACGCCAAGGCCGGTGGTGAGTGAGGATCATGGCCTCGTTGCCGGACTACATCGCGGGTCTCTTCTGCCGGTTGAAGAATCGTGGTTAATCAAACCTTGCTGGCAAGCGCATGGATCAGGCCACCTGCCGCGAAGCCCATAGTTGGCTGCGGCCGATCGTGGCATGCTTTGCGGATTGCGCACCATCCCCTTGCAGATCAACCTGATTGCACATATATTGCCCTGTAAATAAGGCATATGGCGAGACCTCGCAGAGGGTATCATGGCTTCAGCATTTCTTTCCGACATGGTCGGACAAGGCGGCACCGTCTCTCCCGACATCGTATCGGGGCGTCTGCGCATCACCAAGACGGAACTGGCCAGCGCGCTCGGCCTTTCGCGCGAGAGCGTGTCCAAGCAGAGCCGCGTGACCTCGGTCGCCACACAACAACGGCTGCGCGACATTGTCGAGATCATCAATCGGGTAATCCCCTGGGTGGGGTCGGAACTGGCAGCCTTCGCCTGGTATCGCTCACAGCCGCTGCCCTCGTTCGGCGACCTTACGGCCGAAGATCTGGTCCATGTCGGACGCGGCGAGGCGGTGAAGCGCTATCTCAGTCGCTTGGCCGAGGGCGGCTTTGCTTGAGGCTGCCCTTCATTCGTTTCACCGATCCTGTCTATCGCGCACATCATCCCCGCTGGGCGTTTGACCCGGTTTCAGGCGAAGGCGCACGCCGCCATGGTGGACGTTTCAACAGGCCCGGCACACCCGCGCTTTATACAGCACTGCGGATGGAAACGGCCTGGCTCGAAGCGCAGCAAGGCTTTGCGTTCAAGGCCCAGCCCCTCACCTTGTGCAGCTACGCCGTCGATTGCGCCGACATCCTCGACTTGAGCTCGCCAGCTACCGTGGGTGCGCTTGGCATTGTCCCAGCGGATCTGGCCTGCGCATGGGAAGACCTTGCCGATCGCGGACTTGCTGTGCCCACCTGGACGTTGGCCGATCGACTAATCAAAGAGGGCGCCGCGGGCATCGTGGTGCCAAGTTTTGCCCACCGCGCTAGTCCGGACGATCGGAACCTGATCTTCTGGCGCTGGGCCCCCGACCTCCCCCACAAAGTCTGCGTGATCGATGACCAGGGCCGCCTGCCCCGTGACGACAGTTCGTGGTCCTAATTCGTGACCGATGCTTTGCAAATCGGACAATTTCCCAGCGAGAAAGGCATGCAATTCATAGGTCTGCGGCCTGTCGCAACATTGACCCTCGCCAACTGGTCGGCCATATTTCGCGCCGAGGTGCATGATGACTGACGAAGAAAGACTGGAGTTCGAGAGGCTGAAAGTCCGCGTGGCAGAACTCGAAACACGTCCATCCGATCCTCAGGCGCTTGAAGCCGCGATCAAGGGCAGCGCCATGGAAAAGGTCGCGCGCCTCGAATTGGCTTCGCTGCCACCGGGCTGGGAAGATGAAGATGCCATGCGACAGGTTGCTCGCATCGCCTTCCCAGTGGCGGGAGTAATCGCACTTGGAATATTCCTATTCCTTGCCTTCCATAGTTTTTAGGGCTTGCCGCATTGATCACTTCACCTGGGTCTTGAGGCCCTGGTAGTCAGTATCGAGATGCGTTCTGCTCTGCGCAAACAGGATTGCCTGTTTTGTCGCTTCGCGCGCAATAAAGTCGTCCATCGCCTTGTCGTAAGCCATGCGCTCCAATGGCGTCATTTCGCTTCGAGACTTCTTGAGCAGGGCCAGCCCGCCGCCTGCAAAGCCGCGGTTGAGGTCGTTGTTGTCGCGGAAATAACCCTCGAGATCGCGGTTGGCATTGTAGTCCACATTGGCGGAATTGGACCGCAAGCTGGACGCGCTCTCGGAGTAAACCTTGGATGCGCTTTGCAGTCGCCGAACTTCGCTGCCGAGCGACTTGCCGTAAGCTTGCCGCTGCTCATCAGTCCAGGAATTGAATGTGCTGTGGTCCACCCGGGTATAATCGCTGTTAGAAAGATCGTGGGAGGTATCTTCACTGTGCTTGTCGCCGCTATCGTCAGTGCTGCGGAGCTCACTGGTGGTTCGGGCAGTTCCACTCTTATTCTCTCCGCTGTCTCTGCTGTATGCTGATGAGACGTCTAAGCTGCCGCCAAAGCGTGAACCCCCGCTGCTGCCGGTTTTGCTCCCGCCAGGACCGCCGCCACCGCCGCCACCGCCGCCACCGCCGCCAAAGAATGACGAGAAGGACCCCGTTCCGCTAGCAGTGTATCGCTCACCGTGATTGTCGAATTCGGTCGTTACCTTGTCCGTAGAATTCGCATTGGTGTTTGCCGTCAGATCACCATGGAACGCAGAATCCGAAGTTCGCTGCCCATCGCTCGTGGTGTTGCTGTTGCCCTGAACGCTGGTGTTCGACCCGCCATGCGCTTTTACACGCGAGCTCGACCAATCCTGCACCTGCCGCTGAAAATGCGAGAGATCGGCCGCTTCATTGCTGAGCACCTTGGCCTCACGGTCGGACCGCTCGGCCAGGCTTTCGCCAAGCGACACCGACGTCGGGTACCGTGAGAAGCTCGGCGAATAGTCGTAGACGTCCCGATCGGGATAATGCTGGCTGACCGAGCCATCGTTGCCGATCTCGGTCACGCGCGGCGCGCCCATAGTGAGCGTGGGCACAATTTGGCGCTGGAACGTCGACGTGTTCTGCGCCTGCATGTTCTGGAAATTCACATTGCCATAGGAATAGTTGCCCGTCGCCGCTTCGCCCGCAGCCGCTTCAGCCGCGTTCTGACTGGGCGCCAGGAACGATGTCGCGCTACTGCCAATGGCCGTGGCGCCGCGCGCCATGCCGGCAGCGATGAAGGGCACGAACGCCAGCATGTATCCGGCAACCTCTGACACATCGCCCGACACAGCCTGGAGCGCAGCCGCGTTGCTTAGCGTCATGCCGCCATTGGCCGCGGCCAGCCCACTGGTCGTGAACCGGGTCACAGTCATCATGTTGAGCACCGCATAGAGCGGACCCCACGCAGCCAAATAGAAGAACCCGGTAAAATAGCCTTTCAGCACCGTGAGCCCCGTCTCGGGCAACAGGAACAGCGGGAAGATCACCGGGAACATCGCGTAGAACACGGCGGTGAGCACGATGTTGAGGATCGGCACCCATTTGCGCGCACCGTCGGCGATAGTGTTGTAGGTATAGCCCGCCTGAACGTCGGCCCGCGCCTGCGCAAAGGCATCAGTCGACGACGTGTTGGGCGAGCCTGCCGAATTCGCCCGCGCCGCGATGAAAGCGTTGGTCGCCAGCGCCTGCTGCAGGATATCAGTCGCCGATGACGAGTTGTTGGTCACGCTGTTGTAGATCGACGGCAGGTCGCTCATCAGCTTGGCCTGCGCATACTGATTGGACTGCTGGAGGTTCGACGAGAGGAACGGGAACGTCATCCCGGCAATCCGAAAACTGTAGTTGTTGAGGTAGCTGGTCCAGTAGCCGGTGATGTCCTGATAGGCCTGCTGGCAGCTTTCGAGGTGCCCCGGGCCCGTGTTGTTGCCATCGCCATCGAGCGGCATCACATTGGTCTGCAAGGCCACATTGGTTGACGCCAGCGCCGACCACACGTTGGTGGAATTGGCGATCGTCGACAGCTGCGTGTTGGAAAACAGCAAGTCGTAGAACACGCAGTTGCGGATGTAGTTGTCGACATCATACGACAGCCCGGCGCGATCGATCTGCGCCGATTGCACCTCGTCCATCAGCCGGGCGCCGTAGATCAACCCATTCTGATTGTACTGCTGGTTGTCGGGCACGTTGAACAGCGCCTCGGCATTGGTGGTCAGCCACTGGCCGATTTGCGAAGAGACGCCGGCCATTTCGGCGAGGCCGAGCGGGACATTGGCTACGACCTGCTGCCCGAAATTGGGGTTCACGGGATCGACCACCATGACGCTTTCGGTGGGCACCATCAGCACCGAATAGACGAAGGTCGAAGCCAGGAACCAGCGCCACAGCGCCATGAACGAAACATTGAACGTCGTCAGCACGATCGCATAGAGGAACGACATCAGGCTGACCGCTTCGAGGAAACTCAGATAGCCCCCGCCCCGGGTCCACGCCGCCACCGCGTTGAACACCATGACAATATAGGGACCGCCGCCGACGGTGTAGATCGTGACCGGTGTCATTCAGATGCCCGATCCGCGCAGGCGATGGGCAAAGCCGATCGAGGCCTGCATCTGCGAGCTCAAATCATTCTGCAACGTGGTTTCGAGCAGCGACGTGCGCTGGATCCAGCCTTGCAGCGCATCTTCGCGCGCGCGCACCTTTTCGCGTTCACCCATCAGTTCGGCGACGACGCCCGTGTACTGCTCGCGCCATTGGGCAAACTGTTTGTCATCGGCCTGCGGCGCGCCTTGCTGCGCCGAACCGATGTCGTGGATCATCTTGGTCAGCATGCGATCGACGAGGTCGAACGACGCAAGTTGGGCCAGGTTGTCGATGTCGCCCGAGTTCATTGTCCCCTGTTTGGCCGAGAAGACCACGAGGATGCGGTAGAGCGGGATGTGGGTGTTTTGAAGCAGTTGCTGGATCTGCGCCGAGACCGGCTGATTGCCGGTGATGTCGGCCTGCATTTCGACGATGTTCTGCCGCACCTGCCCGTAGATCGAATTGGCCGCCGTGATCGAAAGTTGCTGTGTTCCCGGGTTGAGGCAATTGGCGCTATCGCTGCCGCAGGAAAGGATCTGGACGCTGGCCGTGCTGTCGGTCCCAAACATGAGGGCCGCAAAGATATTGTGAACATCGCTGCCGTAGAACTGGACGTTCTTGTTTCCTCCAGCGTCCTGACCGTAAGTGATGGTGCCGACCAAGCTCATCAGCATCTCGCGAAACTGCTGATCGCGCGATTTGAATTCCGGGCTGTTGCTCAGCATCTGCCACGTCACATTGTGCGGCAGCGTGGTGTTGTTTTTGGCGAGCGCCTGACCGTTGGGATCTGTCGCGCCCTGGGCCGCATTCTCAACGCTCGCGCGCCCGCTGTCGGTGGTGCATTGCTCGACAGCCGCTGACCAGTCCGAGGCATAGCCTTGGGCTGAGGCAAATTCCTGGCAGCCCAAGGCGCTGCCCAGGTCCATCGCGTCGAAGGCATGGTTGACCGCGCTTTCAGCAAGCTTGCACGAGTTGATGTGCCCGGCGGTCATTTCCTCGCCTTTCTTTTCGATATCGTCGAGCGTGTCGCCGATCAGGCCAGAGAGCGCGTGGATCGCCAGCTTGAACACATAGCCTTCGGCTGAGTTGATCACCGCCTTGGCCATTGCGATCATCTGGTCCGAGTTCACGAACGAAAAGCTGCCCGTGAAAATGTCGATCCCGCCGCAACCTGCAGAAATACGCGGCATTTGCAGGTTGTAGAGTTGCAGGTTCTTTTGTGGAAACCGCGCGTAGATCGAGCCGCCCGACAGATAGCCGCCCGCCTGGCTGTTGTAGGCGGTGGGCCCCGTGACATTGTAGCTCGCCGCCGACATGTCATGGTAATAGGAGTTCATCTCGCTGGTCACGTCGGCATGGGCCTGCTGCGCGCTTGGCATGATTGTCAGTGCCATCGCCGCAAGCGCGCTCAGCGCACGGCCGATCAGAAGCTTCATCCGATGCATGATCATGCCCCCTCCCTCGCCAATGCGCGCGCGGCGGCCGTGATCCGGCGCGCGAGATCCGCCTCATCGATAAAACCTTCGGCAATTTCGACGACGCGGTGGGTGCGCGTGTCGAACAGCGCGATCGTCGGCGTGGTGTTGCCGGCAAGGCCCATGCGCGCGCGCTGACCTGTATCGACGCGGTAGTGCGGAAACTCAGGCGTCATGCCGCCATCTTCGGACACCGCAACCACGGTCATCGCCGACCGTTCCGCGAAGGCTCGCAGCACCGGGCTTTGCTGTTTGCAGACCCCGCAGGTCTGCGCGAAGAAATAGAAGATCCCAAAGCGATCAGTCAGGCGGCCATCGGCCAGCGCGGGACGCGCCCATGCGAAGGCCGCAGCCGCACCGCCCAGAATCTGAATCGCGCGCCGGCGATCAGTTGAAGTGTTCCCCATATCAAAAGTCCTCGCCGGGCTTGGTTTTGGTCAGGATGAAGATGCGCTGCATGATGTCGTCGGCAGCGGTGATGCCGCTCGCGATCAGGATCGCTTTCCTGGTCACGGTGTCGAAGAGAGCGACGGCCGGTGTCACTTTGCCGGGCAGCCCCATGCGCTCGCGTTCGCCATGATCGACGACATATTCGGGGAACTCGGTCGAGGCTCCACCGTCCTGCGACACAGCAACGACCGCGAGGCCATAGTTGTCGGCCAGAGACCGCATAATTGGCCCCTCGATCTGCGAAGCCTTCGAGCGGGTGTCGTAGAAGTAGAACACGCCGTAACGGTCATTGAGCGCGCGCATCGTCGCTTCGATGTCCGACTGGCGCTGCTCCTGCCAGTTGGCCTTGCCCAGATTGGAGACAGGGCGCTGCAACGTGTAATCAAGCTCGGGATGCGCAATCAGCACCCGGCCCCACATGTCGGCGAGCGTCGAGGCCATGTCCGTCTGCTCGCGCTGGTATTTCATATAGGCGATGACGTTGGCTTCGGTGGGCTTGAGGATCGCGCGGTTGCGCAATTCATCACCCTGCTTGCGCAGCGCTTCGACCTGGTCCGTTGCCGATGGCTGGGGTTGAGACGGGGACGCGTGCTCGTCCGTTTTGGGGTGGTCGCAATAGAACCAGGTCCCAAGGCCGCGGCGCTGGCAGTAGAAGTCGTCACCCAAGGTCTCCGGCGGGCCGGATAGCGCCCCTTCCCCGCGGTTTTGCGACAAGTTGTCCACCGGACTATCCACCGGTTCATCCACAGGCGTATTGGCCGGTTCTGCGGCGAAAGCCGGGCGCGATGCCGTAGGTCGGTCTGAACCGGCCACGGCATCCGCTAGCCCCCCATGTCCGAAGGTTTGTGCTGGCGCCGGATTGACGCTCAGCGCCGCAAGGAGCGTCGCCCCAACCGCCAGTCGTCCTATCTGATGTCTCGCACCCATTGCTCAAGACCCTGTGTTGTTGGAATAGTAGGCCTGAATTTTCTTCTGCATCGCCCTGAGCGTTGACGTCTCGTCGGGGATAGTGACGTCCGACGTGAGGTCGTTCATCACTGCGGAGAAATCCATTTTCGAGAGATCAAGCTGGGCAAATTGCGCCGGTGTCAGCCCTGTGCAAACGGGGTTTTGCGCGGTGCCAAAATCCATGCTCAGCTGCGCGCGGCCCTGCTCCTGGATCAGCCGGCCCAGCTTCGACTGGAACACGCAGAACGTCTCGTGTTCGCTGATGCAGATGCCCAAAATGCTCGAAGAGCAAAACGTCCCCACATAATGGGTGATACCTTTGTTGAAATCGCTCGCCAGAGCTCTCTCGTCAGCCGAGCAGGCACCGATCAGCGGAATGCCAGGGCCACCCGCACAGCAATTCTCGATGCCGAAGAGTGGCTTGTGGCAGCCATTGGCGGTGCCCTGGAACAGTGTGATGTTGTTGGGATCGAGCTCTTTCTGAACGGTGCCAATGGTCGAGAGCGCAGCGACCGCCTTGGTAAAATCCTGGCTGGGATTGGCCTGAACCTGCTGGCACGAACCGTCGATGCAATAGATCCCGCTCTGGCAGACGTATTGTGGCGCAGTCGAGGCGGAGCCTGGGACCGAGCAGGTATAGACCTGGTTTTCCACCTGGCAGCCGGATGTGGAAGCAGGATTGTCGAGGCATTGTGTCGAGGTCAGCTGGCAATCGGCGTTCGATTGCAACTGGGTGCAGCTGGTGTTGCCCTGCGTGACATTGGTGCACGTGTAAGTGCGGTTCCAGGCCCAGCAGGGCTGGGTGACCGAAATACCATTTACCATCCGCGTCGTCGGGCTGGAATCGGTGCAGCTGTCGACCGGCGAGCTGCACCCGGCATTGTTGCCGCTCGAAGGCGTCGCGAAGCTTTGACAATTGATGCCTGACAGCGTGCCGCCTTGCGGACAGCCGTATGTTGGGGCCGCGCCGGTCGTGACTGTTTCCGAGCAACTCGATCCGGAAAGCGTGTAGCTGGCGGGGCAGCTGTAACCGGTCGGCGTTGCCAGGATTGTCGAACTGCAGGTCGATCCCGACAGGTTATAACCGGCAGCACAAGTGTAGTTGGGCGTGGCAGCCTGGCTCAAGACTTCCGAGCAGGTACTGCCGCCGAGTGCATAGCCCGACGGGTGTCAATCGGCGTCCAAACGGGACCCACTATCGGCGTGCAAAAGGGGACCACCTGGCGGCGTTGCGTTGGGGTTGATTACGGGCACGGATTTTGCGCTG
>Ga0302156_10003293_pt1 | contig 12601 bp, 10 predicted proteins | sample I_Bog_N3_2_FD_193503 | JGI IMG/M metagenome (GOLD analysis project Ga0302156, IMG submission 193503) | Peat permafrost microbial communities from Stordalen Mire near Abisko, Sweden - I_Bog_N3_2 | ecosystem: Environmental > Terrestrial > Soil > Wetlands > Peat | place: Sweden: Abisko, Stordalen... | reverse complement strand
GCGCGATTTCATAATCTTCCAGCGCATAGTTGGCATCCATGTCGACCTTGCCTTCGACCACTTTGCAGCGGCAGGTGGCGCAGACGCCGCCCTTGCAGGAGTAACGCATGTCGATGCCATGCTTGAGGCCGGCCTCGAGCAGCGACTCCTTTTCCTTTTCCATGGTGAAGACAGTGTGATAGCCGTCGACGATGACAGTGACTTCACACTCCTGCTTGCCGATGACCGGGCGCGCCACCGAGCTCTTGTGTTGCGGGATGCTGGCGGCGAACAGTTCGACCTTGATGTTGCCCTTGTCCATGCCATGCGCCTGCAGGGATGTGCTCACTGCATTGATCATCTCTTCCGGGCCGCACAGGAAGGCGGCATCGATGTCGTCGAGCTTGATCCAGGACTGGAAGAACTGATTGCATTTTTCACTCGTGATGCGGCCGTTGAACAATTCAACATCCTGCTGTTCGCGGCTCATCACATAGACGATGTTGAGACGCTCCAGATAGACGTCCTTGAGATCGCTCAACTCTTCCTTGAAGATCACCGAAGAGGATGCGCGATTACCGTAGACCAGCGTGAAGCGGCTCTCGGGTTCAGCCAGCAGTGTGGTCTTGATGATGGACATGAGCGGCGTGATACCGCTGCCGGCGGCGAAGGCCAGATAATGCTTGTGATTGCTGGCCGACAGCGGCAGGTTGAAGTGCCCCATTGGCGGCATGACTTGCAGTTGCTGACCGGCCTTGAGCGTGTCGTTGGCCCAGGTCGAGAAAACCCCGCCCGGCGTACGCTTGATGGCCACCCGCAATTGCTGCTCCTGTACCGCCGAGCAGATCGAGTAAGAACGGCGCAGATCTTCGCCATTGATGGTCGAGCGCAAGGTCAGATGCTGACCTTGCTGATAGTGAAACTTGTCCTGCAATTCGGCCGGCACGTCGAAAGCGACGACGATGGTGTCGCGGGTTTCATTTTTTACGCTGGCGACGTTCAGAGAATAGAATTTGCTCATGATAGGTGTCTGTGCTGGTTGGCCTGCTGAGAAAAACTCAATGGGCCTTGAAATAATCGAACGGCTCCAGGCAATCCTTGCACTGGTACAAGGACTTGCAGGAGGTTGAACCGAACTGGCTCACGCAGATCGTCTGCATGGAGCCGCAATGCGGGCAGGCCACCTTGGGGGCCTGGGGGCGCGCGCGGCTGATGCCGCTGATGTCGATGACCTGCTGGGCCGGCGGTGCGATGCCGTAGTCGTGCAACTGGCTTCTGCCGCGCTCACTCATCCAGTCGGTGCTCCAGGCCGGTGCCAGTCGGGTCTCGATGGCGACCTGCGCGAGGCCATGTTGCGCCAGCAGCGTGACGATGTCCTGAGCAATCACCTTCATCGCCGGACAGCCGGAATAGGTCGGCGTGATGACGATGGTGCACTGTGTTTGCTGGTCGACATCCCTGACTTCCACTGCGCGCACGATGCCCAGATCGACCACGGAAATGACCGGAATTTCAGGATCGGGGACCTGTTCCAGCCAGCCCCAGATCTGCTGCTCAAGTGTCTGCGTGGAAGTACTCGCGTTCACCAGCTTGCTCCCGGATAGGTACGTTGCAAGAACTGCATTTCCGCCAGCAGATAACCAAGGTGTTCGCTATGCTTGCCCTGCTTGCCGCCGCTTTGCATCCAGGCATCGGCCGGCGGCATTTGCAAGCCTGCCTCGGTGAGGATTTCCTGCACCTGTTGCAACCACTGCGTGCGCAACAGGTCTGTCTGCGGTGCGATACCGGCCTGTGTCATGGACTCATCGACGGCATCGCTGCTGAACATCTCGCCGCTGTACATCCATAATTGATCGACGGCGGTTTGCACCATGCGATGACTCAGTTCGGTGCCATCGCCCAGACGCACAATCAGGTCACCGCTGCGGCGCACGTGATAGGTGACTTCCTTGATCGACTTGAGTGCAATATCGGCAATGCGTGCATCGCTGGACTGCGTCAGTTCCTTGAGCAGGAAGTAATGCCAAAGGTCGAAATAGAACTGACGCACCAAGGTGTCGGCATAGTTGCCATTGGGCTGCTCGACGAGCAGCAGGTTATTGAATAGATGAGCGTCGCGCGAGAAGGCCAACTGGTTCTCATCCTGTCCCGCGCCTTCCAGCTCGGCGGCGTAGGACAACCACAGTCTGGCCTGGCCGATGAGGTCCAGGGCCACGTTGGTCAAGGCCATATCTTCTTCCAGCGCCGGACCCTTGCCGCACCACTCGCACAGGCGCTGGCTGAGAATCAATGCGTTGTCGCCGAGGCGGCGTACATAAGTTGCTTTATCTGACATGCCGGTTTCCTGAACGAAAAAGATTAAAGGTTCTTCACTTCTTGCGGCATCGGGAAGAAGGTCGGGTGGCGATACACCTTGTTGTTGGCCGGTTCGAACAAGGCACCCTTGTCGCCAGGGCTGCTTGAGACGATGTCGGCGGCGCGGACCACCCAGATGCCGACACCCTCGTTGCGGCGCGTGTAGACATCGCGCGCATTGTTGATCGCCATCTCGTCGTCAGGGGCATGCAGGCTGCCGACGTGCTTATGTGCCAGACCGTGCTGACTGCGGATGAAAACTTCCCATAATGGCCATTCTTTACTCATGATCTTTTCCTTTATCTGTGCCGTGTCGGCTTGGACTGTTGTTAGGTGATATCAGGCCGCTTGCGGCGCTGCTTCTTGTTTGTCTGCATGCGCTTGCAGTGCATCGCGGAACCAGGCGCCGTCGTCGTATGCCTGCTTGCGGGTTTGCAGGCGTTGGCGATTGCAAGGGCCATTGCCGCGCAAGACATTGTGGAATTCGTCCCAGTTGATGCTGCCGAAGTCGTAGCGGCCGGTATCGGTATTCCACTTGAGATCGGGATCTGGCACGCGCAGGCCGAGATACTCGGCTTGCGGAACGGTCTGATCGACCATGCGCTGGCGCAGCTCATCATTGGAAAACAGCTTGATGCGCCATTGCGCCGATTGGGCGCTGTTGACCGAGGTTGCATCGGAGGGGCCGAACATCATCAACGACGGCCACCACCAGCGATTGAGCGCGTCCTGCGCCATCTGCTTTTGCTCTGGCGTGCCTTTGCACAGCGCCATCATGATGTCGTAGCCCTGGCGTGCATGGAACGACTCTTCCTTGCACACACGCACCATGGCACGGGCATACGGACCGTAAGAGCAGCGGCACAGCGGAATCTGATTGATGATCGCCGAACCGTCAACGAGCCAGCCGATGGCACCCATGTCAGCCCAGCTCAAGGTCGGGTAATTGAAAATGCTGGAATACTTGGCCTTGCCCGAATGCAGGTCATCGAGCAACTGATCGCGGCTCACGCCCAGGGTTTCCGCCGCGCTGTAGAGATACATGCCATGTCCGGCTTCATCCTGGATCTTGGCCAGCAGCACCGCCTTGCGCTCGAGCGTCGGGGCGCGTGTGACCCAGTTGGCTTCGGGTAATTGTCCGACGATTTCGGAGTGGGCATGTTGCGAGATCTGGCGCACCAGCGTCTTGCGATAGGCCTCCGGCATCCAGTCTTTCGGCTCGATCTTGACGCCGGCGTCAATGCGCGCCTGAAAATCGATTTCTTCTGCACTCATCTCGTCGAGCGAGCGCACTTTCTTGAGTCCGGTTTCTACCAGTTGTGCATACATGATGCTTGATCTCCACAGAAGTGATGGGGCCGCAGGCGCCGAAGCGTCCTGCTTCAAAAAGGGGTGTTCGGTTCAGGCGCGTTTGGCCGCAATCAGCGGCTCGACTGCCGGCGCCTTGAGGCGCGGACGGTCATCCTCGACCTGCCGCAACGGCTCGACTTCCTGCATGCTGGCCAGACAACGCTTGGTCAGGTCCTGATAGGTGAGCGTGCCGGTGCTTTTCCAGGCGATTTCCTGCTCGCTCAATTGGCGCAGCAGTTTTGCCGGTACGCCTGCGGCCAGCCAGCCGGCAGTGATTTTCATGCCGGCGCGCACAAAGGCGCTGGCGGCTACGATGGCGTCGGCGCCGACTTCGGCGTCATCCATGACCACCGCATTCATGCCCACGAGTGCGCCGCGCCGCACCACGCAGCTATGCAGAACGGCGCCATGACCGATGTGGGCGTTTTCTTCCAGCACCGTGTCATGCCCGGGAAAGCCATGGACCACACAGGTGTCTTGTACATTGGCGCCACGCTGCAAGATAATGCGGCCGAAATCGCCACGCAGCGAGGCCACCGGTCCGATATAGCAGTCCGGGCCGACAATGACGTCGCCGATCAGTATGGCGCTGGGGTGAACATAGGCACTGGCGTGGACAACGGGAATAACGCCTTCTATCGAATAACACGGCATGACTGTCTCCTTGGTGACCTGCTGCCTGGTGCAGGTCAGCATTGTCTGCGCGGCGCTTGATACCCGGGTTTGGATAGTGCGCACACTGTTATCGGCTTGCCAACTGCTGCAAATAACATTTGCCTGGCACCGAATTTTGATTAATAATAAATTCAACCGACCGGTCGGTCAACAATGTTTTGAAGTTTTTTTGCTCCAGGTGTTGCATTTGAGGCGTTCAGTAATGCGCGCTCAAGCCGCGCCCAGAGCGGATGTAGAGGATTCGGAGAGATACCTGGCGGGATGGTTTAAAGTTCTTTCAACAGTAATCTGCCACCATGCAGGCACGAACAGACGCGCTCAACAAGAAGCCGGCAATAGTGCGAAATGGGCCTTGATTTGCGGCACAATCACGGCTTCTTGGAAATTGTTGAAAGGATGAACACTATGCCACGCAAGCGTGCAGCAGGATTTGACAACCAACGCGAGCTCATCATTGAGCAGGCGGCGGTCTTGTTTGCGCGTCATGGTTTTCCCGGGACCTCGATGAATGAAGTGGCGCAGGCTTGTGGTTTGTCCAAGGCCTCGCTGTACTACTATGTGTCGGACAAGTATCAGTTGCTCATGTACATCTGCGAAGGTCACATTGAGCGCCTGTGCGCCCTGGTCGACGAAGTGGCGCAGCAGGAACTGACGCCGCAGTTGCGTCTGCGGTTGATGGTGCAGCGTTTCGTGGAAGAGTATGCCGATGCCCAGAACGAGCATCGGGTGCTGACCGAAGATGTGCGTTTTCTGGAGCCGCAAGACCAGCAGCGCATTCAGGACGGCGAGCGGCGGGTGGTCAATGCCATGGCACAGGCAATGATCGGCGTACGGCCTGAGCTCGATGCCAGCAAGATGGCCAAACCCCTGACCATGCTGTTGTTTGGCATGATCAACTGGATGTTCATGTGGCTCAAGCCAGATGGTGAGCTGACCCACGAAAGAATGGCGGTGGTGGTGTCGGATCTGTTGTTTGGCGGTATCGGCGCAGTCAATCTGGAAGATTTGGGAAGTACGGAAAAATAACAGTGTCACAACAGCAGTGATCAATAGTGATTCAGGCTCAGGCCTAAAAATGATCATCGCTACATAAAAGAAACGCGCAGCCACAAGCTGACGGGTTCAGATAGCAGGCTTGCCCGCTAGCAGTCTGTCGGGCTTAGGGAATCAGCTACTTTTGCAGCCGACTCCTCCTAAGTCCGACAGGCTGCAAGGGCAGGCCGCCATAAAACATCAATCAAGGAGACCGTAACAATGAAACTTGTTCACCCATTCACCGCCCTGGTGGCGCTGTTGCTCAGCACTGGCCTGGCCCACGCCGACATCAATGTCGGCGTCACTGTATCGAGTACCGGTCCGGCCGCCTCGCTGGGGATTCCCGAAAAAAACACCATTGCCTTGCTGCCGACGACCATTGCCGGTCAGAAGGTCAACTACATCGTGCTCGACGATGCCTCCGATACTACGCAGGCGGTCAAGAATACGCGCCGCTTCATCTCTGAGAATAATGTCGATCTGGTCATCGGCTCGACCGTGACGGCCAACTCCCTGTCGATGATCGACGTGGTGGCGCAGGCGCAAACGCCGATGATTTCGCTGGCGGCTTCGGCGCGCATTGTCGAACCCATGGACGAGAAGAGAAAATGGGTCTTCAAGACCCCGCAAAACGACATCATGATGTCGCTGGCGATCGCGCAGGACATGGTCGCGCGCGGTGTCAAGCGAGTCGGCTTCATCGGTTTTTCGAATGCCTACGGCGATGGCTGGTATAGCGAATTCAGCAAAGCGGCCGCCTTGAAGAAAATCGAGATTGTCAGCAACGAGCGCTTCGCCCCGAGCGATACATCGACCACGGCGCAAATACTCAAGATCATTGCCAGCAAGCCCGATGCAGTGCTCATCGCCAGTTCCGGCACGCCTTCTGTGGTGCCGCAGCGCGCCTTCAAGGAGCGTGGTTATCAGGGTCAGATCTATCAGACTCACGGCGTGGCCAATGCCGACTTTCTGCGGGTCGGCGGCAAGGTGGTCGAAGGCACGTTGTTGCCGGCCGGCCCGGTGCTGGTAGCGGCGCAATTGCCGACTAATCATCCGGTGCGCAAGGCCGCACTGGAATACGTGAACAAGTACGAAGGCATCTACGGCAAGGACAGTGTGTCCCTGTTTGGCGGTTATGCCTGGGATGCCGGTCTGCTGTTGCAGGCAGCGGTGCCGGCGGCGCTCAAGAAGGGCAAGCCGGGCACGGTGGAATTCCGCGCGGCCTTGCGCGATGCGCTCGAAGCCACCAAAAACCTCAACGGCGCGCATGGCGTCTACAACATGTCGCCTACAGATCACTTAGGTCTGGACCAACGCGCCCTGGTGATGGTCAAGATCGTCAACGGCAGCTGGAAGTATCTGCCTTAAAGCGCTCCCCCAAAAACGCGCAGGCGATTGCGTCTGCGCGTTTTTCGTTCAACCGCAGCATGCCCTGCGTGTATCAAACCAACGGAAATTGCCATGACAGCACCCTCGACACTCTTGCAAAGCTACATCGCCGGCCGCTGGATCGGCACCTCTGCCGCACAGCCGCTCAACAGCGCCATCACTGGCCGTCTGGTCGCCACCACCCATGCCGAGAGCATCGATTTCGGCGAAGCCGTCAGTTATGCGCGCCAACAAGGTTTGCCGGCCTTGCTGGCGCTCGATTTTCAACAGCGCGCCGGCATTCTGCGCGCGCTGGCCAAGTACCTCAATGAACACAAGGAGCAGCTCTATGCGGTCTCCGCACATTCGGGCGCGACCCGCGCCGACAGCTGGATTGACATCGAAGGCGGCTCCGGCACCCTGTTCGCCTATGCCAGCGTAGGTGGCAACGAACTGCCTTCAAGCAATGTGGTGCATGAAGGTCCGGCCATTGCGCTGGGCAAGCAAGGCAAGTTTTCCGGCACGCATATTCTGGTACCGCGCCGTGGTATCGCCGTGCATATCAATGCTTTCAACTTTCCGATCTGGGGCATGCTGGAAAAATTCGCGCCGACCTTTCTGGCCGGCATGCCTTGCCTGATCAAGCCGGCCACGGCCACCAGCTATGTGACCGAGGCTGCGGTGCGCCTCATCAACGCCTCCGGGCTGCTGCCGGTGGGTAGCCTGCAATTGATCATCGGCGGCACTGGCGACTTGCTCGAACGCCTGCTCGGCCAGGATGTGGTGACCTTTACCGGATCGGCTGACACCGCCGCCAAGTTGCGTGTGCATCCAAACTTGATCCGCAATGCGGTGCCCTTCAATGCCGAAGCCGATTCGCTCAACTGCGCCATCCTCGGCCCGGATGTCTCGCCCGACGACGAAGAGTTCGACCTGTTCGTCAAGGAAGTGGCGCGTGAGATGACCACCAAAGCCGGTCAGAAGTGCACCGCGATTCGTCGCGCCATCGTGCCGCGCCAGCATATCGATGCCGTCGCCGAACGTCTGCGCGCGCGACTGGCCAAGATCGTCGTCGGTGATCCAGCGCTCGCGCAGGTGCGCATGGGGCCGCTGGCCTCCAAGGCGCAACAGCACGATGTGGCTGAGCGCCTGGCCTTGCTCAAGGTCGGTAATGAACAGATTTTTGGCGCCGAGGACGGCTTCAGCCCGCTCGGCGATGAGGTCGCCGGCGGCGCTTTCTTTGCGCCGACCCTGCTGCTGTGCCGTGATGGCATCACCAATACGGCGGTGCATGACGTGGAAGCCTTCGGCCCGGTCAGCACCTTGATTGCCTACGACGATTTCGACGGCGCACTGGACTTGGCCGCGCGCGGACGCGGCAGTCTGGTCGCCAGTCTGATCACGCATGATCCCAAGGTCGCAGCCCACGCCATTCCGGTGGCGGCGGCGTGGCATGGTCGTCTGCTCATCCTTGAGCGCGAAGCGGCGATCGAGTCGACCGGCCATGGTTCGCCTTTGCCGCAACTCAAACACGGCGGTCCGGGACGTGCCGGCGGTGGTGAAGAACTCGGCGGCGTGCGCGCCGTCAAGCACTACCTGCAACGCGCCGCAGTGCAAGGCTCGCCAACCATGCTCGCGGCCGTCACGGGTGAGCATGTACGCGGTGCCGCGGTGCGCGAGTCGCAGATTCATCCATTCCGCCATTATTTCGAAGACTTGCAGATCGGCGACTCCTTGCTGACCCACAGACGTACCGTGGGCGAAGCCGATATTGTCAATTTCGGCGGCATCTCCGGTGATTATTTTTACATGCACTTCGATGAAATCGCCGCCAAAGAATCGCCCTTCGGCAAGCGCATTGCACACGGCTATTTCGTGCTCTCCGCTGCCGCCGGTTTGTTCGTCTCGCCGGCCCCCGGCCCGGTGTTGGCTAACTATGGTCTCGATACGCTGCGCTTCATCAAGCCGGTGGGTATCGGCGACACCATCCGCGCGCGTCTGACTTGCAAGCGCAAGACCGACCGCAACAAAAAGGATGCCAACGGCGTCGGCCAGGGCGTGGTTGCCTGGGATGTCGAAGTGAGCAATCAGGATGGCGAACTGGTCGCATCCTACGACATCCTTACGTTGGTGGCCAAGAAATCAGGCTGATTTACTGCGGTACTGAGTACGACCAATACTGAGACTTTTCAATCTGCACGGGCAGTGACATGCGTTAGGAAAACGCAGCCTGACCGTGCCTCACAGGAGGATGGACGTGGACGCAAGTATTTTTGCGGTCCTGGTGCAAGACGGCATTACTACAGGCGCGATTTACGCCTTGTTGTCGCTGGCATTGGTACTGGTTTTTTCGGTGACGCGCGTCATCTTGCTGCCACAGGGGGAGTTCGTTGCCTTCGGCGCACTGACCCTGGCAGCAATTCAAAGCGGCCATGCGCCGCAGACGGCACTGCTGTTGCTGGCCTTGGGTGTGGCAACACTGTGCTGCGAGCTGGTGAGCAATCTGCGCCGCAGCCCTGGCAAGTTGCTCGGGCTGTTGCCCAAGCTGGCCAGCAAATATTTACTGTTTCCTCTGGCCTTGTATCTGCTCACGCTGAACCTGCCGCTACAGGATCTGCCAATGCTCTTGCAGATCGCTCTGGCGCTGGCCATTGTGGTGCCGATGGGGCCGATGGTCTATCGTCTGGCCTATCAGCCGCTGGCGCACGCCAGCATTCTGGTGCTGCTCATCGTCTCGCTGGGCGTGCATCTGGCGATGGTCGGTCTGGGCCTGCTCATGTTCGGTCCTGAAGGCTCCAACACCTTGCCCTTTACCGATGCGCAATGGGCCATTGGCGAGATGACGATATCGGCACAAAGCCTGATTGTGATCGCCACCGTGATGGCCTTGATCGTTGCCATCTACTTTTACTTTGGCCGTTCCCTATCCGGCAAGGCGCTGCGCGCCACCGCCGTCAATCGTCTGGGCGCGCGCCTGGTCGGCATCGGCACCAATGAAGCCGGCAAGCTGGCCTTTACACTGAGCGCGGCCATCGGCGCCTTGTGCGGCATCCTCATTGCGCCCTTTACCATCATCAATTACGAGTCGGGTTTTCTGATTGCGCTCAAGGGATTTGTCGGTGCCATTTTCGGCGGTCTTGCCAGTTATCCGATTGCCGCCGCCGGTGCGCTCGGGGTTGGCCTGATCGAGAGTTTCTCCTCATTCTGGGCCAGTTCCTTCAAGGATCTCATCGTGTTTACCGTGATCATTCCCGTGTTGCTGTGGCGTTCGCTGGGCAGCAATCATATCGATGAAGAAGCGTGAGGCCGACGACATGAAAAACAAAATTGTCTTATCGACCCTCGCGCCAGTTGTCGTCTTGCTGCTGGTACTGGCGTTACCTTTTCTCTCGGTGCCGCCGTTCTGGATTACCTTGCTTTCCTATGTGGGCCTCTACAGCATCGTCGCGCTCGGTCTGGTCATGCTCACCGGGGTGGCCGGCCTGATTTCTTTCGGCCAGGCCGCCTTTGTCGGCATCGGCGCCTACACCACCGCTTATCTCAGCACCCAGTTCGGCCTCTCACCCTGGCTGGGTCTGCTGGCCGGGCTGTGCATGACGGGCATGGCGGCACTGCTCATCGGTGCGGTCACCATGCGCATCTCCGGCCACTATCTGCCATTGTCGACGATTGCCTGGGGGCTGTCGCTGTACTTCCTGTTCGGCAATCTGGACAGTCTGGGCAGGTATGACGGCATTGGCGGCATTCCCGCCATTTCCCTGTTCGGTTTTGTCTTCAGCAGTGACCGGGCGATGTATGTGCTGATCTGGAGCGTGGTGATACTGGCGCTCATCTCGGTCATGAATTTTCTCAATTCACGCACCGGCCGCGCTGTTCGTGCCTTGAAATTCGGCCATGTCATGCCCGAAGCGATGGGTGTCAATACCGCCTGGATCAAGATTGTCGTCTTCGTCTACGCGGCCATGCTCGCTGGCGTGTCCGGCTGGCTGTATGCGCATTTGCAGCACGCGGTCAACCCGACGCCCTTCGGCCTGAAGTACGGTATCGACTATCTGCTCATGGTCGTCGTCGGCGGTGCCGGTTATGTCTGGGGCGCGCTGCTGGGTGCCGGTCTGATCGCCTTGCTGGGCAACTTCCTGCAAGAGTGGTTGCCCAGCCTGCTGGGTGCTTCCGGCAATTACGAAGCGATCGTCTTCGGCATTGCCCTGGTGCTGTTTTTGCAATATGCCAACGAGGGTTTGTGGCCCTTCATTCAAGCGCGTTTTCCCGGCCAGCCTGCAGCCAGGGCGCCTGAGCAGGCGCCGCCGCTGGCACAGAAGAGCAAGCCGGCCGTCGGCGAGGTCATCCTGGAGGTGCGGGAGGCACGCAAGCAGTTCGGTGGCCTGGTGGCGGTCAATGACGTCAGTTTTTCGGTCAAGGCGGGAGAAATCGCGGGTCTCATCGGTCCCAACGGCGCCGGCAAGTCGACCACCTTTCATTTGCTCACCGGGGTGTTGTCCATCACCAGCGGCCAGGTCAACTATCGGGGCAAATCGATTGCCGGATTATCCTCGCGCCAGATCGCCAGTCGCGGCATGGCGCGCAGCTTTCAGCATGTGCGTCTGGTGCCCGGCATGAGCGTGCTGGAGAACGCCGCCATGGGCGCGTATCTGCGCGGCCATCAGGGCGGCGTGCTGACCAGCATGCTGCGCCTGAACCGCAAGGAAGAAAACCAGATCCTGTTTGAAGCCAAACGGCAATTGGAGCGCGTCGGCCTGGGCGAGTTGTTGTATTTGCCTGCCGGTAGCCTGGCGCTGGGTCAGCAGCGGATTTTGGAAATCGCGCGCGCGCTGTGCAGCGATCCGGCCTTGTTGTTGCTTGACGAACCGGCCGCCGGTTTGCGCTATCAGGAAAAACAGGCCTTGTCCGAACTGCTCAAGAAGCTGCGTGCCGAAGGCATGGCGGTGCTGCTGGTGGAGCACGATATGGATTTCGTCATGCAGCTCACCGATCACATCGTGGTCATGGAATTCGGCAGCAAGATTGCCGAGGGAACACCGGCGCAGATTCAGGTTCATCCCGCCGTGCTGGAAGCCTATCTGGGAGGAGCGCAATGAGCAAGAATGCAGAGGTATTGCTGGACGTCAACAAGCTGCAGGCGCGTTACGGCAAGGTGGAAGCCTTACATAGCGCCAGCCTGCAGGTGCGTGCCGGTCAGATCGTCACCGTCATCGGTCCCAACGGCGCGGGCAAGTCCACGCTGCTCAATGCCATCATGGGCGCCTTGCCCGGCAATGGCGCGGCCAGCGGCAAGATCAGCTATCTCGGCCATGAACTTGGCAGGATGGAAGTCGAAGAACGCGTCGCGCTCGGTTTGTCGCTGGTGCCGGAAAAGCGTGAACTGTTCGCCACCATGAGCGTGGAAGACAATCTGCAACTCGGTGCCTACAAGCGCAAGAAAAACGGCGACGCCAACTATCTCGATCAAATCGATGCCGTCTACGCGTTGTTCCCGCGACTGCTGGAGCGTCGCAAGCAGGCCGCCGGCACCCTCTCGGGTGGTGAACGCCAAATGCTCGCGCTGGGTCGCGCACTCATGGCCAAGCCGCAAGTGCTCATGCTCGACGAGCCAAGTCTGGGTCTGGCACCCTTGATCACCAGGGAAATTTTTCACATCATCAGCGAACTGCGCAAGACCGGCGTGGCCACTTTGCTCATTGAGCAGAATGCGCGGGCCGCCTTGCAACTGGCCGATTACGCTTACGTGCTGGAAATGGGAGAGATCGTGCTGGAAGGACCGGCCGCTGAGCTGGCAGCAAACAAACAAATCATCGAAAGCTATCTCGGTTTCGCCAAGCAC
>Ga0302156_10003268_pt1 | contig 12670 bp, 9 predicted proteins | sample I_Bog_N3_2_FD_193503 | JGI IMG/M metagenome (GOLD analysis project Ga0302156, IMG submission 193503) | Peat permafrost microbial communities from Stordalen Mire near Abisko, Sweden - I_Bog_N3_2 | ecosystem: Environmental > Terrestrial > Soil > Wetlands > Peat | place: Sweden: Abisko, Stordalen... | reverse complement strand
TTTCCAGTGGGATCGTATGGATCGCATTTATCTGGGTGTCAAATGAACGCAATAAATCAGACAGAAGTCGAGATGATCAATCACACCCCGGACCGCGCCGCACCAGCGGCCCCGATGTCAGGACCTGCGCCCACGGTGCATCTGCTGCAAGCAGCTGACCGCCAGCGCTGGGATGCTTTCGTGCTGCAATGCCCGCAGGCCAGCTTCTTTCATCGCGCAGGATGGAAAGAAGTGATGGAGCGCAGCTTCGGTCACCGCACTTTTTTTCTGTATGCCGAAGTCGACGGGCAAATCTGCGGCGTGCTGCCGCTGGCCCAGATCAAGAGCATGCTGTTTGGCAATTCGCTCAGTTCGCTGCCGTTTTGCGTCTATGGCGGCGTTGCCACCGAAGATCCGCGTGCCCTCGCAGCGCTTGACGCAGCCGCGCAAAAGCTGGCGCAGGAACTCAAGGTCGATTATCTGGAATACCGTAGCATGCAGGCACAACATCCTGGCTGGCCGAGCAAGGATTTGTATGTGACCTTCCGCAAGCAGATCGAGGCCGATGACGAAGCCAACATGCAGGCCATTCCGCGCAAACAGCGCGCCATGGTGCGCAAAGGCATCAAGTTCGGCCTGCAAAGCGAAATCGATACCCATACCGAACGGTTTTTTGCCGCCTATTCGGCCAGCGTGCACCGCCTGGGCACCCCGGTCTTTTCGCGCAAACATTTCCGCGTGCTCGCCGAAGTGTTCGGCAAGGATTGCGAAGTCATGACCATTACCAAGGATGGTCAGACCGTCAGTAGCGTCATGAGCTTTTATTTCCGCGATGAAGTGCTGCCCTACTACGGCGGCGGCAATGCCAGTGCGCGCGATCTGGCGGCCAATGATTTCATGTACTGGGAACTGATGCGGCGCGCCTGCGCACGCGGCATCCGCGTGTTCGATTTCGGCCGCAGCAAACAGGGCACCGGCGCTTACGATTTCAAGAAAAACTGGGGCTTCGAAGCGCAGACACTGCATTACGAATACCAACTCTATGGCGCCAAGTCGGTGCCGGATACCAATCCGCTCAATCCGAAATACCAACTGGTGATCAAGACCTGGAAACGCATGCCGCTGTGGGCTGCCAACCTGATCGGACCGCATATCGTCAGGAATCTCGGATAAAGCATGGAACACCTGCTTTTTCTGGCGCATCGCATACCGTATCCACCCAACAAGGGCGACAAGATACGCTCCTTCCATTTGCTCAAGCATCTGGCGCTGCGCTATCACGTCCATCTGGGTACCTTCGTCGACGATCCGGCCGACTGGCAGCATGTGGAAACCGTCAAGGCCTACTGCCAATCGACCCATTTTGCCAGTCTCAATCCGCTCACGGCACGCCTGCGCAGCCTGGCCGCGCTTGTGGGCCAGCGCGCATTGAGTCTGGACTATTACCAGAACCGCGGCTTGCATGACTGGGTTGCGCAAGCACTCGAGAGCACGCCGATTTCACGGGTGCTGGTGTTTTCCTCCGTGATGGGCCAATACGCTGAGGATGCGCGACTCAAGCGTTGCGTGGTCGATTTTGTCGACGTCGATTCCGACAAGTGGCAGCAATACAGTGCCAAGAAAACCTGGCCGATGCGCTGGCTGTACCAGCGTGAAGGCGTGCAACTGCTGAAATACGAACAACAGCTTGCCGCGCGTGCCGATGCGTCCTTATTCGTCTCGCAGGCCGAAGCGCAACTGTTCCGCCAATTGGCGCCTGCATCGGCGCACAAGACCGGCCATTTCAACAACGGTGTGGACCTGGCCTATTTCTCGCCGGCGCATCAGTTTGACAATCCGTATCCAGCCGGCAGCGCAGTGCTGGTGTTTACCGGCGCCATGGACTATTGGCCCAACATCGATGCGGTGCAATGGTTTGCCAAGGACATCATGCCGCTGGTGCGCGCGCGTCATCCTGCCGCCCTGTTTTACATTGTCGGCTCGCGGCCAACGCCGCAGGTGCGCGCCCTGGCCGACTTGCCGGGCGTCAGCGTCACCGGCACGGTGCCCGACATCCGTCCTTATCTGGCCCACGCAACACTGGCCGTAGCGCCCCTGCGCATTGCGCGCGGCATCCAGAACAAGGTGTTGGAAGCCATGGCCATGCGCATGCCGGTGCTGGTTTCGCCGCAGGCGCTCGAAGGCATTGATGCAATGCCTGGTCAGGATCTCGCGCTGGCGGACCACGCCGAAGCCTTCGCCGATGCTGCCGTGACCTTGCTGGAAAATCGGAATGGCCAGGCTGAGCGGCTGGCAGCGCACGCGCGCGAAAAGATCGAAACACATTATGGATGGGACCAGCAACTAGCCAGTTTGCCGACATTGCTTGATAGCCAACTACCCGTCAATTTCAACGAAAGTTAATTCCCGTCGATGCGCCCTGCCTCCTTGTCATTTACCGCACGTCTGCCTAGCCTGCACACCATGTTGATCGTGGTGGCGCTGGCCGCCCCCTTCATCATCTTCTGGGATACGCTACTGTCCATGGTGGAGATCTGGGATCGCTCGGAAACCTTTACCCACCAATACCTGATCATGCCCATCAGCCTCTGGCTGATATGGCGCAAACGCAGCACCCTGCGCGCGCTGCGCCCAACGCTGTTTGTGCCTGCGTTGATACCGCTGGCCTTGTGCAGCTTTGGCTGGCTGCTGGGCGGGCTGGCCGATGTTGAAGTGATCAAGCAGTTTGCCTTCGTCGGCATGCTCATCAGTACCGTCGTCACCGTCACCGGATTGCGCATTGCCAAGGTGATCGCCTTCCCGCTGCTGTTCCTGTTGCTGGCCGTGCCTTTCGGCGAGATTTTCATTGGTCCCCTGATCGAGTTCACCGCCAATTTCACCATCGCCGCCTTGAAATTGACCGGGATTCCGGTCTGGCGCGAAGGTGCCACCTTCGTCATTCCGTCGGGACGCTGGTCCGTGGTGGAAGCCTGCAGCGGGGTGCGCTACCTGATTGCCTCGGTCACGCTGGGCGTGCTGTATGCCCACATGAGCTATCGCTCGAACTGGCGCAAGGCCGCCTTCGTGCTGGTCTCCATTGTGGTGCCGGTCATTGCCAACGGCCTGCGCGCGTACATGATCGTCATGATTGGCCACCTGAGCAGCATGCAGCTGGCCGTCGGCGTCGATCATTTGATCTATGGCTGGCTGTTTTTTGGCCTGGTGATGTTCCTGATGTTCTGGATTGGCAATTTCTGGGTCGATCCTGATGCCACACTCAAGCACGCCGAAACGCCCCCGACGCCGACACTGTCGCCGGCCGATCCGATGCGATTGGGTCCCTTGCTGCTCTGCCTGCTGGCGACGCTGGCCTGCCTCGGTATCGGGCCGATCTATGCCTCTTACATGGCCCGTGCCGATACCGCCAGCGCACCACTGGCATTGACGCAAGTGCAAAGTAGTTGGAACGATGGCAAGGCCTTCAGCGATTGGATGCCTGACTTTCATCCTGGCGTGGCTGATCTGAACCGGTTTTACCAGCATGACGGACAACAGGTCGGCCTGTTCCTGCGCTACTACCGCAACCAGCATCCAGGCGCCACGCTGGTGAGTTCGGTCAACCGCATCCTGATCGAAAAGCATAGCCCCTGGACGCTGGTGGACAGCGATATTCGCAGCGAGACTTTGTCAGGTCGGCAACTGCAGTTGCGCGAGGAAATCATCAAAGGCCCCAAAGGAGACTTGCTGATCTGGCACTGGTATTGGATTGACCGCGGCTTCGTGGAAAACGACTATCTGGCCAAACTGCTGCAATCGAAGAGTCAACTGGAAATGCACGGCGACGACGGCGCCGCACTGTTTGCCTATACCCCGCTGGGTGAGCACGCAGAGCAGGCTCGTCAAGTGTTGCGTAACTACCTGAGCGAAAACCTTGCTTCCATCGAAGCGACATTGAACAACAGTCAGCGTTAGGGATAGCTTGAAAGACCAACCGCCTCTCGTAGTGCATCTGATCTACCGGCTCGACTTCGGTGGCCTGGAAACGCTGCTCATCGATTGCATCAACGGCATGCCGGCGCACAAGTATCGCCATGCAATCGTGTGCCTGACCGATTACACGGATCTGGCCAACAAGATCACCAAACCCGGGGTCAGCCTGCATGCCCTGCATAAACCGCCCGGCCTCGGGCTGGCTACGCATTGGCAACTCTGGCGCCTGCTGCGAGGCCTGCGTCCGGCGATTTTGCACACCTACAACCTCTCGACCATTGAATATGGCCCCGCTGCGGCACTGGCCAATGTGCCGGTGCGCGTGCACGGCGAACATGGCCGCGATGCACGCGACCCGATGGGCACCAACCGTCGCCACAATTTGCTGCGACGCCTGGTACTGCCGTTCTACGATTGTTATTACGCCATTTCCAACGATCTGCGCAACTGGCTCAGAGAGAGCATAGGCGTGCCTGAACGAAAGAACCTGTTGCTCGAAAACGGCATCGACACCGACAAGTTCTGCCCGCCGGCCAATGGCGTGCGCAGCGCGACAGCGGCGCTGCCTGAAGGCTGCCTGGTGTTTGGCACGGTCGGACGCATTCAGGATGTCAAAGACCATGCCAGTCTGGTCGACGCCTTCATTGCGCTCCTGGCGCTGGTGCCGCAACAACGCGCGCGCCTGCGTCTGGCGATTGTGGGCAGCGGCCCGCTGTTGCCGGCCATTACGGCCAAGGTGGAGGCGGCCGGTATTGCCGATCTGGTCTGGCTGCCCGGTGCGCGCATGGATATCGATGTGGTCATGCGCAGCTTTTCCGTCTTCGTACTCTCTTCGATTGCCGAAGGCACGCCCGTGACCATTCTCGAAGCCATGGCCAGCGGCTTGCCGGTGGTCTCAACGAGCGTGGGCGGCGTGCCCGAGGTGGTACTCGATGGCGTCACCGGCGCCCTGGTGCCGGCCAGCGATCCCGGCGCGCTGGCCCATGCCATGGCGCGCTATGTGGCGCAACCGCAACTGGTTGCACAGCATGGCGCAGCAGGCCTGGCGCGCAGCCATCAACATTACAGCATGAACGCCATGCTGCTCGCTTATGCCGGCATGTACGACGCCATGCTGGCAGCCAAACAACACCGCCCTCACCTTACAAGGACGCGCTGAATCATGTGTGGAATCGTCGGCATTTTTGCCTTACATGGAAACCCGGAAATTGACCGGGAATTGCTCTCGCGCATGAATGAAACCCAGCATCATCGCGGACCCGATGAAGGCGGCATACACCTGGACGCAGGTATCGGCCTGGGCCATCGGCGTCTGTCCATTGTCGATCTGTCGACCGGCCAGCAACCGCTGTTCAATGAAGACGGTAACGTGGTGGTGGTCTTTAACGGCATGATCTACAACTACCAGGCGCTGATGACCGAGCTCACCGCGCTGGGTCACACCTTCCGCTCGCGTTGCGACACCGAAGTCATCGTGCATGCCTGGGAGCAATGGGGCCCGGCTTGCGTGACGCGTTTGCGCGGCATGTTTGCCTTTGCCTTGTGGGATCACCGGCAACAGCAACTGTTCATGGCGCGCGACCGGCTCGGTATCAAGCCGCTGTTCTACACCTTGCTGGCCGACGGGCGTTTGCTGTTCGGCTCCGAACTCAAGTCGCTGCTGGCGGACCCGGCGCTGCCGCGCACACTGGATCCGCTGGCGGTGGAAGATTATTTTGCCTACGGCTATGTGCCGGAGCCGCGCTCCATTTTTCAGGGCGTCCATAAGGTCAATCCCGGCCACACCATCCTGTTGCAGCGCGATCCGCAGGCGCGCACAGTGCCGCTGGTGCAGCAAACGAAATACTGGGACATCCCTTTCAAGACCGAAGCGCCACGGCCGCAACAGGAAATCGAAGCGCAATTGCTGGAGCGCCTGCGCGAAACAGTCGGCATCCACCTGGTCACCGACGTGACGCTGGGCGGCTTTCTCTCCGGCGGCGTCGACTCCAGCGCGGTGGTCGCCATGATGGCGCAACTGACCGGCGAATCGGTCAACACCTGCTCGATTGCCTTCAATGATCCGGCCTACGATGAGTCGCAATATGCGGCACAAGTGGCAGCGCAGTTCCACACCCGTCATCACGTCGAAACGGTTGACAAGGATGACTATGGCCTCATCGATATTCTGGCCAATCTGTACGACGAACCCTATGCCGACAGCTCGGCGATTCCGACCTATCGGGTCTGCCAGTTGGCCAAACAACGCGTGACCGTGGCCTTGTCGGGCGACGGCGGCGACGAGAATTTCGCCGGCTATCGGCGTTACCGCTACGCCATGGCCGAAGAGCGGGTGCGTTCCGCCATTCCCGACAGCCTGCGCCAGCCGCTGTTCGGTTTTCTTGGACGGCATTACCCCAAGGCCGACTGGGCGCCGCGCATCTTTCGCGCCAAGACCACCTTTGAAGCGCTCGCCCGCGACACCGTTGACGGCTATTTCCATGGCGTGTCCATCATGCCCGACCGGGTCCGCAAGCAATTGTTCAGTACCGGTTTTCGCAAGCAATTGCAGGGCTATGAGGCGATCGAAGTCATGCGCGGCCATGCACGCCAGGCCCCCACCGAGGACCCTTTGTCGCTGCTGCAATATATCGATCTGAAAACCTATCTGCCGGGCGACATCCTCACCAAGGTCGACCGCGCCAGCATGGCGCACGCGCTGGAAGTGCGGGTGCCGCTGCTCGACCATGAATTTGTGGAATGGGTCTCCTGCCTGCCACCCTCGCTCAAATTGCATGAAGGCGAAGGCAAGTACATTTTCAAGAAATCACTTGAAACGACATTGAGCAAGGACATTCTCTACCGTCGCAAAATGGGTTTTTCCATCCCCTTGAGCAGCTGGTTGCGCGGTCCCCTGCGGCAAACCGTCAACGACAGCCTGCTCGGCCCCCTGCTGGCCGACACCGGCATTTTCAACATGGCCTATGTGCAAGAAATGGTCAGCCAGCATCAGGCCGGCCTGCGCGACTATAGCGCGCCGCTGTGGGCACTGTTGATGTTTGCGTCGTTCTTGCGCAATGTCCTGCATGGCAGCGTGCCCACCCCAGCGCAAGCAACTCAGTTTGCCTGAGCTCATTTACGAAAAGACGACGCCATGCATATTCTGCACATTCTCGATCACTCTATTCCTCTACACAGCGGCTACACCTTCCGTACCCTGTCGATTTTGCAGCAACAGCGTGCCCTGGGCTGGCAGACCTCGCATATCACCGGCACCAAGCAAGGCGCCAATGCGCCCGAAGAGGTCGACGGCTGGCATTTTTATCGTACCCCTGCTGCTGCCAGCCCGCTGGCGAGATTGCCGGTACTCAATCAGCTCGCCGTCATCAGCACCCTGGCCAAACGTCTGGAAGAAGTGGCCCGGCGCATCAAACCCGATGTCTTGCACGCGCATTCACCGGCGCTCAATGCGATTGCCGCGCTGCGCGTGGGACGTCGACTGGGCATACCGGTGGTCTATGAAGTGCGCGCCTTCTGGGAAGACGCTGCCGTCGATCACGGCACCAGCAGCGAAGGCGGACTGCGTTATCGTCTCACCCGCGCACTGGAAACCTATGCCCTCAAGCGGGTCGATGCCGTCACCACCATCTGCGAAGGCCTGCGCGCCGACATCGCCGCGCGCGGTGTGCCGCTGGCGAAGATGACGGTCATTCCCAACGCGGTCAATATCGAAGACTTCACCCTGGGCCAGACTTCGGAACCTGCGCTGGCCAGGGAACTGGGACTGGAAGGCAAGACCCTGCTCGGCTTCATCGGTTCGTTCTACGCCTATGAAGGCTTGCCGGTGCTGCTCAAGGCCTTGCCCGGCATGCTGGCCAAGAATCCGGACGTGCGTTTGCTGCTGGTGGGTGGCGGCCCGCAGGATAAAGAACTGCGGGCGCTGGCGGCGCAATTGCAGATCACCGACAAGATCGTCTTTACCGGCCGCGTGCCGCACGAAGCGGTGCAGCGTTACTACAATCTGATCGATGTGCTGGTCTATCCGCGCCTGAAAATGCGCCTCACCGATCTGGTCACCCCGCTCAAGCCGCTCGAAGCGATGGCCCAGGGCCGCCTGGTGGTGGCCTCCGATGTCGGCGGACACCGCGAACTGATCAGCGACGGCAAGACCGGCATGCTGTTTACCGCCGGCTCGCCCGAGGCGTTGGCCGACAAGGTGCTCACGCTGCTGGCGGCACCCCAGCTTTGGCCTGCGCTGCGCGCGGCCGGACGCGAATTCGTCGAAACCGAACGCAACTGGGCCGCCAGTGTGGCGCGCTATAAAACCATCTACCCTCGCTTGGCGCCTGCTGCTGCACCATGAAACTGCTGACCTTCACGACCCTGTTTCCCAATCTCGAACGTCCCAGTCACGGCATTTTCGTCGAAACCCGGCTGCGCCATCTGATGGCCAGCGGTGCGCTCGAGGCACGGGTGATCGCGCCGGTCCCCTGGTTTCCTTCCCGCCATGCGCGCTTCGGCACGTATGGGCGCTTTGCCCGCGTGCCCGCCGCAGAAGTGCGCAGCGGCATACCGGTGCAGCATCCGCGTTACCTGTTGCTGCCCAAGATAGGCATGAATCTCACGCCACTGCTGTTGGCCCAGGCCATGAAGCCGGTGATCGCCCGCATGATCGATGAGGGCTATGATTTCGATGTCATCGATGCCCATTATTTTTATCCCGATGGCGTGGCTGCCGTCATGCTCGGCAAGCATTTCAACAAACCGGTGGTCATCACTGCGCGCGGCTCGGACATTACCTTGCTGCCACACTACAAATGGCCAGGAAAAATGATCCGCTGGGCAGCCAACAACGCTGCCGGCGTCATCACGGTATGCGAAGCGCTGCGTACCGAAATGATTGCGCTGGGCGTGGCCCCTGAAAAGATCGTGTCGCTGCGCAACGGGGTTGATCTGAACCTGTTCCAGCCAATCGAACGCCATGCCGCGCGTGAGCAATTGCAGATGAAGGGACTGACGCTCTTGTCGGTAGGCAATCTGGTGCCGGTCAAAGGTCATGAATTGACCATTGCGGCGCTGGCCGAACTCAAGGAGGCGACCCTGCTCATCGCCGGCAGCGGCCCTGAATTGCCGCGCCTGCAGGCATTGGCGGCGCACTTGCAGGTGGCCGACCGGGTACGCTTCCTGGGTTCCTTGTCACAACAGGTATTGCGCCAATATTATGGCGCTGCCGACATCCTGGTGTTGGCCTCAAGCCGTGAAGGCTGGGCCAATGTCTTGCTCGAATCCATGGCCTGCGGCACCCCGGTGGTAGCCAGCAAGGTCTGGGGCACGCCCGAAGTGGTGGCCCACAGCGACGCCGGCGTGCTCATGCAGGAACGCAGCGCAGCCGGTCTGGCTGCGGCCGTGCGCAAGCTGCAGGCAAACTATCCTGAACACGCCGCTACCCGCCGCTATGCCGAAGGTTTTAGCTGGGACGATACGACCAAGGGTCAGTTGCAGTTGTTCAACAGCATTGTGGCAAAGAACGGAAAGGAACACTGAAACATGCGCGATTATCTGGTCTTTGCTGCGGTATTCGGATTTTTTCCTTACATCATCAAACGCCCTGCCGTCGGGGTGATGGTCTATGTCTGGTTAAGTCTGATGAATCCGCACCGCCTCGCTTACGGTGCCGCCTACGATTTTCCTTTCGCCGCCATCGTGGCCGGCCTGACGATCGTCAGCGTGTTCCTTTCCAAGGATCCCAAGCGTTTCCCTATCAAGAACACCACGGTGTTGCTGCTCATCTTCATTTTCTGGATCACGGTTACCAGCTTCTTCGCCTTGCAGCCCACCCTGGTATGGACTGAGTGGACAATTGTCATCAAAACCATGCTCATGGTGGTGGTGAGCATTACCGCGCTCAACACGGAGCGCGACGTGCGCCAGTTTGCCTGGGTCATTGCCTTGTCGTTGGGTTTTTGGGGTGTCAAGGGCGGCATCTTTACGCTCATGACCGGCGGCGGCGATCACGTCTACGGACCGCCGGACAGCTTCATCACTGACAACAATGATCTGGCGCTGGCCTTGCTGACGACCTTGCCGTTGATCTGGGGTCTACAGATGCAGTCAAGCAAAAAATGGCTGAAGCTGGCCTTGCTGCTGGTCTGCATCCTCACCGCGATCTCCATCGTCGGCTCCTATTCTCGCGGCGCCCTGGTCGGCGGCAGCGCCATGCTCTTCATGCTGTGGCTGAAAAGCCGCCACAAGATCAGCACCGGCCTGGTCGTGCTGCTGATGATTCCGCTGGTCTACCTGATCATGCCTGAGCAATGGTTCGCCCGCATGGGCACCATCGATGCCTATCACCAGGATGCCTCGGCGCTGGGCCGCATCAATGCCTGGCATTTTGCGGTCAACATTGCGGCCAGCCACATCATGGGCGGCGGCTTCAAGGTTTTCACGCCGGATATCTTCCGTCTCTACGCGCCCGATCCGAACGACTTCCACGTCGCCCACAGTATCTATTTCCAGGCGCTGGGCGAACAGGGACCGATCGGTCTGGTGATTTATCTCATCCTGATGATTTTCACCTGGCGTTGCGGTAGTCGCATTTTGAAGTATTGCAAGGACAAACCGGAACTCAAATGGGCCGCCGATCTGGCCTCCATGGCCCAGGTCAGCGTGATCGGCTTTGCCGTCGGCGGCGCCTTCCTGTCACTGACTTATTTCGATTTGTACTACTACATCATTGTCTTGCTGGTGGTATTGGAAAAATGCGTGATCAAACCAAAACCAACCAGCTTTAGCCTCATCAGCCCGCCGGTCAACATCGACGAACCGGCGCCGACGCAAAAGAACAGCATGCCATGACAAGTCGTACCGCACCGTCACGCCTGATCACGCTGCCCTTGCGCCTGCTGGGCAATTGCATTGGCGCGCAACGTCTGTGCGTGCTGACCTACCATCGCATTCTTGCCGCGCCCGACCCGTTGCTGGAGTCGGAAGTTGATCTGGCGACCTTTCGCTGGCAAATGCAATTGCTGGCCGATGGCTTTAACGTATTGCCGCTGCACCAGGCCTTGCAGCGCCTGGAACAAGGCCGACTGCCGCCGCGTGCGGTGTGCATCACCTTCGATGACGGCTATCGTTCCACCTATGAGATGGCATTGCCGGTACTGCAAGCCCTGGGTCTGAGCGCCACCGTCTTCAGCACCACCGCCCACCTCGATGGCGGCAGCATGTGGAATGACCGCATCATCGAAGCCGTGCGGCACCTGCCTGACGGTCCCCTCGATTGGCGCGGCCTGAATCTGCCGCTGAAACTGGAGCCGCTCATGCAGGCGCAGTCGCGCCTGAGGATCGCGGCCAGTCTCAACCATCACGCCAAGTATCTGCTGCCGGATGAACGTGAACAACTCATCAGTGCGTTGGAAAAATTCGCCGGCATCACTGCGGTGCCGGATCTGATGCTCAACCCCGACATGCTGCGCGGCCTGTCCCGGAACGGTATCGAAATCGGCGGCCATACGGTCGGCCATCCCATTCTGAGCAAGCTCGACGATGCGCGCTCGCGCCGTGAAATTGTCGACAACAAACAAACCCTGGAGCACATCATCGGCCAGCCCCTGCGTCTGTTTGCCTACCCGAACGGCAAAGTCGGCATCGATTACGATGAGCGCCATGTGCACATGGTCAAGCAAGCCGGTTATGAAGCGGCCTTCACGACGGCGAACGGATCGGCCACGCGTGAAAGCGACCATTTCGAAATTCCGCGCAGCCGTCCCTGGGATGCCTCGCCGCTGATGTTCGGTCTGCGCCTGCTGCGCTGGCTGGCCAATAAAGGAGTCTAGCGCCATGCCACCGAATCACAATCACCCATCAAGCAATATGAAAAAAAGTGCCCTGTTAATCGCGTTTCATTTTCCCCCACAATCAGAAAGCAGCGGTATTCAGCGCACCTTGAGTTTTGCAAAGCATCTGGGCACATTCGGCTGGACGCCGATGGTGGTATCGGCCGCGCCGATGGCTTACGAGCGTAAAAATTCTTCGCAACTGGCCAGCGTGCCCAAGGATTTGATCGTGCGCCGGCCACTGGCGCTAGATGCCAAACGTCACCTCGGCGTGCAGGGCCGTTATCCGGAAATCGTCGCCGTACCCGACCGCTGGAGCAGTTGGTGGCTGTTTGCCGTGCCCACGGCACTGGCGCTCATTGTCAAGCACCGGCCGGCCGTGATCTGGTCGACCTTTCCGATTGCCACCGCGCATCTGATCGCACTGACCCTGCATAAGCTGACCGGATTGCCCTGGATTGCTGACTTCCGCGATCCGATGCTGCAGCCTGATTTTCCCAAAAGCCGCCTGCAACGCCGCATGTTCGCCTGGATAGAACGCAAGGCCATCGAGGGTTGCGCGCGCGCCACCTTTACCACCCAGGGTGCGCTGGAGTCTTACAAGGCGCGATTTCCGGCGGCGCTGCATGACAAATTCTGCGTGATCGAAAACGGTTACGATGAACAAGCCTTCCAGCTGTCCCCCGATGCGGCTGCCGACACCACGCTGGTGCAGCCTGACACGGCCGCGCCGCGCCGCATCACCCTGCTCCACAGCGGGGTGCTGTATGCCGAAGGACGCGACCCGACCATGTTTCTCAAGGCCCTTGCCGAACTCAAGCGGCAAGGGTTGATCGACAGCACGACATGTCGCGTCATTTTGCGCGCCCCCAGCGAACTGGCTTACTTCGAGGCATTGGTGCAGACCT
>Ga0302156_10003261_pt1 | contig 12684 bp, 8 predicted proteins | sample I_Bog_N3_2_FD_193503 | JGI IMG/M metagenome (GOLD analysis project Ga0302156, IMG submission 193503) | Peat permafrost microbial communities from Stordalen Mire near Abisko, Sweden - I_Bog_N3_2 | ecosystem: Environmental > Terrestrial > Soil > Wetlands > Peat | place: Sweden: Abisko, Stordalen... | reverse complement strand
TATCGACAACGTCATGCCCGACGACGTTTCGAAGAAGTCGCTCAAGGTGCTCGACAAGAAGCTGCAGATGCTCGCCGAGCACGCCGACTTCCACGTCAACATCAACTCGGTGGTCGGCGGCGGCATCGCCAACCCCGAAGACGCGCTCACCATCAGCAAACGCGCACTCGAACTCGGCTTCAGCTCCACCATCGGCATCATCCATGATGGCTCCGGCCAGCTCAAGCCCCTGAACGAGCGCGAGCGCGCCGTATGGGATGAGGTCCGCCGCCTCACCCGCCGCAGCTACTCGCGCTTCAACCACTTTCAGGAGGCCATCGCCAACGGCCAGCCCAACGACTGGCGCTGCCGTGCCGGCTCACGCTACTTGTACGTCGACGAGAACGGCATCGTCAGCTACTGCTCGCAGCAGCGCGGCTATCCCGGCATTCCCATCGCCGAGTACACCAAGGCGATCGTCGAGCGCGAGTTCCTCACCGAGAAGTCCTGCGCGCCCAACTGCACCATCAGTTGCGTCCACCAGGTCAGCTACATCGACCACTGGCGCGCCCCGCAGACCTCCAGCATCACCCCCGGCGGCGCGGGCCACGGCAGTGAAGGCCTGGTCCAGCTTCACTAGCCGCGCACAGAACATTCGCTATCATCACGCTGGTATCCTTGTGCGATAGGCACGCTCACACCCTGCGGAGGGATGGCTGAGTGGTTGAAAGCTCCGGTCTTGAAAACCGGCGGACCTGAAAGGGTCCCGGGGGTTCGAATCCCTCTCCCTCCGCCATTTCTTTTTCAAGCTGATGCCTTCAACTGCATGTGTTCCCACGCGCCGAACAATCAGTTAGGCGTTACAGGCTGGAGCCATGCGCCATTGCCTGCGGAGTCCCAGACTGCGAAGCGGACCCACTTCTTGCCGGTGGCATCGAATGGGATTCTGAAGTTCTTCGTGCCAAACGGCGTCGTATCCGTCAGGTTGATAATCTGGCGATCGACTTTCGTCCCATCGCTCCATACCAGTTCCGCAAAATCGAGCGGGAAGGTGTACTCGATACTCGCGGTATAGACGCTCTTTGAGCCGGAACCTTCGATGCCCCAGTTGTGGAAGAGAATCTCGCCCGTGGTTCCAAAGAAGTTCCCTGCGTGAATGCCATCGACGATCGGCGCCCAACTCTCGTTGTAAGCAGGCACCTTGTCGAGCTTCAGGTAATTGATGGTTAGGCTCGAGTAGCTGTCATCTGCGGGGACCTTCATATAGGTGTCGCCCTCCGCAATCATGAACTTTGGCTTGGGAGCCCAGTTACTCATGTCGTCGTTGATGCCGAAGCAGCGCACCTCGCAGAGCCGCTTCTGCGAAAGGTCCACAGGCAGCGACTCCCACGAGCCGCCGATAAATCGATCACTCTGGAAGTATGGTTGGTCCTTGTAGAGATCAGGAAAGAGAGCTGTGCTCTTGGTGTGAGGATGCGCAGCCCACATGATTCCACCCTCCTGGGTCACCATCTTCAGAACATCCGCCGCTGAGCCCAGGTGATAGACGTGACCGTAGGTTGGGTCATTCTCCTCAAAGGATTGGTTGGCAGGGCGCTGCGGCTGCGCATGCGTGAAATAGACCGGCTTCGGCAACATGATATAGGTATGTCCGCCGATGAACGCATTAGCTTCTTCCGCAGGAATCACGAGAAAGTTCTTGTCGGAGAGATGTGCCGTCGCATCGAAGTAGATCTTCTGCTCCGGTAGCCTCTTGGGCCCGGGATCGTTCCCGTCCGAGTCATCGTGGAAGTCGCCCATATAGACGACATTGATCCCCAGACCCTTAAACACGGGGACCCACGTCGGATTGAAATCGACGGTCCCGCGGTCGCGCGCCATCTCGTTGAGTTCCAGATGGAAATGTCCGGTAAAGGTCTTAAATCCGTCGACAGGTTTGAAGGCGTCGTCGTGCGTATAGGCCATCACTGCTTTTTGAGTCGGGTGGTCACTGTCCGGACTGAGATAGTAGTAGACCGCCATCCGCTGGACCGTTCCGGGAGGCGCATTGTAGAGCGCGTAGTTGTAGACCTGCGAGCGCGCAACCTCCACACGATGGCGCCACACCTCGTCCGAGACTCCCCACGGAGCATATCCTTCTCCCCGCTCCGGCTGCATCACTCCCAGGGAGAATGATTGGTCGTCATCCTTGCGGTAGTAGACATAGCCCAGGTTGACCTCGTTTTCGCGAGCGAAAAAGAATTTATGCGGCGGAGGGAAAATGGCCAGCGAACCCGGGTTCGCCGTACCGGCGCCAACTTCAAGCACCTCCAGCCGGTTGCGCGCGCGCAGATTGACCGGCGTTTGGTTCACCGCTCCCCCAAAATGCTGCTGCTGCCATACCTGAGATGTATCGCGCCACGTCAACTGAGTGTCGTCCGCAATATGGAAGCCCTTCAGTCCGGCCTTATAGATGTAAGCCACAGAGGGAGCGTCGGTCTTAGCCAGCGCCTCCTGCCTCAAGAGATTTGATCCCTTGTACACGGTGAACTGCAGGTCGCCGGCGAAGATTCCCAGTGTCAGGCCGTTGAAAGTAACGCTTACCCGGTCGCCATCCGTAGCGACCCGGCAGGTGTCAGACTTGTAACTTACGGCGGCACGCTTAACTTCATTGGGATCGCGCGGTCCGCCCACCAGATAATGGCTCTCCGTGCCGGGGACCATCAGGGGAGCATCCCAGAAGACAAACCACTTGTACATCTCCTCGTTCTCTGGTGTGTCCATGTTGTTCCGCTTCAGAATATTCAACTCCGTCTCAGAGATGCGCCGTCGGCCGCTAGTAACCTCAAATTGCGGGGTCAGATCTTTGCCTAGCACGATCCACTGGCCGTCGCCCTTGCGCGCTGAAAGCTCCTGCACCACTGGCTGTCCATCACGGAGGCCAAACGAGGCGCGGAGTTCTGCATTCGCCTCTCCTCTCCAGGTCAACTCTACGGATCTCTGGTCAGCCACAACCTGAATGCCATCAACACTCTTGTAATTCTGAAGGTTGCAGTTGAGCGCCTGGGCAGCGCCCAGGCTCGTGAAGACTATCCAACTAAGTATGGTGCCCCTGATTTTCATGCATCCCTCTCTGATCCTTATGGCATTCACAACTTGTAACTGGGTATCATCCGCAAATGCAGCTGGCAGCACGCTATGGCGTGCTTATGACTACATCTATATAGGTAATCTGTTGCCCTGGCTCAAGCAGGAACTGATGCGGCAGACCTGCCGGCATGTTAATGATGTCCCCGGCAGAGAGCTTCGTCTCGACGCCATTTCTGATAGACGTGCCGTGGGTCTCTCCCGGCGAGACTATCTTCGCATCCACCACATCCTTCCCAACTACCAGCGTTGCCTCCCCGCTTTGCACAATCATCACGATGGCCCGGGTATCGTGGGACTCAACGACTCCACTCTTCTCCCGGTGCACAATCGCCCATCCGTGGTTACCGAATTGAATCTTCGCGGGCGAACCGGCGGGGACGGTTCCCTTGGGCCAGACCACATAGTCTGCCTGTGCAGCAGCAACCCCCGGTAATACCGCCAGACCCAGAAAAACAATGATCCTAGAAAGCATGAAAATGTTCCTCATAAATACCATTTAATAACCTGCTAATTGCAGTGATTTAGTTATGAATTTATAGAACTATCGCTGCATTTTCTGACTAGGGCAGACTTAGAACACGCGCTGGGTTCACTTTGGACATCTGGTCAATATCTCCCTGCGATAGGCCTTCTTTCTTCAGGCCATCAAACAACAACACCAATCCGTCAGGATGCAGGGGGTTGGAGGGTTGTCCCATGTCGGAGGACAGAATGCAATGCTCCACGCCGACGGCACGAATAGCCTTCGCATAATTCGCAAAGGTATAGTCCTTCGAACCTTCCGTTAGTGCGTTATAGACAAATTCAATATAGGCCCCCATGCCTGCAGCCTCCTGCATCTGAGGGATCGTCATATTTATCGGCGACGTGATGGGATGAGTGACCACAATGTGCGTGACTCCCTGCCTGCGCGCCTCGCGGATGAGTAACAGGTCGTCCTCGGCCGAGTTGTGGCCGGTTGCCATCACCAGGTTGTACTTGGCGATCATCGCGATCACCGCCTTAGTCTCAGGCAGAAGCACGCCGTCCTTCGAAACAGCTACATAGGGACGGTCCACATGCGATGCCAGGACTGAGGCGCGGGTGTCGAACGTTGCCATCCAGACGAATCTCCCCAGATGGCCCGTAGTAAGAGCCATCTTTTCAACCGAGGTCGGATTCATGCCACCCACTGTCAGATTCAGGTCGATTCCGCCGAACACCAGAATCCCGGGAACCTCCTTATGGACCAGGTAGGCGACCGAAGCCGTGGACTCGTAGTGGTTCTTCAGGACAATCGCGCGCATGCCGCGGCTCTTCGCCAGCCTGGCCAGGTCAATGGAGTCGATGCTCCTGGGCGTTGAATCGGGAGCCGTGTGTGCGTGAATATCGATCACGCCATCGAGCGGCAGGGTCTGAGCCTGGGCATTCCAGACAAAGAGCGCGGCGCACATCAGTATCTTCAGGGGTAGTTGCTTCATAATTTGCGTCCGTGGTCGATCAGAATTGTTTCTATTAGAGTCTGGCTTCAGCAGCGGCGGGAATCGTAGCAGTTATGACTGCCCATATGCAATGAGTAACACCCGGCTCCTGAAGTAACTGACGGTTACTTCTTTGTATGTAACACCAGAAACAGCTCCGATAGGATTTCTGCCTGCATTTCGCCATGACATTGCCACAGATTTAATGTTAGCGTCTGCTCCATGAAAAATCAGGTGTCTATCTCTCGCAGGGACTTTCTTAAAGAATCCACTTTGGCGGCAACTGCAGTTACAACCGGTCTCGCACGCAGCTCAGCGAGCGGCCAGGCTGCCACCCCCGCACCACAGGGAGCTCCGGCGCAGACCATGGTCGGATTCCAGGCAGAGGTAAGCTACCTGATGCAGTACGGCATCGTCCGCTTTCTGGATGACGTCCAGACCCGTGCCAATGTGAACACGCTCATGGTGCATGCCGATCCGTTCGAGGCTTCATGGGCAGGTCTGGACCAGGCCACCAGTCCTCTCGGCAACTTCGCCACCGCCCATCCGCAGTACTATCGCGACATCAAGATGAAGCCCCAGGCCTTGTCCCCGGGCGACTTCAGCCTTCCCGACGCCATGCAGAAGATCACCGACGAAACGAAAAAGCGCGGGGTCAAGGTGATTCCCTGGATGGAAGAGGACAATCGCCCGCGGCCCAAGATCAAGGATATGGACGAGTTGTATGAGATCGACCTCTACGGCCGGCGAACCGTATCGCATCCTGGAGGCCCCTGCCTCAACAACCCATACTTCCGAAACCTCATCGCTGCGCAAGTTGAGGACTTCATCCGTTCTTATGACGTGGACGGCCTGCAGCGCGGCTCAGAACGGCAGGGACCCCTGGGCAACGCTCTGGGTGCATGGCATAACGGCGCCAAGAGCGATCCCGGACACACCTCCTGCTTCTGCGAGTATTGCTCCGCGAAGGCGGCCAAGCTGGGGATCGATTTTGAGCGCGTGAAAAAGGCGTATCTCGCGCTCGAGCCTTATGTCAGGAACGGGCGCGCAGGCAAGCGTCCACGGGATGGCTATTACGTTGAGTTCTGGCGGATACTGCTGCGCCATCCTGAACTACTGATCTGGGAGACCTTCTGGGCCGACAGCATGCGCGAGATGCAGCGCGAGTTCTCCGCCAAGGCCAAGGCCCTCAAGCCCGGTATTCCCGTCGGCTTCCACATCTGGCACAACATCTCCTTCAGCCCGTGGTACCGCGCCGAGCAGGACTACCAGCCTTACACGGAGTATGCCGATTTCCTGAAGCCGGTGGTCTACGACAATCCAGCAGGCGAGCGCATGGCCTCCTTCGTCTACAGCGTCACGCAAAACGTCTTCGGAGACCTAAGCCAGCAGCAGATGCTCGACTTCGAATACAGTGTCATGGACTTCAAGGAAAGGTCGTACGACCAGCTCATCGGCGAATCCGAGTCCGACTTCGCGGCCCAGATGAGCGGAGCACCGGCCATCAACGCATCCCCCCGCGGGCAGTTTGAGAAGCTCTCCAGCGACTATGTCTACCGCGAGACAAAACGCGCCGTGGACGGTGTCGCCGGATCCAGCACGCGCATCTGCGCCGGCCTCGGCATTGACGTGCAGGAAAAGAACAGCACTCCTGAGAGCGTGCGCGGCGCGGTAGAAGCCATCTTCCGCGCCGGCGGCACAGGCATCGTCATCTCCACAAGCCACGCAGCCATGCGGCCTGAAAACCTCAGTGCGGTCGGTGCGACGCTACGGGAGCTCAAGATCGTCTGATATTGCCTCTCGCTCGCGGGTCTCAGTTGGACTTCAGATAGGGCTTCAGCTCCGGCACGGCGGCCGCAAGCTCGCCGGCGATCATGCGTCCAAAGTACGCGCTGCCTTTACTGCCCAGATGCGTATAGTCGAACACCGGATTGAAGTTGGGGTCGCTGCCATCCGGACGTAGTTCGGGCGCCCCGGGAGCATGGCTCTTCGGCAGGGAGACGGATGTCCCGGTCGCCTCGCCTGCCACAGCCTCGGGCGGCGGCGGTCCCATCGCCAGCGTGTCCGCCTCAGCAAGCCCCATGGCCTGCATCGCCTGCAAGCTATCTGCGTTCAGGTCCAGCAGGGGGATATGTTCCGCAGCTGCGACACTCCTGGTGGCATCAGCCCACGGCCCCAGACCGTTGGAGAGCTTTCCCTGCCTGAACACACGCCGCTCCAGCGGAGTTATCAGCACCGGCTTCGCTCCGGTCGAGAGAACGTCGTCGGCAAAGTGCTTCATGTTCGCCGGAAACTCCGTAGCAAGGTCCGTGGAGCGGCCCGGCTTCCCCGGCTGATCGTTATGCCCGAACTGGATCAGCACATAGGTGGCCTTGTAGTCGCCATTGTGCTGCAGGGCGTCGATCACCTTCGCCCAGCTGCCCTCCGCTCGATAGCTCAGCGAGCTACGCCCGCTCCTGGCCATGTTCATGCAGTCCACCTTGGTGGATACCAACGCACAAAAACCCGGGCCCCAGCCGCTTTGGACCGCCATCGTCGAGTCGCCGACAAGGATAATCCTCACCTGTTTACCGGACGACCCGGCCTGGCCAAAGCCCGCCGTGCTCACCAGCAGAGCAAAGCAGACTACGGCCACACACCGTGCGACTCGCGCCATCCGATGAAGGCTTAGACCGCGCCCGTCCGCATCACGGCACTCGCGTAGCTTGCGAGACATACTGAACATAGTCGATCTCCTGGCCCGCACCGCTAGAACGTAATCCGGGCATCGGCTTGCAGTTTACGCTGGGCGTTTGCCTGCGACGTAATGTCTCCGAAGGCGGCCGAGTTAATACTCGTGGTCACGCCGCCGAACTGCACGGCATTGAACACGTTGAACCCGCTGACGGAGAAGATGAACTTGAAGCGATCCGTTAGATCGAACTGCCGGCGCACCGTCGCATCCACATCCCAGGTTGCCTGCGAACGCAATCCAAAGGGCGCATCGCGTGACAGCGTGCCGAAGGTATACGCCGCAGGAGTGGCGAACGCCCCGGCACTGATGAAGCTTGTCCCGCCGACCAGACCTTGGGGATGCTCGGGCCCTCCGTGCAGCCTCAGGGCGCCGGTGAAGGCGAGATTGGCGTTCGGGATGCACACGCCCCCGGTGTACGGAATCGTACAACCGGTGCCGGTAATGCTCAGCGGCAGGCCCGATCCATAGGTATAGATACCCGAGATCTGCCAGCCGCCAACCACCGCGGACACAATCCGATTGCTGCCGCCCAGCCTGTGCCCCGCGCCAAAGGGCAGCTTGTCAGAGAAGTTGGCCGTAATGACATTGGGCCGATCGATGGTGCCAATCGCATACTCCTGATAGTAGTTGTAGGCAGTTCGCGAGGACGCAATGTTGTCCATCTCCTTGCTCCGCACATAGGAGAAGTTGAACGTCAGCCCTCGTGTCAGTTGCTGGCGCACGCCAACCATCATCGAGTGGTAGTTGGTCCCACCGACATTCTCAAACGTGTCGGACACGCTCGTGTACTGCGGGAATGGCACCAGCATCTGGCCGATCGTTGCTGTAGGGAGATAGTTTGCATAGGGCAGCGCAACTCCCGGAACAATAGCGGCCGCGGCGGCAATATTGGTGGCATTTGCAGGCGAGTTCAACAGCGACCCCAGCGCCAGGTACTTGGGATTGATCTGGTTGCTGATGCCGGGCCTGCCCAGACTGTCTGTGATGTGATGGCCAATGCTCCCCGAGTACGCCACCGAAAGGGTGATGTTGGAAGTCAGCGCGCGTTCCACTCCGAAGTTAATGTTGTCGTAAGTAGCCGGCAACCCCCCGATGCTTGGGTCTCCGAAGGTAATGGTTCCGGCCCCGGCGGTGGGTTGTCCCACATAGTTTCCGGTATTCACCGTTGGGCTGATGTTGGGCGGCGGCGTGTACGGTGGAACTCCGCCCTGGTAGATCGTCGCGTAGACCGTCGGCGCCCCGGGATCGGTGTTCCAGAAGAACGCGGGAGCTCCGTTGCCCATGCTGGCGAACGACGGGCTGGCCGTGTATCCAAGCTGGCCGGTGCCGATGTAGTTCCTTCCGCCCAGCGCGCCCTGCTGGCCATACATAATGGCAAAGCCGCCGCGCAGCACCGTCTTCGCAAACGGCGTAAACGCAAAGCCTATGCGTGGCCCAAAGTCGTTGTAATGCGTCTTCACCTGGGTCGCGCAGTTGCAACTGTAGGGACCATTGCCGCTGAACTGCAAAGCACCCAGATATCCGCCAACTGCTGGATTGGGTATGTTCGGATTGAAGTTCGACAGGCGATTCAGCACCTCATGGAACACTCCCATCACGTCATAGCGCAGGCCGAGGTTGAGCGTGAGCTTGGAGTTGACCCTGATATCGTCCTGCACATACAGCGAATCGGCCTTCCAGCGTCCGCCCGTGGTCACCACCGCATTCTGCGTCACAGCGCCGCTGTTCACGGCACCCAGCAGGAAGCTCGCATACGGATGTCCCGCCGCAGACACCAGCGATCCCGTGTTGGTAAAGTTCGTCGTCTGCGAGTTGGAGAACGTGAAGCTCGCTCCGGTACCCGTCAGCGGACTGTCCTGGTTCACCTCAATCCACTCCGCCTGGCCGCCGGCCGTAATGGAGTTCTTCCCGCGCACCAGCTGCACGTTGTCCTCCACCGTGAACCCATTGAAGGCATCCGTCTGGGCCGTGGTGGCCTGATCAGCCCAGTTGATCGGAGCATTCGTCCCTGACCACGTGATCGACGGAAACTGCAGCGAAGCCAGCCCCGCGGGCAGACCAGTCAGGCCTGCCTTGGTGGGATAGGCCCCGGAGGCAGAGGCGCTAATGATCGGAATCCATAGCCGGTTGAACGAGTAGCCGAACTGATTCACCAGCGATGGGCTGATCGTGTACACGTCGTGCACCTGAACGCTGGTCGGCACCTCGTCCACAATGCGCGAGTCGGCATAGGGAACCGGCAGCGAGTCCCTTCCCGCCGTGATGCCCGCCAGTCCGATGGTCGTATATTGGCCGTGCGTGAAGAACCCATAGACAAGGTGCTTGTCGTTGATGTGCCAGTCCACCCTGTCCGTTGTATTACTGATGTGCAGCGCAATCGGCTGAATCGCCAGATAGTTGTTCTGGATAGCGGTGTTGGTTGGTTGGGGCAGGTAGGACTCAAACGACATCGCGACAGGAGACAGGCGCGTTGGGTTAATCATGTTGCCCGTAAAGGCCGACCGCTGGCAGAGCGTCCCGGTGCTGCTGCACGTTGTGCTGTTTGGATCGTAGATGACCTGCGGAAACTCGCTGAAGTCTCCATTCCTCTCCTTGAGAGTAGGTATGGATTGATACGAAGGGGTAGTCGTCGATCGATAGTAGTAGCCGTCATAAGCAGCGAAGAAGAATATCTTGTCCTTCTTGATCGGCCCGCTCACATTCACACCGAACTCGTTCTGCTGCTCGACCGGCGTCTTGGTCGCGAAGTATCCTGCAGCGTCCAGCACAGTGTTGCGAAAGTACTCATACGCAGCCCCGTGAAAGGCGTTCGTTCCCGACTTCAGGGTGTAGTTCTCCACGCCCTGTCCCTGGTAGATAGCCGGCGGATTGTTGGTCTCCACCTGAAACTGGTCGATCGCCTCCACGGAGATCGAAAGCGAGAGGAACCGCGTCTCGCCGCCCACCGCCCCGTCGGGCTGCGGCATGCCCTCAATGTAGATCTCGTTCTGGTAGGGCTGCCCGCCGTTGAACGACGCATACGCTGTTCCAGCCGGAACGTTCGTGATGGCCTGCACGCCGGGAACCAGCGCGATGAATGCCGTCGGGTCGCGGGATTGTCCATTCATCGCCAGCGGCAGCGCCGTATACAGATCGTTGCGGATGCTGCTGCCCAGCGTGGCGTCAGAGACGTCCAGCACCGCAGGCGTCGCCGTAACTTCAACGGTCGCGCCGCTGGAGCCCACGCGCAGCGGCACATTCAGCGACTCGATCTGCAACGCGTCGACAATCACATGCTCCTGCGTAATCGATTCGAAGCCGGAGGCCGTCGTCGTGATCGAATACTCGCCCGGAGGCAACGCCGACAGCGAGTAGAACCCGGAGCTCGAGCTCTTCTGCACGTAATGGCTATTGGTCGCAACGCTCGTCGCAGTCACCGTTGCTCCTGGAATCACGGCGCCGCTCGGGTCCGTAACCGTTCCCTGGATCGTGCCGGTACCGGCGAGTTGGGCATACAGCGGCATCCCCAATAGAAAGACCGCCACAACGGCCCATAGCCGAATCGAACGCAGGCTACAGGCCACGCTGTCGCGGAAGGAGCGGAATAAGATTGATGCGTTGAGTTTGCTCACATTGCCTCCAAGTTGGTCAGGACTTCTTGTTCACGCAGCCGCAACTCGCCCACCGTCTGCGTTTTATTCGGTGCTTGCTGAAAGCATGGAAAAGCTGCGGGGAACTGTCTAACACCCCGTGCTTTGAACTGAGAAGCTTCACGGTGTAACTAACTTGTATGAAGCTGGTTTCGTAACTTGTATGGTGTTGTGAACTTCAGGGTCGGCTCTCGCTCAGTACCCCTTTCTGGCATTGTTCATCCATCGCCACTCCCACGCGCGCCCACCGCGCCGCGGGTCTCATCCCATGCCGGATATTCCCTGCTCCCTGATGAGTCGATGGAAGAATCTTCGCTAAAATACCTCAGGACACGATCAGAAAACTGTTCCTACGAGGGAGATGATGTCGATGATGTCGCAGCGCAATTCCACCCTGGCTCTGTTGCCCCTTCTGTTTGCCACCGCCGTCTGTGCGCAGGCCGGCAGTGCCTCCAAAGCGTCCATTCAGGCTGGCCAACAGATATTCCTGCAGCGCTGCATGCAGTGCCACTCCACCAATGAGGGCCAGGTCATGGTCGGGCCCAGCCTCTGGGGCGAGATGAACAAATCCCCCCACCACAAGACCGCCGCCGAGGTCCGCGCACAGATCCACGACGGCAAGGGCAAAATGCCCGCCTTCAAAGACATCCTCACCAAGCAGGACACCGACGACCTCATCGCCTACATCCGGAGCCTCTAAGAAATCGCGGCGCAAATTCAGCTATTGCTTCTTCGGATTAGCGCGGGGCTTCAACCCCACGAATGAAAGCCGGAAAAATCGGGGCTTTAGCCCGGGTACTGCGAACCACATGAGTTACCCCCAATCCATACCAACCGGTAAGAATCCGCTCTTCTCCCACAGCCTCTGAGGGTAGATTGTCCCCATGGCCACCCTTGTCGCCGCTCCCGCGCACTCCCTCGCTCGCCCCATCGGCCGCCCGCGCTCCTTTGACCGCGACCTCGCGCTTGATGCCGCCATGCGTGTCTTCTGGCGCTACGGGTATGAAGGCGCCTCGCTCACCGAACTCACCGCGGCCATGGGCATCAACCGCCCCAGCCTCTACGCCGCCTTCGGAGACAAGGCCGCGCTCTTCCGCGAGGCCGTAGCCCGCTACGGCGCCGGACCCGGCCGCTACGTCCGCCGCGCGCTCGGCCAGCCTACCGCCCGCCAGGTCGCCGAGACCCTGCTCCGCGGCGCCGTCGCCAACGCCACCGACCCCACCCACCCCGGCGGCTGCCTCTGGGTCCACGGAGCGCTCGCCACCGGCCCCGAAAACGCCCCCACCCGCGCCGAGATCGCCGCCCTGCGCGCCCGCGGCATCGCCCAGATTCGCACCCGCTTTGACCGCGCCCGCGCCGAGGGAGACCTTCCCACCGCTACCGATACCGAGGCCCTGACCCTCTTCCTCATCAGCGTGATGCACGGCATCGCGGTACAGGCCGCCGGGGGCTTTTCCCGCGAGCAGCTCAACCGCGTCGCCGACCTCGCCCTCACCCGCTGGCCCACTTAATCCCGCCGCAGGCAAGAAGAAGGGCCGTCCCATCGGAACGGCCCTACTCCCTATTCCCTATTCCCTCGCCTCTCTAATGCGATGCCGTCTTATGCACCTCAGGCCCGGCCATTCTGGCCTCCGCCTCATCGATGGCCTGATACAGGTCCATCACATCCTTCACCTGGATCCATCCGCGCGGCGTCACCACCACGATGGTCGGAGTTTCGGTCAGCCCCAGCTTCTGACCCAGCGCATCATCG
>Ga0302156_10003260_pt1 | contig 12688 bp, 10 predicted proteins | sample I_Bog_N3_2_FD_193503 | JGI IMG/M metagenome (GOLD analysis project Ga0302156, IMG submission 193503) | Peat permafrost microbial communities from Stordalen Mire near Abisko, Sweden - I_Bog_N3_2 | ecosystem: Environmental > Terrestrial > Soil > Wetlands > Peat | place: Sweden: Abisko, Stordalen... | reverse complement strand
GATCTCGATCCGCTTCACCTTAGTTCCCCTTGGCAGATCCCTGGTCTGCTCGCAGATCTCGCCCAGTAGTTGGTAATGCACCGACAAATCCGTCGGCTCCATGTTCTCAACCTCGTAGCTGCCGCCCAGCATGGGAGGAATCTTGAACCCATAGCATTGATTCGGCCCAAGCTTCATTCCAGCCTTCACGCACGCGTTCACCAGGCTCACCATCATCCATGTGTTGCCGTGATCGTCCTCATCGATGCGGGTCACGAACTGATCGCAATCGTCTGCTACTCGTTCAATTGCCCCGCGCCCCACATCCAGCATGTGTACCGAACCATCCTCAAACACGGCGAACACATCGCCCACGCGATTCACGAGCCATACATTGAACGACCTCGGCAGCAGAAATTGCCACGCCGACAAAAGCTCTGCCCAGTCCTTGTCATCCGTATCGATCAGGTAATCCATCACATCCACTTCAGAAGCCCTCCTACAAACAAGAAAGCCGCAACCCCTTCCAAGGCTACGGCTCTTCGTGGTTGATGTCGGGCTAAGCCCGACACCGGCCAAACTCACATCTCTTTGACGCCTTCGACAAACGCCTTCAGCTTGCGGCTGCGCGAGGGGTGCCGCAGCTTGCGCAGCGCCTTGGCTTCAATCTGCCGAATGCGCTCACGCGTCACCTGGAAGCTCTGTCCCACTTCTTCCAGCGTGTGCTCCGAGCCGTCTTCAAGGCCAAACCGCATCTTGATCACCCGCTCCTCGCGCGGCGTAAGCGTGCGAAGCACCTGCGAGGTGTACTCCTTCAGGTTCACGCTGATCACGGCCTCTGAAGGCGAGACGGCCTGGCGATCTTCGATGAAGTCTCCAAGGTGCGAGTCTTCCTCTTCGCCAATCGGCGTCTCCAGCGAGATCGGTTCCTGCGCAATCTTCAGCACCTTGCGCACCTTCGCCACCGGAATGTCCATGCGCCGGGCAATCTCTTCGCTGCTGGGCTCGCGTCCCAGCTCCTGCACAAGCTGACGGCTGGTGCGGATCAGCTTGTTGATGGTCTCGATCATGTGCACCGGGATACGAATCGTCCTTGCCTGGTCGGCAATCGCGCGCGTAATCGCCTGGCGAATCCACCACGTCGCATACGTCGAGAACTTGTACCCGCGCCGGTATTCGAACTTGTCCACCGCCTTCATCAGGCCGATGTTGCCTTCCTGAATCAGGTCAAGGAACTGCAGTCCGCGGTTGGTGTACTTCTTGGCGATCGAAACCACCAAACGGAGGTTCGCTTCAATCAGTTCGCGCTTCGCCTGCTCGGCGTCCATGTCGCCCTGAATCATCTCGCGCTGCGTGCGCTTCAGTTCAACAATGGAAACGCCCGCGTCGCCTTCGATCTTTTCGAGATCCACCCGGCAGTTCTTCTGCTGGCGCCGATACTCCTTCTTGAGCTCCTCGCTCTTCGAGGCTTCGAACTTCTGATCCAAAGAACGGATCTGCCGCTCCAGCGTGCGCATCGTGTCCACGGTCTTGTTGACCTTGTCCAGCAGCCGCTTGCGTTCCAGGGCCGTGTACTTCAGCTCGCGCACAATTCGCGAAATGAACACCTTCTCGCGCGCAATCAGCCAGCGCGCATGACGCGCTTCCTTGGCCTTGGCCTTCGATGCGGTCGCAGCCGAAGATGCAGCCTGCTTCTCTTCGAGCACCGCAATCTTCTTCTGGTGCTTGATCAGCGCTTCGATGCGAATGACCGTTGCCTTCACGCGGGTCTGCACCACCTCTTCGGTGAGCTCCTCTTCGTCGAAGACCACAACTTCCTTCACGTTGCGCACGCCGCGCTTCAGGTCCTCGCCCAGAGCCACAATCTCGCGAATCACGATCGGCGAACGCGAAATCGCCTTCAGCACGCGCAACTGCCCGCGCTCAATGCGCTTCGCAATCTCCACTTCGCCCTCGCGGGTAAGCAGCGGAACGGTGCCCATCTCGCGCAGGTACATGCGCACCGGGTCGTTGGTTTTTTCCAGAGTGCCCGGCGTCAGGTCGAGCTCAACATCCTCGCCCTCTTCCAGCTCGAAGTCCTTGTCGCCGCCAAACTTCGGGCCGTCCAGAAGGTCGATGCCCTGCGTCCCAATGGTTGTGATCAGGTCGTCCAGGTCGTCCGCGGAGCCAAGCTCTTCCGGCAGCATGTCGTTCACATCGCCGTAGGTGAGATAGCCCTTCTCTTTGCCCACTTCGATCAGGCTGTCAATGTCGTGTTCGAATTTGTCGTCAATCGCCAAAATATCCCTGCTCTCTTGCGCAAAACAGTTTAGGCGCCGGTTGCGCACCGGCGCACGGCTTGGCCCGAGCGCAAAAATATTTCCAGCAAACCTGCTCATGGAAATAAACGCGCACGCGAACCCAAACCTGCGGTTGCCCGCAAAAAACAAGCGGTCTCAGGTGGTTGCTCGGAACAGGATGACAAGCGCTTCAGGTTTCACCTGGTTCGCCCGCGAGCCGGAGCTCATATGTGGGGCAGAAGGGGCGCGCATCCTCACAGAGATCAATAGATTACCACAGTCCCGCTCGGTTTCACCAAGCAAAAATCAAGGCGAACCTGGAGCGTTTTCAGACCGCTTCCTAACCCGGCCGGGCAATCCTCTTCTTCACCCGATCCTCGTACTAATGGTTAGACGCAGATTAGGGCCAGATTGATGCACGAAGCCCTTGCCGGAGCCACACAGCAAGTCCGTTCAGGATAGGGTGCAAGCAGCCTCCATTTGTCATTGACTATTGAAGTAGTTCCTTCAAATTCCCTTTCCCATGGAGTACTGTCACCACCTGCAACGGTTGGGTGTCAGGGCGGTAGACCACAATGAAATTGGGATATCTTGTAACGGTCCAAAACCGAACAGGAAGGCGAGTAATATCAATTCTTTTGGTTCCGAGTTTTGGGTGCCTCGCAAGACTGGCACAGGCCGCAAAAATAGCCGATTCTACTCGATTTGCCGCATCTACGCTGTCTCTTGCAATGTAATCCCGGATTTCGCCAAGATCGTTGACCGCCCGCGTTGTGAGCTGGTATTGGGTCGGCACCGCTCAGGCGATTCGCTGATTTGTCTTGCGTTCCCGAAGGATCTGGACTGCATGCTCGGCATCCACAAGCTCCCCTCGTTCTGCCTGTGCAAAGCCCTCTTCGATCCGGGCGGCGATGTCCTCTTTTTCGGCCAGCATCCAGTCATCATTCCTGTATTGTTCGCCAATGACCGCGAAGGCCTGATCGAGAACGTCTTCCGGGGTCATGCCCGATTGCGCAGCCCGATCAAGCACTTTTTGCTGTTCGGGTTTGAGTTCGAGGATCATGGCGCGCTCTCCTTGTGCAGCGAAGGAACCAGATTCCGCGATTATACCGGTTCTTGATGTTGGTGAAGTCTCCGTAGCGCCCGGTCCAACTCCAACTGTCGCAGCAAAAGCGCATTCCACTCGGGCGAGCCTTCGTCTCGCGCCGCCTCAAGAAGCGTGCGTAGATCACGCAGTTGAGCCTTGATAGCCCGCTCCTGGATTTCCTGAATCGCGCTCCTAATCTCGCTCTCCTCCGGCGGCTTAACTTCCGCCAGCAGAACCTCGGCCAGCAGTGCTCGCTGCGCCGCATCCTCCACCACGTCCATCGGGTCCCTGGCTTGCCTATTCATCAAGGCGATCATCGCCTGGTATGTGCCAAGATGTTCAAACCAGACGGGTTGTTCCGTCAATGCCTGCACTGCAAGCCGCCGCCCGTGCTCAAATTCCGGATCGGTGATAGCCAGTGATCGCAGCAACACCTTTTCGACTCCAGTGAGCGCCGTGGTTCGCATCTCCACGTGATCGCGCCGCCTCAGCGCCGCCTGGCGCAACTCCTCGCGCAACACGGCCGAGTCGATATTCAGCTTCTGTGCCGCATCGTGGGCAAACTGGTCCCGCGCCAGCTTTTCCGGCATCCGGCGAATGTGCGGCAGCAGAAAGTTCATCGCCTTCACCTTCTGCTCCGCGCTCGCCCCCGGAAACGCCGTCCGCGCCCGCTCAATCAGGTAATCCGCCTGCCGCCGCGCCCCGCGCAGCGCCGCCATATAAGCCTCCACGCCTCGTTCACGGATAAAACGGTCCGGGTCGAGCCCCCCCTCCAGCGTGACAATTTTGATCGTGAACCCCTCTTCCGTCAGCAGTGCAATCGACTTCTCCGCCGCATTGCTCCCGGCCGCGTCCGGATCGAAATTCACCACAACTTGAGAAGTATGCCGCTTCAGCAGCCCCACCTGCTGCTCGGTAAATGCTGTTCCGCTGGTGGCAATCACGTTCTGTATCCCCCGCAGAAAGACTGAGATGCAGTCCATCTGCCCCTCCACCAGCACCGCAAACTCGTGCTTCCGGATCGAAACCTTCGCCTTGTCCAGATTGAAGAGCACCTGTCCCTTTGAGTAGAGCGGCGTCTCCGGCGAGTTGATGTATTTCGCTCCCGCCTTGTCGCCCGTCTCCAGCGTCCGCGCCGTAAACGCGATCACCCGCCCGCTCTCATTCGCAATCGGAAACATCACCCGCTTGCGAAACCGGTCATAGATCGGCCCCAGGCTCCCATCCCCCTGTTCCTTTGAACTGAAGAGGCCGGAGGCCCGCAGCGCCTCGTTGTCCGCCATCCCGCTCAGCCGGTCCCGCAGCGCGTTGAAGCTGTCCGGCGCATACCCCATCCGGAACGCCTTGATCCCCTCCGGCGTCAATCCTCTCCCGGCCAGGTATTCTCGTGCCAGCGCCCCCTCAGGCCCCTGCAACTGCTCCTCAAACCACGCCGTAGCGGTCTCGTGCAACTCCAGCAGTTTCCCGCGCAGCCGCGCCTCCGCCGCCTCTTCCGGCGACGAGAACTCCCGCTTGGGCAGCGGAATCCCGCACTTCTGCGCCACAATCCGCACCGCTTCGGGGAAGCTGACGTTCTCAATTTTAGCCACAAAGCTGAACACGTCTCCCGAAGCCTGGCACCCAAAGCAGTAGTAGAACTGCCTCATCGCTTGAACACTGAACGAAGGCGATTTTTCCTTGTGGAACGGGCAAAGTCCGCTGTACCTCTCCGCCCCCGCCTTACGAAGACGGATGTACCCCTCGATCACCTTGACGATGTCGGCCTGCTGCTTCACGGTTTGGGCAAAATCGCTCACGGTAGCGTGTACATTGAGGATAAAGCCCACTCCAAGCCGCCCATGTGCAAGCGGTGGATATCCAGACAGCTACCCGGCACTGTGCCCCGTGTCATCGCGGCTTTATGCGATGAGCGGGTCTTTTGCACCCCGACGCGCGCACCCCCCCAAACCGCCTGTCAAGCCGCAATTTTCCGGCGTGTGACGTATCCCCTTTATCATCAGTGCCTTCCGCTCACGGCCCGTTTGCAGATTGTCTGTCTCAAGACGCTATTCTGTATCTGGGAGTTTTCAACTGTGCGTACGCCCGCTTCATCGCACCGGTTTCGATGTCGCCGCACGAAGGCCCGGAAGTTCTCTGTTTTCAGAGAGTTGGCTTCCATGTTCCTGAAAACAATGTACTTTACGAGAGTACCCTCGCTCCAACCCGTTGAAAACAGAAGAGTTGCTCAAAATACCCCGGTGGGGAGGGGGCAGCGGTACGGGGTATAGACCGCGCGCATCTCCGACAAAACAGACCGGGGACCTACCTGACACGGCACAGGCGCCGCGGCGTTGTTCACACCTTCGCGAGGAGCTGGAGAGAGCGAGCGGCGCGAGCCAGTCGCAAGCATCCGCCGCACCGCCGGCGGCATCCCGCCCAGAGCAAAAAAGCCATCGCGAGCCTCCCGCGAGCGTCTGCACCGTGCCCCATCCATTCCGCGTTTTTGCGGAATGGGTGGGAAGCAGTACGCCAGTGCGAGCGAATCGCGAGCGCCCGCCTCCACGGTCGGTGGTGGTGCGAAATAATGGGTGAATGCCGCAAGCGAACAATGCGCCGGACTTTGTCGGAATCGATTTCGGCACCACCAACAGCTCCGTGGCCCGTCTCGCGGGCGACGCCCCTGTCCAGCTCGCCACATTTCCGTTTCTCGGCGCGGAAACCCCCTCCTTCCGCTCGGTTCTCTACTTCGAGCAGTTCAAAACGCCTTCCGGCCTCAACCGAACCCATTCACTCACCGGCCCGGCCGCCATTGAGCATTACCTCGCCGCCGACGAAAAAGGCCGCCTCATCCAGTCGCTCAAGTCGCACTTGCCCAACCGCCAGCTCACTGGCACTGAAATCTTTGGCCGCCGCCACAAGCTGGAAGACATTCTCTCCCGCCTCATCGGTGACCTCCGCAAGCAGAGCGAAGCCCAGTTCCAGCGCCCGATTCGCCGCGCCGTGGTCGGCCGCCCCGTCCAGTTCGTCGGCGCGGAAACCGAGCAGGATAACCAATTCGCCGAATCCCGCCTGCGCGAAGCCTTCACCCTCGCCGGCTTCGAGCAAATTGAGTTTGAACTGGAGCCGGCCGCCGCCGCCTCCGCCTATGAATCCACCCTCGATCACGACGAACTGCTCCTCATCGGCGACTTCGGCGGAGGCACCAGCGACTTTTCCCTGCTCCGCGCCGGCCCGGAAATCCGCCGCCGCGGCCGCACCGCAAACGATCTCCTAGGCAACAGCGGCGTCGGCCTGGCCGGCGACTCCTTTGACGCCCGCATCGTCCGCAAGCTCGTTTCGCCGGCCCTCGGCTCGGACTCCGAGGCCCGCTCGCTCAACAAGCTTCTTCCCGCCGTACCCGCATGGATCTACGCCAACCTCGAGCGCTGGCATTATCTTTCCTTTCTGCGCACCAACAATGTGCGGGAGATTCTCAAGAGCGCGCGCATCAGGGCGCTGGAGCCGGAAAAAATCGAAGCCCTCATCAGCATCATCGACGAGGATCTCGGCTACCAACTCCATCAATCCGTCCAGCAGGTCAAATTCGAGCTGTCGCAGCGCGATGCCGCCGAATTCCGCTTCCGCGACACACCCCATAGCCACGCCAGCATTGACCTCCGCATCCCCATCCTGCGCACCGAATTCGAAGCCTGGATCGCCGAAGACCTGCGCTCCATCGAGGCCTGCATCGACTCGCTCTTGAGCAAAGCCGGCATCCATCCTCGCGAAGTAGACCGCGTCTTCCTCACTGGCGGAACATCCTTCGTCCCAGCCGTCCGCCGCATCTTCTCCACCCGCTTCGGCGAAGATCGCATCCGCGCCGGAAACGAATTCACCTCGGTGGCGCACGGCCTTGCATTGCGCGCAGCGGAAGTGTTCCGCCACTCTTCATAACCCATCGGAGTTCCAGGCATTGCGTTCACCCATTCACTCTTTCACTGCATTTACTTGTTGCAACGAATATCCCGCTTATTCCGCTCCCGCATCCAAGAAAGTGAATCAAAGGAACTGAAAGGAGCATTCTCAAAATGCCCACAACCACCTCCGCCCCCGGCACCGTGACCACCTGGAACCTTGATCCCGCGCACTCTGTTGCCGAGTTCAAGGTCAAACACATGATGATTTCAAACGTGAAAGGCAGCTTCAGCGGCCTCTCCGGCGTCCTCCATTTGGACGAAACCGATTACACCCACTCCACCGTCGAGGCGACCATCGCCATCGCCTCGCTCAAAACCGGCGACGACCAGCGGGACGCCCATCTCAAGAGCGCCGACTTCTTCGACGCTGAGAAGTTCCCCACCCTGACCTTCAAGTCCACCAACATTGACTCCACCGGCGGCCCCGATTACGCCGTCACCGGTGAAATCACCCTGCACGGCGTCACCAAGACGATCACTCTCGCCGTCGAAGACGTCAGCGAGCCCTCAAAAGATCCATGGGGCAATCAGCGCATTGGCCTTTCCGCCTCCACCAAAATCAATCGCAAGGACTTCGGGCTCACCTGGAACGCGGCCCTCGAAACCGGCGGCGTGCTGGTCGGCGAAGACGTCAACATCAGCCTCGATATACAGTTCATTAAGGCGTAAAAGCAGATGGCAGATGACAGTTGGGACGGCCCGCTGTCATCTGTAATCTGTTACCTGCCATCTAAAAATACTTGTTGCAACGAATATCTCCCTCGCGCATCCAATGAATGTAACCTCAAAAGGAGGTCAACCATGTCTCTTCGTCCCGTAAAAGAGATCATTGAAACCACGCCGACCATCGAGGGCGCCGGCGTCAAATTGCAGCGCGCCTTCGGCTTCGGCAAGACCAAAGAGTTCGATCCGTTCCTGTTGCTTGACGATTTTCGCAACGAAAATCCCGCCGATTACCTCGCCGGATTTCCCTGGCATCCGCACCGCGGCATCGAGACCATCACCTATGTGCTGGCCGGCGAAGTGGCGCACGGCGACAGCCTTGGCAACAAGGGCCGCATGACCGCCGGCGACGTACAGTGGATGACCGCAGGCAGCGGCATTCTCCACCAGGAGATGCCCAAAGGCGACGCCAACGGCCGCATGCACGGCTTCCAGCTCTGGGCCAATCTGCCCGCAGCCCACAAAATGACCGACCCGCGTTACCAGGACATCCCTGCCAGCGCCATCCCCGAAGTCACTGAGGACGACGGCACTCACGCCCGCGTTATCTGCGGCGAGTTCTGGGGCAAGCAGGGCCCGGTCGAGGGCATCGCAACTGAGTCGAGCGTCGCCGCGCGCTACGTGGACATCTCGGTGCCGCCCTTCAAGCGAAAGCGCATCCAGGTGGAGACCACGCGCAACGCCTTCGCTTACGTCTTCGCCGGTGCAGGCACATTTCGCGATGCCTCCAACCCGCAGGCCGTGCTGACCGAGTCAGGCGCAGACCCCAACGCGCAGCCGGTCTACGACGCCAAAAACCACTCGCTGGTTCTCTTCGATCGCGGCGATGAGATCGTGGTGCAGGCCGGTCCGGAGGGCATCCGCTTCTTGCTGGTCTCCGGCAAGCCGCTTGAGGAGCCGGTCGCGTGGTACGGTCCAATCGTGATGAACACCCAGGCTGAACTCCGCCAGGCCATGAGCGAGCTGCAGAGCGGCAAATTCATCCACCACAAGTAAGACGCAACGCGGGAAGGGGCAGTCAAAAGCTAGAAACTAGAAGCTGAAGCCTGAGAGCTGAAAGCTGGCGTCTGCCCCACCGCAGGTAGATCACACCTCTACCGGCAGCTCCGCCGACAGAATATTCATCGGCGTCAGACCCCGCTGCCGCAGCGCGGCCAGGCTGAGCGCGTCGTGCCGCTTGGCCAGCCGCCGCCCATTGTGGTCCACCACCAGCGAGCAGTGAAACCACCCCGGATTCTTGAAATCGAGCGCCCTGTTGAGCAGTATCTGCCGCGCCGTCGACTTCAGCAGGTCCGCCCCGCGCACCACCTCTGTGATGCCCATCGCCGCATCGTCCGCCACGCACGCCAGTTGATAGCTGGGCACGCCGTCGCGCCGCCACACCACAAAGTCCCCAAAATCGAGCCCCGCCACAAACCGCTGCCGCCCAAGGTTGCGATCGTCAAACTCCACCGCTTCGCCGTCCGGAACCCGGAAACGCCAGTTAATCCCTTCGTGCAACTCATTCGCCGTCGGCCCAATATCCTGGGGCGGCCGGCACGTTCCAGGATAGATCGGCTCATCGTCAGGTGGATCAAGCAGCGGATTTCCCGCCGCGCCCGGCCACGCGCTCTCATGCGGAGCAGCCAGCGCGCTCTCCAGGTCTTTGCGCGAACAGCGGCAAGGGTAAAGGTAGCCGTTCCGCACCAGCCTGCGCCACGCGTCCAGATACACGTCCAGCCGGCGGCTCTGCAGATAGGGCGCGAACGGCCCTCCCTTGTCCGGGCCCTCCTGCCAGCGAATCCCAAGCCAGCGCAGGTCTTCCAGAGCGGCCTCAGCATATTGGGAGCGGCAGCGGTCCGGGTCCAGGTCTTCCATCCGCATCACCAGCGTGCCACCAGCCTCGCGCGCCCTCTGAAATGCCGCCCAGAAGGTGCGCGCGTGGCCCACGTGCAGATAGCCCGTCGGCGACGGCGCCAGCCGCCCGCGATAACCCGAATGTGCCAAGTTAGAAATGCTGGCCATACTTCCCATGAGTGTAGCCAGCCGCAACGGAGCTGTATAGACGCAGCGTGGGAAGAGAAATCACAGCCTGCGGAAAACTCGATTTCGGCCCGAGCCGAGCCTGCGGACAAACTTCGCCGCAGATGCGCTTTATATCAGGGTTCGACTTCAGTCGAGCCGAAAGATTCTTAAGATGAGAGAGATGTGACTTTAGCCCCACACCGGGGTTCTAATCCGACTCCTGGTCCTTGCCGTCCCCGTCGCCACTCTTCTCGTGCTTGTGGGTATATCGCTGGATGTCGTCGTCCAGGTGCTTCGGATCCACTGACACCTGCACCACGTCCATCTCGTTCCCGTCCTTGTCCACCACAAACACGCCCATCCGCTCGCCTTCGGGACGAATGAAGATCAGCGTCTGCTCTTCGCCGTGGCGGCTGGTGTCGCGAATCATCCTCTCCCAGCCTGCGCCGAGCTTCTCCTCGACCATCTGGTTCAACTCATCCCCGTCAATCTTCTCATGGAACGACTCGATCTCCGCCACGTGCAGGTTGCGCACGCCCTCGTGCGTCGACTTGCTCGCCACCAGGCTCATCAGGCCCATAAACGGAATCTTTGTGGCTCGCACGTGATAGCGGCTCTCGATCGAGTGCACAACGCCGTCAAATCCGCCCTCGGCGCCGCCCGCAAGCACTGCCACTGGAACCAGCAGCGCCACAAATCCGATGGGAATCAAAAGGAACCGTCTCATTCGTTCTCTCCCGTCTTGACCTTCGTCTTTTCCTTGGTCTTTTCCTTGTCCTTTACGGTCGCGTCCTTGGCAATGTCGCCCAGCCCGCCCAGCCCGCCGATATGTTTCAGCTTGCCCAGGTCCTCCATCCGCACCGGCCCCAGAATCAGCACGATCGACAGCTCCTTCGGCTCCGCTGTCAAAATGAACATCCCATGCGACTCGCCGTTCACCAGCTTCACCATCACGTCCGTGGTCTCGCCCGTCTTGCGCTCCCGTTCGCGCACAATCGGCGTCCACTCGCTGGTCTCAAAGTACTTGCGCAGCTTATCGATGTCCTCCATCGAATACTGGCCTTCCTTGTCAAACTCGTAGTCCCGCACGTAGATGCCTTCAAGGCCATCGATCAGCTTGCGCGTCGCGGCCTCATCGTCGTCCTTCCCGTTCATGAACTTCGAGGCAAAGGCCAGCATGTTCTTCCCCAGCGTCACTTCGGTCACGTTGGAGGCCTTCTGCGCCAGCTCCTTCTCCACTCCCGGCGGCAGCGGCAGCGGCGAAGTCTGCGCGCCCCCGCTTTGCGCCATCGCGGCTGTCGCCACCGTGAACACCGCCAACACCAGTTTCAGAATCCCGTTCTTCATTTGCTCTCCTTAATCACCTGCATGCTAGAACCCGTCTCATAAATAGTGCTTTGAAAGGGCACGACTTCAGTCGTGCCGAAAAGTCGTAAAAAACCACCGGGCTTTAGCCCCTGAGGGACGTTTTCTCTGCGCAAGAGCATTTATGAGACAGCTTTTAGAGTCCGGCCCTCAAGTTCCTGCACAAAATCGCAAGTGTCATTCTGAGCGCACGGGGCCCCAAACGCCTCTCATTGGGGTGGTAAGCGAAGAATCTGCGTTTGTGCTTCCGCCTGATCCACTACGAACTCCTGAGACATCACATTGAAGCGTGCTTCCAGCATGGCCGAATCTCAGTCCTGTCCATCGCGGCCGTGAGCCGCCAGTTGATGATTCATCTGGTTCAGCGCGCGGCTGGTAATGCGCAGCGCCGTCAATACCTGTTGCCGGGCCGCTTCGCCCCGTGCCTGTTCTTCAAGTCGCTGCTCATGAGTACGCCACGCCACACCGCCCGCCAGCACCGCGGTCAAAAGAATCGCCGCAGCCATCCGCTGCCACAGCATCGTCGAATACCGCACCTGCTCCGCCTGCTTCTGGCGTCTCTTTTCCATCAGGCGATGCTTCAGCCCTGGAGGCGCCGGCCGCCGCTCCAACGCCTGGCGCAGTTCCTGCTCAAACTCCGCGCCAGGCTCAAATTCGTTTCCAGGCTCAAAATCCATTCACCTGCTCCTTGCTCCCAACAAATTTCTCATCCCTCACAAACTCCTTCAAATGCGTCTGCGCCTTGGCCCGCAGCAGCTTCAATCCCCGCTGCAGGTGGCTCTTTACCGTGGCCAGCGGCGCATCCAGAGTGGCCGCAATCTCTTCCGGCGTCAGGTCCTCCTGGTAGCGCAGCACCAGCGCCGCCCGTTGCGGCTCCGGCAGAGTTGCCATCAGTTGCTCCAGCCGCGCTCCCAGCGGAGACCCTTTATCGTCCGACTGCGAACTCGCCTGCGCTCCATGACTCTCGTCCATCTCCACCCACAGGTCCACGCCCCGCACCTTCCGTCTTCGCAGCGCGTCGGTTGACCGGTTCATCGCTACCCGCCGCAGCCAGAAGCAGGCATGATCCGCGGACTCGATCCGGCCCAGATTCCTATCCAGTTCCAGAAACACATCCTGCGCAATCTCTTCCGCCAGGCCGCGGTCGCCGGTCATGCGCCATGCCAGCGAAAACACCATCGACTGGTGCGAGTCCACGAGTTGTTCAAAATCCGCCTGCCAGCCGTGGGCCATAAGTTTCGCTGCTACTCTCTTATCCGCAAAGATCGGTGCGCGGGGATGCAGAGAAGTACGCCATTGAGCGAAAAAAGTTCGGG
>Ga0302156_10003257_pt1 | contig 12694 bp, 9 predicted proteins | sample I_Bog_N3_2_FD_193503 | JGI IMG/M metagenome (GOLD analysis project Ga0302156, IMG submission 193503) | Peat permafrost microbial communities from Stordalen Mire near Abisko, Sweden - I_Bog_N3_2 | ecosystem: Environmental > Terrestrial > Soil > Wetlands > Peat | place: Sweden: Abisko, Stordalen... | reverse complement strand
AAGAGCCTGGAGAGGTACAGAGGATGGAGGCTTTGTCCTTGAATCCAAACATGCGGACTGCCGAGCTGTTGGTTTCAACGAACATTCCATTTTCGCCTATTACCACTAGGGCGTCAGGCGTCTTGTCGAAAAACGCAAGTTTCATATCTAGCGCTTCATCGACTTTTTTGGTTCCGAATATGAATCCCATGTGCCTAGCTCCCATTATTATTGCCAACACCATTTGCTGTTAATTTGTTGAGCATATTCAGGCGTTGGATGTATTCATCGGCGCTTTCTGCGTTCCGACCTTTTGTTGTGAACCACCCTGTTCTCAGTGTTAAATTTATGACATAAGCGGGTATGATAGCAATCTATCGAACGCTTAATTGGCATTGATCCTTAAGGATCAGTGCATATAAAAAAACACCGGCCGGATTTGCATCGCGGCCGGTGTTTCGTTACCGGGGTCAGTTAAGGGCGGGGGTCTTTTAGACCGAGCGGACCTTAACGTAGGAACCGGGCGCGTCTTCCAGGACCTTCAGCTTACCGCTGCCGGGCTGGCGGGCGGGAATCTGGGCTCCGGCGGTCTTGGAAACCCAGGTGTTCCAATCCGGCCACCAGGAGCCCTCGGTCTGAGTAGCGCCCTTCAGCCAGACTTCCGGGTCCTTGATCTTCTTGGCGTTGGTCCAGAAGCAGTATTTTCCGGCTTCCGGCGGGTTGACCACGCCGGCAATGTGACCCGAAGCGGAAAGAACAAACCTTACCGGTCCCGAATAGAGCTGGGTGGCGGCGAAGGTGCTCTTCCACGGGGCGATATGATCCTCGCGGGTGCTGATCATATAGGTCGGCACTTTGATCTTGCGCAGATCGATGGGCTCGCCGTTCAGGGTGATGCCGCCCGGCTCGATCAGTTTGTTGTTCTGGTACATGTTGCGCAGATAAAAGCTGTGCATGGCGGCGGGCATGCGGGTCGAATCGCTGTTCCAATACAGCAGATCGAAGGGGAAGGGCTCCTTGCCCAACAGGTAGTTGTTCACCACGAACGACCAGATCAGATCGTTGGCGCGAAGCATGTTGAAGGTGCCGGCCATTTCCGAGCCATCCAGGAAGCCCTGGGTGTTCATGCGTTCTTCCAGGGCCTGCAACTGGGCTTCGTCGATGAAGACCGACAGTTCGCCGGCGTCGGTGAAGTCGGTCATGGTGGTGAAATAGGTGGCCGACAGCACTCGGTCGTCGCCTTTGGCGGCCATGTAGGCCAAGGTCGAAGCCAGCAGGGTACCGCCGATGCAATAGCCGACAGCGTTGATCTTGCTCTCGCCAGTGGCCTTCTCGATGGCGTCGAAAGCGGCCAGCGGGCCTTCCAGCATGTAGTCTTGGAAGGACTTTTTGGCCAGGGTCTCGTCGGGGTTGACCCACGAGCAGACAAACACCGTATGGCCCTGGGCCACGGCCCAACGAATGAAGGAGTTCTTGGGGCGCAGATCAAGGATGTAGAACTTGTTGATCCAGGGCGGCAGAATCAGCAGGGGCGTCTTGTTCACCGTTTCGGTGGTGGGGGTGTACTGGATCAGCTCCATCAGATCGTTGCGATAGACCACCTTGCCGGGGGTGGTGGCGATGTTCTCGCCCACCTTGAAGGCGTCGGTATCGGTCATGCGGATGGACAGTTTGCCCTTGCCGCGTTCCAGATCTTCCAGCAGATGGTTCAGGCCCTTCAGCAGGTTCTCGCCGCCGCTTTCCACGGTGGCGCGCAGAACTTCCGGGTTGGTGGCGACGAAGTTCGAGGGCGACATGGCGTCAATGAACTGGCGGGTATAGAAATCGACCTTTTTGGCCGACTGGCTATCCATGCCTTCAACATTGTTGACCACGCCCTGCATCCAGCGGGCCGAAAGCAGGTAGGACTGCTTGATGAAGTCGAAGACTTCGTTCTGTTCCCACAGTTCGTCCTTGAAACGGCGATCGCCCTTTTCGGCTTCGACCACCGGCTTGGCCTCTTCGCCCATCAGGCGGCGAGCGGTGCTCTGCCACAGGCTGAGATAGTCCTGCCAGAGGTTCACCTGGGCTTCCATCAGCTTGGTCGGGTCGGCCATCAGCTTGGAGGTCATCTGCAGAAACGCTTCGCCGATGTTCATGGGATCAGACAGCCCCATCGACTTGTCGCCGCCCTGGCGGGACAAAAAGTCGGTGACGATGCGCTGGCTGCGTTCGGCGATGTTGGTCATGGCCTTTGACAGTTCGGACGGATCAACGAACTTCATGTCGGCCCCGTTTTGCTCGCCCATCTTTAATTATTCCCTGTATTATTGGAACACCGTTTGCCGGGTTCACATGGCATGGCTTGGAAGGTGGCGCCAGAGACAGTTTGAAGTCGAAAGCGCACTTCCCTCATTAGGGCTCTGTGCAGAGTCCAATGTCATCTATATACTGCCATTCCGGATGGAGTGAAACCGCCGTTTACCGTAGGGGTGGCGGAACCACAGGTTTAATCGCAATTCACGGAGCATAGGGGTACCGATGCATACTTCCGATTCGCATCGCTTCCGGTCCTGGTCACGGACCGGTCTGGCTGCAGGCAGCGCCATTTTGACGGCTATTTTGCTGGTGGGCTGCTCGTCGGTTCCCGACGCTGTCAATCCCGTCAGTTGGTACGACGGTGTGTCGAACTGGGTTTCTTCCTCCAGCGATGATGCGGGGGATGATACTCCGACGCCCAAGGCCGAGAAGGTCTCCAAGGGCCTGTCGGCGGATCGCACCAATGCGAAATACACCGATGACACCCCGAACCGCGAGGGTTCGCCCACCCGTCCGCTGAACCCCGACGCCGTCGCCGCTCGCGCCGCTTCGAAGACGGCATCCGTGCAAACTGCCGAAGCCGCGCCGCCGCCGCCCGCCGTTCAGGCCACGGTCCTGGCACCTGTCAACACTCCGGCTCCGGTCGGCAATCCGGCTCCTGTCAATAATCCGGCTCCGGTCGGCAATTCCCTTCCGGCTTATGTCCAGGCCAATTCCGCGGGCCAAAGCTATCGCGCTGCGCCGGCCGGCAATGAAACCGTCGATCAGGTCTATCGCCGCCGTCTGAGCGAGTTCGACAAGCTGCCGGTACAGCAGCCCGGCGTCGCCTTCCAGCCGGTGCAGGGCTATCGCACTTCGATGAATGCTCCGACCGCCCCGGCTTATGGCCAGGCGCCGACGCCCTATGCTCCCATGCAGACGGCCTATAATGGCTCCAGCCAGGGGCAGGTCATTCACCTGATCCGTCCCAGCCAGTCTTTGGCCTATGGCAAGACGCCCACGTCGCGCAATGCTTCGGGGGCCCGCTCCTTGGCCGACTATACCGAAGGCCGCAGCAGCTCATCCTTTGACGTGGCCACTCTGGGCTTTGGCGAAGGCACTTCCGAGCTGACGCCGGCCGGTCGCTCCTCCTTGACCGAGGTTGCCAATCTCTATCACCAGAAGGGCGGCACCTTGCGCATCATCGCCAGCTCGGTCAGCCCGCGTCTGGATGTGGATCCCTCGGCCAACCGCGAGGCCAACCGCGCCCTGGCCCGCAGCCGGGCCGATGCCGTGGCCTCCGAACTGGTGCGTCTGGGCGTTCCCGCCCGCAAGATCTACGCCGGCGCCGCCGACGATTCCTCGCAGGTTGCCGGTGGCAACGGCGACGGGGCGGAAATCCTGCTGGACATGTAAGCCTCTCGCCTTTGGGCACAAAAAAAGCGCCGTTCCTTCACTGGGGCGGCGCTTTTTCTCTGGTCGGACCTTAAGGATATCCGGCCATCACGGCTAGACCGCGCCAGATAATCTGCACGCCCAGGCACAAAAGGATGAAGGCCGAGAGGCGCAGCACCACGTCGGTGCCGGCATGGCCCAGGAAGCCCAGGACCTTTTCGGCGAAGCGATAGCTGAGATAGATGCTGACGGCGATGGCCAGGCAGCCCATCAGGCCGCCGGCCACATAGTACCAGAGGAAAGCTTCCTGGCCGCTCTTGGCGCCGATGGTGATGGCCACCGAGATGGTGCCGGGGCCGACGGTCAGGGGCATGGTCAGAGGGAAGAAAGCGCGGCCCAGGGCGATGTCGTCGGGCAGCTTGGACTGGCTGCCGCGGCTGGGGGCGTCGTCGCCCTGCTGCAGCATGCGCCAGCCGGCGGAGAGCACGATCAGGCCGCCGGCCACCTGCACGGCGGGCATGGTCAAGCCGAAGAAGGCCAGGACGTGCGAGCCGATGAAGAACGACCCCACCATCAACAGAAAACCGCCGAAGGCCACCCGCCATGCCAGTGCGGCCCGCGCCTCGGACGAGGAATCGGCGGTGATTTGCAGAAAAATCGGCGCCATGCCCAAGGGGTTGACGATGGGGAACAGGGCGATGACGACGGACAGGAAAGCGGCGGTCAGATGGCTCACGGGGATGGGACTCTAATCTCTGGGACAATTGCCCCAGACTTGGCCCGGCAGAGGCGTTGCGTCAAGTGTTGGCATGATGGTTCAGGCTGTCTCGCAGTAAATGGGGCAGGCTGGACATGTTGGGGTCATGGCGCAGATCGACGACGGGGCGACCTTGCAGAAACAATGGCATGTCCGCCGCTTCGGCTCCCGGCAACAGAACGGGCAGATCCATGCTGTTGGCGGGGCCCTGACCCGAAGGGCCGATCAACATGACGCAGGCGGCGGCGGCGTCCATGGGTTTTTCCATCGCTTCGGACCACTGGCCGTCCGTCTCCAACTCCCACTCCATGTCGGGCTGGACCCCAAGGGAGGTCAGAATCGCCGCCACGGATTCAGCCAATTGTCGGTCGTTGGGGGAATAGATGACGAATACCGGCGTGGGCATGACGGTTACTCCACAGCTTTTTTACGGATTTGTTCTTAAGTTGAATTGTAGCGCATTTTGTCCTTCCCAGGGGTGTGGGTTTTGTATGGCTGGAGGTGTAAAAAGCATCCTCTGACCAAAAACCCACATTGACAGGGCGTCTCTATGATGATTGAACCGATCGGTTTAGTTTTAGGGGGCAGGCCTTGAAGGTTTTCCGCTCCATGGACATTTTTCCCATTACGGCCTTCCGCCGCTGACTAGGAACCGGACATGACGCGCCATTTTTCCTCCCGCCATGCCATAGCAGCTCTTTGTCTGATTGCAGCGGTGATTGCCGGTCCGGCGCAAGCTCAGCAGCAGGGCAGCCCGCCGCCGGTGACGGTCAGTGTGCCTTTGAAAAAGCAAGTGGTGGATTGGCTGGATTATACCGGTCAGTTCGCGGCGGTGGAATCGGTGGAACTGCGGGCTCAGGTCAGCGGTTATCTGACGGAAATCCATTTCACCGACGGCCAGATGGTGCGTAAGGGCGATTTGCTGTTCGTCATCGATCCGCGTCCCTTCGAGATCGCTCTGGCTTCGGCCAGGGCCGCCGTGGCTCAGGCCGAGGCGACCCTGGAACTGGCCAAGCGCCAGCTGGTTCGTGGCGCCGAGCTGCGCCAGAAGGACTTCCTGGCGGTCAGCGATTATGACAGCCGCCTGCAGCAGCAAAAGGCCGCCGAGGCCGGGCTGGATATCGCCCGGGCCAATCTGCGCAATGCCGAACTGAACCTGGATTATACCCATGTCACCTCGCCGGTGACGGGGCGCATCGGCTCCCATCAGGTCAGCATCGGCAATCTGGTGTCGGCCACCGGCACTTTGCTGTCCACGGTGGTGTCGCTGGATCCCATCTATTTTAATTTCGACGTCAGCGAAGGCGACTTCCTGGCCTTCCAGCGGGCTGTGGCCAGCGGTCAGGTGGCTTCACCCCGCGACGGCAAGCTGGCGGTGCAATTGCGTCTGTCCGACGAGAAGGGCTGGCCCCGTCAGGGCAATCTGAATTTCTTGGACAATCAGTTGGACCGTGGGTCGGGGACCATCCGTTCCCGTGCCCTGGTGCCTAATCCCGATCTGTTCATCACGCCGGGCCAGTTCGGCCGGGTCCGTATGCCGGGCTCGGGCTCTTATGAGGCCTTGACGATCCCCGAGGCTGCTGTCCTGACCGATCAGTCCGACAAGATGGTGATGACGGTTGCCGCCGACGGCACGGTGGTGCCCAAGGTCATCAAGCCCGGCCCGGTGGTCGATGGGCTGATGGTGGTGCGCTCCGGGCTTAATCCCGACGACAAGGTGGTGATCAACGGTCTGCTGCGGGCGCGTCCCGGCGGGAAGGTCACGCCCCAGGACGGCGCTATCGCCGCCCCGGCCAATCCTTAAAGAGCCGGGAGGCATAGGGCTATGCGCCTGACTCACTTCTTCATCGACCGACCGATTTTCGCGACGGTGGTGTCGCTGTTCATGACCCTGATCGGCGGCATCGCCTTCTTCACCCTGCCGCTGGCCCAATACCCCGAGATCGCGCCGCCGACCATCGTGGTGACCGCCAGCTATCCCGGCGCTTCGGGCCAGACGGTTTCCGAGACGGTGGCGACTCCGCTGGAGCAGCAGATCAACGGCGTCGAGAATATGCTCTATATGAGCAGTAATTCGACCGGAGACGGCAATCTGCGCCTGACCATCACCTTCCGCGTCGGCACTGACCTGGATATCGCCCAGGTGCTGGTGCAGAACCGCGTCTCCCAGGCGATGACCCAGCTGCCCACCGAGGTGCAGCGCCAGGGCGTCAATGTGCAGAAAAGCTCGCCCGATCTGATGCTGGTGGTGCATGTCTATTCGCCCGACGGCTCGCGCGATCAGCTTTATCTGTCCAACTATGCCACCTTGCAGATGAAGGACGTGCTGGCCCGCCTGTCGGGTGTGGGCAATGTCACCGTCTTTGGCGCTCGCGATTACTCCATGCGCATCTGGCTGGACCCGGACAAGGTTGCCGCCCGCAATCTGACCGCTGGCGAGGTGGTTGCCGCCCTGCAGGCTCAGAATATCCAGGTCTCGGCTGGCGTCTTGAACCAGCCGCCGGTGGATAATCCCGGCGCGTTCCAGGTCAATCTGCAGACCTTGGGACGCCTGAAGACCCCTGAGGAATTCGGCGACGTGCTGCTGAAGTCCGATGACCAGGGCCGCGTGACCCGGATCAGGGACGTCGCCCGTATCGAGCTGGGAGCCCAGGACTATAACGTCAACGGCTATCTCGACAGTGAACGGGCGGTGCCCATGGGCATCTTCCAGCTGCCGGGCTCCAACGCCTTGGATACCGCCAAGCTGGTGCTGGACACCGTCGATAAGATGTCCAAATCCTTCCCCTCCGGCGTTGCCTACAAGGTGGTCTATAACCCCACCTTGTTCATCAAGCAGTCGGTGGTCGAGGTCTTCAACACCATTTGGGAAGCTGTGCTGCTGGTGGTGGTGGTGGTGATTGTCTTCCTGCAGACCTGGCGGGCCTCGGTGATTCCCATCGTCGCCATTCCGGTGTCGCTGGTGGGCACCTTTGCCATTCTGGCCGGATTGGGCTATTCGCTGAACAATCTGTCGCTGTTCGGGCTGGTGCTGGCGGTGGGCATCGTGGTCGATGACGCCATCGTTGTGGTCGAGAACGTCGAACGAAACATCCGCGAAGGCATGACGCCCCGCAACGCCGCCCACGAGACCATGGACGAAGTGGGTGGAGCCCTGGTGGCCATCGCCCTGGTGCTGTCGGCGGTGTTCATTCCCGCCGCCTTCATTCCCGGCATCTCGGGGGCGTTCTTCCGTCAGTTTGCCGCGACCATCGCCTCTTCCACCATCATCTCGCTGATCGTCTCCCTGACCCTCAGCCCGGCCCTCTGCGCGCTTTTGTTCAAGCCCCACAAGGAGCATGACCACGAGACCGTCAGCCCGCTGTTCAAGCCGGTGGTGCTGTTCTTCAAGGCCTTTAATCATTATTTCGACAAGCTGGCCAACGGTTACGGCGCTCTGACCCGCAAGTTCATCCGCATGACGGCGATCCTGCTGGCGGTCTATGCCGGTCTGATGGCTCTGGCGGGGACTGAGTTTTACCGTGCCCCCAAGGGCTTCATCCCGGATCAGGACCAGGGCTATCTGATCACCCTGGTGCAGCTGCCGCCGGGCGCTTCGCTGGCCCGCACCGACGAGGTATTGCGACACGCTGTCGATATCATCCTGAAGACACCCGGCGTCGCCCATGTGGTGCCTTTTGCCGGATTGGACGCAGCCACCTTCACCAATTCGCCTTCGGCGGCGACGGTGTTCGTGATGTTGAAACCCTGGGACGAGCGGGCCAAGGAAGAAGGGCAGTCGGCAGCCCAAATGGTGGGAACCCTGCGCATGCGCTTAGGGGCCATTCAGGATGCCATGCTGATCCCGATCATGCCGCCGCCGGTGCGCGGCATCGGCTCGGCCGGTGGCTGGAAGATGATGGTGCAGGACACCAAGGGGCGAGGCCTTGTCGCTCTGGAAGCGGCCGTTCAGAGCATGGTGGCCGGTGGCAACCAGATCCCTGGTCTGGCCAACGTCTTCACGACCTTCAACACCCGCACGCCGTCGGTCTATGCCGATATCGATCGGGTGAAGGCGCAGATATTGGGCGTGCCCGCCTCTAATATCTTCGATGCCTTGAGCATCTATATGGGTGCGGCCTATGTGAACGACTTCAACTATCTGGGCCGCACCTACCGGGTGATGGCCCAGGGCGACGGGGATTTCCGCACCGATATCCATGCCGTCTCCAACCTGGAAACCCGCAATAACCAGGGCAAGATGGTGCCCATCGGCTCGGTGACCAGCTTCCGCTCCATGACCAGCGCCTATCGTGTGCCGCGCTATAACCTCTATTTCGCCGGTGAAGTTCAAGGTGCGACCCTGCCGGGTTATTCCTCGGGCTATGCCCTGCAACAGATGGCCTCTTTGGCGGCGGAACGTTTGCCCGACGGCTTCTCGTTCGAATGGACCGAACTGGCCTTGCAGGAAGTCCTGGCCGGCAACAACGGCATCTTGGTGTTCATCGCCTCGGTGGTTTTCGTCTTCCTGGTGCTGGCGGCCCAGTATGAAAGCTGGTCGCTGCCGGTTTCGGTGGTGCTGATCGTGCCCATGTGCCTGTTGGCCTCGGTGACGGGACTTAACCTGCGAGGCATCTCGGTCAATATCCTGGCTCAGGTGGGCTTCGTGGTGCTGATCGGTCTGGCAGCCAAGAACGCCATCCTGATCGTCGAGTTCGCCAGACAGGCCGAGAACGAAGGCCTGGACCGCTTCGAGGCGGCCATCCGCGCCGCCCGCACCCGTCTGCGCCCGATCCTGATGACCTCTCTGGCCTTCATCTTGGGCGTGGTGCCGCTGGTCTGGGCCACCGGCGCCGGCTCCGAGATGCGTCAGTCTCTGGGTTCGGCTGTGTTCTTCGGCATGTTGGGCGTGACCGGCTTCGGCCTGATCTTCACCCCGGTCTTCTATGTGGTGGTGCGTGGTCTGGTGAAATGGCTGGATCGTCACAAGCCCGGCCATGACGCCCATCCCAAGCCCCATCCGGTGGGGCCGGGAGCCTCGGCGGGCGAGTAAGCCATCGCTTAAAGAAATACGGCCAGTCCCTTATCCGAGGGGCTGGCCGTTTCCTTTTGGGGCATACCTTCTCCAGAATGCGACAGTGTCGCTGTCGCAAGCCCGACAATCTTCGTTGATGTCGCATCCCCTACAAAGGCTAAGTCGTTTGTTTTCAATGGTATAGCAGTTGGCACGGGCTTTGCTATTATCCTCTGGTGTGGGCCAAGCCTACTAAGGAGGACCGACAATGCTCGCTCTTACTGACACCGCTATCGAAGCTGTCCGCCGTGTGATGCAGGACGCCGACGAAGATATCACCGGACTGCGCATCGGCGTGGAAACCGGCGGATGTTCCGGCCTGCGCTACAAGGTCGAGCTGGAAGTGGATGCCCAGGAGGGTGACGAGGTCCTCGATTTCACCGAGTTCAAACTGTTCATCGGCTCTTCCAGCCAGACCCTGCTTGCGGGTGTCCAGGTTGATTTCGTCGAGAACATCGAGGGCTCAGGGTTCGTGTTCGACAATCCCAATGCCGCTAATAAGTGCGGTTGCGGCAAGTCGTTCTGCTGAGGGGGCAATCCGATGTGGAACTATTCGGAAAAGACCAAGAAATATTTCTTCGACCCCGTCAACGCTGGCAGTATCGATGATGCCAACGGCGTCGGTGAAGTGGGCTCCATTTCTTGCGGCGACGCGTTGAAGCTGTTCTTGAAGATCGACCCGGGCACCGAGATCATCTCGGACGCCAAGTTCCAGACCTTCGGCTGCGGCTCCGCCATCGCCTCCTCCTCGGCTCTGACCGAGATGATCATCGGCAAGAGCGTCAATGACGCCCTGACGATTACCAACCAGGATATCGCCGACTTCCTCGATGGCCTGCCGCCCGAGAAGATGCATTGTTCGGTCATGGGCGCTGAAGCCCTGCGCGCCGCCATTGCCAACTTCCGTGGCGAAGCCTGGGAAGAAGACGATCACGAAGAAGGTGCTTTGATCTGCAAATGCTTCGGCATCGATGCCGGCATGATCGAGCGCGCCGTGCGGGTCAATAAACTGGCCACGCTCGAAGAGGTCACCAACTACACAAAGGCCGGAGGTGCCTGCAAGACCTGCCACGAGTCAATCGAGGCAGTGCTCGACGAGGTGCTGAAGGCCATGGTGGCCGAGGGTGTCATTGACACGAAACCTGCCCCCTCCTGTCCGGTGGCGCCCTCGGCCCCTGTCCTTAAACACATGACCAACATTGAAAAAATCAAGCTGATCACCGCGGCCATCGAGGACATCCGTCCGGCCCTGCAGCGTGACGGCGGCGATATCGAGTTGGTCGATGTGGATGGGGACACGGTCATGGTCAATTTGCACGGCTCCTGCGTGGGCTGCCAGATGTCCGCCGTCACCCTGTCGGGTGTTCAAGAGCGCCTGATGATAGCGCTTGGCAAGCCTGTGCGTGTCATCCCTGCCAAGGCAGCATAACAAGGAGAGCGTCACATGACTGCTGTTTCTGCGACTTCTCCTTTGGCCGTCTATTTCGACAACAATGCCACGACGCCCTGCGATCCGCAGGTGGTGGCCGAGATGTTGCCATATTTCAGCGAGCAGTTCGGCAATCCCTCGTCGATCCATTCCATCGGCGCCGGCGTCGGTCCTTCGATCCAGAAGGCCCGCGCCCGGGTTCAGGCACTGCTGGGAGCTGGTTTCGACACCGAGATCGTCTTTACTTCGGGCGGCACCGAGAGCGACACCACGGCCATCTATTCGGCCCTGCGCTCGCTTCCCGACCGCCGCGAGATCATCACCTCGGCGGTGGAGCATCACGCCGTTTTGACGGTCTGCGAATATCTGGAAAAGAACGAAGGCTATAAGGTCCATATCATCGGTGTGGACGGCCAGGGTCGCCTGGATATGGAAGCCTACGAAAACGCTTTGTCGGAAAAGGTCGCTCTGGCCACTTTCATGTGGGCCAACAACGAGACGGGAACCATTTTCCCCATCGAGACCCTGGCCCAGATGGCCAAGCCCTATGGCATTCTGTTCCATACCGATGGCGTTCAGGCGGTGGGCAAAGTTCCCATGCGTCTGTCCAATTCGGCCGTCGATATGCTGTCGCTGTCGGCCCACAAGCTGCACGGCCCCAAGGGCGTTGGCGCCTTGTACCTGAAGCGCGGCATCAAGTTCCGGCCGCTGCTGCGTGGCGGTCATCAGGAGCGTGGCCGTCGGGCCGGCACCGAGAACACCCCGGGCATCGTCGGTCTGGGTAAGGCCGCCGAGTTGGCTCTGTCGGCCATGGCGGATGAGAACACCCGGGTTCGGGCTCTGCGCGATCGACTGGAGCGGGAGATCGTCGCCCTTATTCCTTGCTCCATCGTCACCGGCGACACCAGCCAGCGCCTGCCCAACACCACCACCATCGCCTTCGAATATGTGGAGGGCGAGGCCATCTTGCTGCTGCTGTCGCGGGCCGGCGTTGCCGCCTCGTCGGGCTCGGCCTGCACCTCGGGCTCGCTGGAGCCGTCGCATGTGATGCGGGCCATGGGCATTCCCTTCACGGCGGCTCATGGGGCTACTCGCTTCTCGTTGTCGCGGGACAGCACCGACGCCGATGTGGATCGGGTTATCGAGGTGATGCCCGGCATCATCGAGAAACTGCGGGCCATGTCGCCCTATTGGTCGGTGAAGAACAATGCCCCCGCCAGCTTCGAGCCGGCTTATTCCTGAGGGTAGGAGGCGGTAATGGCCAGCCAGACCGCGGTGATCATCAACGACACCACCTTACGCGACGGCGAACAGACCGCCGGGGTGGCCTTTACGCCAGAAGAACGACTGGCCATCGCCAAGGCCCTGGACGCCGCCGGAGTGCCCGAGCTTGAGGTGGGCATTCCCGCCATGGGCCCGCAGGAGCAGGAGGAAATCCGCGCCATCGTCGGCCTTGGCCTGAAGGCCACGCCCATCGCCTGGTGCCGCATGCGGGAAGACGACCTTTTGGCGGCGCAAGCCTCAGGCGTTTCCATGGTCAATATGTCCATCTCGGTCTCGGATCAGCAGATCACCCACAAACTGCAGCGTGATCGCACCTGGGTGCTGGAGCAGGTGGCCTGGCTGGTGGCCATGGCCCGTAATACCGGGATGGACGTGGCCGTCGGCGGCGAGGATAGCTCGCGGGCTGATCCAGACTTTCTGCTGCGGGTCATCGAGACCGCCGAGAAGGCCGGGGCCCGGCGTTTTCGTTTTGCCGACACCCTTGGCATCCTCGATCCTTTTGCCACCCACGACGCCTTTG
>Ga0302156_10003250_pt1 | contig 12724 bp, 11 predicted proteins | sample I_Bog_N3_2_FD_193503 | JGI IMG/M metagenome (GOLD analysis project Ga0302156, IMG submission 193503) | Peat permafrost microbial communities from Stordalen Mire near Abisko, Sweden - I_Bog_N3_2 | ecosystem: Environmental > Terrestrial > Soil > Wetlands > Peat | place: Sweden: Abisko, Stordalen... | reverse complement strand
GCGCATGCACGGGCGCAGTCGGCGACGGACGCAAAGCCTGGGACAGCGGCACGCCAGTGGAGGAGACGGTCCGACGGGGAAGCCGGCGACGACGGGCCGCCAAGGCCTTCACTTTGTCGAGAAGCTCGTGCTTGAAGTCGCTGCCGCCGCTGATGTCGCGCGACGAGGTCGGCTTGGGGATATAATCAGCAGCCCCGGCCTCCAGAGCCCGTAGACTGATGTCGGCGTTCTTGAGAGTCAGGGTGGACGCCATGATGATCTGAAGATCAGGATCAATCTGCAGCATCTTCGGCAGGGCGGTCAGTCCGTCCATCACCGGCATCTCGATGTCGAGCACGACCACTTCGATGCTCTGACGTTCAAGCGCGTTCAAGGCCATCTGGCCGTTGCCGACCGATGCCACGACCGAGAAGCTGGGGTCCTCTTCCAGCATGCGCGTCACCAGACCGCGCACGACAGCGGAATCATCCACCACCATGACGCGAACCGGATCACTGGACCCGTTACGATTTAACCCTGATTCGAGAGCCATAGGCCGGCTTCTCCTTCTTAGAGGAGTCCGACCTGCGAGAATTTAGCCTGGAGAATCTCGCTGTCGAAAGGTTTCATAATATATTCGTTGGCGCCGGCGGTGATGGCTTCCTGAATATGCTCGATGTCGTTCTCGGTGGTGCAGAACACTACGACCGGATGACCGCCGTTGGGAAGCTTGCGCAGCTCTCGCAGGAAATCGATGCCGTTCATGACCGGCATGTTCCAATCCAGCAAGACGGCGTCGGGCATGGTTTTGACGCAATAATCCAACGCCACCTGGCCGTCTTCCGCCTCTGCGGTCTGGAAACTCAGCTCGTGGAGGATCTTTTTGGCCACCATACGGATGACCTTCGAGTCATCGACGATCAGACAGGACTTCATACCACCCTACGCTTTCAGTGAGATTTATACGGTGCCGGCGTCATGGTCGCCGGCCCGTCACCTCAGTTGACTTCGGCCCGAGTGAAATCCAAAAGACGCGGAACGTCCAGGACCACCAACAACTTATCTTCAAGACGATAGATGCCGTTGGAGAATTCCCTCCACAACGGATCCAAGGTCGGAGGATTACGCTCGAACTTGGCGGACGGCAGGCTCAGGACCTCACCGACGCTGTCGACCATCAGGCTATAAAGCTCGCCCTTCATATCGACCACGACGCTCATCCCCTCGCTAGCCTTCTCGCCATCGCGCTGCTTCAGACGCAGGCGCATGCGCACGCCGATGGCGGTGACGATACGGCCGCGCAGGTTCAGCGAGCCTGCCACTTCCGGCGGAGCCAGAGGAATGCGGGTGATTTTTTGCGGACCCAACACATCTTGGACCATCAGCACGGGAATGCCGAACATCTGGCCCTCGATGAACATGGTCACGAATTCCTCGTGATCCTCGGTCGAGGCCAACTCCTGGGAGCCGCGCTTGGACGTGGACGGAACAATCTGGTTCATGCGGCACCTTTGGACGCGAGGGTTTGCACCAGGGTTTGCAGAAGGGCGTCACGGTCGAACTTGGCGACATAGTCGTTAAAGCCGACCTCGCGGCCTCGTTCGAAGTCCTTCTCGGTGGCATGAGACGACAGAGCCACCATCGGGACATGGGACCAACGACCTTCCGAGCGCACCGCATGGGCGAATTCGAAGCCGTTCATACCGGGCATTTCGATGTCGCTGATGATGGCGTCGAAATCGTCGCCGGCCTCGCGCAGGGACAGAGCCTTATCCGGGCTGTCGACCGCGATCACGTCATAACCGGCCACCGACAGCAGCGGGGTCAACAGATTACGGAAGAAGGGGCTATCGTCCACCAGCAGGATGCGCTTATGCAGCCCTGCTTCCTTGCGGTATTCCTGATCCGGCGAACCGAACCAATCACCCCAGGCCTGGGTCAGATAGTAACCGGCATCGATCATGTCGGTGGCCTTGCCGCCGATGACCGCCGTGCCGATCAGGCCCGCCTGATCCACCGACAGCTCGACCTTCAAGCGCTCCTCGACGATATCGACGATCTCGTCGACCACCAGACCCATGGAGCGTTCGCGATCCGAGAACACCAGAACCGGCTGGCGGCCTTCGCTGCGGACGGCATACTCGTTGTTGATCATCACCAGCGGCATGAGCTTGCCGCGGTACTGGACCACCGGCTTGCCATGGGAGTGCTCGATCTCGGCAACCTCGATCTCTTCCAGACGGGCCACCAGGGCCAGCGGCACGGCCTTGAGGTCATCGCCACCGGCACGGAAGACCAGCATGGACTGACGGTCTTCGGCATGCAGATCGCGGGTCGCGGCCCCTTCGGCGGCGTCGCGGCTGCCGCCGGAGATTTCGCCGGTGCTGCCGGCAATACCGTTGGGATCAAGGATCATGATCACCGAGCCGTCGCCCAAGATAGTGTTGCCCGAGAACATATTGATATGACGCAGGATGGGAGCTACCGGCTTGACGACGATTTCCTCGGTGTCAAAGACGCGGTCGACGATGATGCCGAAGGTGTAGGTGCCGACCTGAGTAACCACGATGAAGGTCTCGGTCCGGCCGTCTTCCTCGCCCAGACGCAGCAGCTGGCGCAGCGACACCAGCGGCAGCAGACGGTCGCGCAGGCGCAGGACCGGGGCGTTGTTGATGACCTCGATGCCATGTTCGGAATTGGCGGTGGTGCGGACCAGTTCCAGCACGCTGATCTGCGGAATGGCGAAACGCTCGCCACCACATTCGACGATCAGGGCCGAGACGATGGCCAGGGTCAGCGGGATCTTGATGATGAAGCTGGTGCCCTTGCCCTGCTGGGTCTTCAACTCGATGGTGCCGCCGATCTTTTCGATGTTGGTGCGCACCACGTCCATACCGACGCCACGGCCCGAGACGGAGGTCACCTTCTCGGCGGTGGAGAACCCGGCGCGGAAGATGTACTGGGCAACCTGCTGGTCGCTCATCTGCTCGGTCTCGCCTTCCGAGGCCAGACCGCTGGCGACCACCTTCTCGCGGATGCGGGCGATGTTCAGGCCACGACCGTCGTCGGCGATCTCGATGATGATGTGACCGCCTTCATGATAGGCGTTCAGGACGATCTTGCCGACCTCCGGCTTGCCGATGCGGCGGCGATCCTCGGTGGCTTCCAGGCCGTGATCGGCGGAATTACGCACCATGTGGGTCAGCGGGTCCTTGATGAGCTCCAGGACCTGACGGTCCAGCTCGGTCTCGGCGCCCAGCATCTGCAGGTCGATCTTCTTGTTCATTTCGACCGAGAGGTCGCGAATGATGCGCGGCAGCTTGGCCCAGGCATTGCCGATGGGCTGCATGCGGGTCTTCATCACGCCTTCCTGAAGGTCGGTGGTGATGTGAGACAGGCGTTGCAAGGGAGTGGCGAATTCGCTGTCGTCCTTGCCGCGAACCATCTGCAGCAGCTGGTTGCGGGTCAGCACCAGCTCGGACACCAGGGTCATCAGGTTTTCCAGAAGCTCCACATTGACGCGGATGGTCTGGGCGGCAACTGCGGATTCCTTGGCCTCTCCGGCAACCATGCCCTGAGGCACCACGGCGGCATTGGATGAGGGAGTACCCGCCGGCGCCGGAGCGGGAGCGGAGGGAACATTGCGCACTTCCGGCACGGGTTCCGGCTCGGGCTCATGAGCATGGACCGGGGCGGCGGCGACGGGCTCGAACACCGGCTCGGGCTCGGGCTCGGGTTGGGCCTGCTGCGGCGGCGGCGTGAAGACCGGCTCGAATTCGATTTCCGGCTCAGGGGTAAGGACGGCCTTACCTTCGGCCATCATATTGAGCTGGCTGATCAGATCCTTGTCGTCGCCTTCCGGCTCGGCTTCATTCTGCTCGATATACGACAGGATCATCTTGATGCGGTCGATGGCGGCCAGGATCAGCGTCACCGCCGTCGGCGTCACCGTCAGTTCGCCATCGCGGAACTTGCCCAGCACGTTCTCGCCGGCATGGGCCACATGCTCGAGGCGCGGCAGACCCAAGAATCCGCAAGTGCCCTTAATGGTATGGACCAGACGGAAGATGTTGGAGAGAATCTTTGGTTCGGGATTCTGCTCGAGCTTCACAAGCTCCACATCCAAGACAGCAAGGCTTTCCGACGTTTCCGTCAGGAATTCACTTAAGAGATCATCCATGCTTCTACCCTCGTCTCCGTCGCGCGGTTACCGGCACCACGAACCATCCCCGGCCGAACCTGCCAATAGGAAAATGATTAATACCACGCACACTTAGGGCAGAGAAAGCGCGGCTTTTCCCTTTTAGGCCCTTTGCATGCAAAAAAAACTCAACCGAAGCGAAATGCCACGGAATCCGCAACGCTCCTTACGGTTATAGACCATCCACCGCGATTGGCAACCTGAGCGGCATAGGCCCCCTGGACTCCTCGCGGGGTGAGATCCCCCACCCCTTCAGCCGCCAAAGCCGCCACCGACTCGGCTGGCGCCGCTCCTGGACCCAGGGCCGTCACCGTCGTCATCCCGTCCTGGCGGGCTCTGATGTCAAGGCGACCGCCCCTGGGCAGACAGTCCTTAGCCAGCAGGACCAGATTGAGCAGCAGCTTGACCGGCTCGGCCTCCCACGGTTCTTGTCCGCCATCCTGCCAGTCCAAGGCCAAAGCCTCGGCTCCGGTCCCCTGAGCGGCCAGGAAATTGACCACCAAATCCTTCAGCGCCGACGAGGCCATGCGCCCACCGGCTCCCCCTAAGGCAAGCCTGAGGAAGCGCAGCCGGGCACTGGCGGCGAAGGCGCTGCTGTCCAGCAAAGCCAAAGCTTCGGCGGCCATGCCGCCGGCCATTTCGCCTTCTTCGCCCAGCAATTCGGCACCCGTCGCCACGGCCCCCACAGGTCCAGCCAGATCATGACACAGACGGGCGCAGAGGAGTTCCGCCAGCTTCAATTCATCGGGGCTCATGGACCATCCAAGCTATTGCTTTGGTAACAGTGTGCCCGAAGCAGCTTTATTCGCAAGAAAAACCCTTTCGCTCAGTCTTTTGAGAGCCGATATTGACCTTTCGAACCTTGGGGCAGGAGACCCTGATGAAGAGTCGCTTAGGACCATTGACCCTGCTTCTGGTCCTATCTTTGGCTACGCCGGCCTTGGCCGGGGAGGCTGCCGATTTCGACGCTCAGTTGGGTGATACCCTGGGGCAGTACCGCGACGCCTTTGCTCATAGCGGCCCCTCCCTGCCCGACGCAGGCGCTGCCAAAGAAGCATTGTCCGCCTTCACCGCCGCCTGGAAGAACATTTCTGACCGCTGGGCCAATCATCCGCCGCCCCAGGACTCCGAGGATTCCCACTTCACCACGGAACTGGCCGAAATTTCCACCATCGCCGCCCAGGCCTCGGCCCAGGCCAAGGCTGGCGGCTTGGAGCAGGCCCATGCCTCCCTGGGGCAAATCCGCGCCTTGCTGGCCGAGATGCGCCGGCGCAACGGCCTGCATGGTTTCGCCGACGAGATGGACGCCTTCGACGACCGTCTGGCCGAGGAAGGCGACAGCCTGTTCGATGCCCCCCAACTGTCGCCGGAGCAAACCGTCCAACTGCTGGAACAGACCGCCGTGCTGGCCTATCTGGGGGAACGCATCCAGAAGCAATCTCCCGCCGCCCTGGCCGACGACGCCAATTTCCTGGAGATGACCGAGGAACTAAACCGCCAGATCCGCGCCCTACAGGGACTGATTGCGGCGGGACAAAGGGATCCGATCATGGCGGCCTTGAAGGACATGCGCCGCCAATTTGATCGTCTGTGGCTGCTTTACGGAGCCTGAAGCCCGCACCACCAAGCCTCCAGCGCCGCCGCCTCCAAGGGCAGCAACTCGCACTGACCACCGCAGAAGCTTTGCCAATGGTCGAGATATTTCGGCGAGACCGACAGCAGCAGAGGCCGCCCTTCGGCCATAGCCAGCATGGTCTCGTCGGCCAAGCCGCCGCCATCCACTTCCAAATGGCCGAACTTATTGACCACCACCAGATCGAAGCCCTGCTCCACGGCGCGGCGCACCGTCTGGCTGGCCGCAGCCATGGCCTGAGGATCGATGGAACAGGCCGCACCATTGCCCAGGTTCTGCTCGATGGGCAGGATGACGCCGGTTTCCAGATCGACCATCTCCATGGCGGTCAGCTCGCCCTTGGCGTTGTGATGGCTATGCTGCACCAGCCCACCCACCCGCAGGCCTTTGGCCTTCAGGCCTAGGGCGAAGCGTTCCAGCAAATCTTGAGCCGTATCACCCTCGGCGGTCAGGAGGACGGCGGTACTATGGGTCATTCTTCGTCCTCATCGGTCTTGCGCAGATGTTTGAGCAAAGAAGCCGCGCCCAGGGCGTCGGCGGGGTCCAGGGACGCCACCTTCTCCAGAATCGCCTCACCCTCGGCCAGACGATCCAGGCGCACGGTCAGATAGCCGCAGGCCATCAGGGCGAAGAGATAGAAGCGGGCCTCTTCGTCGATCTCGGTGAATTTCGCCTGATCAGGTGACACCTCTCGCCAATCTTGGGACAAGTTCAGCTGGCGGGCGGCATGGGCCAGACAAGCCTCGGCATGGGGCAGAGCTTCGCTCAGGCGGTGGCGGTAGAAATAGAATTTATAGGCCCCCAGCCGGGTGGCCGGATGGTCGGGAGCCAGGGCCAGAGCGTCGCGGATATGGGCTTCGGCCTTGGCCTCATCGCCCCAATCCAGACCGGCACGATGCAAGGCCCGCTCGGCCTCTTGCGGCAGGTCGCCGCCGTAATAGCGGCGGTTCATCCAGGAGTCGTCGACAGCATTCATCTCAGGCATGGTCGGTCCTTTTGCCCCCGCCTGCCGTGCCGTTCCACTGTTCCATCATTTCCTGCGCCAAGTCCAGATCGCCGGGCCGATTGATATTAAAGAAGGGATCAAACGGCTGATCCGACCAGTCCACCGTCACCGCCCCTGCCCGCTCGGCCCAGACCCCGGCCTTGCGTTGGCCCTCCTCCACCAGGAAGCGGCGAAGCTCCCCGGCCAGGGAGACGTTCCACAGGCCGATCACCGGATGGCGCCGTCCGCCCGAGCCAGCGATGACCGCCGGAGCCGCCGCCGAAGACAATCGAATCGCCAGATCGGCGGGCAGAAAGGGAGTGTCACCGGCCACCGAAAGCAGCGCCTTGACGCCGGTCAGCCCCGACGCCCATTCCAGCCCGGCCAGCAATCCGGCCAAGGGGCCGGGATAATCGGGCAGTGGATCGGGCAGCACCGGCAGGCGGAAAGCGGCAAACCGCTCAGGCTCGCCGTTGGCGCTGACGGCCAGGGCCGAGACCTGGGGCGAGATCACCGCCACCAGCCGCTCCAGAATCGGTCGACCGCCCAGCAGGGTCAGCGGCTTGTCGCCGCCCCCCAGTCTTTGCGCCCGCCCGCCGGCCAGGATCAATCCCACGATGGTCATCTTCTTTAAGACCCTCTTTTGACAAGCTCTCGGCAAACCCATATGAGCATGCAGGCCAGCTTTTGGAAAACTGTCCCTTTCATGCCTCCTGCCTTGATCGATCCCTTTGCCCGTAGCATTCGCTACCTTCGTCTGTCGGTAACCGACCGCTGCGACCTGCGCTGCCTCTATTGCATGGCCGAAGAGCCGGAGTTCCTGCCCAAGGCCGATATCCTCAGCCTGGAAGAATTGGAACGGCTGGCCGCCTCCTTTATCTCTTTGGGAGTGCGCAAAATCCGCCTGACCGGCGGCGAGCCGCTGGTGCGACGCGGCATCATGGGATTGGTGCGCAGCCTTGGCCTCAAGGTCGCCTCGGGCGAATTGGACGAACTGACCCTGACCACCAACGGCACCCAACTGGCCCATTATGCCGAAGATCTGGCCGCCGCCGGGGTGCGCCGGATCAATATCTCGCTAGACAGCCTGACGCCTGAGACCTTCCACCGCCTGACCCGGCTGGGCCGCTTCGAGCAGGTAATGGAAGGCATCATGGCCGCCAAGGCCGCCGGTCTGATGGTGAAAATCAATATGGTGGCTTTGCGGGGCGAAAACAGTCACGAAATCTCGCCGATGATCGCCTGGTGCGGCCAACAGGGCTTCGATCTGACCCTGATCGAGACCATGCCCCTGGGCGAAGCCGCCATCGGCCGCACCGATCATTACCTGCCCCTGGACCAAGTCCGCCACAGTCTGGACCAGAGCTGGACCCTGGTCCCCGACAGCCATTGCTCCGGCGGCCCGGCCCGCTATGTCACCCTCGCCGAGACGGGCCAGCGCTTGGGGTTCATCACGCCCCTGACCCACGGCTTCTGCGAAAGCTGCAACCGCCTGCGGGTGACTTGCACCGGCAAGCTTTACATGTGTCTGGGCCAGGAGGATAGCGCCGACCTGAAGGCCGTCATACGCCATTCGGAAGGGCCTGAGCCCTTGCGCCAAGCCATCATCGAAGCCGTCAGCCGCAAGCCCAAGGGCCATGACTTCGTCATCGATCGGGAAAAGCCCAAGCTGACCCGGACCATGAATGTGACGGGGGGTTAGAGAATGTTTGGGTGATCGGAATCGATCACCCTGTGCCCCTCAGTCACCGGGCGCGGGGCCTCAATGGGCGCTACGCCTTCGGCAGGCTGAAATAGAAGCGGCTGCCTTCGCCGGGAACGCTTTCGACCCAAATGCACCCGCCGCTATGTTGGACGATCTTGCGGCAAACCGCCAAGCCGATGCCGGTGCCTTCGAACTCACCATGGGCATGCAGGCGCTGGAAGATGCCAAAGACCCGTTCGTAATATTCTGGGGCGATGCCGATGCCATTGTCGGCGACGCAGATCACCCAATTGGCCCCGGCGTCCTCGGCTGAAATATGGATTTCAGGATCACGCTCGATTGAACGGTATTTGATGGCATTGCCCACCAAATTCTGCAAAAGCCGGCCCATTTCCGAAGGCACCGCCAGCACCGACGGCAAGGGGCCGTTCGTCTCGACGCGGGTCTTGGTGTCGGCGATGGCGGCTTCCAGGTTGCGCAAGGCTTCCGTCAAGCTTTCCGACAAATCCACCGGCTCGACCGGCTGAGAGATGCGACCGATGCGGGAATATTCCAGCAGATCGAGGATCAGCCGGTCCATGCGCCGGGCGCCGTCCTTGGCGAAGGCGATGAATTCCAGGGCGTCGCCATCCAATTTATCGGAATAGCGCCGGGCCAAAAGGCTGACGTAAGAGCTGACCATGCGCAAAGGCTCACGCAGATCATGGCTAGCCACATAGGCGAATTGCTCCAGCTCGGCATTGGAGCGGGCCAGTTCCGAGATGGTGCTTTCCAGGCGGCTGGCCGTCTCTTTATCGGCGGTGATGTCGCGCTTGACGCCCACATAACTGGTAATGCGCCCTGTCTCGTCGCGCACCGGCGAGATCGAGGCGCTTTCCCAATAAAGCTCGCCCGACTTCTTTTTGTTGCACAGCTCTCCGTTCCAAACCTGACCGCCGCTGATGGTCCGCCACAGATTGGCATAGGCCTCGTCGGAAACAGCGCCGGATTTCAGAATACGGGGGTTCTGCCCCAGCACTTCATCCTTGGCAAAGCCGGTGATCTGGCAGAACCAGGGATTGACGTATTGGATGACGCCTTGGGTATCGGTGATGACGATGGAGGCCGGGCTCTGCTCGACGGCGGTGAACAGCCGACGCATCTTGTCTTCATCCAGCTTATGTTCGGTCTGATCGATGCTGTAGCAGATGAAACCGCCGTCCGAGGTCGGCGTATGACTGCATTGGTACCAACGGCCACTGGTCAAAGGCAGATGCCAGCTGCGCTGGACACCCGCCTCGGCCATAAAGGATTCGCCGACGGCATTCGGCTCTTCGTCCATCTCGGCGACGAAGTTGGCCTTGATCAGGCTTCGGACGAACTCGGCATAGGCCATGCCGGGCTTCAGCAGGGCCGCCGCCGGAGCGTAAAACTCGCCGCACCGCTGGTTGGACAGGACCAGACGATGGTTCTTGTCATAAAGAGCAAAAGCGCCAGCCATGCCCTCGATAGCCTTGGACAGCCGTTCCGTGGATTGCACCGCGTCACGGCGCGCCCGATTCAGCAGGCTGACCGCCCAGGCCAGAGCCCCCAGCAGGCCGGTGACAAACAGCCATAATAGGCCGCTGGTCAGGCGCAGCCGTTCCTGATCCCGGCTCAATTGCGCCATCAGATGGGAGCGCAGCAACTGACGCCAGCCGGGCTGATCCAGCAGGCCATAGTCCTCGACGGCGGCATCCATCAATTTCCGCTGTTGGAAATAGACCTGGATATGCTTCAGCAAGGGCCCCGCCGCCGGATGCACAGACAGGCTTCCGGCCTGATCCAGGGATTGGGTCAGCAACCGCGCCTCTTCCGCGCCGGGATGAGCGTGATAGACCAGCATGCGCTGGCTGATCAGGGCCAGCCTCAAACGCTCATCGACGGCCAGTGTCGGCAAAGCCTCGGCCACCGCAAAGGGGATGTAGGAAATCTGATTGCGCAGAAAGGCGGCCTCGCCCTTCAACTGCTCCAGCAGATCCAGCTTGTGATCCAGGGTTTCGAAGTAATGGCCGGCGCTGACGCTCAGCATCTCGTTGCCGCGAAAGACCTCTTTGGTCAGCATGGCCTGAACGGCGTCGCGCTGGCGGCGCAACTCCCATTCCGAGGCGACCACCCCGTCATAATGAGGCAATTGTAGCGAGATCACCCGCAAGAGGTCGCTGTCCAGCCGCGCCTCGGCCGTCGCCAGTTCGGACAAAGCCCCTTCCAAACGACTCTCTTGCGAAGCAGCATCGGAATGCAGCCCGAGGAACAGAGCCACCGCCCCCACACATAAGGTTGCCGCCAGCAGGGCGGCCAGAGCCAGACGCTGACGCTTCATGGCCGCTCCTGATAGGTATCGCCCATAAGGCTGTTCAAGAACTGAACCAGATGCAGGACATCGCCCTTGGGAATCTCGCGGCCCAGCTGATAGCGCCCCATGATCTCCACCGCCGCCTGCAGGTCCTGCACGCTGCCATCATGGAAATAGGGGCCGCCGCTGCCGACCATGCGCAGGCTGGGAACCTTGAAGACATTGCGATCGGCCTCGCGGCCCGTGACGTTGAAACGCCCCAGGTCCGCCGAGGTCAGATGACCGCGATCGGCAAAATAATCGCCCAGGAATCCGAACTTCTCGAACATATTGCCGCCGACATTGGCCCCTTGGTGACAAGAGGCGCATCCATAGGATTTGAACAGCTCATAGCCCTTGCGCTCATCCGCGCTCAAAGCCGTATCGTCCCCGCGCAGGTAAGCATCGAACCTGGAGTTTACCGTTATCAGAGTTCTCTCGAAAGTAGCAATAGCGTCCATGACGGACTGGACGCTTGGCGGGGCTGCGTAAATAGCCCTGAAGTCGGCCGAATAGGTCGGCGAAGCCGACAGTTTGGCAATGACATCAGGCCAAGCCGAGCCCATTTCGACGGGATTGGTGATGGGACCGGCGACCTGAGCCTCAAGGCTGGGGGCGCGACCATCCCAAAACTGCACGAAATTAAGCGCGCTGTTGTAAACGCTGGGCGCCCGGATTCCGCCCAGCGCTCCCTTTATGCCGACAGAACGGGGCCGATGGTCGCTGCCGCCGGTGGTCAAATCATGGCAAGAAGCACAGCTGAGGCTGCCGTCGGCGGACAGAATGGGATCGAAGAAAAGCGTCTTGCCCAGTGCGACCTTGCGTTGATCGAGGCCGGTCGGCATGGACAAAGGCTGGATCGGCTCGCCAGACAGCAAGCGACCAGACTCACCCGCCAAGGCAGCGTCGGACGGTAGACACGAAAAAAGGAAACCGGCGCAAACTGCGACCGCTGCAAACTTGAACAAGCGACACCCCCCATAAAAGGGTCGCACCCCCATACCCCTTTCATCAGACTATCACCCGGGCCATATGCAGGCAACGCATCCCCGGCAAGGCCGATATTTTCGAGTACAGTTTCCTTGTTCCCGGCGGCGTCCGCCGCTAAAGTGTGCGGTCCTTTCTTGCCCTTGGGGAACTGCGCCCAGGCAGACAGTCGGAGTAAGTCCTTGAGCACGGGTTATCACAGCACGCGGGGTCAGGCCCCGGTTCTTCCTTTCGACGAGGTTTTGCTGGCCGGACTGGCCCGCGATGGCGGCCTTTACCTTCCCCAGGAATGGCCGGTGATCTCGAAGGCCGACCAGCAGGCCATGGCCGGCCTGCCCTATGCCGAGCTGGCGGTGCGGGTGATGGCCCCCTTCGTCAAGGGCAGCATCAAGGAAGATGACTTCGCCGCCCTGGTGGCCGACGCCTATAAGGACTTCGAACATGCCGCCGTGGCGCCGCTGAAGCAGCTGGGCCGCAACGACTGGATGATGGAGCTGTTCCACGGCCCCACCCTGGCCTTCAAGGACTATGCCCTGCAGCTGCTGGGCCGCCTGTTCGACCATGTGCTGACCAAAAAGGGCCAGCGGGTCACCATCGTCGGAGCCACTTCGGGCGACACCGGCTCGGCGGCCATCGAGGCTTGCCGCGACCGCGATGCGGTGGACATCATCATCCTGCATCCCCATGGCCGCGTCTCGGACGTACAGCGCCGCCAGATGACCACAGTGCCCTCGGCCAACGTTCACAACGTCGCCCTGGAAGGCACCTTCGACGACTGTCAGGACATGGTCAAAGCCATGTTCAACGACCAGATCTTCCGCGACGAGCTGCATCTGTCGGCGGTCAATTCCATCAACTGGGCCCGCATCATGGCCCAGATC
>Ga0302156_10003245_pt1 | contig 12738 bp, 9 predicted proteins | sample I_Bog_N3_2_FD_193503 | JGI IMG/M metagenome (GOLD analysis project Ga0302156, IMG submission 193503) | Peat permafrost microbial communities from Stordalen Mire near Abisko, Sweden - I_Bog_N3_2 | ecosystem: Environmental > Terrestrial > Soil > Wetlands > Peat | place: Sweden: Abisko, Stordalen... | reverse complement strand
GGACCTATATCGGTCAGCTGCGCCAATTCGGCGTCCGCTTCTTCCTCGCTCAGAGAAAGTGTTGACAGAAGCACGACGGTCGAGCGGCTGGCAGGCCCGAATTTTCCCAAATCGGAAATCATGGCGCAGCCAGCGGCGCGACCTTCGGAATACTCGGTTACACTACGCAATAAACAATCGCGCAGAAAAGCGTTCCGTTCAACAACAACGATCATTCGGTGAACACTGGAAGTCGCGTCCTCGTAATCCGCGTCGCCAGATGAGTGAATTGTTTGAGACGCCTCTTCATTCGCACTCCGCTCGTGAGCGCGGGCTGAACATACTTCGGTCATAGTCCCCCTCCTGTTACTATCACTAAATTGTTTAGTCACGATATATCCCACTAATATAAGATATCATCTTGCGTTATGCGCACAGATGAGTTTGAAAATACAATCCAGCAAATTTCTTTACGCCAAAACTTTTACCATACCATCATTAAGTCATATATTTGTGACACTAATTCATATTTGCTATGCCAAAAGTCAAATGACAATTATGTGTTCCTCAGTGCCTCAAATCAAAAGCTCGCGTCATTGAATCCTTTGCCGCTTGACCTACGGTAAGGTGCACAAAAGCGAAGCTTAAGCTATGAGAAACTTAAGAAGCTTTGATCCTCGTTGAATAGCCCCCTCTTTAGAGTTGCCGACCCTACCTAAGTGTAACTACCTACCTAAGGGAAGGTATTAAATTCTACTTGTATGTAGCAAAATTGTCATCTGTTTTGATTACGGATATATAGGAATTTAAGAAAAAATTAACACTTCGTCGTGAAGACTCACTGCGTCCAACCTTTTTGATTCAAATTAAGTTGCTGAAATTATGAGCATTTTTTTCTCTAGCTCTTCCAGCATGTTAATGAAATTCTATCCTTTTGGATGACCATGCGCGGCTCGGGCGCAAAAGGCGTACGTCTTAAGGATTGAGCGTGTGGCCAGGGCCCAAAATTCAGCTCAAGGCGGAGGCGCGACGGCGCCGAATGGATCGCGCCGCTCAATCGCCCGTGTCGTCGAGGCGAAATGTCCCCGCCGCCAAAATCCTGTGAATGCTTAAGATTACGACCCCATGCGCGGCTCCTGGCGTGCTATCAACGCCGGCTCCGGCAAATGGATATGAGAGTGGAGCGTATGGGGGCGTCTATCGATATTGGCATGACCCACGCGGGCGCCCCGGCCTTGATCGACCTGGAGGAATTGCTCGCCACGCGCCTGCTGGTGCAAGGCAATTCCGGATCGGGCAAGTCGCATCTGCTGCGCCGCCTGCTGGAGCAAAGCGCCCGGCTTGTCCAGCAGATCGTCATCGACCCGGAAGGCGATTTTGTCTCGCTGGCCCAACATTATGGCCATCTGACCCTGGACGCCGCCGAATGCGAGCGCGACCTCGCCGCCATCGCCGCGCGGGTGCGCCGCCACCGCGTCTCGGTCGTGCTCAATCTGGAAGAGCTGGAAGTGGACGGCCAATTGCGCTGCGCCGCGCAATTTCTCAACGCCTTGTTCGAGGCCGAGCGCGACGTCTGGTTTCCGGCTCTGGTCGTGGTGGACGAGGCCCAGCTCTTTGCTCCCGCCGCCGCGGCCGACGCCTCGGACGAGGCGCGCCGCATGAGCCTCGTCGCCATGACCAATCTGATGTGCCGGGGGCGCAAGCGCGGCCTCGCCGGCGTGATCGCAACGCAGCGCCTGGCCAAGCTGGCGAAAAACGTCGCGGCGGAGGCCTCCAATTTCTTGATGGGCCGCACCTTTCTCGATATCGACATGGCCCGCGCCGCCGATCTGCTCGGCATGGAGCGCCGTCAGGCCGAGGCGTTCCGCGACTTGGAGCAGGGCGCTTTCATCGGACTTGGTCCCGCCATCGCGCGGCGGCCCGCGCAGATGCGCATCGGTCCGGTCGAGACGGAGGATCGAGGCGGCGCGCCGAAACTTTTGCCGCTGCCCATGGCGCTAAGGGGCGAAAATTTGCAGAGCCTGATTTTCGCGCAAGGCGAGCAGTGGGCTCCGCCGCGCAAGAGCGCTCCGGCTCCTGAGGCGGCGCGCGCCATTCTGGCGCGGATCGAGCAGGCGCCGCCGCCGGATTACGTCGCCGCCGCGCCGCCCGAACTCAGCGAGGACGAGCGCGAGGAGGCGATCGACGACATCATCGGCCAGATGCTCGCCGACGCCCAATCGGCTTTTCAGACCGCCGCCGCGCTGCATCGCGATTTTCTCCTGCGCTGCCGCATACGCCGCCTTGGCGCTCGCCCTCCCGACCTGGCCGATTTCAGCCGCCGTCTGACCGTTATCCGTGCTTGCGCCGCCTATCCGGTCAGCGCCGACGACGAGCTCTGGGCGCGCGCGGTCGAACTCGCTCAGCGGCTGCCGAGCGATCTGCGCGGCGTCTTCCTGCTGTTGAGCCGCGCAGCCGCCGCCGGTCGGCCCTGCCCGGAGGATGGCGAGATTGCGCGCTTCTTCGGCAGCCATTCGCCCGGCCGCGCCCGGCGCATGCTCGGGCAACTGGAACAGATTGAAACCATCGTCGTCCGCACCGATTTCGAGCAAAACCGCATCATCGCCTTCCCCGAACTCGGCTGCGAAACCACGGCGAACAAGGAAGCCGCCGCGCTGACTTCATGAGGACGGGACGTTTTCGGCCCGCTTCGGGAGGTCAGTTGGCGCTTTGCTCCTGGCAGGCGGGCGCGGCAAAAAGATCGTCGAGGATACGTGTCTTTTCAGGCCGACGGACCAGAGCCAAGCCGTCGCCGTCGCGGACGAGGGCTTGGGAGTCCGGCTGCAAGATGGTATCGCCGTCCTGCCTTTCCAGGGCCGCCACCAGAAAAGCCCCGGCGCCGAGGGCTTCGATCCCGCCGATCGTCAGCCCGGCGCAACGACTGCCGGCTTCCACGGTGATGACCTCGATGTCGAGCCCGAGTGCATGAAGGTCGATGGCGAGGCGGTCGAGACTGCCGCCGCGCAGTTTGGCGATCACTTTGGTCATGTCGCGATAAAGCAAAAGTTCGGCGACACGCTCGGCGCCGATCCGTGCGGGCAGCACGACGCGATTGGCTCCAGCCTGGATGAGCTTGTTTTCCGTGGAGGGTAATTCTCCGCGCGCGATGATCAGCAGCTTTCGGTTGAGGCTGCGGGCGCTGAGCGTGATGAACACATTGGCGGCGTCGTCGGGCAGCACCGTCGCCAAGGCTCTCGCGCGCATGACGCCCGCCAGACGCATGACGTCCTCGTCGGTCGCGTCGCCGTGAATGAAATGATGGCCGGCCTTTAGCGCGGCGGCGATTCGTTCTTCGGAATGGTCGATGACAACGAATTCACCCTGCGAAGCTTTGATTTCGCGACAGAGCATTTGGCCAATCCGGCCGAAGCCGCAGACGACCACATGATCGGCGAGCTTGTCGATGTCCTTTTGCATGCGGCGGCTCCCGTAAATCTGCTGGAACTGGCTGGCGGTGATCAACTGGAACAGGCTGCCGGTGAGAAACATCATTCCCGTGCAGCCCGCGACGATCAAGGCGACCGTTATGGCGCGCAGAACCGGCGTGTTGATTGGCGCGACCTCGCCATAGCCGACCGAATAAACCGTGAGGACAACCATATAGATTGCATCGTTCAGGCTCCATCCCGAAGCCATATAGGCCAGCGTGGCCGCGACGGCGATGGCCAGCATGAAGGCAAGGCCAGCGAACAGGTTTCGCAACGGGGAGGCGAGAAACTGAACCATCCGCTTTCCAATAGAGATCCGAAACAGCTAACGCGATTGGTCTTCTCGAGTGATTGATCCATCGCAAGAAAGGGGCTTTTTCCTGAAAATCGCGCGCAGGAACCCCGCGATACGTGATCTCCAATTTGTTTCGGGGAGAGGCGGCGCTGATGGAACGGCGTCGATAAATTCAACGCCCGCGGCGGCGGGGGCGTCTTGCGTGAGGTTTTCCTCCTTGCGGATTTCCGCAATCAGGCTTGCCTCATTCTGACTTTTCTCGCGTCGACTCGCCTCGTTTCGATTTGCCAATTCTTCTTCGACAAGCTCGCGCCACGCGCCTTTCAATTCGCCCTCAAGCTCCACAAGCGACATTTTCGCGAAGACATCGCGCAACTCGCCTTCAATCTCCTCTCTCGATAGCAATTTTTTGCGCCTTTCGATTTAACCTGCGTCGTCGAAACGCCCAAGAAGGTGAGCGGCGGCGCGCCAGGCGTGACGCGTCATCGCTTCAAGGCGGCGAACCGTCTCAATCCGGGCCATGGCCTGATCCGCCGTGACTCCCTCGGCCCCCACCGCCTTTAGAGTCTCGCTGCGATGCGTGCGCTGAAGTTCGGCCAATGATTTCGCGCCTTGTTCCAGACGGGCGAGAGCGGCGCTGGCGCCCGGCGTGTCCAAAGAATCAATCGGAGCGGCGGCGTCGCTGAGCGCCGATTCATGGGCGATGTCATGGACGGCCGCCACCGCATTGCGCATCGCCTCGGCGCAAATCTTCGCCGCGCGGGCCTCGTCCGAGCCGTCCTGCGTCTTGGGGAATTCCCGCTCTTCGCCAGCGATTTCCGCGAGCCGGGAGGCGTGGTCGAGGGCGTGCAGCGTGCCGGTCAGGCGAAACTCTTCGCGCGCCGACTCGGGAGGGCCGCTGACGTCGGAAATGAATCTCCGGCTTTTTTCCAGGGCGTCCGCCGCGTCCGTCGTGGGAACGGGAGCGCCCTCGTTGGCGCCCGCGACCGCGGCGGCGATTTTTTCGCCCATCTGTTCTATCGCCAGCGCGATGGTGCGGCGGACGGCTTCCACTGCGACAATCGGATTGTCCAGCGCCGCCGGGTCGAGGGCGCGCGTCAGGGGCGAGCGCCGGTCGGGCAGCAGGCGTTCGACCAGCCGGGTGAAACCTTCGATCGCCGGCATCACCGCCATGACGCCGACGACATTGTAGGCGGTGTGGTAGGCGGCGAGCAGCGTCAGGCCGTCGAAATGGTCGGCGGCGCGGAGAATCCACGGCATGGTGAGGGGGAAGAGCGCGAGGGCGATGAGCGCCGCGATGATCTTGAAAAGAATATAAGCGAGCGCCAGTCGTTTGGCGGTGACGGTCGCGCCGATTGCCGCCAGCGCCGAACTGGTCGCGGTGCCGATATTCTGCCCGATGATCAGCGCGCAGCCCTGATCCAGCCCAATCGCGCCGGCGTAAAAGGCCGAGAGCGTGACGGTGATCGACGCCGTCGAGGATTGCATCACGGTGGTCATCAGGAGGCCGATGACGACCAGCGACAGCAGGCCGAACCATCCCGACAACAGGCCGACGCCTGGAGCGCCCAGAACGGCGGGGAAATCGGAAGGATGCAACTGCGCCGCGAGGCCGCCCATGCCTTGCTGGAGCGTGGTCAATCCGTAAAGGACGAGGGCGAAGCCCGCCAGCGCCGCGCCGGCCGCCGAGAGGCGCCCGCGCCCCATCAGCTTGGCCAGCGCGCCGACGAAAATCATCGGCAAGGCATAGGAGGACAGGGAAACCCGCAGGCCGATCAGCGCCACCAGCCAGCCCGTGCCGGTCGTGCCGACATTGGCGCCCAGCACCAGCCCCAGCCCCTGAGGAAAACCCAGCAGGCCGGCGCTGACCAGACCAATGGTCGTCATGGTCGTCGCGCTCGACGATTGCACGAGCAGGGTGACGATGGCGCCCCAGAAGGCGCCGGAGAGCGGCGTCGCGGCGGCCTTGCCGAGAACCGTGCGCAGCGACGATCCGGCCAGCCCTTTCAGGCCGTCCGTCATAATGGTCATGCCGAGCAGAAACAGGCCTATCCCGCCCAGAACCGAAATCGTCATTGACATTGACGTCTCCCGTCAGTTTCGTTCGGTTCCGTTTTCAGCTTTCCTGGTCGAGTTCGGCGCGCGCCGCCGCGAGTTCGCTTTTCTTCTCGGGGTCCACTTCCGGATAGGCGAGGTTGAGTTTTTCGACAACTTCGACAATCGCGGCGGCGACGACCAGACGCGTGAACCATTTGTGGTCGGCTGGCACGACATACCAAGGCGCGCGCTTGGTGGCGGTGGCCTTGATCGCCTCCTCGAAGGCGTGCTGGTAATCGTCCCAGCGCCGGCGCTCGCGGACGTCGGCTGAGGAAAATTTCCAGTTCCGCGCCGGGTCTTCGATGCGCTTCATGAAGCGCCTTTTTTGTTCCTCGCGCGAAATATTCAGAAAGAATTTGAGAACGATCACGCCCTGGCGGGTCAGGTAATCCTCGAAATGGGCGATGTCGCCGAGCCTTTCGTCCCAGATGCGTTTGGTGACATATTCGGACGGCAGCTTCTGGTGTTCGAGCAGATCCTCATGCACGCGAACGACGAGCGTTTCTTCATAATAGGAGCGGTTGAAGATGCCGATGCGGCCCCGCTCGGGGACTTGTTTGGCGTAACGCCACATGAAGTCGTGCGACAATTCCTCGTCCGAGGGCTGCTTGAAGGAAGACACCTGACAGCCCTGCGGATTGACGCCGGACATGACGTGCTTGATCGTGCCGTCCTTGCCCGCCGCGTCCATGGCCTGGAAAACCAGCAACAAGGACCAGCGATCCTGCGCGTAAAGCTTGTCCTGTTCCAACGCCAGCCAATCGCGGCCGCGTTGCAGGAGTTCGGACGCCTGGGTCTTGTTCATTTTGAGGCCGCGCGTGTCGCCCGGATCGAAATCCTTGAGTCGGAATCCCTTGCCAGAAGTGACCCGGAATGGACTGACGTATTTGTCGACGAACTCCTGGACTTCCTTGTTGGGCATGGATGCTTCCCCCTCGATTGCCTGTTTTGAAGCCAGCGTAACAGAAGTTTTCCGAAAAGCAGCAGTCCCGACATCGGATCGCGGTGTTGAGTTCGCGAGGAAAGCGGCTTAACTCAGCATGGATCAGACAAAAGGCCGCAGGCCGGAAAGTCCCTTTATGACCGAGGATCGCGCCGTGCGGGCGTCGCTTGTTCTATGCGCCATGGTGGCCGTTCTTGCGGCCGCCTTTCTGGCGCGGCCGATCATCGCCCCTGTCACTTTCGCCTTGTTCATCGTCGCGGTGGTCTATCCGCTGCAGGGCGCGCTTCAGCGGCGCATTCCAAAGCTGCTGGCGCTGCTCCTTACGCTGCTGGCCACCATCGCCGTCATCTCGGTTCTCGCTTTTCTGGTGGTTTGGGCCTTTGGCCTCGTCGCCCAGTGGCTCCTCAATAACACCGCGCGTTTCCAGGCGCTTTACACGCAGGCGACCGATTGGCTCGATGGGCACGGCGTGCCCGCGCACACCACGATGGCGTCGAGCTTCAATCCCTCCTGGATCACCGGCGTGGTGCGTGATATCGGCGGAAAGGGCGCGGGCGCGCTGTCCTTCATCATCATCACCTTCGCCTTCACGGTGCTGGCCTTGCTCGAAGTCGATGTCGTTCGCAGCAGCGTGAACCGGCTTGAAAGCCCGAAAATGCGCGAGGCGCTGCTGTCGCCCGCGCAGGAAATTTCGTCAAAGTTTCAAAAATATATGCTGGTGCGCAGCACGATGAGCCTGCTGACCGGCGCGGTCGTCTGGGCCTTTGCGCTGACCGCCGGAATCGAACTGGCGACGGCCTGGGGCGTGATCGCCTTCGTCCTCAATTACATTCCCTTTATCGGCCCGCTCATCGCGACCGTCGTTCCCTCGCTCTTCGCTCTGGCGCAGTTCGAATCCTGGCAATTGGCCATCGGGGTTTTCGCGTGCCTGAACTTCATCCAATTCTTTATCGGCAGCTATCTCGAACCCCGTATCGCCGGCAAAAGGCTGTCGCTCTCGCCCTTCATGGTGCTGTTCGCGGTGTTCTTCTGGAGCTTTCTGTGGGGCATGGCGGGCGCCTTCATCGGCGTGCCGATCCTGATCGCCGTGCTCACGATTTGCAGCGAACATGAGCCAACGAAATGGATTTCCGTGCTCATGTCGGGCGGCGACGGCGAAAAGGCGTTACGAGGCTAGGCCTCGTCCGTTCCCTTGGCGCTTGCGCGGTAGCTCGCGCGTAAATCGTCGATGCTGATCGAACGGCCATCTTGCTCGACTCGCCAGAACGTCCAGCCGTTGCAGGCCGGAAGCCCTTGCGTCAGGGCGCCGATCTTGTGGATCGAGCCGATGATCTGGCCGAGCGCAATCGCGCCGTCGGCGCGCACCACCGCCTGATGTTGGCGCTTTTCGTCAAACAGGATCGTTCCCGGCGCGATCATGCCCGCTTCGATCAAGGTGGCGAAGGCGACGCGCGCCTCCTGCCTTTTGCCGAGCGGCGACTGGAAAGCCGAGTCCGGCAGGGGTTCGGTCGCCGCGATGCGCTCGCGGGCGGCGTGGATATAGCTTTCGTCACGCTCGCAGCCGATGAAATGACGGCCGAGCTTTTTGGCCACGGCGCCGGTGGTGCCGGTGCCGAAGAAGGGATCGAGCACCACGTCGCCGGGTTTTGAGGCCGCCATCAGGATGCGCGCCAGCAGGGCTTCGGGCTTTTGGGTCGGATGGGTTTTTCTGCCGTTCTCGTCCTTGAGGCGTTCGGCGCCGGTGCAGATCGGAAAAAACCAGTCGGACCGCATCTGGCGGTCTTCATTACCGGCCTTCAGCGCTTCGTAATTGAAAGTATAAGCCTTGGCCTCGGCGCTGCGCGACGCCCAGATCATCGTCTCATGCGCATTGGTGAACCGCCGGCCCCGAAAATTGGGCATCGGATTGGCCTTGCGCCACACGATGTCGTTGAGAATCCAGAAGCCGAGATCCTGCAGGATGGAGCCGACGCGGAAAATATTGTGATAGGAGCCGATCACGAAGATCGTCGCGTCCGGCTTCATCGCGCGCTGCGCGGCGGCGAGCCAGTCGCGGGTGAAGCGGTCGTAATCGGCGAAAGAGGCGAATTTGTCCCAGTCGTCGTCAACCGCGTCCACTTCGCTCTGGTCGGGCCGCGTCAGGCCGCCTTCAAGCTGAAGGTTATAGGGCGGATCGGCGAAAACCAGATCGACGCTGGCCTCGGGCAAGCCGCGCATGGCCTCGATGCAGTCGCCAACCAGGATCTGGTTGAGCGGCGGAGACGTTGAGACCGCCTTCGAGCCGGGCGCCAGCCTGAGTCCAGTACGCAATACCTGTTTCTGGACTCTTGGACCGGCGGCCTCGGCGCGAAGGATACTCATGGACTCAAAAACCCTACGCGACTGACTGACAAAGCCAAGCTACGCGCAACGCGGTAAAGACGAGGTTTAGCCACCCGATCGGAAGGTGTCCCTTTTCCGTACGGAAAGCTTAATGCGGTGTTATGATTTGGCAGCCGTTCAGGGGTCGGCCGTCTCGCCGCAAAGCCTGACCGGAGCATAGCTGCGCCGGTGTTCGGGGCAGGGACCGAGTTTTTGCAGCGCCGCGCGATGGGCCGCCGTCGCATAGCCGGCGTGCGCGGAAAACCCATAGCCGGGATGCAGCAGGTCAAGCCGCGCCATCAGGCGGTCCCGCGAAACCTTGGCGACGATCGAGGCGGCGGCGATGGACAGGCTGGTCGCGTCGCCTTGCACGATGGCGCGGCTCGCGCAGGGCAGGGCCGGCAGATCGTTGCCGTCCACCAGAATGAAGACAGGCGCGAGGCCCAACGCCCGCGCCGCGCGGCTCATGCAGGCGAGCGTCGCCTGCCTGATGTTGATCGCGTCGATTTCCGCCGCCGGCGCCATGGCGACCGCGACGGAAAGCGCGCGGGCGCAAATCTCTTCGTAAAGCGCCTCGCGTTTTGCCGCGGTGAGCTTTTTGGAATCGTCCACGCCTTGCGGCAAATCATGCGGGTTGAGGATGACCGCTGCGACGCAGACCGGTCCGGCCAGCGGTCCACGCCCTACCTCGTCGATTCCGGCGATCGGCCAGATGTTTTGTGCGATGAGTTCAAGCTCGATGTCGAAATGCGCGCTCACTCCGGGGATCCCGCATCGAGCGCGTGTCTGAGGCTGCGCAGGTCGCGCCAGGCCTGGGCCTTTTTGAGCGGCGCGCGCAAAAGATAGGCAGGATGCAGCATCGGGAGCGCCTTGATCTTGCGGCCGCCACAGTCGTAATCATGCCAATGGCCGCGCAGCCGCATGATGCCTTCCTTCTCGTTCAGCAGGGTCTGGGCCGAGGATGCGCCGAGCAGGACCAAAAAATCGGGAGAAACCAACTCGATCTGGCGGCGGATGAAGGGCAGGCACAAGGCCAGTTCCTGCGGCGTGGGCGTGCGGTTGCCGGGTGGGCGCCAGGGCACCACATTGGCGATATAGACTTTTGTGCGGTCGAGGCCGATGGCGGCCAACATCTTGTCGAGCAATTGCCCGGCTTTTCCGACAAAAGGTTTTCCGATGCGGTCCTCTTCGGCGCCGGGACCCTCGCCGATAATCATCAGGCGGGCGTCGGGCGCGCCATCGGCGAAAACCAGTTGGGTCGCGGCGTTTTTCAGCGCGCAGCCGTCAAAGGCGCCCAGTTTTTCGCGCAGCTCGTCGAGTGTGCCGGCGCTGGCCGCCTGTTCGCGCGAACTGGCGACGGCAGACTCCTGCGACAGCGCCGCGGCGGGGCGGGGAGCGGGAGTGGCAACAGGCGCAGGCTGCGGCGGCGAGCGCTTTTGCAAGGGCTGAGGGGGCGATTGCCGAAGTGGCGGGGCGGCCGGCGGCGGGGCTGAAGACTGCTCCAGCGACGGGGATTGCGCGAGCGATTTAGGCTGCGCCAGCGATTGAGCGAAGCGGTCGACCGGCGCTTCCTCCACCGCACAATCGACGCCCATGTCGACATACCAGCGCAACAGCGCTGTGAGGTCTTGGCGGTCCGGGGCATAGGGAGCGGGCATGGCTTTTCTTAGCCGTCATGGGGTCCAGGCGCAAACCCAAGGCGCACATAAGTCGCAAACCGACGCAGCGCACAATAATAATGCGCACAGGCCGCAGGGTTCACTGTGGACAGTTGCGTTGAGCCCGCTATGAAGGAAGGATAGCAATGAAAGCGTCCGGCGCAACAGGGCGTTCTGCGGGAGAAAGAGATGAGCGAAGTGGAGTTCGAGCCGCGCGAGGCGATGGATTTTGACGTGGTGGTGGTCGGCGGCGGGCCGGCGGGCCTCTCGGCGGCGATCCGGCTCAAGCAGATCAATCCGGAATTTTCTGTTGTGGTGGTGGAAAAAGGCTCCGAGATCGGCGCGCATATTCTTTCCGGCGTGGTGGTAGACCCCATCGGCCTCGACAAGCTGCTGCCGGGCTGGCGTGAGGACGCCGACGCGCCTCTGAAACTCAAGGTCGCGGATGACCATTTTTACCTGCTCGGCCCTTCGGGCGGCATCCGCCTGCCCAACTTCCTCATGCCGCCGATGATGAATAATCACGGCAATTTCGTCGGCTCGCTCGGTAACGTCTGCCGCTATCTTGGCGCCAAGGCGGAAGAACTCGGCGTTGAAATCTATCCGGGTTTTGCCGCGGTCGAGCTATTGCTCGGCGAAAAGGGCGAAGTTCTTGGCGTCGCCACCGGCGACATGGGCGTCGGCCGCGACGGCAAGCCCAAGGATTCTTTCGTGCGCGGCATGGAGTTGCGCGGCAAATACACGTTTTTCGCCGAGGGCGCGCGGGGTTCGCTGTCGAAGCAGCTCATTGCCAAATTCAAGCTGGGGGAAGGGCGTGAACCGCAGAAATTCGGCATCGGGCTGAAGGAACTGTGGCAGATCGATCCGGCCAAACACAAGCCGGGCGTCTTGCAGCATAGCTTTGGCTGGCCGCTGTCGGGCCGCACGGGCGGCGGCTCGTTTCTGTATCATATCGAAGACAATCAGGTCGTCGTCGGCTTTGTCGTCCATCTCAATTACAAGAATCCGACCCTGTCGCCCTTCGACGAATTCCAGCGTTTCAAGACGCATCCGATGATTCGCGGTGTTTTCGCAGGCGGCAAGCGCCTGAGCTATGGCGCGCGCGCGTTGTCGGAGGGCGGTTGGCAGTCGGTTCCAAAATTGAGCTTTCCGGGCGGCGCGCTGCTCGGCTGCTCGGCAGGTTTTGTGAATGTGCCGCGTATAAAGGGGTCGCATAATGCGGTCTTGTCGGGGATTCAGGCGGCGGAAGCCGCCGCCAAGGCGCTGGCGGCCGGGCGCGCCCACGATGAACTGGCGGATTATGAGAATGGCTGGCGCGGCAGCGCGATCGGGGCCGACCTCAAAAAAGTGCGCAACGTCAAGCCCTTGTGGTCGAAATTCGGGACCTATATCGGCGTGTCGCTTGGCGGCCTCGACATGTGGCTGAACGATGTGTTCGGCTTGACCCTGTTCGGCACGCTCAAGCATGGCGCGCCGGATCATGCGACATTGAAGCCGCTCTCGGCGGTCAAGCCGCATGTCTACCCCAAGCCCGATGGCGTACTGACCTTCGACAAGCTGTCCTCGGTGTTCATTTCCAACACCAATCACGAGGAAGACCAGCCGATCCACCTAAAGCTCACCGATCCGAGCGTTCCGGTGGCGAAGAATCTTCCCGAATTTGGCGAGCCGGCCCGGCTTTATTGCCCGGCAGGGGTCTATGAAATCGTCTATGCCGACGAGGTGAAGAAGACCGATCCGCGTTTCGTGATCAATGCGCAAAATTGCGTCCACTGCAAAACCTGCGACATCAAGGACCCGGCCCAGAACATCACCTGGACCTGCCCGGAAGGCGGCGGCGGGCCGAATTATCCGAATATGTGAGGCTTCAGCCGCAATGCGACGACCTCATCCCTGCCGCAAAGGCGAAAACCTTTCCGCGCTGGCCTTGTCCCAGAG
>Ga0302156_10003235_pt1 | contig 12765 bp, 8 predicted proteins | sample I_Bog_N3_2_FD_193503 | JGI IMG/M metagenome (GOLD analysis project Ga0302156, IMG submission 193503) | Peat permafrost microbial communities from Stordalen Mire near Abisko, Sweden - I_Bog_N3_2 | ecosystem: Environmental > Terrestrial > Soil > Wetlands > Peat | place: Sweden: Abisko, Stordalen... | reverse complement strand
GAGTTTATCGATCAGGTTGCCGTAGCTCATCTGCTCGTGGAAGATGTCGTAGAGAAACTGGACCTGGGGGTGGTTGACGGCGCGCACAATCTCGATGGCTTCATTGGCCGAGGTGAGGAAGTACTTGGGATTTTCTTCGAGATGGATGCACTCGAGAAGGAGGCGCACCGGCTGTCCGTCGATCTGGCGGCCTTCGACCAGCGAGGCGGCGCGCTTGAGGGTTTCAATGGAGCACTGGTGCTGGGCCTCGCGGCTCATCCCTGGGACCACGTTGCCGGAGAGCACGATCATGGCCGGGCAGGAGAGGGTCTCCATGGGCTTCAAAGCCTGGCTAAGTTCGGCCAGAAAAGCATCACGGGCGGCAGGGTCGGCGATGCCGTGGGGAAGCCCGGCAGTGGCGTCGAACTGGATACCTAGCCGCTTGCGCGCGGCGTTGGCGCGGACAAAATCGTCCGCCGACCACTTGCTGTACTCGCCTACCAGTTCCACGTTCGAGTAGCCGGCTTCGGCCACCTTGGCCAGGCGCTCCTCGAAGGGCAAATCTCCGAAGACCGTCCACAGCATGACGGAGAGCGGGAAAGTGGGAGACCTGCGGACAACGGCGGCGCTCTGAGCGGCCGGAAGCGAAGGCGCGGCGGCGGCCATGGCGGCTACGGCCAAGGATTGCGTAAACGTGCGGCGATTCATGACTGCTCCCTAAGAACAACGGGGTTGAGTGAAGAGTTTTATAAACAAAATCAGCAAGTTAGCTTCCGCTTCGCGGAAATCGCAAGTTAGCGAGTTGGCGGCAGCTCATCCCAGCCTTAACTCGTGGTGGCGAGTCGGACTGCTCCGAATTACTTTGCCTTGGCCTTGCTCCCGCCCTTGGGACTGCGGCGCAGTTGCTTCCAGTCCTTCTCCGTCTGGTCGGCGTAGAACGAACCAAACTTGGCCAGCGCTTCGCCAAAGCCGTCTCCAGCGCCGAGGTAGCCGGTCAGAACCAGCGGATCGCCGGAGCGCGCATGGCCGCGAGCCAGCAGTTCTCCGCAGACCTGGGCATACGTCTCCAGACCGTCGCCGGCCAGGTCTTCCAATTCAATGGACCCTTTGTGGTCGTTGAGTTGCCTGACCAGATAGTCTCGGCCGGCGATGTTCGTCCAGCCCAGAAACGGGTCCGATTGCACCTGCATGGCGCGCTGTCCCTCGGCCACACGCTGGCCGTTGTGGGGCGCGGGCTGAGCGTCGGGAAGATAAGACGTATAGGCCGACGCCGGCTCTTCCTTGATCTGCAAAAACAGAGGGTCCTCGGGGCCGTTGCCTTCAAAGTAGATGCAATAGTCGCGCAATCCCACCGAGCCGGTGCCGACCACCTTGAACGCCACGTCGATGGGGCGGTAGAGGGAGAGAAGATGTTGCCGCTGCGGCTCCAGCATTTGCCGGTAGGGGCCCAGCGACTTGAGCACTGCCTCGGCCCGTGCGCCGGTGACGCGGGTGAGCGTGGGCTTTTGTTCCTTGAACCGGCGCGGCGCTCCCGGCTTGTCGCTTTCCGGCTCAGTGAGCAGTTCGAGCGTGTGCTGCGGGGTGGAGCGTTCGGCCTTGAGCAGCGCGTCGTGGATGGGGTGGACCCCATTCAAACGGTGCACTTGGGAATGACTCAACTCCACCCAGGGCATCTGGGCAAAGGCCTTCATCTGGGCGGCGTAGCTGGCAACGCATTTTTCCACGGTTTCGCGGGCTGCGGATTCCTTATGCCCGGATGCGCGCCCGGCCAGCACCAGCGAAGCGGCCATGCGCTTGAGGTCCCACTCGAAGGGGCCGCGAATGGTCTCGTCGAAGTCGTTGATGTCGAAGACCAGTCGTCCGTCGGGAGCCGCGTAGGCGCCCAGATTGCGCACGTGCGCGTCGCCGCAGAGTTGGGTGACGATGCCGGTATTCGGCACCATGGCGAGGTCGGCGGCCATCACCGGAACCGCGCCGCGAAAGTAGCCGAAGGGGGATGCGGCCATCAACTCGTACTTGAGCTTGACGAGCGCGGGAACGCGCCCGCGCATGGAGCGCTCGAGCAGGACAGGCGCGGGCGTCTTGCGCGCCTTGGGTTTGAGCTGGTCGTGTTGCTGGCGACCCACCTGCTTGCGCCGCGCCTGGCCCAGATTGCGTCGTTCTTCAGGGGTTGCCCAGTGCATGACCCGGAAGATACACCCTGGGCCCATGCAGCGCAAAACAAGAAAGGCGGTGAGTTACACTTCTTCGAGGAAGCCCCGCCCTTTTCAATTGCTCCCTGAAATGCCCCGGCAGGCTTCTTTCCCGGAGGAATGACATCTTGAATCGTGCAGCCGTCCTTGTGCTTTCGGCCTTCAGCGTCCTTTGCCTGGCAACGCTTCCGCTGGCCGCCCAAGCGCCCGCCAAGCCGCTCACCGTGGACGCGATTTTTGCGCACGGCCCACTGATCGGAACCCCTCCCAGCGGACTGACGTGGTCGCCGGACGGCAAGCACCTGACGTATCTTGACGGCGGAGAACTGGTGGATCTGGAGCCCGCGACGGGCAAGGCGCACGTGCTGGTAAGCCGCGCCAAGCTGGCGTCGCTGGCGGGAGCAAAAGACTCCGAGGTGGACCAGGACCATCGCGACCGCTACAAGATGGCCAATTACCTGTGGGCGCCCGACTCGGCTCACCTGGTTTTTGACTCCAACGGACGGCTGTGGCTCTACGACCTGCACAATGGCACCGGCGTCGAGGTGGGCTTTACGGGCACGGCCTCAGGCGACGATCCCAAGTTCTCTCCCAACGGCGAATCGATCTCTTTCATCCGCGATCACGGGCTGGCGGTGATTCGCCTGAAGACGCCCGGAACCCCGATGAACGTGGTGGCTCCCGCGCCCAAGCCCACCGTGCTGAACGGGCAGGTGGACTGGGTTTACGAGGAAGAGCTGGAGACGCGCAGCAACTACTTCTGGTCGCCCGACTCCAAGCGCCTCGCCTATCTGCAAATGGACGAGACGGAGGTGCCGGAGTACCCCATCACGGACTGGATTCCGACCCACGCCCAAGTGAACCCGCAGCGCTATCCCCAGCCCGGCGACCCCAATCCCAACGTGCGCGTGGGCGTGGTGAGCGCCTCTGGCGGCAAGACGGTTTGGGTCAAGCTGCCGCTACAGGGCGGCCAGGATTACATTCCACGCTTTGGCTGGGCGGACACGGAAACCTTGTGGGTGGAGACACTGACGCGCGACCACAAGCATCGAGACCTCTATTTTGCCAACGCTTCCAACGGCCAGGCGCACCCTGTTCTGCAACTCTCTGACGACAAGTTCATCGACGATGGCTACGACGTGTCAGTGGGCTTTGGCACCATTGTCCTGAATAACTGGACCGACGGCCACAATCATCTCTATCTCTATAGCTACGATCAGGCCAACCCCGCGCCCGCGAAACTGGAGCGGCAACTGACGAAGGGCGAATTCGAAGCCGGAGAAGTGTCGCGCGTAGACCACACGAACAAGCTGGTGATTTACGCCTCCAACGAGGGCAATCCGCTGGAAGAGCAGTTGTGGCAGGTGAGTTTCACAGGCGAGCGGAAGCAGCTGACCACAGGCGCCGGCGTGCACAGCGGCAACTTCGCGCCCACGGGCAGCGCCTTTGTGGACCGCCAATCTTCGCGCATGGAGCCGCCTACGCTGCGCCTGTGCGCGGAGGCGGGCAAGTGCAACGAATTCTGGTCCACGCGGGCGCTGGACGCCTACCACCTGCGCGCTCCCGAGCAGCTTGAAGTGAAAGCCCACGACGGCACCACGCTCTACGCGACGCTGTTGTTGCCCGAGGGCAAGGACCCGGCTACTGTCCCGCTGATCGTGAACCCCTATGGCGGTCCCGGCGCGCAGACGGTGACCAATAGCTGGGGCGGCGGACTGCTGTTTGACGAGCTGCTGGCCCAGCATGGCTTTGCCGTTCTGCACGCCGACAATCGCGGCACCGGCGGCCGCGGGCGCGCCTTTGCCCAGGCGGCGTATCGCAACTTTGGCCCGGTGCAGCTTGAGGATCAGCTCACCGTGGTGGACGCGGCGCTGGCCCAGTATCCGCAACTGGACCCCAAGCGGATGGGCTGGTGGGGCTGGAGCTGGGGCGGAACCTTCACCCTCTATTCCATGACCCATTCCGATCGTTTCCGCGCCGGGGTTGCCGTGGCTCCGGTTACCGACTGGCGTAACTACGACTCGATCTACACCGAGCGCTACATGACGCTGCCGGCGGAATTTGCGGCGGGCTACAAGGATTTCTCGGTGGTCAACTCCGCGGCACATCTGAAGGGGCATCTGCTGCTGGTGCATGGGACCGGCGACGACAATGTGCACATCGAGAACTCGGTGCAATTTATCCAGAGGCTGATTGAGGCGGACCTTCCCTATGACTTCCAGATTTATCCGCGCAAAACTCACTCCATTGCTGGAGCGGATGTGCGCACGCATCTTTATAACCGCATCCTGGCGCACTTTGAGGAGTATCTGAAGCCCGCGGTCAAAGGCCAGGACGAGCCATAGCAGGGTATTCAGGCCGTGCGCTTGATGGACTCCAACAACGCACCGTCAATCCGCGTCTGCCAGCCAGGGCCGCCGGCTTTGAAATGGTCGATCACTTCCGGAGACAGCCGCAGGGAGACCAGTTTCTTGGTCGGAGCTTTTTGCGGGCCACGTTTGCCCCTGCGAATCACCTTTCCTTTGCGGATCAGGTCGGCTTGGGCAAACCAGGCTCGGGTGGCCTCGGCGTCGTTCGGATCGTAGGGTCCGTCTTCCGGTTCATAAGGGATCGGGTCACCCTCTTTGAATGCCTGTACGCGCTTCCAGTCGGTTTCACTCTTGGTCTTCTTCATAAAAGTCGAGTCCGTGCTTTTCCAGATTGGACTTTCGTTTTGCCTCATCCCAGACGAACACGAGTTAATCGTAGCTACAATATAAGAAGAATGCAACTGGAATCTTGGCGATCTTGCGGCGCTTGCCAACAGAACACGACGGACAACTTAGAGGCTGCATCCTCCTTTCGTCTGGAGCATCCAAGCAGCCATGGAATATCGACTTCTGGGAGGCTCCGGCCTCAAAGTTCCCGCTCTCAGCTTTGGCACCGGCACGTTTGGCGGCGCCACGGAGTTTTTCAAGGCATGGGGCACGACCGATGGGGCCGAGGCCAGTCGGCTGATCGACATTTGCCTGGAGGCCGGCGTCAATCTCTTTGATACCGCCGACATCTACTCCGATGGGCGCTCGGAAGAGGTGCTGGGCAAGGCTCTGGAGGGCAAGCGCGACCGTGCCCTTATCTCGACCAAGACCACCTTCCGCCTGGGCGATGGACCGAACGACGTGGGCTCCTCGCGCTACCATCTGCGGCGCGCGCTGGAGGCCAGTCTGCGCCGGCTGGGCACCGATTACATCGACATCTATCACCTGCACGGCTTCGATGCGCTGACGCCGGTCGAAGAGGTGCAGGAGACGCTGAACACGTTTGTGCGCGAGGGCAAGGTGCGCTACATTGCCGCTTCCAACTTCTCCGGCTGGCACCTGATGAAGTCTCTGGCCGTGGCCGAGCGCTATGGCTGGACGCGCTTTGTGGCCCACCAGGTCTACTACTCGCTGCTGGGCCGGGAGTACGAGTGGGAGCTGATGCCGTTGGGCCTGGACCAGAAGGTTGGCGCGCTGATCTGGAGTCCGCTGGGCTGGGGCCGTTTGACGGGCAAGGTTCGCCGCGGCCAGCCGCTGCCGGAGGTGAGCCGCCTGCATGAGACCGCCCAAATGGGGCCGCAGGTCTCGGACGAGCGCCTGTATACGGTGGTGGACGCGCTGGACGCGGTGGCTGCTGAAACCGGCAAGACCGTCCCCCAGGTGGCGCTGAACTGGCTTTTGCAGAGGCCAACCGTGTCTTCAGTGATTATTGGCGCGCGGACGGAAGCGCAGTTGCGCCAGAATTTGGCCGCGGCGGGCTGGAACCTGAGTGCGAACCAAGTGGCCGCACTGGACAAGGCCAGCGCCCAGGCGCCCGTCTACCCTTACTGGCACCAGCACCAGTTCGCTGAGCGCAACCCGCTGCCGGTGTAAGCGGACATTTTCCATGAGCCTGGAGGCGGCGATCCTTCGTCTCCTGGACGCTCAACAGGGTGCGGAAAAAGGCCAACTTTTGCGGAAAAGCCGCGAGAGCCATCCTTCCGTGGCTAAAGCCACGTTGATTATGTTGACCTTATGCGGGGGTTGAAACCCCCGCCTCCCTCCGGATCGACAAGGACCCGTCGCTGGGGCCCCGGCCTCCCTCCGGATCGAGTTTTTCCGCAGCCTGTTCACCGGTTGTCGTTCAACTTCCAATCTGCCCTGCTTTCCACCTCTTCCACACCCCCGCCCTCCCTGCCGGCCTTATGCTCAAAGCAGCATCCGTGTCCGACTTCGCCCAAACCGTCAAGCAGCAGGCCGACATCGTCAAGGTGATCGAGGGCTACATACGCCTGCGCAACGCAGGGGCGCAGCGTTTCAAGGGATTATGTCCGTTCCACAAGGAAAAGACGCCTTCGTTCAACGTAAATGGAGGGTCGCAACAGTTCTTTTACTGTTTCGGCTGCCAAGCATCGGGCGACGTTTTCTCATTTGTCGCCAAGATCGAGAATGTGAGCTTCCCCGAGGCGGTGAAGATTGTGGCCGCGAAATGCGGCATTCCGCTGCCCAAGCGCGAGTATTCGTCCCCGGAAGAGGCGGCGGAAGCGCGGCGGCGCAGAACGCTTCTGGAACTGCACGAGGCCGCAACGGCCTGGTTCGAGGAGCAATTGAGCGGGCCGGAAGGCGCTGTGGCCCGCGAATACCTGGCTGGCCGGGGACTTACGCCTGAAGGCATCAAGGCTTTCCGCATCGGCTACTCGCCCGACAGCTTCAACGCCCTGCGCGACCGGCTCAGCGGTATGGCCGACAACGAAACTCTCCGTGCGAGCGGCCTGTTCAGCTCAAAGGAACAGGGCGACGGGACGCTGGGGCCCATCTATGACCGCTTCCGCAAGCGGGTGATGTTTCCCATTGCCAACGAGAGCGGGCGGGTGATCGCCTTCACTGCGCGCACCCTGGAATCCGGCGACAAGGCCGGCCCCAAGTACGTCAACTCGCCGGAGACGCCGCTCTATTCCAAAGGCCAGATTCTGTTCAATCTGGACAAGGCCAAGGCGGCCATTCGCCAGGCGGGGTTTGCCCTGCTGGTGGAGGGCCAGATGGACTGCATCTCGGTCTTTCTGCGCGGCATCCAGAACGTGATCGCGACCAGCGGCACGGCCTTTACCGAGATGCAGGTGGCCCTGCTGCGCCGCCACACCTCCAACGTCGTGGTGAACTTCGACCCCGACGCAGCCGGCGCCAACGCCGCCGAGAAATCCATTTCCCTGCTGACCGAAGAGGGATTCACGCTAAAGCTTGTGACGCTGGACGACGGGCTGGACCCCGACCGCTACATTCGCGAGCGGGGCGTGAAGGCCTACACCGCCGCCATCCGCGGGGCGCGCCGCCAGTCCGACTACCTGATCGAGCGCGCCCGGACTGCTTTCCCCGGCGCCAGCGCGGAAGCCAAGGTGAAGGCCATGAACTTCCTGCTGCCACACATCCGCCGGATGCCGGAAAAGCTGGCCCGCGACCAGTTCGCCGCCGATGCCGCGCAGAAGTTGGGGATTGACTCGGCTGTACTGAGGGAAGAGCTGAGGCAGGCCGCGCTTCGCCGCCGCGACCACATCGAGGTGCGCGCCACCACTCTAACTGAGGTGGAACGGGTTCTTTTGCGCGCCCTGGCCATTGAGGACCCCGAGTTCGAACAGGGACGGCGGTTGGCGATCCAGGCCCTGGCCGAGCAGCCGGCCTGGTTTGAGCATCTGGGCGCTTGCGCCGCGTTGCAGGCGCTGGCCCTGCGCCAGAGTCGCGACCCCATGGACGCGGTCGAGGACCCGGCGCAGCGCGCACTGCTGGCCGAAACCCTGCTGGGCGAGACCAAGCCGCCGGAAGCGGGCGAAATCCGGAGCGCCATCCAGGAGATACAGGAGCGGGCTCTTGAAGTTCGGCAGCGCGACCTGCGGGTCCAGATTGCCGAAGCCGAGCGTCGCGGCGACTTTACTGAACTGGCGCTGCTGACGCAGAAAAAGATGGAGCTCGACCGGGCGCTCCGGCAGCTGCATCAAAAAAGTGCGGAGCCGTTATAATTCCACCAAAATTCGTTGAAGAACAGCCGTGGGTTCCATTCGACTTCGCTCAGGGCAGGCTTTCGACTATGATTGGCGCAAAACCTAATGAACGAATAGGGTAAATAATGAGTTTTTATCAACAAAATCAGCAAGTTAGCTTCCGCTTCGCGGAAATTGCGAGTTAGCAAGTTGGCGGCAGTTCATTGCAGCAGTAACTCATTGTAGCGAGTCGAGTTGCTCAGGATAACAGCTTGTCTTCGATGCGGGCTTCAGACTCAGGACACTAGAAGATCTCTGACGCGCCGTCCGAACTGCTTCAAACCCTTCAAAAACCTGCGTCCAATCCCAAATCCCTGCGTCTAATTTGTTAGAGCGAGCCGAGCACCGGACAGGCGACATTCTTTGGACCTGCCGCGAAACCAGCCGGCAACTCGTTGCATGTGTTGCATCTTTGCCTTGGAAACACCGGGCGGAGTGTGGTAATCTATTGATCTCTGTGAGGATGTGCGCACCCTTGCCCCATCTATGAGCTGCGGCTCGCGGGCGACACAGGTGAATCCTGACGCGCTTGTCATCCTGTTCCGAGAAAACCACCTGAAACCGCATTTTTGCGGGTGTTCGCTGGGCCGTGTCTTCACGCGCCGGGTTTTTACGATTTCCATTGGGAAATCCGTATCCCGTGCGCCCTCGACTGGCCCCCGCACCGGCGCGCAAGACGGTGCCGAATCCAGCTTGCGTAAGAGAGTAGGAACATTTTGGCAATTGACGAGAAGTTTGAACACGATATCGACAGCCTGATCGAAGTAGGCAAGGAAAAGGGCTATCTCACTTACGGCGACGTGAACGACATGCTGCCGGAAGAGATTGGCTCGGCGGACGACCTGGACGACCTGATCACGACCATCGGCACCCAGGGCATCGACCTGCTGGATGGGCCCAAGTTTGGCCACGACCACGACAAGGAGTTCGAGGCCGAAGAGGGCGAAGACGTCGAACTGGACCTGACCCCCGGGACCCTGGAAAAGACCAACGACCCGGTGCGCATGTACCTGCGCGAGATGGGCACGGTTCCGCTGCTGACGCGTGAGGGCGAAGTCGAGATCGCCAAGCGCATCGAGCGCGGCCAACTGCGCGTTCTGAAGGCAATCTCCCGCTCGCCGATCGTGATTCGCGAGATTGTGGCTCTTGGCGAGGACCTGAAGCGCGGTGTACGCAACGTAAAAGAAGTGGTGGTCTTCGACGAAGAGGAGCTCACCGAAGAAGTGGTGCAGACCCGCGTCCGTTCGACGGTCACGCGCATCGACCTGCTGATCAAGCACCAGAAGAAGATTCTCGCGCTCGAAGAGAAGCAGGCCGCTCCGGCTCCCGGCATCAAGCCCAAGGCCGCTGCGACTGTCGCGCGCCACACGCGCTGGATGATCGCCCGCGAAAAGATTCTCATCTCGCGCATCGTCCGCGAACTGAAGTACACGCCCCTGGAGCGCAAGCGCCTGCTCGACAAGGTCAACAAGACCGTCGACACGATGCGCACCCTGGAGCGCCAGATCCGCTCGCTTGACCAGAAGTTCGAAGCCTCCAAGAGCGAAGAGCTCAAGAAGGAGTACCGGCGGCAGCAGAAAAACTGCAAAACTGACCTCGAAAAGATCGAGGGCGACGCGGGCGTGTCCATCGCCGAGCTGAAGCGCACGCAGCGCGAAATGATTCAGGGCGACATGGACGCCGAGCAGGCCAAGAGGGAGCTGATTGAAGCCAACCTCCGCCTGGTTGTCTCCATCGCCAAGAAGTACACCAACCGCGGACTCCAGTTTCTCGACCTGATTCAGGAAGGCAACATCGGCCTGATGAAGGCGGTGGACAAGTTCGAATATCGCCGCGGCTATAAGTTCTCGACTTACGCCACCTGGTGGATTCGCCAGGCCATTACGCGCGCCATCGCGGACCAGGCTCGCACCATTCGTATTCCTGTGCACATGATCGAGACCATCAACAAGCTCATCCGTACCAGCCGCCAGCTGGTGCAGGAACTGGGCCGCGAACCGAGCAGCGAAGAGATTGCCCGCCGTATGGATATTCCCGTCGCCAAGGTCCGCAAGGTGCTCAAGATTGCGCAGGAGCCTATCTCACTAGAAACTCCGATCGGCGAAGAGGAAGACTCGCACCTTGGCGACTTCATTGAAGATCGCCAGGCTGTGTCTCCCTCAGAGGCTGTGATCAGCGTGAACCTGAAGGAATATACCTCGCAGGTGCTGCGCACGCTGACTCCTCGCGAGGAGCGGGTGATCAAGATGCGCTTCGGCCTGGAAGACGGCTCGGAGCACACGCTGGAAGAAGTCGGCCAGAGCTTCCAGGTAACTCGCGAGCGCATTCGCCAAATTGAAGCCAAGGCGCTGCGCAAGCTGCGTCATCCTTCGAGGAGCCGCAAGCTGAAGGCGTTCGTTGAAGGCGTTAAAGAGATGTAAGTGTTTGGCTGAACGTTAGCCAAAAAGAGCCGTGGCCTTGGAAGGGGCTGCGGCTCTTTTGTGTTTGCTGGCAGGGTTGGAGGGAGCAGAGGAATTCAGGCTCCTGGACCTAGGGCTCTAGCCGTCATTTCTCACAGGGGATCGATTTGATGGTGCTCGGCGGTGTGAAGGATGCGGGAAGGGTCATCAACCGTCTTGAAGTCGGCTTGGCGATCTGTTGGGCAAGTGTGCGGAGAACCTCATCGCAGATCGAGGTTGGATTTGAGGCATAGCTCCGCCAGGCCGATTCTTGGGTTGGTATGGAGAAGTTGTTTGGTCGCGGTGCAGACGGTCAGCATCGCAGCGCGTCGAAGGCCCGAGCGTAAATCTGCTTCCACGGATAGGTGGAACTGAGTTCCAGCCACACGCGCCGGGCGCTGATGCGCACCAGGGCGCCGATTTTGAACAGCTTGAGCCGGATCGTATCCACCTGCGCTTCGGCCCACTCGGTGCCCTTCAGCGCCAGCCGTCTGAACGCTTCAACCAGCGTATAAGCCAGCGCCGACAGGTACAGCCTGAGCTGATTGCCCTTCATTTCTTCCGTCGAGAGGCGATAGGCGAACAGGCACATCTGCTCCTTGATGCGGTTCTCCATCTCGCCGCGCTGGCAGTAGAACTGCTCGTACAGCTCGCGCGCCGCCCACTCATCGGTGCTGAGTGAGGTAACGACGAAGCGTGGGTTTTCGCCCTTGTCCAGAACCTCAGCCTTGGCAACTACTCGCCTCGCCCGTGCCCAGCTCTTGTGCGTTTGATAGTCGAACTCGGTAAAGACACGCGCTGCCTTGCCGGTCTCGGCGTGCTCGAGCGTGGCCTCGTGCATCTGCTTGCCGATGATCTTCTGAAGCCGGCTGTTGCGCGCCAGACCGAACAGGAAGTCCACTTGGTTCTCTGCGGCCTCGCACCAGGCCATCAGTTCCTCGCGGCAGAAGCCCGAGTCGCCGCGCAGCACGATGCGCACCTGGGGCCACTTGGCGCGTAACTGCGCGACGATGCGCTTGACCTCATCGAGCGCACCGGCGGCGCCATCCACGTTGCTGGCGCGAAGCCGTGCGCACAGCAACTGATCGCCGGCGAAGATGTACAGCGGCAGATAGCAGTAGCTGTCGTAATAACCATGAAAGAACCGCTCCGGCTGATGGCCGTAGAGCGGGATGTCGGTCGCATCCAGGTCGAGCACAATCTGGTCGGGCGCTTCGGCGTGCGATTCGATGAACAGATCGCAAAGTAGCGCGTCGATCTTTTCCGGCGCGTAGTCGATCTTGTGGTAGCGCTTCGAACCGCCCGAAAGCTCCAGCCGATTGAGGGTACTCTTGCCGGCAAGGGGCTCTTCCAACTTGCGGCGCCCGGCCAGCAGGGCCATCAGCGGATCGTGGCGCAACTGCTCATGGTCGTTGAGGTCCTCGTAGCCCAGCGCCAGCCCGTAGATGCGCTGCGAGAGCATCTCATCAAGCGGGTGCGAGACCTGCAGTGGCGACCGCCGGTCAATGAAACAAGACGCGACACGCTTCAGCAAACCGATCTTGCGATCGGCCTGACGCAACAACAGCGCTCCGCCATCGGTCGACACCTGACCCGCTGTGAAACTGGCCGCTACGCGACGCGAAAAATGAGATGCAAACGAGAAGACTTCTTGATTACACTCTGTCATGTGAAAGGCCGCCCTTTCCGGAGCCGTAACCACGCCTCGATAACGTAGTTATGACACAGAAAAGACGGCCTTTCCAGCTATTTCTCTTCCCCAGAATCTCCCAAATCGACAAGCGACCTGTGAGATATGCGGGCTAGTAACGGTCACTTCCGGCGCTGCTGGCGGGTGAGAGCGGGCAAGTTCCATACAGGGTGTCCGCTGCCAAGCCTCCCCCAAAATTTTCTTGACACGTCTGATCATCGCAGGAGAGCCCACCTTCCATTGATCTTATGGTCGGCGCACTTTGTGCTGATCCCCTTTGGTTGGGTAACCGAGAATCTCTTCGGCTATCTCTCTCATCTCTATTGGGAGGTATAAGTGCCCGGTGACAAGCATCCCCATCACCCGCACCCAGCGGCAGTCTGTTGCTTCCTGTGACTGGTGCCATAAATGCGCCCCAACCGCTGTCATCAGTAGTTG
>Ga0302156_10003223_pt1 | contig 12800 bp, 11 predicted proteins | sample I_Bog_N3_2_FD_193503 | JGI IMG/M metagenome (GOLD analysis project Ga0302156, IMG submission 193503) | Peat permafrost microbial communities from Stordalen Mire near Abisko, Sweden - I_Bog_N3_2 | ecosystem: Environmental > Terrestrial > Soil > Wetlands > Peat | place: Sweden: Abisko, Stordalen... | reverse complement strand
GCTCACGATTTCAATAACTTGCTGACCGTCATCCTTGGCTACTCTCAGTTGGCGCTTGCCGAGCCTCCAGTGAGCGACCCCAATCATGCTCGATTTCAGGCCATCGAATCATCCGGGGAGACGGCTGCCGCTCTCACCAAGCAGCTCCTGGCGTTTAGCAGAAAGCAAGTCATGGCCAAGCAAATTGTCGATCTCAAAGAGATCGTCATTGGAATGGAGCCAATCCTGCGCCGGCTACTGCCGTCAGACATCGAAATCCTGATTCATACGACAAAGGAAGTTTGTTCGGTGGAGGCCGACCCAAGTCAGCTCAAGCAGATTCTGATCAATCTCGTGGTCAATGCGGGAGATGCGATGCGGCACGGTGGAAATCTGACGATTGATGTTGGGACTGCTACCGTAGCCGGCGAGTTGCAGCAGGATGCTTCGTTGAAGCCTGGACAATTCAACTTGCTGACGGTCAGCGATACCGGGAGCGGCATGGATGCCGAGACGGTTACGCATATCTTCGAGCCGTTCTTCACCACCAAACCTGTCGGCGCAGGAACAGGTCTCGGGTTGGCGACAATTTACGGAATTGCGCATCAGTGCGGAGGGACTGTATTGGTCTCCAGCAGTCCTGGCGCAGGATCGTCCTTTAGGGTCTATCTGCCTCGCTCATCGAACGATGTAATGGAAAAGTCGACGACAGACCGCAGCATTCACCGGCTCACTGGGACCGAGACAATACTGCTGGTGGATGACTCCGCACCACTGCGGAAGATGATGCTTGGAGTGTTGTCTCAGAAAGGCTATTCTGTTCTGGACGCTGCGGACGGAGTCGCGGCCTTGGAGATTTCAAGAAACTACGCCGGCACTATCGACCTCTTGATTACCGACATCGTGATGCCGCGGATGGGCGGAGTCAAGTTGGCGGAACACATCGTGCGGGAGCGCCCAGACATTGGTCTAATCTTCGTAACCGGCTATGCGACGGATAAGTATGTGATCCCACAGCAAAGGGCCGGAAGAACCACGACTATCGAGAAGCCGTATGGAACGGACGCGCTCTTAAACATCGTCAGGGGAATGCTGGACGAGATGAAACCCCTTCAGCCGGCACTCGGACACAAATGATCTGTGTACAGCAGATTCGAAGGATGCGGATGGTGACAGGCCAGCGGGAGATCACGCCGAATCCTGACTTTGTCTTCAGCCGATTAGGATAACTTTCTGTTCTAAAGCACTTGCATTCGCAGTAAAAGGGGTGAATTCTACGAGCTAAAGGGATCGCGACAAATGCGGGAGAAAAGGAATCGGGCAGCTGTGCGATGGCCATGCTGCTGTTACGTGAGCCGGCACAACGACGGTTAGCTGCGCGAACACCCTTCTGGAGTCGGTGCGGGAAGGCAAATCAAACCGCAATTGGCATTCGGTAGATGCGGGCGGCCGTGAAAGAGCTTCTGCCACCCTTTCACGAGCTCCTGAAGGCATTCAGAGCTCAGTTGGAAAATGACAAGAGGAAGTCAGCCTGCTTGGGCTGTTTTGGCGGTCTGCGTCTCACGCCGGTAATGCTGCTTCAGGTTGCTTGGCGTAATCAACTGATGCTTGATAAAAACTGCATTTGGAACCGGAACGCGCTGAGTAAGCATGTCCAACGCAAGTGCGATGAGTTGTTCTCCGTATCGCTCGGGGAAGTAAGCCACTGAGCCGATCAACCGGGAATTGGGTTTGCGCATCTGGAGACGAGCCTCAATGGACCCATTCTGCCCGACTATTGCACAATCCTGTAATCGATCCGCATCCCTGAAGGCCTGCAATGCGCCGAGAGCGCTTGGGTCAAAAATGGCACTCACGAGAATTCTGGTGGCCCTGGATTTGTCCAGGTGGCGCTTGACGCTTTCACAACTTACATCGAACTGCCAGTCTCCATTTACGGTGAAAATCTTTGCCTGCGCTGAATTGGGAATCACTTCATTGATCCCCAGAAGGCTTCCAGTGAGTCGAGCCTCGGGCAAGGATCCAGCTCGTGGGGCGCCGACCAACAGGATTTCATCCACTTCCCCTTTCCAATGCCGCTGCGCCCAGTGCGCCAGGTAGCGCCCAGCCGTGAGACCTGCATGACAATTGTCTACGCCAAAGTAAATTGCATTGGGATGAGGCATTTCAATTGCAATCAGCGGAATTTTTCTGCTGCTGGTCCGCGTCGAGATGACGGCAGCGACTTGGGAGTAGGATTGAAACATCATGACTAGATCGACGTTTTCGGCGAGCAGCCTTTCTACATTTGCAAGCGCGACGTCCGGACTTTGCTGGCTATTGAGCACCACAATGTCTACTCCCGCCCGCTGTGCGCTTTCCATGAGCCCCCGAGCGACAGCGCGGTAAAAGGAGGTTTCTCCGGTCTCGGCAAGATAACCGATCTTATACCTTCGTCCCGGAGAGAATCCGCCCGCTAGCCGATACTTTCTGCCTCCGTCCTTCACAACCATGCCATTCAGTTGAAGTGTGGTCATCAGTCGGAAAACGGTCGGCCTGCTCAAGTGCGTAAGCTCAGCGAGCTCGAACAAAGGCAAGCTTCCTTCGTTCTGAAGAATCCGCAGCAGGCGACATGCGCGCCCGACCGATTCAATCTGGTATTGAGCCGCCATTTCCGGCTGGGTCTCCAAGTTTTCCTTCTTCTTCATTGGGAGAGCATTTCATCAGACGAAATGCTTCGTCAAGCCCGGAATTGCAGGATGAGCTTATTGCGGTTTGAAATATGTCAAATAGAGCTTTGAAAAGCGATTTTCCATTGTCGATCGGGCAACCTCTTGAGTTCGCTGGATGAAATCACAACAATAGGCCTCAGCGTTGCTTGACTGTTGTTTCATCTCGCCCTTAGATTTTCGGCTGCGAAGTAATTCCCCTATTGTAACAAGTGAGGAATTCTGCCTCGCCTCAAACAGAGATGCAACAACCACTTGATTTGGAGGTTTAACCCATGTTCGAGCCAATCCAAAACGTTTGCCCGGCCACACTGAGGCAATCAGGACTTAATGCATTCCAGAAGCGCTACTCATTGGTCAACGTATTGATGGAGTTGAAGTTCAGTCGCCATTTCAGGGCGATGCTGGTATGCGCGATACTGCTATCGGCCTTAACCGCCGGTAAAGCACAAAGTGGCGGCGCCACCGGAACGATCGTCGGGAGCGTGGTTGATTCGACAGGTGCTGTGATTCCTGGAGCGCAGGTCAGCATCGCCGAAGCCGATACAAACGTCACACAGCAAACGACAACATCCGCAGCCGGCACCTACTCTGTTGCTTCCTTGAAGCCGGGTATATACCGCGTGACAGTTGCTGCGAAGGGATTCTCAACAACAACAGCTCTGAACGTTGAATTGACAGTAGGCTCTGAAGCGCGTGTCGATCTCAAGCTAGCGCCGGGGTCGGAGCAGCAGACCGTCAACGTGAATGCCGAAGAGGTCAGCCTCGATACTGAGAATGGGGCCATCGGGCAGGTAGTTACCGGGGAGGAAATTGTCGATCTCCCTCTAAATGGCCGTAACTTCACGCAACTCCTTCTTCTCAATTCGGGAGCTGTCTCCAGTAGCGGTGAGCAAGGCTCTCTTCGTGCGAACGAAGGTGGCTCGCTCACAATTCAAGGTTCGCGTCCCACTTCCAACCAGTACTTTCTCGACGGCATCAATATAAACGACACGTATTACCAAACGCCCGCTGTCGTTCCATCGATCGACATATTGCAGGAATTCCAGGAGCAGACCAAGGGCTATTCCGCCGCATACGGCGGAGGGGCGAACCAGCTGAATATCAGCACCCGGTCCGGGGCAAACCAGGTCCATGGCACAGCCTACGACTTCTTCCGGAACGACGCCCTTGACGCAAAGGGCTACTTTACCCCCCATACGGCCAAGAACCCGCCGCTTCGTCAAAACCAATTCGGGTATGTGCTCAGCGGTCCTGTCGTCGTCCCGCGTCTCTATAACGGGCATAACAAGAGCTTTTTCCTCGCAAATTACGAGGGCCTTAGATCCAAGACATCCACGAACAATTTCAGAAATGTGCCCACGGTGGCTGAAAGAGGGGGCCAATTCACGAATCCAATCGTGAATCCGTTCACGAAAGTTGCGTATCCAGGTAACTTCATCGACCCATCCACATTCTCCGCGCTGGCGACAAGCTCTCTGAGCCACATTCCAGATCCAAACAGTACGGCACCGCAGGGAAACTACTTTGTTACATTCTCCCTGCCCACGGATTCGGACCAGCAGACCTATCGATTCGACCAGACGATCGGTACGCACGATAACATATTCGGACGATACACGCAGACGGCCTATGTGGCCACTTCGCAAAGTACAGGGGGATCGTTCGCAGAAGGATTGGCGAACTTCAGCGAGACCTCAAAGAGCGTTGTCGGAAGCTGGACTCACACCTTCTCTCCAACCTTGCTCAACCAAGCGCGCTTTGGCTATATGTCCGAAGGAGCCAATCTCGAAGGACAGCAGACGACCGCTGCTGCTCTCAGCGCATTAGGCTTGCAAAATCTTTACCCATTTTCTCCCGATCTTCCGTTCCCGGTTTTTTCGTTTCGCGGCAACAACCTTAGCCCCTTCGGCGGCGATGCGGTAATTCAGCAGTTTAACGAACAGCCATACTCCATCTCCGACGCGGTGACCTGGAATATCAAGAGGCATACCATCAGCTTCGGGCTGGACGTGCGTTGGTGGCACACCTACCAAAACAATCCGTCGCCTCCCGAGTTGACCTTTGACGGTTCAGGGTCGGGCGATCCGTTTGCAGATTACCTCGCTGGCTATGTGGCGCAGGCAACCGCGCTGGCGCCAACCCCCTACGCCCCAACGATTGCATCGTCCAATGCAGTGGCATACAGCTTCCGGTATTTTGCTCCCTGGATACAGGACGACTGGAAGGTCTCTCAGAAACTGACCATCAACGCCGGTCTTCGCTATGACTTCAACAAGAAACCCGTTGAGGACATGGACCGCGTATTCTGGCTCGATCCCAAAATTCCCGGGGGCGGCGAATACACGGCAAACAAATCGATTATCGCCAGCGGCATCGGAGGTTCGCTGTACGCCTACGGAGGCGAACACTTTCCGGGTCCGGCGCAGGTGATGAACTTTGCGCCGCGCGTTGGTTTTGCCTACCGGCCATCCAGCAACGACAAGACCGTAGTGCGAGCCGGTTACGGCATCTTCTACGACACGGCAGAGACCAAGGAAGCAGACGACGGTGGAGGCTATCCATTCGCGGAGCAAGTGAGCCTAATGGATGTCAGTTCCACCAGCTTGTTCCCCGTCACAGCGGCGTTAGCCCCAGTGACAAGCACCGACCTGGGCTTTCTCTTCATCCAAACGGCGCGGACACACTCGCCTTACATGCAAGACTGGCAGCTATCCGTCGAACGCGAGGTCTTTGCAGGATGGAAGGCTGAAGTGGATTATCTTGGGTCCAAGGGCACTCATCTTCTGGGACGAGTTTGGGAGAATGCTCCGACCAAGTGGGATCCGGCAAATCCCACACCGGTTTCCGCGCGCATTCCCTACCCAAACATCGGCTTGATTCTTGACCACTTCTACGACTTCTATTCCAACTACAACGCTCTGCAAGCAAAGCTGGAACACTCCGGAAGGAACTACAGCGCCATCCTGGGCTACACTTACTCGCACAGTCTGGATGACAAGTCGTCTGAAGCGGGCATCAATGGTGACACCTCCGGCAACGGCCCGCAGAACGAATACAACTTTAACGCTGACTACAGTTCGAGCAGCTTCGATATTACGAACAGCTTTGTGGGCAGCTTTACGGCCGACCTTCCGTTCGGCAAAGGCAAGCGTTTTCTTGCCGGCAGTTCGAGGGCGCTCGACATCCTGGTCGGTGGCTGGGAAGCCAATGGCATTGTCACACTTCGAACGGGCTTTCCGTTTTCTGTTGCTGCAACCGATATAAACTTTATCAACCAGTGTTTCGGTCAGCGAGCTGACGTTGTCGGCAATCCGCAAGCTGGAGGGTTCCATAGAGGCGTAAACGAGTGGTTCAACACTTCGTCGTTCGTTCAGCCTGCGATGGGGAACTACGGCGATTCATCGAGAGATATCCTTCGTGCGCCTGGTGTGGAAAATGTGGATGCCTCCTTCTTCAAGAGTTTTGCGCTGGTTGAACGGCTGAACCTTCAGACCCGCTTTGAGGGATTCAACCTCTTTAACCATACGAACTTCGGTTTTCCAAATGCAGGCGTCCCACAGAGCGCAGCCCTTCCCAATCCCTCGTTCGGAACGATTGGCTCAGCGGCGCCAGGGCGGATCATCCAGATTGCGGCGAAGCTTATCTGGTAGGAGCAATGCGAGTTCGGGTTGGGGGCGCAGTTCAGGGTCGCAGCCACCAACCCGGGTCTCAAGCAAATCTGGAAAGGGCAACGTCAAGGTGGGGCAATGGACAGGCGAAAGTTTCTAATCGGCGCTGCCGGCCTGGTAGCGGGCACTCAACTCGACTGGCGGCTGGAAGCGGAACAGCTACGCGGCAGAGAAGGCTCATGTCGGGTCGCGGCTTATTACTTCGGCAACTACCATCAGGATGTTCGTAACGTGAAGGCTCATGGGCCGGCCTGGACAGAATGGAACCTGGTTAAATCAGCTACACCCCGGTTCTCAGGGGACCGTCAACCGCGAATACCGCTGTGGGGATATGAGGATGAATCGGACCCACGAGTATTCGAGAAAAAGATTGCGGTAGCTTCCGCCAGCAAGATAGATGCCTTCATATTCGACTGGTATTGGTACAAAGATGGACCCTTTTTGGAGTCGGCCTTGACCGAGGGTTATCTTCAGGCATCGAACTGCCGAGATCTCAAATTTGCCGTCATGTGGGCGAACCACGATTGGTTTGACATCCAGCCGGCCAAAATGGGGGGTGAACCGATCCTGCAATTCGCGGGAGGCATCGGAGCTGAGCCCTTTGAGGCTATGGTCGATCGACTTCTTGAGTTGTTTAAGCACCCGTCCTATTTACTTCTCGACGGCTGCCCATACTTTTCCATTTATGAGGTGTTCAGGTTCGTTCAAGGTATGGGAGGAGTGGCAGGGGCGGCGCATGCATTGGACAAAATGAGGGAAAAGGCACGTGCAATTGGATTTCCGAACATCCATCTGAACTGCGTTACCTGGGGAGTGAAACTTCTTCCTGGCCAGAGCGAAGTCACCAACCTGCCAGAACTTCTGGATCGTTTGCAAGTCGATAGCACGACTTCGTATGTCTGGATTCATCACGCTCAGTTTTCGAAAACGTTCACGACGGAATATCGCGACATCCAGAATCAGTATGAGATCTATCGAGCCTCGGCTGCGAAAGCACTGGGAAGGGTCTATTTTCCGAATGTTACAGTTGGGTGGGACTCGACGCCACGCACATGTCAGACCGATAACTACCGATTAGGGGATTATCCATATACATCGGTCGTCGTCGACAACACGCCCCAGGCGTTCAGAGCCGCATTGGAGTCGGCCAAATCCTTTGCTTTGGCAAATCTGCCGCCAGACAAGAGATTGATCACCCTGAACTCATGGAACGAGTGGACGGAAGGCAGCTATCTGGAGCCCGATACTGTAAACGGCCTGGCTTACCTTGACGCCGTGCGCGAAGTGTTCGGAAGAACTTGAAGTCGCGTTGTCCGATGGACGTTTCGATCTGCGCGAGTCCGTGGTTTCGCATACCTCTAACGCACATCGAAGCTGCGAGGGCAGCTATATCGGCACAGACTTGGTAGAGAGACCTCACAGTCTGCAAATGAGCATAACTCAATTCATCGGCAGAGCAGGAGTCTGAAGTGGACAAGGTGGCGGGGTTCCTGGAAGTAGGCCGGCTAGAAGACGAGCAGAAAATCGTAATCAAATTTCCGGGGCTGGAGCCAGATGCGAGCGGCGCGGCCCGTATCGTCCTCTCGCCGAGATATGCACGGCATCTGGCAAATTTGCTCATTGAGCACGCCAGTTTTGCTGAGGCCCAGGCGGACGATCCAATGTCCAGGAGAAAGCAATCACCGCATCCGAATCGAGGTCTGAAGTCATCTGGATGAATGTATGTTTCGATCTACCGGCTAACGATTGCGGAGACGGGGCAGAATACCTGTTGGGGGCGAAACACGCGGTTGAAGCAAATCATCATGGGCGATGGGTGCGGAACGATGAGTCTCAAATGGAGCAACTTTCTTAAGGCAACGGGGCGATTGAAACGATGCATCGAAGCCGCTACCGGTTCTCTGAACGAACCGCGCAAGCTTCGCCCCAGGATGATCCTCGGAATTACTATTTGCAATGCGATCCTCTGCGTCCCTGGTGTTTTTGCCGCGGATTTAAGGGTCCAGCAATGGCAGGCAGTCGAAATTGCACTTACAAGTTCTGTGAAATATATGGATCCGTTTCAAGATGTCGATGTGACCGCGACTTTTACGGGACCGGATAGGAGGATGATCGTCCGTCCTGCGTTCTGGGACGGTGGTGCGATCTGGAAAGTGAGGTTCGCACCGACCCAAACCGGCTTGTGGACCATGACGACCAGCGCCACGGATGCGAACAACGGCGGCCTGCACCATATAACAAGAACCGTGCAATGCGATCGATATTCAGGAAGTCTCGATATTTATAAGCATGGCTTCGTGAAGGTTAGCGGCAATGGCCGGTATGTGCGCGCCGGAGCAAAAATAGACCATGTGACGCCGCGATAGCGGCGTGACGTGGCGGAGTAAAAGTAGACCACCGCCAGATTCTGGTTTCACGGACAAGATGTGCTGCGAGGGGTGACGAACGAGGTTCGCCGCCATTGAGGAGCCATGTTTTCCGTGGGACACCGGAGGTATGTACACGGTGGAACTGTATGCGCGAGTGCGGCGGGCGGTTCTTGTCGAGGGCAGGAGCCGGCGTGCGGTGGCTCGGGAGTTTGGGCTGGCGCGGAAGACGATTGACAAGATGCTTCGGTATTCGGTGCCGCCGGGTTATCAACGGCAACTGCCGATCCGGCGGCCTAAGCTGGGGCCGTGGCTGGGCGTGATCGACGCCATTCTGAAGGATGACAAGACGCGCCCGGCCAAGCAGCGTCACACCGCCAAGCGCATTTTTGAGCGGCTAAAGGAAGAACATGGGTTCTCCGGCGGCTACACCATCGTCAAGGACTATGTACGCAGTGAGGAACTGCGCGGCCGGGAGATGTTTGTGCCGCTGGTGCACCCGCCAGGCGAAGCACAGGCCGACTTCGGCGAAGCGCTGGTGGTGATCGCCGGAGTGGAGCAGAAGGCGCACTTCCTGGCGATGGATCTTCCTCACTCGGATGACGGCTTTGTGGCGGCGTTTCCCGGCGAAACGACGGAGGCTTTCCAGCAAGGCCACGCACTTGCCTTTGAGTATTTTGGCGCCGTTCCCACGCGCATTCTTTACGACAACACCAAGATCGCTGTGGCGCGCATCCTGGGCGGCGAGGAACGAACCAAGACGAAGGCCTTCCTGGAGTTACAGAGTCACTATCTGTTCGCTGACAAGTTCGGGCGCCCCGGTGTCGCGAACCATCTAATTAGTAGAATGTCAAGTGTTTAAAATCAACGCGTTATACTTTTAAGCTCCCCAAAGTTGACCACCTAATTAGAGACCGTAAAGAAGGTGGGGGCTACGCCGCCTGGGATAGTGGTTGCTGCACTGAATAGTGGCTCAGCGTTCCGTTGATCAGAGCCGTTCTGACATGCAATAGGCCCTGCGCTCCGGTTCGCGTCCAACACATCTGCTGTTTTTTGCAAAAGCGCCAATTGATCAGTTGATTGACTGTCGATTCCACGTGGGCGCTGGAAACCCGTCCTCCTTCTCGAAAGGTTTTCGCGTAGTCGTGCACGGCAGTTTCGTTCGAGTATAAGTAGGACCGAAGCTCATCCAGCTGCGATTCGACATATTGAAAGCGCTTTAACTCTTGCGGTGAGTCCCAGGCATCCTCCGCTAAGCCGGCGCGAAAGATCCTCATGCCCCAATCTGCCATTTCAATACCGCTGTTCCAGAGTTGGTATTTGATTCGGTTCAGATTCCTGGAGTGAAACGCGAGTCTGGAGCCATAAATGGGAGAATCAGGAAGATAGAGCAGCAGCTTGTGAATCCGATCCAGCCGACGCGAAACATGAAACCAGTCCAGTCGATGTTCACACTTTCGGCCGAACCAACCCACTACCCCTCGCAGTCCATCCTCTCCATCCGAGAGAACAGTTATGGCCGTTTCGGCAGTACGCCCAGCACGCCGCAACACGGCCTGTACTTTCTGCTTGGCCCTTCCGTCCAGATCGCGCACAATAGCGAACGCTTCTCCTCGCCCACGCGTTTGTTCGATACGCCCTGTGAGGATTTCGAAATGTTGCCTCCCCTGCTTTCCTTTACGCTTTGCTTTGACAAACGCTCCGTCTATTCCAACCGTGAGATGGTCGGCTTGGTTCTGAGGCGTTTGCGGGTGTTCTACTTCCCGGCACAGTTCGGCTTCAATGGCCATGCCGATCGCGAGAGTTCGATTCCGGGTCGTCACTGCTGTGATCCCACCCGTTTGCGGAAGCAGTTCCCGCAGAAGTTCAGCAGCTCGACGGTATGGAAGATCCGCGGCGAACTTGGCTTGCAGATGGCGAAGTTCGGGCAGCACGCGGGAGGTCAAAAGTTGCGTCAAAGGCGACTTCACTCCTCGCTGCCCGCAGGCCCGGCAGCTATCAAAACGAGGAGCATCGAGCACCAAGCGCCCCAGCACAGTATCCAATGTGCGTGTCCGGTAATCCTTCACATTTCGGGGCGCCTGGCACGAAGGGCAGCAGCGAGCAGCCTCGCAATGCCGTTGTAGTTGTTGCGTAGTCACGACCGCCTGCAATCGGGCCATGATCTCTTTTGCCGCAACCAGCTTTAATCCCACATCGGATTCGGTTAAACAAGGGCCTGTTTCCACTTGGCCGAGCTCAGCGGTTTCCAAACCGCCATCCTCGTTTTCCCATTCCACTTTGACTCGATACTGCATGATGCAACCTCCTCGCCACAGCCGTTTCTGTCGTCAGCTTACGTCAGGAGTGCACGCCCCCAGGTTTTTTACGGTCTCTAATTAAGCGGTTCGCGACAACCGTCTGGCCCTGCTCGTTCACATACTCCCGCGCCGTCTGATGCCGTACCAACTGCTCGCCGGTCGCCGGATGCTGGCCCTCACTCAACCGCGCGAACTGCTCCTCGCCCACTTCGCCAGCAAGTCCGTAATGCGCGGCGAGCTTGCCTTGCCACTCGCCGCGCACATGGTCGCCCTCCGTGTAATAGTTGTCCCGCGCGTTGGCGAACTCTTCCTTGTGGTACTCTCGCGCCTGGCTCGCGCTGATCGGTTTGGACATCGTGATCATAGTTGTTTACTCGAATCGGGGACGTGGTTTCTTCGCCGTAGCCGGACGCGCCTCTGGCGGTTTTGCCGCAACTACCGGCGGCGGAACTGGCGCCGGATTCGGCGGTTTTACAGGGTGCGCAGCGGCCTTTACCTGAGCCGCCGCGAGTCGCCTGCGCTCGATAAAATCCATCAGCTTTTGACCCTGCTTTTCGTAGGAGAACTGCGGCCAACGATCCTTCGGAACGGCCAACGGCAACAGCACAGCCAGCAGCGCCAACGCACAGAAAAACGGCTTCCGGGCCGACTCATAAATATCGTCGTGGAAGATCCACTGGCGCAAAAAATAATGCAGCTTGCGGTCGTTGTACTGATGCCTCTGCCACTCCAGACGCACATACCCCGCGCGGATGCCTTCCGCCGTCAGCCGGTACTCCGGCTCGCCATTCTCCCCCGCTGCCGCCTCCATCTCGTCGCCCGTAACCAACAGCGCCTGCTTCTTTGCCGTCACCCCTTCAAGCAGCCGATAGCTCGTAAGAGACTGCTCCGAGAGACTGCCCCACACTCCGCTCTCCAGATAAACCCACAGGTCAACTCGCTCCGCCGCGCTCCACTCGTTCCGGTAAGACTGAACGTAGAGAACACAGAAGAAAACGCCCGCCGCTATCAGCGTCCAGCGCGTCCACTTCCAGTACCGGCGCGGACCGAACCAGTCCTTCATCGCTCCGCCTCGCTCGCCTTTTTCTGCGCTGCCAACCGCTCCCGCGCGCGCTGCATCTTGGTCGCATCCACCCGCGCAATCTCCGCCCGTACCTCCGCCTCGCCCGGAAGATCGTGACCGGGAAGCGAGCGAAGATTCAAGAACAACGCCCGCAACGCAAGAACCTCCGACAGCAACACTTCGCCCAAAAGCTCGCCCGCCGCCCCGCCACCGTCCGGCTCAAGCAACCGCGCCCGCATCCACTCCGAGAGCGTCAGATTCTCCGCCCGCGCCCGCGCCTCAAGCGCCGCGTACTCGGCGTCGGAGACCTTGGTTCCTATCGATTTTGTCCGCAGAGAAGCCTTCACCATGCCGTCACCCTTTCGCCTTGTAGCTGTTCATCCCCGCAACCATCCGCGTGATGTATTCCCGCACCGCTGCTGATCGGCGCAAGCGCGGGCGCTCGTTGGACGCTGGCGGCGGCGCTTTTGTTGGCTCCGGTTGGCTGGCCGGGAACGGCTTCGCCTGGTCCATCATCTGCCCCATGGATTCCTCCGCGTTCGTGGCTGCGCACGGCGGTTTTCAGCTAAGGGCAGGAAAATCATCAAGTTACCCGACAGCAACCGGCGCGTGTTTATAGAATAGACCGGCTTACGCCATTTTTACTTTTAGTCGCTTGTTTTCTTATGGTTCGCGCTCGGTAACCTGTAAACACCTTATTTTTAGAGAGTTTT
>Ga0302156_10003222_pt1 | contig 12805 bp, 11 predicted proteins | sample I_Bog_N3_2_FD_193503 | JGI IMG/M metagenome (GOLD analysis project Ga0302156, IMG submission 193503) | Peat permafrost microbial communities from Stordalen Mire near Abisko, Sweden - I_Bog_N3_2 | ecosystem: Environmental > Terrestrial > Soil > Wetlands > Peat | place: Sweden: Abisko, Stordalen... | reverse complement strand
AGAATTGCCGTCAGGCAAAGAAGAACGATCAGGGGGGGTCCGGCTACCGTTCGGCTCCAGCACAGGGAACACCTGTGATTTGTTCGGGTTGCGGCCAGCCTACAACAGTTCCTTTTGAGCCTCGCGGCGATCGCCCGGTCTTTTGCCGGGACTGCTACCAGGCGCGCAAGGGCAGCGGTGGTGGCGGTGGCGGCGCTTCGCGCGGTCGCGGCCGTTAAGCGTTTTGAAGCGATCCGATGCTCGATGCGCGCATTGAGCATCGGATCTTCGCTTCCCGCAAATGATTTTTGAAACAATCTCCACAGCAACGCTCGACTCGGCTCGGCCGACTCAGGCATTCTGTGGCAAGGTTGTCTCTGTCTTTTTTCGTTTAGGAAACTTCCGGTCATAGTACTCCGTATGAGGGGCTTGGCTTCCGCCGAGCGACGGGCCGTCTGTTTGGCTGTTGACTGGGTTCCAGACCTGCTGACCGAGTGAGCTATCCGCAGCCAGGGGAGGCCCAACCTTTTTGAACGATGACTTGAGCGGGGATTCCCTAAAGGATGCATGGACTTTTGCGCCTGCCGCTCAATAAACTTCATCTCAAGCGCTGCTGTTCAGAACGAGAAACGTAAGGATTCATCCCGACCTCATGGCCTCCCAATTATCCTTCGCAAGATTTGCATGGAAGAATCTCTGGCGCAGACGGCTCAGGACATTCCTGACGCTGGGTGGGATCGCCATGGCCATTGGCGCGTTTGTCGCACTGGTTGGTTTCTCCCGATCCTTTGAACACGAATGGCTGCGCCTCTATCAGACCGCAGGGACCGACATTGCCGTCTCAGAGAAGAGTTTTCTGAACACTTCCCTCGATGAATCGGTAGGCGCCAAGCTGCGTGCGGTGCCCGTCGTCGAACGGGCCGCGCCTATGATCTTCAATCTGATGGACCTGACCCCGGAGGTAAACGCTCTGGTCTTTGGTTGGAAGGCCGATTCTTATGAACTCGATTCGCTCAAGATGACTTCGGGAGGGCGCATTCACGATGGAAAGCCTGAGATCCTGCTGGGTGATACGCTGGCGGAGAATCTGAACAAGAAGACTGGGGAAACCGTCGAGATTCAAGGCTCTACTTTTATCGTGGCCGGGACCTATCATGGGGGGTCGGCACTGGAAGCCGACGCGGTGATCATGCCCCTGGATCAACTGCAGCAGCTATCGAGCCTGCAAGGCAAGGTGACGGCGTTTCATGTGCGGCTTCGGCCAGCGCCGGCCGGTGAAGCGCAGGACAAGTATTTGAAGCGCGCGCAGGCTGAAATTGAAGCCGCTCTTCCGGGTCTGCACGCCTCGCCGGCGGCGGAGCGCGCGGCCAACAACCAGCTTGTGGTATTGGCACATTCCGTCGCCTGGGGCACCTCGGCGATTGCCCTGATTGTGGGCATCCTGGGCATCGTCAACACCATGGCAATGTCGGTGTTTGAACGAACCCGCGAAATCGGAATTCTGCGGGCGCTTGGCTGGAAGAGCTGGAACATCATGCTGCTCATCCAGACCGAAGCGGCGGTGCTGGGCCTGGTCGGCGGCCTCATCGGCATATGCATCGGATGGGGCACAATGCACTTGCTGGCTGTGTTGCCGCAAACCGCGAGCGTAGTCTCGGCATCCGTTTCCCCGTGGCACTTGATCGAGGCGCTTGGCATCGCGCTGCTTTCTGGATTGGTTGCCGGTGCCGTCCCCGCATGGCGCGGCGCGCATCTGTCGCCAGTGGAGGCGCTTCGGCATGACTAGTCCTCAGCTTGAAGTGCGCAATCTGTGCAAAAGCTACGACGAAGGGCGCATTGAGGCTCTGCGGGGCGTGGATCTGTCGATCGCCGCCGGAGAATACGTGGCCATCAGCGGCGCCAGCGGCAGCGGCAAGTCCACGCTGCTGCAACTGCTGGGCGGGCTCGACACGCCCACCAGCGGCGAGGTGCTGTTTGAGAACGCTGCACTGGGAACCGCCATCGATCTCGACACCTACAGAGCCCTTCGCGTGGGATTCATTTTCCAGGCCTTCTACCTTCTTCCCACGCTGTGCGCCCTTGAAAATGTGCAAGTGCCGATGCTGGCAGTGGGTGAGAACGGGAAAGGCCGCGCGGAACGGGCCGAAGCGCTGCTGGTGGAGATGGGCCTAGAACACCGGCTCAAGCAGTATCCTAACGAACTCTCGGCCGGAGAACGCCAGCGTGTGGCCATTGCAAGAGCGCTGGCCAATGACCCATCCATCCTGCTGGCCGACGAGCCCACCGGGAATCTTGACAGCGTGAATTCCGCGCGCATCATGGAGATGCTTACCGGCATTCAGAAAAAGCGCGGCATGACGCTGATCGTGGTGACCCACGAGAATGAGATTGCCAACGCCGCGCCCCGGCACATTCGCATCCGCGATGGGAGAATCGCGCTATGAGACTCTACTGGGCCACACTGGCCGCCGCAATGGTGTTCGCGGTCCCCGCGAATGCGACGGATGCCCATGCGGTGCTGGCAACTCCGCGGCAGAATGTGGAGAAGGCGGACTTTCGCGCCAGCGGCCACCTTGTCCGGGTAGACGCGAGCGGCGCACGCACCAGCTATGGCATTTCCATCAAGGCGCATTGGTTCCCAGGTGTGCTGCGCGTGCTGGTGGAGATTGTGCCGCCCGCGAACGCGAGCGCCAAGGCGGGGCCGGACGCCCGCGCCCACATCCTGCTGGATATGCGTCCCAATGGACAGAATTCGATCCAGATTGCGCATCCCGGCGACAAGGCGCCTGCGGCTCTGCCGTTCGACAAGTGGAGCGAAGGCCCGCTCGGCGACGGTTTCAGCTACGAAGACTTCCTGGAACAGCAGTATTTCTGGCCGGAGCAAACGGTGGTGGAAGAAGCCAAATTCGGCGCACGGGATTGCGATGTTTTGAAGAGTATGCCTAGCGCGGAGGACAGGACGCATTACGCCGCGATCAAAACATGGCTGGACCGGAGTATCGGCTTCCCTGTATATGTGGAGAAGACGCTGAAAGGAAGCGCGACGGTGAAGGAGTTTACTTATTACGGCCTGCGCCATGACGGCGGCGTTTGGTCGGCAAACCAGGTGGAGGCAAAAGTGCGCGGTCATGCCGGATCGACACTGCTCATCGTCGACCGTGGCAGCGCAAAAGCAAATCTCGGCATCGGGGACTTCAGCCCTGAACAACTCACGCGTTTTTAGGATCTCCTATGCACGTACTTTTATGGATTGCCGGCTCAACCGCAGCGCTGATTGGCGCGGGTTTCTTTTATCAAATCGTTGGCGGGCACCGTGACCGGCAGCGTTTTGCGCATCCTGGGCGGCTGGTGCCCATCGGGGGCGGGCGCAAGCTCTATTTGCTAGAGAAGGGATCGAGGGCTTCGACCGGCCCCACCGTTCTATTCGAGGCTGGCATCGCCGCAACCAATTTGAACTGGTACCACATTCAGGAGATAGTCTCTCGATTCGCCGGGACCGCGTCTTACGATCGCAGCGGACTAGGCTGGAGCAGCCCCTGCCGGACAGCGCGCACCCCCGGCAACATCGCGGTGGAACTGCATGAAATGCTGGAGCGCGCCCAGATCAAACCGCCTTACGTCCTGGTCGGACACTCCTTTGGCGGACTCGTCGTGCGCCGTTATGCGCTGATGTTTCCAGAAGAAGTGGCTAGCATCTTGTTGATCGATCCCATGCGCTGCGAAGAATGGCCACCACTCAATCCCGGCAGGCAATCTGAAGTGGACAGGGGCATGCGGCTGTCTGGTTTCGCGGTTCCGATTGCGCACCTTGGGCTGGCGCGCCTAGCTGTAACCTCCCTCTTGTGCCGCTCAGGCCGGGTTGCACGGCGGTTGGCTGGAGTTGCTGGGACCGGGGGCCTGCATGTGCTTGGCCGCGTAACAGACGAGGTAGGGAAGATGCCGAGCGTGGTTTGGCCGATCGTGGCCGCCCATTGGTCGCGCCCAGGTTACTACGCTGGAATGCGAAGCCATGTGAAGTCGGTTCCCGACTCGATTCGAGAGATGCAGGACGCTGAACCGATCCGCGGCATTCCCGTGCTGGTGCTGACCCCAGGGAAATCGACGCCTCTCTCCGCAGAGCGCTTGAGCCGCATCGGCGACAACGTGCACCAACTCATAGCCCCCGCAAGTGCCCATTGGATTCACCTGGACGAGCCCGATCTGGTCATTGATTCCATCCGCGACATGGTTGTAACCGCAGCGCAGGGCGCTGTTGCAGCCATGGCAGCCGCAGTCTGATCTTCGGCGCTGCCGCAATTTGCGCGGCGCTTGCGGAAGGAGCCCTTCAGCGGCCTCAGCGCTTCTTGGCCGGCTTCGAAACGGCCTTCTTCTCAACCGGCTTGGATCCCTTTGGCAACCCCTTGGATCCCTTTGGCGTCGTCTTGGAAGCCAAAGCAGCAGCCGGCTTGCCCTTTGCAGGCTCTGACTTGCGTTCTTGAGCCTTCTTCGGTTTGGGCGCAACCGGTGCCTGAGCAGACTTCTTGACGGCAGGCTCGGGGATGGGTTCCGGCTTTGGCTTGGCCGCCGGCTTGGGCTTCCCCGCCTTTTCAGTCTTGGACTTCTCAGGCTTTGGCGCAATCGGCTTGCCAGCCTTTTCGACTATAGCAACCGGAGCTTCCTTTGACCGCTTCGGCGAAGCAAGCTTTTTTGAGCCGCGCTTGACTGGAGCGGGAACAGGTTCGGGCTCTTCGGGCTTGATTTGATCCTCGATGGCCTCAATTTCATCGGATTCTAGGATCTCGTCGGACTCTATGATCTCGGTTTCGATCAATTCGGGGATCTCCGCGTCCAAATCAACCTTGGGAAGACTCAGGCCGAGGTCAATATCGTCGTCCTCTCCACCGATATCATCCAAATCTTCGTCGTCATCCAAATCGCCCTCGGCGTCTTCGTCATCATCGAACGAATCCTCCTTGGCCTTGGCCTCGGCGCCTCGCTTGGGGCGCTGCTTCTTGACGGTCTCTTTCGGTGGCGGCGCAGGTGGAGAATGGGGATCGAGGAAGGAGCGAACTTCCTCAGACGCCGTCAACCGGCCGTCGATCAGCTCCAGGAAAATGGATTGAACAATCTCTCGGTAGGCAGCCAGCTCCGGCGTAATGCGCATCTCTTGCATGAGGGTATGGGGGATGCGCTGGCGAGCTTCGGGCCATACCTTGAGGAACCGGTTGAACCGCTCGCAAACCTCAGGATCGGTACTCGTAAACCCAAGCCAAAGAATAGCTTCCGGGTCATAACTCATAAACAGCTTGAAGCCGGCAGAGGGGATGGAATTCTCCTCTGCCAACAGCACCTTGGCAAACCCCGCGGCCATCGCATCCAGACTGTTCCACTCTGCTACGAACCCCGGGCGAAGCATCAGTTTCTTCAGCGCGGACCTGTCCTTGGGGGCGAGTCCAACTGTGAGCAACTGCATCTGCGCCGCCGACATATCGGCATGGATACCCTGAGCCAGCAGCTCCGCTCCCAAATTGTGCAAGGATTTCAGCTTCTCCTCGTCAGCTTTGGCGGAGGTCCAGGCAGGGAACAGAACCTTCATCCAGCCCTCGGCCTCGAGCGCCCGAAGCACCTTCAAGGCGTCTTCTTCGTGGCCAATCTGCTCCAGCTCCCGGCTGCGTGCCTGGGACGACAAGTACTCGATTACGCCCTCACCTCTGGCATTCTCGTAGCGAGTATGGGTTCTGGGGTCGAATTCCCATCCCAGCCGCGCACGGTAGCGCGTGGCGCGAATGAGCAGCGACGGCTCATCGAGAAAACCATAATTTGAGACCAGACGGAGAGTCTTCGACTCGATATCCGCAGCCCCGTTCGTCGGATCCATCAATAGGCCGAACGATCCCTCGTTAAGCGAGATAGCCATGGCATTGACGGTAAAGTCGCGCCTCCGCAGGTCCTCCTGGATCGAAGCCGAATGAAAAATCGGCGCGCCAGGCTTGGGATACTCGGCGCGGTGGGTGCTGATCAGGTCTACGCGAACCGTACCAGGAAAACACACGTAGAGCGTGCGGGAAACCTCGTCCTGGCCCCAAATAGCTCCACCATACATTTCAATTGATTTCTTGAGGTTAAGCGCATTTCCATGAACCGAAACTTCAAGGCTGCGGACCGCATGGCCACTGGTCAGTTCGCGAACCGCGTCGCCGGTCAAAAAGAGGATGGTTCCGGCTTCGCGAGCCGCCTCTCGCAAGTGCCGCAGAGCGGCCTGCTGGTCAGCCGACAGCCGGTTTTCCAAAAGATAGATGTAGTCGGGCATCGAGTTCCTGCTTTCGCTGCCTCAGCCTTTAGGCAAGTGCCTGATGTTGTTACCCTTACGGCACAAACCGGCAGAGGCGGCAAACCAGTACATTAACACAACTCGGGCCGAATGGCTAGGCTTTGTTGCACTGAACGTGTAGCCCTTCCTATTCACCCGCCTTCGGACTCTCAGCAGCGCCGAGAATCGTTAGCGATGGGCAGCAGCAACGCCTCCAGTGGCAGCAATGTCACCGTAGAGAATGCCGCGCCCACCCGTACCTAGATACACACGTCCGTAGATCCTCGGGTCGCCGGAAATCGCAAAGATATAGCCGTACTGGTGAGCGTCGTCGTTGATCCGCGTCCAGGAGTTTCCCTCGTCAATGGAGCGAAAGAATCCGTAGACCCCGCCTACCGTGCCCACTATGTAAACTGCCGGGTACTTCGCTCCTGGGGCCGCCATTCCGAAGCCCACAAGCGGAGCACTGCTAACGGAGCCGATCTTGATGAAACTGGCCCCTGAGTCGGTCGAGTGATAGAGCCCTTCAGATGGAAACGGAAGCCAGTTGTAGGTTGCGTTCGTGCCGGCTGCCACCACTGAGAGCAGCACGCTGGCGCTGGCCGTGGTGTAGTCAACGGTGTCTGCGGGCGTGAAGTGACTGAAAGCGTCTGATTGCCCGCGGCCGGCACGGTCCCCGAGGCCGGCGAGTAAGCAAATGTCCCTGCCACAGTGGCTGTCGCGTCCAACTGTGTTGCGCTCAGCGCCGTTCCCTGCGAGATCGCCGCCGGCGTCGGCCAACTGATCACCGGCGCTACGGGAGTCACCTTGGTGAGCGTCACCGAGGAACCTCCGCCTCCACAACCCCAGGAAACCATGAGCAGGCAAACCGCCGCAGCGGTTGCCGCGGCACAATTCATCCGGCTTCGGCTCGGCGAAACCATAATGCCTCCCTTCGCTCGTCCAGCAGAACGACCGCCGTTCGAGACAAAGCAGGACCAACCGCCGACCCGCCAACAAGTGTAAACTTCTGCGCTGGTCCCTGCGCGCTTGTTGCCAGAACCTTATGATTCGCAGGATTCCGCCGGTCCGTGCGACAATCCAGAGCGATGGCCTCTGCTCGCAAACCGGTGATTGTCCGCAAGTTCTCACGGGAGTGGTGCGCAGGCTACGCGGGCGCCGGTTCCAGCCCAGGTTTGCTCGAAGCCGCCCCGGAACTGGAGATTCTCGATTTGAATGGGAAGGTGCTGCGCATCGGCTGGGATCAGGTGAAGTGGGTCTGCTATGTGCGGGACTTCCCTGCCCCATCGGGCGATCAGGCCAATCCAGAGCGGCTTCTTCACAAGCGCTTCACCGTCCGGCCCCGGACGGCCGGTCTTTGGCTGCGCATGACGCTGACCGATGGGGAAGAGTTGGAGGGGCTTGCGGCCAACGACCGTTCTCTGATCGAGGGCGCTGGGCTGCTGCTCACCCCTCCCGACACGCGCTCAAACACGCAGAGGATTTACGTGCCGCGGCAGGCGATCCAGACTTTGGAAGTGGTGAGCTTAATTGGCGCGGCAGGACGCAAGCGGACTGGAATGGGCGAACCGGGCGCGGAACAGCCGGAGCTGTTTCCGCCCCCGGAACCAGCGGGATGAAGCGGGTCTCTGAAGCCAGGCCGGGCTGGCAAGGCGACTGCTCTAACGCACCATGCTCTGGAAGAGCGGCGAGTGCAGCAGGCTGCTGAAATCTCCGTCGGAGGCGGCAAAGTGAATGGACATCCGCCCGGAATCGGAGGCAATGGCAGTATCGGCCAATGCCTGCTTCTCCGCGTCCGATCCGCTCATCTTTCGTATCATTACCGCCGCTGTCAAGAGAGATGAAATGGTGGCAGCGGCGAAGGAGTCGCCGGTAGAGATGGTGAGATCGAACTTGACGCCGTGCTGGAAGTCCATCCCGTACCAGGAGGCCTGCAGACGCTTGCGAACTGTCTCGAAGTCAGTGACAGAACCGGCTTCGCCCAGTACCTGGCGCATCATGGTCTGGGTGCCCTTTTCGTCCAGGATGCTCCAAAGCGGGTCGGAGTCCACGGTCTTCATCGCGTCCATCATGGTCCCGTTGGTCAACAGGCTTGGGGAGATTCCATCGCGGGCGTCCAGCGCCTTCTCGACCGCATCCTTGCCGCCGAAGACCATGGTGGATGGATCGACAAAGCAGAGAACCATGCCGGTCTTGGCCAGCGGATAGATTCTGTTGGTGCGAAGGCGCGTGGGCAATACCTTCTGCTTGCGGAAGTTGGCCAGAATGTCCTGCGTGGAGAACTGTCCTTGCGCAATGCCGACGGTCACCAGCGCGTCGCTCGATGCGCCGGGACGGAAGAGAGCAAAAGCAAGCTCGTCCACGTCGTGGTTGTCATTCAATCCGGACTTGCGCAAGGCATCGTCGAACTGCTTGAGTTCGGGCGGCATCACGCGTTCGCGCAGATCCATCGCTGCCGCCGAGTTCTGCATCGCCCGGTAGTCGATCACGACCAACTGTTGCACTTCATGGGGAATAGCCGTGCGGGCTTCGGTGGACAATTGCGCCGCCTGGGCCAAACTAGCCACCAGCATGAGGGGGGCAATCGAAACCTTAACAAGAGTCTTCAACAATTTCATCCTCCGGAATCCAATCGCTTTTCCAATCGAGCAACTGGGAATCGCATGCGATTCAACATCGTTTCCTAGCCGAAAAGCGGACGATCCAACTCCCATTGTAGCCGCCGGACCCTTTTCGATTGTGAGCCCCGGTGACACCTATCGGGCTACACCTTATGAAGGCCCTCACCCGGCCAAGCCAGCGGAGCAGCCAAGCGGCGCTCCAGAATCTTGGTTTCGGGATCGAACCCTCTCAATTGACGCATCCACTCGCTTTCCCGCTCACAAGCGGCATCAGGAATCAGCCCGATCACTTCTCCGTCGGCCAGCGTGACCTTGTGGCGGAGGGCGAGGCTCGAGACCGCTCGAAAAACCTGCGAGATCGGCGTCGCCTGGAAGTCGGTGATGTTCATAGACAGTTGCGCCCTGCCATGGGCAAGCAGCCCTAGCGCCTTGACGCCCTTGAGGCCGCCGGAAGCGGCACGAATCTCGCGGGCGATCGCCCTGACAATCGACACATCCGCGGAATCGAAATTGATGTTATAGGCCACCAGAAACCTGCGCGCACCCACTGCACACGCGCCTGCAGTTGGATGCAGCCCCGGACCACCGAGATCGGGCCGGCGAGCCGTCTCCTTGCGGACTGCGTCCCTGAGCCCCTCGAACTGACCGCGGCGCACGTCTTCGAGGTTGGCTCGATCTGGCCGCGCCGCCGCCGCCTCGTAAAAGAACACCGGTACGCCGTAGCGACGCCAAATCTCGAGCCCGGCCTGACGAGCCAGCGAAACACATTGCTCCAGCTTGATTCCCGCAATGGGCACAAAGGGAACCACGTCCGCGGCGCCGATGCGCGGGTGAACCCCTTGCTGGCGGGTCAGGTCAACCAGCTCGACCGCCTTGCCCACGCCCCGCACAGCCGCCTCCACCACCGCCAGAGGCTCTCCGGCAATGGTCACTACCGAGCGGTTGTGGTCGGCGTCCATCGACCAGTCGAGCAGGCGAACACCCTCAACGCACATCGCTGCCACGATGGCTTCGACCCGCCGGGCATCCGTGCCCTCTGAGAAGTTTGGAACGCACTCGACAATCGGTTCGCTCATCAAGACCTCTGTTTCAGTTTGCGAGCATATGCCGGTGGTCTTTCGGTGGATGAATCCATCAATGGAAGGATGTCCCTGCCAGTCCGCGTTGATTCGATTGTCTCTACGCTACCGCTGAGACTCCAGGTCATCGACAATGGCCGGTCGATGGGAATCTCGTGCGCTCCTCGCAATTCCATTACAGCGCTTGCTCTCAAAATACCCGTCTTCAAACAGGATCGCACAACTCAGTTGCCAATGAATTTGGCGCCAAACAGCAGGAGCGCGGAACCGAGAAGGATGCGGTAGATGGCGAACATGGTAAAACCATGCTTGCGTACCCACATCAGGAACCATTCCACAACGCCGAGGGCCACGATGAACGAGACCACCAGGCCGATGACGAGGACAATCCAGCGCTCGGAGTTCATGGTGACGTGGGCCGCGGCGGTTCCGGCTGCCAGGGCCGCTTTGCCGGGGTGGAGTTCTTTGAGAAGATCCCAGCAAGTGGCGGCGACCATGGTCGGAATGGAGAGCAGAAAGCTGAATTCGAGGGCGGCGGGACGGTCGAGGCCCACCATCTGGCCGGCGGCGATGGTGGACATGGAACGCGAAGTTCCAGGAAAGACGGCCGAGAGGGTCTGGCAGAGGCCGATCCAGATGGCCTGGCCCAGGCTCATGTCTTCAACGTCGAGGGTGTTGGGCTCGTGGCGATTGCTCCAGGAATCGATGATCCACATGAGGATGCCGCCGAGGAGCAAGGCTATGGCGATGACCGTGATGCTGCCCAGATTCTTCTCGCTCCACTTGTGCAGCAGCAGGGCGGGCGCCGAGGTGCACGCAAAGGCGATGAGCGTTAGCGAGATGGGATGATTCAGCCAGGTGCGGGTGCCGTTTTCGCCCTTGGGAAAGGTGCGGAAGAACTCCGCGATACGGCCGAGGAATAGCAGAAGAAGGGCCAGGATAGCGCCCAACTGAATGACGATGGTGTACATCTTCCAGTATGCGTCGTCGAGCGGAATCTTCATCAGCCCCTCGGCAATGCGCAGGTGAGCTGTCGAACTTACGGGTAAAAACTCGGTCAAGCCTTCAACGATGCCCAACAAAATGGACTGAATATAGGGGTTCAAGAAGCCTCCGTGGAGCGGGTTTACGGACAGCGAAAAATGGCCGAGCTTCGATCGGACATCCTTGAAAAGAATACCTCAGGGGCTAAAGCCCACGTTAATTTTGCGGCATTTGCGGCACGACTGAAGCCGTGCCCTGTCACAGAGCCAGCCGTTACAGAGCCGGCTGTTACCGAGCCGTTTGTGCACAGTTTCCCTGGCTCAGCCGATTACTCCCGATCGATGCCGTAAACCGGAACGCCTTCATCCAATTTGTACACCAGAGCCCCCGCTCTCCAGGTGAAATCGGATTGAGCGAAGTGTTCCTTGAGCCTTGCGGCCAGTTCTTTGGCGTGGCTGTGGGCTGCGTCGGCCTTCTTGTCGCTTCCCTCTGCGCCATACATATCCGTGAGAACGGCCTGACGGTAGACAGCCTGGTAGAGAGCCTGCGCGGTTCGCGGGCCGTCCGGGTACTCGGCCGCGTACTTCTCGTAATACTCGGATTCCTTCTCGGGGCATTTTGGCAACCCCTGCCAGTCACCGCAGAGCTTGTTGTCAATCAGCTCAAATGCGGCCAGATCTCCGGGGCGGGTGTGTGGATAAAACTTGACGACCTTCTTGAGTTCGTCCTCGTCCATCTGATCGCGCATGTACGGGTCTTTTTCTTTGGCGGAGGGGCGCGTGGAGGCATCGGCCTTCTGCAATTGCCACAAAATATCGGCCGCGCGCCACGCCGCATCGGGCACGAGCGGGGAGTTGGGGAACATCTCCACCAGGCGGCGATAGAGCAGGCGCGCGCTTTGTGCGGCATTTGCGGGGCCGCGCGGGTCGCTGGCCAGCGACTCCTGGTTCGCCGCTTCGCCCATCAGGATCTGATCGCCGTTGGGGGTGGTATCGGCCACCACTCCCTTGGCTTCGATCCAGCCAGAGATGGGCGGCGGGGTTTCATCGTGACCGAATTCGGGTGCATCTTTCTCGCGAACTTCAACGGTATCGGTATTGGCGTAGACGCGCATCCACGGGCCGCTCTTTTCGGCCATCACCATCTCGCGGCCAATCTGCACGCGGTCCAGCTTCTGCGAAGAGAAATCGGGCCCAACGTAAATCCAGGTGATGCGCAGCGCAGTGGCGCGCGGGCCGGCCATGGGCTTTTCCGGTTGGGTAGGCTTCGGAGGCTTCTTGTCGCATAAGGCGGGCAGAGCGGCGCAAAGGAGGGCTAATGCAAGGGCGATGGTGCAGGGCGCGCGAAGGCGAGTCTTCATCACAGGGAAAATCATAATTGAACGACGCGAACGATTGCTTTCGGTAAGCGAAATCAAAGTTCGGTGAGGATTTGGGCGAGGAAGGCGGGGTCCACATTGCCACCGCTTACAACCGCTACGGCGCAAGTGTACGCGGGCAACTCCGCGGCGTGGAAGAGCAGGGCTGCGGCGGCGACGGCTCCGCTCGGCTCGGGAACCAGGCGCGTGGCGGCAACAATGGCGCGCATCGCGGCGCGAATCTCGGATTCGCTAACAGTAACAATGCCATCCACAAAAGCCTGGATGTGGGCAAAGTTGCGCTGGCCCACGCTCTGGGTACGCAGGCCGTCGGCGATGGTGCGGCTGGTCAGTTCGGCCGGCCAGGTGACGATTGCGCCGGTGCGGAAGCTTTCGGCGGTGTCACCTGCCAGCTCAGGCTCCACGCCGAAGACCTTGGTTCTTGGGCTTAATTGCTTGACGGCCGCGGCAACGCCCGAGAGCAGGCCGCCGCCGG